>Ga0196899_1000436_pt1 | contig 21929 bp, 51 predicted proteins | sample VirMetDEL_Sep_01_FD_169095 | JGI IMG/M metagenome (GOLD analysis project Ga0196899, IMG submission 169095) | Aqueous microbial communities from the Delaware River and Bay under freshwater to marine salinity gradient to study organic matter... | ecosystem: Environmental > Aquatic > Marine >... | reverse complement strand
AACTTGAACGACCAATCGTTCAGGTTATGTTGTTTTAGTTTTTCGTTCGCGTATTTTATGATTTCTTGATTATTCATGATTACCAGTATGGTTAATTCTGGATGAATGTCAACAGGTTATTTACAAATAGTTTTTAATAAGTCTTCATTATCTAATGTATCATCCCAAGCTTCAAGTTCTTTTCGCGTCAACGTGATAAGTTTATCAGCTTCGTTGTGATCTTCTAAATTATAAGCATACCCAACATCAGGTGTTAAGCAGGTATCTTCACCTTCGATTGCCCAACCATATACGTATTCTTTAGCGGTTTCGTGATGTTTCTTGACATATGTTTCAGCTACCTTTGAATAATTTTCAGTAGTAACCTCATGAGTTTCTGTAAACCATTCGTTCCCGTTGTCAGTATAATAAGAAAAATGTAATTTCATAATTTTAGTGGTTATTAATTTGATTATGTTAATATAATAGATTACCGAGCGGGAGTTGTCAACTGGATTTTATATTAAACCCAGTAATTCTTTTTCTTCAAAGGATAGCTTTTCGAGAGCTTCACGTTTCTTTTTTTGTGCTTCGGTTTCCTCTAAATCTTGAATTGAGTTGACATTCACAACCGCCGCAGGAAATGTTAGGATGTATCCAATATCAGCTGCATCGAAAGATTCTTCAAACTCATTGTATTTTAGAAATTGACCGTTTTTATATTTGAAAGTGTCTGACCAAACTTTATTTTTATATTCCCATACTAATACGAATTGTGTTTTTGGAAGGTCATTTACTGTGTATACTCTTTTCATAGTTTTTTTAATTTGGTGGTTATTGTTAATTATGATAATACTATAAGAGAATACCGGCGAAAGTTCAAGAAAAAAGCCAAGCGAAACCTGGCTTTTTTTTAATCTACTAATGTATAATCAACTTTTAAAGACACATCATATTTTCTTGGAAGGTCGATATAATATCCTGGATCGTCGCGTTCACCAGCTGTATACATTTGAATTATATCATTTAAAGGAATATCTTTTAATTCATCAATTGTAACCTCATTTTGATCAGCTGCATATTGGTAAAGTTCATATTGAGAATATATTTGATTTTCTGTTCTTTTTATTTTATATTTGTATTTTAAATTGACATCAGGCTTTTTTAATAATTCCGCTTCAAAGTCTGACATATACATCTCATTATATTCTTTTTTAGCAGAGGTCAATTCTGAAATATCTTTATCTAATGCTTTTTGTAAATCATCAATATTTCTTTCTAATCTATCAATTTTTTCTTTAAGTTCTAATCTCATATTTCCGAAACCCTTTTCATAATTTGTTTTACTTCTGTAAAGTCCAGATGTCCTACTACATCATCATATTCAAATAAATCCGGCAATTCATCTTGGCCGCAGAACTCGCCCATTTTATTAAATAAGGCAACTTCAAATAAGCCATCTTCGCCGCCGTATGAGCCGTATCCACTAATAACTGACAATGAGAAGCCATTATTAAAGTTGAGCTTTAGTCGGCGAACCATATCGTCACTATTGTCTTCGGTACTGACAATACCATAGTCTTTAGCTTTTAATTTTGTTGTGCGGGAAATTGCTATCATGTAACTCATAATTCTTAATCTAATTTTGTGGTTTATATTTGCGGAATATTTTCAGGAAGTTCCGCCCTACCTATCAACCATTAAAAACCAAATGTTTTTCTGTGAATGTGTTCTGCGTCCAGACCTTCTAAAATTCTTACTTCGTTGGTTCTTGTATCTTCTACTGAATATTTTACTTGTGGTGCTCGTGGAGCTTTTGTTTTTAACACGTAATGGCGTTTTCCATCTGAGGTTACTGTTTCTGAGATAATATTTTTTTTGTTTTTCATAGTATTTTTATTTTTGGATTAATTGTTGATTATGTTTATAACTTTAAGGATTTTTTAGATAATGTCAACTGGTTTTTTAAATTTCTACTGAATTTTCAATTTCATAATTTTCATTTACCGATTCAACATCATAATCCCATTCACCGGCGAGAGCTTTGTCTTCAGCTTCTTCAGCTGAATTAGCTTCAACTTCATATACTTCAAATCGTGTGCAACTTAGTGTAACTTGATATTTTTTCATAGTTTTTATTTTTGGATTAATTGTTGATTATGTTATATACTTTAGTGATTACCGTTTGAAAGTCAAGTTTATTTTTAATTATTTTCGTGTTTATATACAACGTTTACGATTTCAAAATTTGATAGATTTGAACAACACGTCCAATCTTCAAGTTCTTCTTTAGCTTGTTCTAATGAGTTACATTTGGCGAGTATTGATAACTCGCCAAATCTATCATCTTTTGCCATTAAATAATACATCTTAATAACCGTTCATAGCAACGTGGGAAGCAATCTTACCCCACTCAGAACCGAATGTATTTTCAATTGTTATAGCCCAATGATCAATATTGCTGTTAGTGTATTCATGGTATTCATCGTCAACACCAGCGGGTTCTACGATTGCCTTTGCAGCAACCCAGAATGCTTCTGTGTTGTACTCAGTTGACATATCGTTTAAATTCACGTTACTGATTGAGTTTTCTATAGGTGTAATCCATTCTGGTTTCATAGTGTTTTTATTTTTTTATGGTTAACTTGATTATGTTTACTAATTTATATTATTTTGGATGAAAGTCAACAATAATTTGAAATATTTTTGTATATTTCGCTAGCTTTTATTTGTTCACCGTTTTCAAGTTCTATATACTTAAAATGTTTATAACCATCACCATTAGTGCAAAGTTTATATGAAGTATCTGGATACATTCTTTTCAGGATTCCGCTGAGAAGGTTCAAAGCAGAGTTCTTTACTGTTTTACCGACCAGGCGTTCATCTTGATTTAGAACGTCAATCAGTTCTCTGGCCTCTATGTCTTTATACACAGCGGCCTTTGGTTCTTCTATCATTAACTTCATATAAATCAGTATGATGATTTTTTATTGAAAGTCAACTATTATTTTGTTTTCATAGGAATTAAACGAGCTTTAATTGTATTCCCGCGTTCTTTAATTTGGCCAAGTGAATAAAGTTCCTCTACTTTGGTAAGAGCTGCTCGTTCACTCCGAAAAATGTGTGCCTGACTGCGTGTCATAATCATATCAGTTCCTTCGGTAGCATACCACTCACCACATCTTACTTTGTAGCCGGTAGGATTTTTAACCTTTCCATATTTTATTAAAGAGTTATCTTTTACGATTTTATTTAGTTCTTTCTTTTTCACAGAGATTCCTTTATTTTTAGTGGTTAACTTGATTATGTATATTACTATAGTGATTTATCTCCAGAAGTCAAATACTTTTTTATAAAATATACATATTTAATTCGTATGTTCCGCTTCTGAATCTCCAAATTTGAACTTGAAGACCTTTGCGTGTTCTACGTCCATTATATTCATCAATGATGAAAGACTTACGCAAATCTTCATCATAACCAAGAGCACCCCATACAGCGGAATCTAGCTCCTTACTGATAACTCCTGATTGTTTACTTATAGATTCAACTTCTTGAATCGCGTGTCCTAATGTTTCGTGATATACTTTGTAAGTTTTCATAGATATAAATCTACACTATTATATCCAGAAGTCAAATACTTTTTTTAATTTTTCTAGAATAAATTTATTGTACGTACTTTATTTTATAATTGTATAATTTGCAAAAAGTGGAGCGTAGCGCAACTTTTAATTCATGAACAGAAGGAAGGAAATAATATGCTTTTATTGCATAATATAATCCAGGTGTACATTTCTGGACTATAAAAAGTCAAAACTCACTTCTTATAGCTTTATTTTTCAATTATCTTAGCAAACCGCTGACGCAAGTCTTCATATTCTTCAGCGGTTTCATCTTCGCGTAGCAGGTGCAATTCATCTTCTGCAATGATTTTAATCAAAATTTCTTCGTTCATAAAATTCCTCTATACAGTGTTATTGTAAATGCTCTTCTTGTTTCTTCGTCAACTGAATGATATGGAATCATTTCACCATCAAACCATTCATTTCTTTCAAGTTCATGATGGTCAATTGAAAAAATTAACTCTTTTCCTGTAGTTGAAGATTTTACCACAAATGAATCATCAGTAACAATAAATTCATCCATTGATCCACCAGCGGAAAAATGATTTCTATCTTTTTTCCATTTGAATTGATTTGTCTCAAAGACTACTAAGTGTTTTTTAATCATGATATTACTATACTGATTTATGGTTCAAATGTCAATGGTTTTTTTAATTATACATTCTTTTTTCCAATGGCTCCATTTTATTTTTCAACCACTTCAACTGTTCATTAAGTTCAATCAGTTTAGCCTTAACCTCAATCGCTTCCTCAATATAAACGGAATATTCTTGTTCCACCTCGGACTCATTCTCAAACGGAAAGCATTCCCATTTATTAATTTTTCGTTCAAGTTCTCTAATTAGTTCATTCATAATGTGGTCCTTTGTTTTGATTATGATAGTACTATACTTTATTATGGTTCAAAAGTCAACTCTTTTATAAAAAAGTTCGCATATCTTGTAATGCTTCGTTGATGTCTTCTTCAGTGGTTGGTGTAAAACGATCAACTTCTGAGTATATACTGTTATCGGTCAATCCACAAGGCATTGAATCTTTTGTTGATATATTAGCAATATAAGAAGATTTTTTACGTTTTTCTTTATATTCAGAGTCAGTCTTCATTCTAACTTGTCTGCGTTTATAACGAGTGATTCTTTTTCTCTCTATTTTTTCTTCGTTTGTTAATAGATTTTGAAACATGGTTTTTCTTTCGTTGGTGTTTTTGTGATTATGTTTATTACAATAGGAATTTTTTATCAAATGTCAATACTAAATTTATATTTTTCTTGTATTGACTACAGGTTTCCAATCAACATTTATATTATACCAAGAATGTATACCTCCGCCATCAAAAGCATATACGATAGAAACTTTGAAACCAAACTCTTTTAATTTTTCTACAAAGTATTCCCATTTCAAACCATCTTCTTTTAGATTGAATTTGGGATTATCCCTGTTACCGTTGTTTAATACTGCTGAATAAGACTTTAATTCAGCAACAACAATAGCATATTGTGCTCTTGCAGCAGCACCTTCAATTTTACTTAATGCTTCTTTAAATTTTTCCTCCGCCCAAGTTTTTGCCTGATTAATTCTGAGTAGTTCTTTTTCGTTGTTTCTATTTTGGAGTTCCAATCTTTCAAGTTCAGATGCCTTGATAGCTTGTTCAGTGAGTGATTGTATTTGTTTTAATGTCATCATGTTTATTACAATAGGAATTAATTGTCAGAAGTCAACTTTTTATTTAAATAATTTTGAATTTGTTTCTTGTATTCATTTACACGTAAAACGTGAGGCCAGTTTTCATCTTTTTGAATTCCATATGGGTCAACTCTGCCTGGTTCTTTTCTTAATTGTTATAATAATAAGAATAAGAATTTCCGGCCGATTGTCAAACACAAAGCTAAAAAAAGTCAGGCAGGAGAACCACCAACCTGCCTGACAACATAATCAACCACCATGAAAACTCAGGTAATCAGCCTGAGCAAAAGTTTTTTATGGACTTCTTCACAAATTTCTTTGCCATCCAATTGAGTAAACACCAGACCTGCATCTTTGCCAAATCGTCTAGTGATTGCCAATGCCGCGTTGCGTCGTTGCATTCCCTTGCAGTATGTAGCAAATGTTTTTGCATTCTTAATCAAAGCATCTACCTTATGACTTGCCTGTAAAACGGCATAAACATCGTCAGCAGCATCCTGAGCGGTTTCCCAGTCAATGTCCTTTTCAATTAAACTCATCATTTCATTTTTATCCAATCTATTATTTTTATACCAGTAATCTACAATAGATTTAATTGAACGTAATGAAGATTTTAATTTATGACGGATCAAATAATCTTCACCTTTTACCTTATAGATTTTGCCATCAACTGTATACAATACAACGCCTTCGCTATTCACGAATTGTTTTACATCATCAGTTAATGCCTGTAAATCAGAATATGCAAATCGCTTTGGCCGTTCAACTCCTAAAGAGTCCGCCAAGACATCCAAGGCATCTTGACTAGCAAGCGAATAGTTGTCATGATAAACGGCACCGATTAGGCGTAACGCCAGCGTATCGTGGCGTATCACAATGCGGTTTGTAGGCGATAACCATTCGTATAGATAGCTAACCTTTGATGATTTGTGTGCAAATACGTTTGGATATAATGCCTTTAATTCAGCAATTTCATGTCCGTTTTCTAATTCAGTAGCATCGACTGTACCTCTGGTTCTGACAATCAACTGTCCGTTGTACCACGAAACAATTAGCAGGCTGCCATCCATCTTTTCCAGAATGTCAGCACCGGCGATGCTTTCAGGCAACCCGAACACAGCAGGATTTTCTCCAAGATTGCCGAATTTAGGAAACCCGGCAGAAATCAATTCGCCTTCTGAATTCCAGATGCTTGAGCGTAAGTGCAAATTATCAGCAGCCCATTCACAGCCGATGTGTTGCGGAATTACTAGTGTGCAATCTTCACCAGCAACCGATACCGCCTTCGTTATGAAGTTTGCGGTATCTATACTATTCAAGTTTATTTTCATTTAAATTCTTTCTAAATCATACATTGTTCCGTCATAGTCTATCAAAAGACTGTCCGCCTTATCCTCAGCAGCCATCTTACTACCACTGAAATATTGACTGTGAACCTCTTCAAAAGATCCATCGCCATCGTTAAATTGTTTTATAATGATTAAGTATTTATCTTTCATTATTTATTACTATATAGATTAGTAATCAGAAGTCAACAAGAAAACCCTCAAAAATGAGGATTTCTTGAATATGATCTATGACCGATAACAAAATCCCATCCTGTTCTCATTGGATCACCCTGTCTGACCCATTTTCCATTTTTACGTTTTGTCAATACCACAATGTTACCATCTGGATTTGGAGTGAACACACACTCTAAAGAACCCTCTTTTAAATACGCGTCTTTTTCAATAACTTTGTAGTTATCAGACTGAACGAGTATTGTTTTTGGAGATCTTACTTCGATTACTGTATATGGATAACAATCTCCATTGAATCCTGTAGTAGCTCCCATTCCGACTTGTGGTTTAATTTCTTTATTCATAATTTTATTCTATATTGTGGTTATTGTTGATTATGTATATAACAATACATTATTGTGATCAGAAGTCAACACTTATTTTAAAAAGTTTTATTTTTATTTTCACCAGCGTTGCTTTTTTCCTTCCAGGCCACCCTCCCACCCTTTTTAATAGTATAACAAAGAGCGAAGCGCTTGTCAATGTTATTATGAAAAAAGTTTTATTTTTTTAAAAACACACCTCCCCGAATTAATTATCCGTGACTTCGTGATGTCGGTGGTGAATATGTCATTAATTAAATCATGAGTATAATATACTGGATTATACTCATGAAGTCAAATTAAAAGCTGGAAAAAAGGAAGTTTTTAAACTTCCATTATCCAGAATGTGTGATTAGGATATTCATCCTCATATTCTTTCATAGATTGAAGAATATCTGATTTCAAATCAGAACTGTCAACACAGTCTGATAATTTTGGTGAAGTTCCTTTTTCAACTGAATGTAATTCGTATGTCATAATTTTTTCCTTTCGGTGGTTAATTTATATATAATAGTATAGATTTGTGTTCGACTGTCAAATTAAAAGCTGGAAAAAAGGAAGTTTTTAAACTTCCTTTATCCAAAATTTTACATAGAGTCTAAGATGTTTTGAATGATAACTCCTAAGTTTTGAGTTGAATCATATGTAATTCCTTCTTTTTCAACAATTTCAACTATCTGCATTACATAATCCTCAATCTCATCCGTTTGTGACGGATCTTTTGGGAAAAATTGTTGGGAATATGGAGATAACTTTTCAACTTGGTTCATAATTTTTTCCTTTCGGTGGTTAATCTGAATTATGTATATCATTATGACAGATTAACCACCCAAGTCAACAAAAAATTAATTTATTTTTCATCCGGCTGCTTTTTTTCGTCAGATACCTTGTAGGTATACTTCCCAATTTTTTTGATATCTTCAAATAATGGTTTGAACTTTTTCAAGAAATCTTCATGCGTAGTATTAGAATCCCGGATGATGATTTCATTTTCAATGTTGAGTAGTGTAATTGTTTGTTTCATAATAATTAGATTAAATAATTTCCAGGTCTCGCTTTGAGGTTTCGCGCCTTCAACTCCGCTTCGATTTCTCGCCAAGCTTTTCGGGCTTCAAATCGTGCGGCCCGCTCTTGAACAAAGCATTCGCCCTCAGCAGCATTAAAATAACTTAGTTTAAGTCTGGCGGCGTCCGCCATATCCAATAGTTCATCACTTGTTTTATTCTGTATCATGACAGTACAATAGACGAACGCCTAGCGAAAGTCAACCATTTTCTTGATTTTCTTTATATTTTTTTATCTTTTGACTTCGTTTGTATTTTATGGTAGCGTCATCATATGTTTCAAATCGGCGTGAAGAACCTTCTCGATAAAAACCTGGACCATCGTCATATTCGGGATGAAATCCTGCTACTTCTAAAATAGTTATTTCATCTTCACCATCTTCATAATAATGATGTTCGGGCGCATCCCAGCTTTCTACATCACATCTAATACCGTCCTGTATAGTAAACATTTCACCAAAGCCTTGCTCTTCTTCCCAATAAACCTTTATCTCAATATTCGGGAACTTTTCAGAGAGCGCGTCAAAGATAGGTTCGGGCGGCGACCATGCGGTTTGAAATTCAAAAACATCATCAGATTTACTTGAGCAACCGGCATTCCATTTGGTTCCCCAGTTTTCACAATTCCATGAATACCAATCAAAGTCGGAATCATTTTCACAACCTTCGGGCGCCGGAATAATTTTATTAAAATCAAATACCGAATCATCAGACTTTACGTATTCTGCAATTTCTTTTACTTGTTCCGGCGTACCTTCTATCGTTATAGTGTTATATACCCAATTTGGCATGATGTTATCTCTTTCTATTTTGTTTATCCCAGCAGCTTTTACATTTCCAGCTACCCTTGCAATTCGGGCAGCCTCTACTCATGGTCATGAGCCATGCTATTAATAAAATTAATCCTATAAATTCAATCATGATATAATTACCATTGTTCCGATTATAACTGAGCCTATCAACATGGATAGGTTACAAATTAAATTGAACCATGCGGATTGCATTTCGTTCATATCACCACCCTCCTTTCCGACAGGCTCTTTTGTTTGCCGCTTTCTTGCGGTCTTTGAATATTCTTGTTCCCATCAAAGCGTGGGATTTTCTTATTTTAATTGTGGTTTTCATTATGATAGTACTATACAAAATACTTTTTATAAAGTCAACTATATATTTATATTTTTTCCAATTTCCATAACAAATACTTCACCACCTAACATTTGAAGATCAAATGATTCTTCATCGCCATATGTAGTTTGTAGGCTGATCGCTCCATTATCGGATACAGAATTAACACGACGAACCTCAGACAAATATCCATTGTGCCACATAACAAAGTTATTTGTTTTTAGTAAATCTTGAATTTGTTTAATTTTATTGTTCATATATAATACTCTATATTATTCAGGATGAAAGTCAAATAAAAAGCTAAAAAAAGACGGTCAGGAGAACCACCAACCTGACCGTCGAACATACTATAACTATAACTAACCAATCCGTATTGTTTTAGAGAACAACATTTCTCGTTCCGTCATCAATCTTTTTATAAGATCTATTGATAACTGAAATTAAATCTTTGATATCACCACTTAAATTTTCACTAACCGTATCATCGAGAACTCGTTTCATAGCGGAACCTACAGTATTGTAGTATCCAACAGTTGACCATTTCTGACCACCATCAGAATTATGAGTTGACTTTTTTTCACGAAGAACTTTTAATTCCAAATTCTTGTCATCAGAACGTGTTAGTTTGTAATTGTCGCCGATTAATAATGTATTATTTTCCATGATCATGATTTTTATATTGGTTGATTGTATTACTTATATTACAATATATTTTGTGATTTGTCAATAGGTTTCTTTTAAAATTTTGAAGGTTGTAATGTATTTAATTCCCCAAACATTTCAATGTTATCTTGTAGCGCTTGATGACCGTTATAGAGTTCATTTTTCACGATACGGTTTAATCCAATATCAGTTTCAAGATAGTCTTTAATACCTTGATTAACTACACGCAACCAAGTTTGGAAGTCAACTACCAAATCATTTGTCAAAATCATATCAACATCGACAATGGTTTTGTAATCACCACATTCTTGATCGTGATAAAACATCTTGATGTTTTCATCATCGTCATAATAAGGAGTTAATTCAAATCCATGTTCATCATTTACATAGATTGTGACAGTTCCGCTTAATTCGTCTCCTTCAATATTAAGTCCACCAGCGACTTTGAATGAGTTCCGCTCGGTTTGATTGATGATGAAGTATTTTAGTCTTTCTTTATAAAGAGTTTCGTATCCTTTTAATGTTTTTTCAATTGGTTTCATAGTGTTTATTTCCGTGGTTAATTTGATTATGTATATTACTATAGTGATTTATATCTGAATGTCAAATATAAATCACTATTTTTTTAATTTATTTTACCACCCACAAGCGTTTACAGCTTCTTCCGATAAATACTGATTTCCTCCTGATTCTGTGATAACTACGGTTTGATCGTCAACTTCAACTACGTCACAGATGTAGTGTTCCATAGGATAGTTTGGTTGTAACGCCAGGCTAACCTCAGCGTCTTTAGGCATATCTTCTAACAGTATAATTAAGTCTTCTACTCTCATGATTTTTATATTTTATGGTTATTGTTGATTATGTATATTACTATAGTGATTTACATTTGAATGTCAAACATAAATCACTATTTTTTAATTTATTTTACAAACGATTGTTTTTTTCCTCCAAATATTCTTCCCAAGAATTAACTTGATTGTCGTATTCTCTAACACTTTCAACCGCGTTATCCAAAGCGTTTACCATTGACTTTAAGAATACTTTTCTTTCTCGGAGTTCTTCAAGTAATTCTTCCTGTTCACTTCTTACCCATCCTGAATAACCGTATTCACCTTTAATGGTGTTTAACTCGGTTTGGATTTCGTTGATTTCTTCATTGACCGAAGAAAATTCACGTTCTGCTTTTTGTAATTGTTCTGATAAGATTTTAATATTCATGGTCTTTTATTTTGAGTGGTTAACTTGATTATGTATATTACTATAGTGATTTATATTGTAATGTCAAATAAAAAAGCTAAAAAAGCTAAAAAAAAGCACCGGCCTAACCACAAGCCGGTGCTTTACACTAATCAACTAATAATAACCATGATAATACTATGAACAAATAAAAAATGGAGCGCCCGTCAGGGATTGAGCCTGAACCTTCTTACTGGAAGCAAGATATGCTACAGTTACAACACGAAACGCTTATACGAAAGGGCGGAAGTAAGGATCTCTCAACTTGGATCAGCTGTGAGAGTAGGAAAGTAGCTAATCACTAACCTTCCGCCATATGAAAAGTGGAGCGGTGGCCCTTAATCGCAAAGGGACCTTCTCACTGGATTGTGAGATATGCTTCTCATTACAACACCTACCGCGAATAAAATTTAAAGAACAATTTGTTGTTATGGTATTAATTATACCATAACATTTGTTTTTGTCAAGAAAAAATTAAATTATTTTTTCAACATAGAGATAAAATCTTTTACTCCTTCGACATAATAAGCGTCAGCGTCATTCATTAAACATGTTGGATCAATGTTCTTTTCTTTAAATAACATTTCAGCAACTTCCATTAATTTTTTTTCCGCTGGTTCAACTTCCGGTTCATTTAAAATCTGAGTTGATAATAAAAACATATCAAGAAATTCTTCAGTCAACGGTTCAGCTTCTTCATTTGTTACAGAATTGTTTTTAATAATTTCTTTTGTTAATAAATAAAACATATTATCGTCTTCATCACAAACATACCAAGCGTTCATAGATTCAACAAAGACATACGCCCATTCTTCTTTTTGTCTATTTTTATTCCAATCAGATACAGAAATAAATTCTCTAGCGTCTACATCAGTTTCACCGTGATCACGACCGTAAAATGTTGTATCTTCTACACTTTCATCTAAAGAAGATATATCACCGTTTACCATTAAACGGTTTGCTTGTGTGAAATTGTAATTGTTTTTAAGAAGTTCCCCGTTGTTAGAAGGATATCCATCCCAATGAGCGTAAACTTGTTTCGCTGTTCCGTTTTTATAAATTAAAGAGATTGTTGATCGTGTAGCCATATTATTTTTATTTCGTGGTTAATCTTAATTATGATAGTACTGTATGATATGTTTTATTAAAAGTCAACTGGTTTCTTTGAAAAAGACAGCTTTTATTCAGCTGCCCATCCAACAAACACATATTTATTTTCACCGACCTTGGCGCCCCATACAGATTCCCATTTTTCTGTATTGTCTAAAGCCTTTGACTCAAACGCATCCAAATCACCGTTAAATGCGCTTGTTTTGTCTATGAAGCCTGATGTGGTTGAAATTGTTCCGTTATATGGATCGTGGCCCCAATCATGTAAAGCGTCTTCTACAGCCGCCTTGTAAGCTTCACTCATACTGTTACCGTTGTATTCTACATATAGATTTGTTGCGCCCATTTTGTTTCCTTTATTTTTTGATTATGTTTACTAGTATGTTTACTTTTTATAGAAAGTCAATAGAAAATTACACTTTTTTAAATGCCAATCCGAGTTTAGTTCTAACTTTATGTGAATCTTTAGCCGCGATCATATATTTCCCATAACCTGACATTCCTTCGACACTTACTCTTCTATATGACGAGTAACATGGCTTCCAATCTATTAATTGATTGTAGGTCACATGGCGGTCTTTATAGAACCGAAACGAATGAACCTTCTTTGAGTTATGTTTGTCTTGAATGTGAATTTCGTTATGTTTCATGATTACTACAATACAAAATTAATATTACAAGTCAAATGAAAAGCCCGTTATCTACGAGCTTTAGCTTGAGTTATTACATCAAGAACACGTGTTTTTAAATTATCTCTCCATCCTTCAACACGAAGAACACGTGGAGCTTTTACCCAACCTTTATCACCTTTTACAGCACAAACTCGAATTGCGTCAGTTCCTTTTTTACGTGATTGACCACGTGCGATAGAACTATATACTTTAATAACAATTCCATCTTGTTTCAATGGAAACTCATATACGAGTTCTTTTGTTTTAGCTGTAGTTGTTTGCTTCCAACCTTTATCAGATTTAAGAAGTTCATTCATTTGAGTTTCTGTAATTGTAGTATATTTCATAGTCTTTATTTTTGTGGTTAATTTGATTATGTTTATAACTCTAATGATTAAATTAGAAAAGTCAACTATTATTTTGAATAAAATTCATATTCCGCCGGAGTTTCATAACGATTGTGAACAGGGATTTTCATTCCCCAAACATCAGCCACATTTCCATCAGCCATTGGACCATTCATATTCTCTTTAAATTTCTTTAAAGGCACCAATTTCAAATACATTCCAGCTTCATACAATTCTCCTAATTGCTGAGAACAAACTATTACATTGTCCCATTTGTCTTCTATGACATATTCTATATTAGAGTGAATGTCTTCACGATTAATGTTGCGTCCAACTGCAACATTTGCGTAGTTGTGACCGTGACGATTGGTGATTTTTGATCTTGTTTTCTCTATCATGGTAGTACAATATGATAATAGATAATATAAGTCAAGAAACTTTTTATAAAACTTTTTTCATTTATTACTTGACTTTTTGAAATGTTATGGTATATTCAACATCGTTTTAATAATTAAACATTAAATAATAAAAATTATGAATAAGAGATGTAAATCAGAATTACCCGTTAAGGGACATGTAGTTGCAGTAGTTGAAACTTCAGGCTGCAATCAAGCACACGTTGGCCGTTTCGGCATCGTGACTAAAAGACAGACAGGCACGGCTCGTCCATATACTGTCAAATTTAACGATGGAACTACAAGAAAGTTTCGTACTCAAGATGTAGTATCTACTATATAAACATTCCAATTCGGTCATACATTTATACCGCCAGTGATTATGCTGGCGGTATTTTTATGCGTAATTAATATCAATTTAGTTGGCTTTTTATTTGACTATTACAAGCGAAGCCGTATGATTGTACACATAAAGATAAGAAGAGGGCGATCAACCGCTCAGGGAAGCCACCCGCCTATGGCAAGATTGCTTTCCAAAGCAAGTCTATTTTTTTATGGACACACCTCCCCGAAAAGTCATCCAATGGCTGTCGTGATGCCGGTTGTCAATCTGTCCTTTCATACTCTCATGTGTACAATCATGTTCATTTAGCGCTGATAGTCAATACTTTTTTTAATAAAAATTAATTTAATTTTTTTGAGAAACCAGTTGACATTCTGGATAAAATTCTTATTGTTATATACATGATCAAGGAAAACGAAAAACAAAAAATGTTAGAAAAAATTGAAGATTTGCAAAAATCTGTCTCAACATGGACAGCCTGTAGTGAATCATATAACAAAGGCGCTCACAATGGTTTGGAATTAGCTAAACTGGCTATTGATTCAAACATTAAATTAAATTTTAAATAATTTAAAAAACCAGTTGACTTCTGGAGACAAATCATTATAGTAGTATACATAATCAAATAATAACCACCAAAAAAACCACTATGAGAAAACCAACAATATTCCCTCGCACCAAAGCTATGAAGGCAGCAAATCTCGCCGCTAAAGGCAAGATTTCAGAATTACAAAGTTTCTTGAATGAAACGATTGAATCGGCGCCTGATTCAGCTTGGGCACCAGCTTTCATTAAATTCAATAAATGGTTAGAAGCTCCTACCAAAAATGAGTTACCATATAATGTATTTATGAAAGGAAATGGAAAACTTCCATTTATGGCCTTTTCGGCCCTTCCATTTGTAACTTGTCCTGGAATGGGAGAATGTTCAAACTTTTGTTACTCTTTAAAAGCTTGGAGATATCCAGCACCTTTCCTACGTCAAGTTATGAATACAATTTTGATAAAATTTCATAAAGAAGTAATTGCTGAAAAATTCATGGAAATTAAAAAGAACATGGATGTGAGATTATATGTTGACGGCGACATTCACGATACAGAAACTTTGATCTTCTGGATGGAATTACTTAAAACTCGGGAAGATTTGAACGCTTATGGTTATTCTAAATCATGGGAAATCTTTATTGATTTACACAATTCGGGTTATGAATGGCCAACCAATTATGAGTTAAATCAATCTTCGGGATCAAGATATCAAAATGTCGGGCCGATTAGAATGGCGCTTAAACAATTACCAATTTACAGAGGCGAGTTTATCGCGATTGATATTGATCAAAAATCCTCTTCAAAAGAAGTAAAAGAGTTGGCCAAGAAACTCGGGCTGAATGGAAAATCATTTGTTTGCGCTGGATATTGTGGCTCGTGTATACCTACCAAAAATGGGAAAGGTAATATTCACGCTTGTGGTTCAAACAAGATGAAAGGTGTAAATGTTTTAATTCCTATTCACTAAGATTAATTCGGGCGGAGATTAAATTTTCCGCCCTTTTTTTATTGACAATCAACAATAAATAAACATTATTATAACTATGAATGACGATCAAATAACAATTACTTTCAACAAAGAAGATGTTGATACACTACTAAAACTTCCAGGTAAGTTTGACGACAGCGGAATTATTGACCATATCATAGAACAATTAAGTTACTGTGATTCAGAACTTGGACAATACGTTTACGATAAATATAACAATTAGGAGAAAAATACAATGGGAAAAATAACTGAACTTGACGCTGTAGATACATTCGGGCTTGTTGCTGGATTACAATTACATTTAGACGCTAACTTCTTTCCGCCATTAGAATCGGGACACAAAGAAGCTATTACAGAAGCGTTCAAAGAACATTGGGATGGTAACTTGAATGATCACGATGAACTTGCTGAAAGATGTTATCTCAGAGACTCCAGCGGATTATACCGTTATTTTGAATCTTTCTTAAATGAAGATGATGATCTTTATTAAATAATTTCGGGCTTTTTATTTGACATCTTATAATAAATAACCATACTGGTATACATAATCAAATTAATAACCACAAAACAACAAAAATTATGTTAACTACTACAGAAAACAAACTACTCAAATATCAAATCAACCACACTAAGAACTTACTTAGTTCGCTTCTCACCAATGGTTACGCTGTAGATATGTCTGACACAGGCACAGGAAAAACATTTTGTTCAGGCGCTGTCGCCTATGAACTCGGGCTTCCTACTTTAGTTATCTGTCCTAAGGCTGTTATTCCATCATGGAAAGATACACTACAAAATTTTAATGTAAACCCAGTAGGTATTAAAAACTACGAATCTCTTATTCGTGGTAATGATAATTCGGAATTTACTTCTATAGTAAAAGAAGATCACCCAAATAAATTAGACGCCTATGGCGAGCCTGTGAAAGTAGAAAAGCTACGTTTCAATTCTAAACTACCAGCGGGATCATTAATAATTTTCGATGAAGTTCATAAGTGTAAGGCGCTTGACAGCCAAGTAAGTGAACTTCTTATCAGCGCGAAACAACAAGGCTATAAAATCCTAAACGTTTCAGCATCAGCCGCGACCAATCCAAAAGAAATGAAGGCATTCGGGTATTCGGTAGACATGCATCATTTCACCGATCACAATGAATTCAAACGTAACTTCGCTAAAGCTCATGGATGTTCATGGAGAAAAGGTAGAACCGGCGGAATGTCATTTGATCCTGAATCTCCAGAAGCTAAAGAAGGAATGGCCGCAATACATAACTTTTTATATGACATAAAGAAATGTGCTTCGCGTATGAAGATCAAAGAAATTGGTTCAGCATTCCCTGAAAACCAAACGATTGCTGCTTGTTTAGATATGGGCGGTAACACTTCTAAGATCAATCGTGTATACAATCTCATGGAAAGTGAGTTGGCTGCACTTGATGAACATACCTCTAATTATTCGGCTCACGCTTTTGCGATCATTATGAAAGCACGCAGACATTCGGAACTTTTAAAGGTGCCAACTTTAGTTGAACAAACCGAGACGCATATTCGGGATGGTAAATCTGTGGTATTGTTGTTAAACTTTAATGAAAGTATTGCAGCTGTAAAAGAAAAGTTGCAAAAGAAATATAAAAAAGAAGACATTCAAATTTCTACAATTGTTGGCGGACAGTCTGTAACTGAACGTGAGAACAATATTCGGGATTTCCAAGACAACCGCTCACGTATCATGATTTGCAATATCAAATGTGGCGGCGTTGGTGTTAGTCTTCATGATATTACCGGCAACGCACCACGTGTATCATTGATCAATCCATCATATTCAGCAATAGAATTATGTCAGGCTCTTGGAAGAATACATCGTTCCGGTGGTAAATCTAAAAGTCAACAAAACATTGTATATGCTGCTGGAACCATTGAAGAAAAAATCTATGGTAGAGTTAGATGTAGATTAGATAACTTATCTATGCTCAACGATAAAGAACTTGCAGAAGGTATTCCTGTTCATCTATTAGATTTACTTTAATTTTATTATTGACATTATCTTAAACTCAAACATAATATAAATCATGACAAACGAAAAATTAGAAACCCCTATACATCAAACAATATCATCGATGGTATTCTTTTCCTTTATAACCGGAGTTAATCTAACTTTTGGATTTATGGGAATTATCTATGGAGAAATTCTTGCATTATTGCCATTGCTTTCTCTAATATTATCAATAAAATTTTTATTTGACGATTCATTGAAATTAAATTCAATGATGGATGAAAAAAAAGATTGACAACGTTCAAACATTAATATACGTTTATATACATCATGACAAAAGAAGAATTAAAATTATTAAACGAAATCAATTTTGAAATCGAACAGATTGAAACCTGGCTCGCAGAACTTGATAAATTTGCAGCTGACGAAACTACTCATATTAAATTGTCCCGCTCTCTTTCAAAGCAAGAAAGTAAAGAAAAACTTGGCTACAGTTACGACACAGCATGTAAGCTTGACAGAACAAGAAGCATGTTTGTATACAATACTTTAAAAGAAAAGTTAGAAGAAGAATTAAAATACTTTAAAGAAAGGTTTGAAGAATCATGAAATTTGATCATTTAATTGTATTACTGCAAGGATATGCTTTAATATTAACTGGAGTATATTTTGCATTTAAGAATAACCCAGCTGGATTAGATTTTATATTAACTGGCATTATTGTAAACTGTATTTATGGCATGAATAAAGATAACAAACATAAGGATAACGCATGAACGAAGCATTAAAAACCGTAGCGATAGTATTATTGTCTATTACCGTTGTGATTTTATTGGCGGTAAACAACAGTAAGAACAATGAACTTAAACAATATAGAGATTTTATACCAAAGGTGGTAATCAGATGAGTGGCACACCAGCATTTATTTTAGGACTCATAAGCGGTATGATCTTGCTTATGATTTTACTTATGAATATAAAACAAGGAGAATGATGAAACCGAATAATTCAGTAGATTATTTTATAGCATACATTGTATTAGCACTGGCAATAAATGAAATGTTTTTCGGAAGCTGTATACATGGCATTATATTTGCTTTATTTAGCAACTTAATCGTAAATCAAATTTCAATTAAAAAACAAATATATGAAAATAAAACACAATAGAAACATGAGAGATAAAGAAGAATTAGAGTTAATCAAAGCAAATAATAAGTTTGCTAGTGGCCGCGATGTGCAAGTTGGCGATAGATATGGTAACGTGAGTGATAACAGCCCTCACCAAGATTATATTGAGATTGTATTTTACGACAAGATGAAGGTTGAACGACTAGAAAAATGGCTGTATGAGATTAAACCCGCCAAGACCTTCGCAGTAGATACTTTTATCTCACATTTCATGGCAACACCATTGAAATATAGAAGCGACGACTAACAATACAAAAAAGCTACAGGAAGCTAAAAAAAGTATTGACTATTACCAAGAATAATATAGATTATATATTATGACAAAGATAACACTTATAAAGAGTCCTTCAGAAAAAATTCAAGTTGGCAACTTAGAAGTTGGCGATTGGTTTATATCAGATCATAACAATGATGTTGATATCTACTTAATAGTAACAGATCAAAATGGCAATCGATCAGCAGTTTCTACTTCAGGTATGACATTGCCACCTTGTGATCATATGAAAGTAACTCCATTAAAAAACGTTGAAATAAAGTATGCTTCTTTTTAAATGATTTTTTCAAGGAGACTAGGACGGTCTTCTTTTTCATGGTCAAATAATAAGCACCAGGCCCACATGAAAAATTGGTCTGGTGCTTTTTTTAGCTTTATTTAAAAAAAGTCTTGACATTCGCAGCATTTTGCGTTATAATAGCAGTACACCGCCCCTGCGTTAGTCCAGAAAAGTCATAAGTTGTTGGCATTATAATGTCGTACAATCATTGTCCTACATCCGCCACAATAACATACAATATAGCATGCTACCACATTATAGACATATACCCACAACGCCGCATATGCGCCATTCTAAGGCGGTTTAGATTTATATCTGTACATAGTAATATCCCAAGCGGAATTCACTAGAGATTAAAATTCATTTGTTAACCTATGTTGTTAACGGTATAAAGAACGAAGTGTTATTTTTTATTTGCTATTGTCCAATTCTTAGTAGCGTCGGTTCCTGTATACTTTCTGATGATCACTTACTTTGACCTTACTTCTAAGAAACGCTATGGAGTCTTTTTTCTGAAGGTTTGTCATTCTTTCCACGACCATTGTATCTTACTAATATTCAATCACTTAAGCGGTAATCGATTTATAATATTCAATTGTTATTGTTCAGTATTCAATTGTTATTTCTTAATGTCTAATTCTTAATATGTAATTTTCAATTTTCATTTGTCTTTATATACCTTATTTTACTTATGTTTTTAAGAAGCATATCTCGACCTAAACATAAATATAAAATAATTAACTTTTTATTTGACTATTACCGCTTTTTCCCTTAGAGTACAAACATAATCAAGATAACCGATAGGGAGATAGCAAGGCTGGATAAGTCAGGAAGGACTACAGGGGTATGGCTTTTTTGCTTAAAAAGCATCAAATTTTTTAGCTTTTCGCCTTGACAGCTAAACATAAAGGCGTTAGAATTCCAGTGGGCGGGAGTGCGCACTTAGTGCAGCGTATAACCTAACTACACCCAGATGCTATTCAAAAAATGTAACCGATTACATTTGCGTCCGCTTGGCGCCTGGTGTATAAGAAAATCTAATACAACATATAGGTATACCACCCAAAATATTCTGGATGATATGCCTAGCGGTTACCTGATAACTTTAAATATTTTATTGATATACCGCTTTTGTTGTTGACAAATCAGCGGTAATGATTTATTGTCGATAGTCCTCATGTTTCTCTATTTCTAACAACATATCAATATCATCATAGACAACCGTGTGCCATTCAATGTTGTCAAACAAATTTTCTAATTGTTTTTTCCGCTTTTCTACATCCTCATAATAAAATAAACCGGCATACTTTCTATCAGCCCACACAGAAGACGGATCTGCATACCATCTTCTACCGTCATTTAATATAGCTGTCAATATATATTTTGTCATTTCTTTATATGAATATAATACCAAATTATTCGGAATTGTATGCTGCTTCGGGCGCCAGAATGCAGAATGACGTCAGAATGCTGTGTTCGGGATTTTATCCTATCATGCTAAGTCTGTCAATCTTTTTGTATGCCTTTATCTTTCGGATTCGGGATAAAGTTTTTGTGTCTGTGGTAGATATTTTAGTATGAGGGTTGAATATATTGTCCAATGTTATATCACTGACATGCCTTTCACAGTATTCATCCCACTCACAACACTTTACCATGAAAAACTTTTGCCCCATATCCATCAAAGCAAATATCTCTTCACGTGACAATTCGGGCGGTAAATCACTCATCTTTATACTGTTGTTCTAGTGTTTCTATTGGTGTTTTATTTGTGTAAACAAATTTTACTATATCTTTAGGTTTTTTAGCAGATTCTAGATTTTTTACATATAAAGCTAGTTCTATTATTGCTTCCTTGAATGTTTTAAAATAAGTAATGCCACAGCCTGAGTTTGTTGGTTCATCATCCCATAGGAAACACCAACAACGTCTTTGTATCACATAGTAATCCCCTCTCTGTATTATTCTAAGTTTCATAATAATATCTCTTCACGTGACAATTCGGGCGGTAAATCACTCATCACCCGCCTCGCTTTCTAATCTTTTATTTATACGTTCAACAAGTATATAATCGTCATTAGTTTTTGCTAACTTATACAACCTTTTGCTGGCGTATCCAAGAAGCTCCTTAGCCTCATGAAGCTCTGATTTTCCATCTTCGTATCCTTGTTCATAAGCAATATTTATAGACTTTGCCGCACTTCTAATGTCATCGTGACATTTTTTAATCTCTGCCCTAGCCTCCTGAAGCTCTCGTTCTAGTTCTGCTATCTCATTAGACAGCGACTTCATTGCTATTCCCCTACCTTCTGCAATACACTGCCAATCACTCATTTCTCCGCCTCGCTTTCTTGTTTTATTACTTCTCTCTCATTCATACTATATAATCTACACCACCACTAACGCTTTGTCAATAATAAATTTAAACGTGTTTTACGCAAAAGCGTCCCACTGGCGTCCCACTTTCGGGTTGTAATATGCTGCATACCACGTCAGTTCGGGCGCAATATACTATCCCAATTTCTACATCTATAATAC
>Ga0196899_1000435_pt1 | contig 21933 bp, 18 predicted proteins | sample VirMetDEL_Sep_01_FD_169095 | JGI IMG/M metagenome (GOLD analysis project Ga0196899, IMG submission 169095) | Aqueous microbial communities from the Delaware River and Bay under freshwater to marine salinity gradient to study organic matter... | ecosystem: Environmental > Aquatic > Marine >... | reverse complement strand
CAGAATTCGACTTTCTGCGCCGGATTGCGATCTAAATGTTCGGACTGCGTAATCGCCAGACGTGTAGCTGCGAGAAGACGGCACAAGAGCGGGAAAGTCCATGGTCAACCCTCAACGATGAAGCTGGATGGACTGAGTACGTCCTGCACGATCAAGCTGTTAAACGTACTGCTGGTTGGGAACTCAGTTGCCAGCACTTCAACCAGGCCTTCGCTATCCAAGGTTAGCTGCTCGATTGTGTAGGTGTTACTGGAGACTGTTGGCGAATTGATCGTGAAAATTGTGTTAAACAATGCCGGGTCAACCGCTTTTCCGTTGAGCACATCCAGCTCGGCAGTCTTCAACTCATCCTCTTCTGGTCCAGAGTAAAGAATGCTGTAGGTGCCATCGTTAAGAGTGCTCGCTGCAGTAATTGTTCCATCAGCGCTGATTACGCCGTTGTTGGCAGGTTGGTATGGACTGGCCTCGGTAAGGACTCGAATGTAATCGCCTGGTGCCAGTGCCATGCCAAAGGGTGTCGTTTTGAAACGAACCGAGTGGGTAATGCGTCGCCTGATGCTCATGAAATAGCGGGCAACAATAAAGGCATGTTCCCGCGAAGTGCAGAACTGGGTCAGATCGAAAGATTCAATTGGATAGGTGTCGCTGCCGGCTTCCGCCCAGCGGACGCTCAAAGTTGCCTCTTCGGATAGCTGGTTCCTGCGCTCTTTGCGGTAGCGGACGATTGATTGGAAGTCCTTGCGTTCTTCGGTCTGTAGGTAATCGACCGAAAAGCTATCTTCGATGATATTGCCTGAAGTAAACAAGCCTTTAATGTCAATCGGCTTTTGAGTGAGCGCTCCCGATACTTCACAAGGAAGTGCCGGCACCAAGCTAAATTTGCCGTTGCTTATCACAAAAGAACACAGGAAGTAGGGCGCTGTATCAGCAATGTACTGGCGCAGGTTGACGGGAGAATCAATTGCGCCATCAAAATACAGCTTGTTTTGCTCCAAGAAAGTTGTTGTCTTGGCAAAATCATCCGTCTCGATCAGGTTGGCGCTAACTACGCCGCCAGCTCCAGCGACCTTATCTGTAAGGAGGTAGTAAACCAGATCGGTGAATTTATTGCTGGGACCAATTGTTCCAGCTTCTGCGGGAAGGAAGCGTTTGACTTCAATGCCTTCGCTCAGCCAGCAACGCACTTGGTCAATTGACGTAAAGTTTTGACTTGCCTTTAGAGACAAACCAGCAAGGGTGAGGTTTTTGTATTCAGGCAGGGTCTGGTTGGCGATTGTTTCATTCACATAGACAATCTCGTGCTCAGGGCCGCTTTCGTTGCTTTTAGTCAGCAGAGAGTTGTAGTAGCTGAGATCAGCGATCTGGCTACCGCGCTCGTAAAATCTTTCCGCGTCAGCGGAAGGCTGGATGTCTACAGTTTTAATTCCAAGAGTATTAAGAACGACGCCGACTTTCGTGCCTTTTTTTCTAAAAGGATTGCCAGCGCTGACAGTTTCAGTAAATGTAATCCTCTCCCCCTTCGACCACGTACCTGTCGTCTGTGATTCGTTTACCGTATATGTAATGCTGTTAAGCGCGTAACCTTTTTTCTGCCCTGGAAACTGAGCTTGGCTTTCTTTGCTTCTTTTTTCTACAGTGGCTGAAACGGTAACTTCAATATTGTTACCTGCATCAGACACACCAGAGATAACCCCTTCCACTGACTGGCCGACTGCATATTGCTCTTGATCGCCAAGAACTTCCCAAAGGAATGCAGAGGTCTTGCCTTTGGGTGCGGTTTTATTGGTTGTCTTTACTCTGATTCTCAGGCCCGCTGACGGTAGGTTGTAGGGTTCGTTGTATCTTTCAGCTTCGCTTGTAATACCAATAACTCGATTGAAAATTTCGCCTGTGTTCCAGCCGCCCGAGCTTTCTACTACTTCCAAAGCAAGATTTTTCCTGTTCCACTGGATCTCCCCGTTAAACGGCCCTTCACTGTATTGATCGCTAACGTCACACGTATAGCGTATAGTTATTGACCTTTCGCCACTAATGCTCGTTAGTTCTGTAGATCCAGTTTGACCAGTAAATTGCGGTGCGCCGAAAAGACTTACAAGAGTTACAGCTGCGCGGCCTTTTGTAAATCCGTCTGGCAACCACTCAAAAAATTCAACAGTTTCAGCTACAACTGCATTACCTTCGTTGTCCGGCAGATAGGTTTGAACATTTACGGAGCTGGGGATCGTTGCCTGAATTACCTCATCAATTACTTCTGTATTGACCGCCATTTGACGGTTGAATTTAATCGTTCCTTTTAGCGTGTACCTGCCAGTAGTGGTTAACTTAAATTGGCCGTAAGGCGTATCGTAGATCTCACCAATTGGACCGCCATTTTTCGCGTCCAGTACCAGGAATTGAGAGTCAGCGTTGAATCTGCTGTCGATGTCAGCGCCAGAGTTTGGTACTAGTCGATATTCAAACTGAGTTCGCTCTGGATGCACTAAGCGGAGATAGTTGAACTGGTCTTGAGGTCTGCGGCCCGTAATGCAGAAAGTTTGTCCCAGGGTCTCCCATGCGTATTCTTTGCCGCTGGCGTCTACGCCAGCCGGGCGCAGGAAAACGGAAAAAGCGGATGTGCGGCGCATGTAGATATTCATCGTGCCGCTTTGCAGTGACACCTGATTTTTTTCCGCTTGCCTTAAGTCCTTGGGGCTGGGTAAAGATTCAAAATTACAAAGGCCATTTGCTTTCTGCCATACCTGACTGCGGATGCCTATCTCGGTAGTATCGCAAGCTCGGGTATTGCGGACAACGCCAATGGCAAAACGCAATAGCGGGTAGAAATTAGGGTCAGCGCTAAGTCCCAAACCGCCTCTTGCATCAGTCTTGCCGTTGTCATCGTTGTAGATACCACGGCGAATCATGCGCGGACTGATCAGGCCGATAGACGCGCTAAGAGGGCCTTTACCGAAAATTTCAATGCAGCGCAGCGTGATGTTTTGTTCTTTGGCACCAGGTGCATCCTTAAAAATTTCTATTTCACGGCTTTCGACAATCCACACAGTTCGGCCGATCATGAAGGTTTCGCCGACCTGCATCGCATCGTCGGCAAAGGTCTGACCTTCAAAAACTTCAGTGTTAATGTCGTCTACTTGTGTGCTTTTTGTCTGTTTAAAGTAATACTGATTTTTGGGAATTTTGCCTTTTTCTATTCTAAATACAGCCTTGTCCCCGACAGCTACTTGACGGACCTCTGTTTCACCTTGAGTTACCTTTACGCCGTTGACTGATACGATCCCCATTCTGCGGCCGTAGTTTCGCCCCGTGCCTTTTTGTCCTGCTTTTAGTACGGCAACCCATTTTGGAATTTCATCTGTGCCAGTGAAGCCGTAATCGCCAGCGATTTTGATCCGTTCCAGCAGCAGCGCTCTTCCTGGGTCATTGTCGGGATCATCGCGACTGTTGCCTTCAAGAACTGGAATGGGGACTGTTTTCCAATTGACGCGATAGTTTGTGCCGTTTGCAATGGCTGCATACACACCAAACTGAGTTGTGCTGCTTGGTGTGTATGCCTGCGAAAAGCCGGTATCTTCAGATGCCTCAATTGTTGGGCACAGGTAAACGTCATCCGCTTCTTGGAAGTCGCCCGTAGACAAACTTCCCCGTGTCCCGTAAAGCAAATTTGCGCCACGGACCCTTGTCGTGACGTTTGAATTACGCTTCCAGTAAAACGCAAAATTCTCCTCGAACACTGTGTCCAGTGGAGAATTGCCCAGGAAAATACCAGTCAAGTCGGGTGACTGAATGCCTTGGCCAAGACCCTGCTCTCCGATCACCAGCAATAGCTTTACCGATTGCTGGGAACCAAGGCTGAAGGCGCGGGACCACACTAGCCTGGGTGCCACCAGCATTCCGCCAGTTGTGCCAGTGTATTTGCCGAAAATGATGGGGATTGGGTCGCCGTAGTTTGCTAGTTCGGCGATTGAGTCGAAACCGCTAGTGGCGAGAAAACGGTCGCTGCCTTTTCGTCCGCGCAGCTGTCGCTGTCGAACATCCTGCGTCTCAGAAGGAGCCTTGGGCTTAGGTGTAAGTAAATAACTAGCAGCAGTAAAGGCAAGGCCAATAATAATACTTGTAAGAATACCGCCGGTAGGATCGCAAACAATGTCAGGAACAGTGTTATACGCAGCGGGGCGGATTGCGGCGCGACGGGCTGCTTCGTAGGTAAACTTTCGATACTCTTCTTCTGTGCAACCAAGAGTTGCAATCAGCTGCTTTTCGTACGGAAGCAGCGGTACGCGCTTAACTGACGGAGCGAACACCAGCTCACTTTTTCCAGCTCGGTGTTGATGTAAAGGACTCCGCTCAGCCATACGACGGCAAATGCCCAATTACCTTGGGTCATCAACAACACGTCTCCATCGTACTCAGGACGATCAACCCTCACCCCCCAACGCAGTAGATCCCTCAAGACCTTGTAGCTGGAGGCGTTGTACCAGTCCTCGTTGAACTCTGGCCTCACAATGTCAAGACGTTCCAGCACTGTGTAAACGAGGTGGATGCAGTCGATTTCGCCGTCGCTGCCGTCCGCGCCAAGCCTGTATCGCAGGCCGACCAGATCAGCGCAGTCGGACATTGGCCGAGGTTGGGATGTTGCCGATCAGTGATTGCGTCAGCCGGCGCAACGGTACGTCAGAGCCAACGGCATCCAAAATTGTGTTCAGGCTCAGCGTCAGGCTGGTCTCGTCCCATTGGCCGGCTGCAACCTCGCCGTTGTATTGGTGCATCAAGGTTCCAGTGGTTCGGTCATCTGGATCCAGGGCCATTACATAAACGCGAGCGAGCCAGCGCTGTTGCACTGCATTCAATGCCCAGGCCCTGGTCAACTCGTTGTTTGGGAAGACCAGGGTCGCTTCGGTGTTGTCGCCACTGCGGTTGACGGTTACGCCGCTGAAGCCGTAAGGCACAAATGTGTACTCGTCGCCCTGGAAAGTGGTCGTGGACTGAATGAAGAAGTTTTGGAAGTAGAAGCTGGACGTTCCTTTTTGGTTTTGGAGACGCAGGTAGTTGCCGAGTGCGATGTCCATCAGATTCCAAGCCTCCGGCGGGTGGTGACGGATTGCTGCAGGCGGCGTAGTGCCAGCTGCTGGCCGCGTTCAGCGCCTTGGCTGGCAGCCTGCTGCAGGCCGGCTTGGAACTCTTGGTTGGTGACGTAATCCACGTTGTTGATTCGTTCGACGTTGTAGCGGACATCAATTGCCGTAGCCCCTGCGGCCGAAGATCCTGTTGTAAGCTCTGCGCCCTCAGCAACTGCCGCCGCGCTACCTGGCACCGGCCTGTAACGCTTAAGCGCTCCATCAAGCCTTGCCGCAACACCGAGCTTGCCATCAAGACCACGCTTGAGCGGCATGATCGCTTCCGGGCCGGCTTCGCCCATGACGCCATTGTTAAACGTGCCACCATCGGCGTACTTAAAGAAAGTGGGCTTGGTGACGATGCCGCCCATGGCAAAAGGTTGAATGCTGTTTTTGGCAAAACTTGCTTGACCGCTTGCGAAATAAGCGCCTTTTTCGGCAAAAGCACCTGGGAATACAGCACGCAAGCCCGCGTTTACGCCAAAGCGAAGCAACAACTGACCAATGTCCTTGAGCACACCGCTTGCGATTTCTTGCAAAGCTTGGCCCAATGTTTTAGTGCCCTCAATCAAGCTTTCAATGCCAGCAGTAAACGAGCCAACGATTCCGTCTTCAATTGTCGAGACAATGCCCCCGTAAAGATTCTTGAGTCGCTGCGCTTTTTCTTCGGCTTCTTTTTCGCGTCGCTTTCTTTCTTCTTCCGCTGCGGCGTCTTCTTTGGCCTCTGGGACTTTTTGGCCGCGCAATTTTAAAAGTTTTTCTAAGTTTTCGATTTGCTTTTCAATCTCTTTCCTAACTTTGCTTTCTACGTCTAGCCCGGCAATCGCAAGCTTTTGCTCTTCAATTTTTAGCTGAATTCTCTCTTTTTCTTTTTCATAAGTTTTATCAATCTCATAATACGCTTCAGCCAGGGCGGGCGTAATGCCCTTTTTCACCATCTCAGCAACAGCGCTGCCTTTCTCTCTTTGCTCTTTGTATTTTTTGGCTACTTCGTCCAGGCCAGAAGTCAGCTCTTTAGTATTCTCCTTTTCAAGCTGACGGAGGCGCTGCAAAGTATCAAGACGCGATTCGTCAAATTTCAAAAGCAAAAGCTTTTTCTTAACTTCGGCTTCATCGGCGGGAATCTTTTCAAATGCAATGGCTCGAATTTCGCCGGCAATATTTGCTAGATTTTTTTCGCCCTCAAGTCTGATTTGCAGGAATTGATTGTCTTGCAGCTGAGCTTCTCGAATTTTTTCGTTAACTCGAGCAATTTCCTCGGCTACCGCAAGCTCAGCCAACAATTGCGGCAACTGGCTTTCACGTTCTTTCTTGGCGCGACCACTGCCGGAGTCTTTGCCGGTTGGGTCGGGGAAATCACTTGGGGTGATTTTTTCTTGCTCAGGGACTGCCTGCTCAAATTTGCCTCTAACTTTTTCAAGGTCAGAAAGAGAACTTTTAAGTTGATTTATTCTGTTTCGTGTCGCTTGAGCCTGTCTTCCTGTTTGTCCGGTAAGTTTTTCCTGGGCGGCCGTTATTTGCCCCTCAATCTCTTGATATCTATTGTTAAATTGCTCAAGCGTACCTTGACCTTTAATCAGATTATTTAGCTCTCGTTGCTTATTGACGGCTCCAATCAATTTTGCGGTAAGTAGTCCTACCCCTGCCGCAAGCGCGACATATGGATTAACAAGAGCCACAAGATTTGCCGCACCAATTGCTGACGCAAGCGCTGTCATGCCTCCCGATGCAAGAAGTGCCTTGGCATTCAGTATTGCGAGAGCTGCGGCGACACCGCCAATAGCGCCGGCCAAAGGAACGAGATTTTTTGATAGATCTAAGACAAATCCAGCAATCTTGGGTAGATTTTCGGCCAAGAAGGGAGTTATGTTTTCAACAAAGTCAGCAAACGATTCCTGGAACTCAGCACCAATAGGTTGCAAGGCTTTGCCAACAGATTGACGCATTGAATTAAACGCAACGGTAAGTCTTGCGCCAGCGTCCTGGGAAGATGCAGAAATTTTTTGTGCTACTTCTGAATATCTGTTGCCAAGCTCAACGATAAATTTCATCAAATCATCAAGACCGACCGCTCCTTGCTCCAACGCTTTAGACAGCTCTGGGCCTGTCCTGCCAGAAGCCTCTGCGATTAAATTAAACGTGCCAGGCAGTCGCTCTGCAATTTGATTTATTTCCTCTGCAGATACTTTACCTTTGCTAAAAATTTGTACTAGAGCCGTAACTGAACCGTCAACATCTTGCGCCGCCCCACCTGTTCCTTTGATTGCAGCAGTTACGTTCTTGAAAACAAGCTCAGCATCACTGATTTGACCACCAGCACCCTTGACTGCAGCCGAAAGCCGAGTCATGCCAGAAATTGCGACTTCCTGGGGTACATTTAACGTCTTTGTTACATCAGAAGCGGCCTTAATGGCTCGATTGAATTCAGCCTGACTGCCAGCAGTATTTTCAAGAGCGATTTCAAGTTTTTGAATTTGAGCGGCATATTCAGCGAATCCTCCCAGTTGCTGCCTCAAACCACCCACTTGAGCGCCAAATGCAGCGCCGGCAAATGCACCGCCAACACCACCAACAGCCAAGCCGCCAAGGCCACCAATCAAGCCCTCGGGGCCACCAAAAATTCCGCCACTAATTGCAGCGCCAACGCCTTGGGCAAGCTGCATTCCGCTCAAGCCTCGGCGACCCCCTGGTTGACGCCTTTGCAATTCGCGTCCAACAAGCTTGTTTTGTCTTTCAATTTCCTGATTTACTTGCTTGAAATCAGCAGCTGTTGGATCAAGAATATCTTGAAGAGATGTCAAGCTGCCGGCAAAATCACGCAAATCAGAAGTGCTTCGACGACTTACATCACCAAAACGCTTTACAGCGCTAGTAAGTTTTTGATATTCGGAAGGAGCTGCAGGCGGTATGACTGCAGCAGGTGGACGACCGCCGCCACCGCCGCCACCTGCAGCCGCCGCACCAGCCATCGGAACAAAGGACCCGCCCCCTGCCGGAACGTTGCCAATTCGAGCCATACCCTCAATCGGAAAGCCTCCGAGCCTGGCTGCTCCATAGGCGCCTTCCATGACATTCAAGCTACGGAGAAAAGCCTTCTCCCCAGTCATAAATTCAGGCAAATCAGGCAGCTTGTTTAACAAATTTTCAAAACTCGGAGCTTGTGGTAAACGACCGCGTAAACCAGAAATACTCGGAAAAATGCCGCGAGCCCGCGCTCCAATACTTGAAATGCTTGGCAGCTCAACTGACTCAGTCAGACGACGCGCAAGCTTGCTTGCACTCAATTGAACGCCAGAAGAGACAATTCGACGAATAGTCTCAAAAGTGCCAGTTTCACCTTCCCAGAAATTACTGACAGCATTTCGATATGAGGAAATCGCCTCTTTTGTAGAAGCGGCCGCACTCTCTCTCCCAAAACGCAAAGATCGACCAGTGCCAAGCATTCCTTCGACTGGAAAAGATTCAGCCGAAGCCATCCCATAACTGGAAATCTGCCTTTCACGTACAGGAGAAGACGGTGGGAATAGAGGAGAAATCTGCCCAGCAAAAGGCCTTGCGCCTAATTGCTTCCAAAAGCTTTGGTTTACAATTTGATTTAATGCAGAGCCACTAAGGCCTGTCGCTGCAGTAGGAAGGTTTAGGAATCCCGCTCCAGAAATTTGCCGAGATGCAGTTTCTGGTGCAGCGGCAATTTTTGCTAAGGCAGAGGCTAGCTTTTTGAATTCAGGAGGCGTCCCGACTGGCTGGGGCAGAAAAGTCCCTTGAGGAATGACACTGCGAATTCCGGTCGAGGTGGTTCTCGGGCCAGCCAACGGACCAACGAAAGCACCTGTGCGACCAACATTGCGAACTGCTCCAGAAATAATTTCCTGCTCTAATCCATAGCCAGGCAACCCAGAAACTCCGCGAACTGCTCTGCGTTGCTCGGCTGGCATGTACATCGAAGGTACAATTCCGCCGCGTTCATAAGCCTTTCTGTAAGCTGCAAGAGTAAGCGCAGGGGAAGACTTAACATCTTCTCCCATAAGGCGAGCGAAAGGTAGAAACGCGGAAGTCCTTGAAGAGCTTCGAGCTAAAAATGATTGCAGTTTATCCGCAAGGTCACTCGTCTGCCGGGGCGGAAGACCTGCTTTTTGCGGGGTAGCAGCTATGTCCGAAAAAAGAACACGTACAGCTGCGATCACATCTCCCTTTACCGCCTTGAGCCCCTGGATGATTCCCTGGCCAATACCTTCTCCAATAGGGACGCCAATCTGATCGCGAGATTCCTGAGAGGGGCTCTTGATCTTGAATGCTTTTTTAAGGGACGCAATAAACTGAATCGAAAGATTATTTGCGCCAGAAATCAATGTATTTTTATCGCTGGCGCCATTTGCCACCCCTTGCGCAATGCTTTCGCCAATTTCAGTACTTTTCTGCTTAATGTTAACGCCACGACCACCTTTTTCAAAGGCAGTCAGCATATCGGTGAGCACTTGAGTGGCGCTTCGGCCCATCATCAATTGCTCGCGCTGCACCGACGCGCCAGCCAAGCCGGTGATTCTTTCATAAAGCGGAGAAAGCTCTCGACCGCCAAGGCCCATTGCCGATGCAGCGGCTCTTTTTTGAAGCTCAAGCAGCGAAGTCCGAGTTTCAAGTATTTTTTTAAAAACGCGATCAGCTTGTTCAAATTCAGCCCTAGATCGATCCATCTCCGCAAGATGGGCCTGCTCTTGCTGTCGATCGCCCTCAGCAATTAAGCGAGCCTCGTTTTCTCTAAAGGTTGCTTTTGCGGAAATTAAATTATCTATTGCATTGTTATATGTTTCCCTGAATTCTTTGACGCCTTCAATGGCTTGCTGCGCAATATCTTCGCCGTAAAGGGGATTTCTTGCTCCAGAAGGACCGTAAGGATTAATGCCTTGCTGAGCGGCGGCCTGAGACTGGCCAACACTGACATATTGATTTTCAAGCTTCTTGAGCTGCTCTTCAAGTTGAGCCACTTGGCGCGACTGTTGCGCAAACTTTGCACTTCCTTCTGCGGTGCTCGTATCGAGCATCGACATTTCTTCGCGAAGTGCGCCAATGACCATCCCCAGATTGCGCTGGGTGGAGGCAAGTCTTGAAGAAGCCCCTTCCGGGAGAGAAAGTCGCTCAAATAACACCTGTCCGCGCCCAATTGCTTGCGCGCGCTGCAATTCAAGCTGAAGTGTTGAAATATCAGAAAGAATTTCGTAATATCGACCGCTAGCAATTACACTGTTATTTAATTCAAGATTTAGCTCGCTAAGTCTTTGAGCGTAAATTGCCGGGGTTTTTGGTAGATCAAGAAAGGATTCGTCAAGTCTCGCGATTGCGCGACGCTGCTCTTCTATTTCTTTTGTAAAAGCCGCAATACGATTTCGCGACTCAGTTGCACCACCAACCGCCAACTGAGCCATGGCACGGCCAGTCTGCTCAGCAGTATTGCCGGCATCAGCCAAAACTTGCCTTAATTTTTCAAGCTGACCGGAAAGCTTTTCTGAATCACCAGACAGCGCTTGGCCTAAAACGCTGCGGTACGAGCGGCTTTTTTTCGTGCCCTCTTCAAGTTTTGTATTTAGTCGATCAATTTCAGCGCCAATACCGATATATGCTTGCCCGCCAAGAGATGCCTGAGTACGCAGATCTTGCAGGGCCTTGACATGACCTTTAATAGAGGCCTCGGACTGTGTATGAGCGCGCGCAGATTTGGCAAGCAATTCAGCCTGCTTTTGGATTTCTGCATCAGTCACCCTCAATGACTGATTGAAATCAATAATGTCTTCGCTTAATTTATTGTAAGTAGAAGAATTTCTCGTTGCCTGCGCCTGAAGTCCCTTCAGCGCGTCAATAAGCCCTTTGCTGGCCTGCTGAGTATCTCCTGCTTTTTTTGCGAAATCAACAAGGCTATCGCGAGCACGCGAAATATCCTTGTCACTAAGATTTGTTACCTTTGCAAGCTCCCGAAAGGAGCCTTTGATTCGGTCAAGACCCTCAAAACCTTCAATACCAAGGCGGATCTTAATGTCCTGAATTTGCTTGCTAGCCATCCTTGTCCTTGGCCAATTCGCTTAACGCTGCAGCCTCCATGGTCTGAAGGTCTTCCAGCATCTCGCGGCGATTGTCCACATTGTAGAGGTCAAACAATCCGCCAGGGCAAAGCAGCACGTCATATCGCAAGCCCATGTAACCAGACATGGTTGTCGTCCATTGCGTCTGCATACGCAAGAACATCATGACTGACTCCCAGTTTTCTTCCCAAACAATAAAATTATTGTCTTCTTTAGGCTTCTCGGGAAGGACGATGCCGAAAACAGCAGCGTCTTCCCGACTTTTATCTTCTACCCTTTTGCCGCCACTAGCCCAGTAAACGGCGGCATCCTTTAGTTTCCCTGGCGGCCGCCTTCAAATGTCTCGGTGTAAGCCTTCAAAACACCACGAATCCAATAAGGATCATCGGAAAACTCGCGCATCACCTCCAAGGAAAAAGGGATCTCTTTCCCTTCTTCGTCAACAATGCCTTCCCATCCGACCATGATCACCTTCAGGAGATCAAGCTCGCCTTTCTCGCCAAGCTTTTGAAATTCCTTGCGGCCAACGCGCTTGAATTTCGCGTCAAACGTCGCGGTGTCAAAATTGCCGCCATCAGAGGGCTCTTCGATCGAAACAGGCCAAGTAAAGACCTTGACCTTTTTGCGCACGAATGCCATGCAAAATAAATGCGATACCAGACAAGCATACACCCAATAAAAAAGGGCTGCATTTGCGGTGCAGCCCCGACGACCTTCATTCCCGATCAGATTCTAATCAGGTGTAAACAAAGCTGAACTCATCGTTACCAGCTGTAGAGGGCACGCATGTGAACGGAATGTTCAGCATGTGAATGCCATCCTGGTCGCTGTAGCTCACATCGCCGATATCAACCTTGGTAGAGGCAAAGTCGAAGATGTTGCCTGCCGTTTGGCCGTGCTGGAAAATAAGGTTTCCAAGCGCTCCGTCGCTAAGAGCTGCAGTGAAGTAGTCCTTAGCAGCAATGGTTGGAGCTTCAATGACAGCAGTACCAGTTGTCTGGCGATCAGTCAAAAGCACCTCCTTGGTGCAATTAATCAAATCGCGATAGACCAGGCTGTTGCCGATGTCTAGATTGACCGACTGAAGGCAACCGCTGTAAGAGAGAAGCTGGAAGCCGGTGGTGTTGCCAGCTTTCGCAATGACAGGCGTCTCCTGGTCGGCGTAAGTCACCGTGGGAGCAGCCGTGTCAGTTGGCGCGTTATAAACACCAATAAAGCTGAAATCAATCGTAGGAATTTCACCAACAGAAAGATTCAACGTATAGGTGCCGCGCGCGCCAGTCAGCTTATGCAGGACACCATCAATGTTGTAATAAATGGTGCAGCTACCAAAGCTGGAGCTGACCGGAGCGTAGGTAACGCTTACACCGGCAGAAACAGTTTCGCTCATGCCGCAGGCAAGAAGCGCCTTGCCATAGCGAGGAGCAGTGCCGGCTGCGCCGGATCCGGCAAGTTCAACGCTAAAGGTGCATTCAACTCGCGTATTCGCCAATAGCTGCTCGGAGGCGCCAAGGTAAGGACGAATAAGCTGCCGGCTTACAACATCACTCTGCAGAGGAGTGATGTTCAAATCCCGCACCAGAACTGCGTCCGCTCCGTCTGGCGTTGCGTCCGTGCCGTAGCTGGACTCCGTCTCCAGCAGAATCAGACGTTTCCGAGTTAGAAGGACCATTTGAAGTTACCTCTTGTTGAACAGGTGGGAGCGTCCGACTAACAAGAGTTCGGATGCCTGTCTCGGGGTCAAGGATGTACGAGCCACCTTGCCCTTGAAACTCATCAATCACTGTAAATCCCTCGGCTTATCAGACTTTAGGTCGCCAAACTTGCAACAGTCGTCCGATATTGAACGATATAATCGTTAAAAATTACTCCTGCAGGCTGATCCGCGTCAAACATATTGAATGTCACCTCACTTGGCTGAACGTCAATCGCAAGACCGCCAAGCGTAAGGTCGGCAATGATTTTTGAGTGCATACTTTCGATGACTGGATCTGCAATTTGATCAGGAATATCCCCCCTGGTCACCACCGTGATCCTGACCCTCATACTCCAGTCAAGCTTCGGCAGGCTTGTGTTCTGAGTGGGAGTATCGGTAATTGGCTCAATAATGATTGACGGCGACTGCGCGCGCTCAGTAGCCGTCACCCTGCTTCTGTAAACCCTACCGTCAACACCAGAAGTACTTGCAAGCTGTGTTGCAATTGCCTGCAAAATTTGCTCACGCTTGGTTGTCATTGAATCCTCGCTTGGGGAGCGGACCAAACGCGCCAGGGTCGACCTGCTTGGTCACAATTGATTTTGCACGATAATAAATATAGCTATCTGTTTTGCCTGCTTCCTCCAGGGCCTGCATCACCTTCAGCCAATTTTTGAAGGTGTCGCGGTCCATTTTTCTTAATCGCAAGCCATTGTGATTGTTGCACTCTCTCCAACGCCAACCGCTGTCAACGTGGATCGAACGTATCTAACTATTCTATTTGGGTAGAAATGAGCGTCAATGCCTGTTTGTCCATGTGACTTTTCGGTGTCAAGAGCAAACCAGTTGACTCCATCGAGACTGCCTTCGTCCTTTACGGTCACATTGTTTCCCGTTACGTTATGAACAAAAGTAAAATTTTCCCCTGAAACTTCAACGTAATCTGTTGAAGAAAGGGAAGTAAGGGTGCCAAGCTCAACGATATTTTTGCGTCGACTTGCCCACGAGCCGTAAACTTCGGCCATGATCAAACCTTCATCAGCATTACTTCGGTAATTTTACCGTCATCCAGCAATACCGGCTCTCTCACCTGGTAGGCCACACCGTCGACAATTACGTCATCTTTGTACTGAAAATTATTAAAAGCAGAAGATTCAACCATGAGCTTGTAGTCAGTCGTCAGGACGACTCCGTCTGCAATCATCTCGCTAGGCGTATTCAAAACGCCAACGCCTGTAATTCCTTCATGCGTAACTGGAACACCAAAGCCCTGTAAGTCAAAAAATACGGTTAAATCCTCGGAAAAAGCCATGAATAGAAGTCCGCTGAAAAAATTCTAAACACAAAAAAGCCCTAGATCCAACGGGATCCAGGGCTAAATCTCAAGCCGAAATCAGCCGTACTTCTTCAGGCCAACTGCGTTGATCGAATAAGTATGAGTCGAGGTGGAAGTGGTCGACACAGCCTTGATCCAGCGCTTGGCGGCACCCTTAGGGAACACCAAATACTGCTTGGAAGCAGAGGTGCTGACCTGAGTGAAAGCCACAGCAGCAGAAGCCTGCTCAGTGCCGTTCAGGCTGAAGACCGTAGTCACATCGCTGTAGCTACCACCTTGAGTGTCGCTCGACTGGATTTTTACATCCAGGGTCGAAGTGCCACCGTTCTCGACATCAAGAATCACCACAAGGTCGCCTTCGTAGTCATTCATGTCGACAGCAGTGCCATCAAGGTCAGCAGTGCGCTCGGCAGTAGCTGCAAAAGCAAGATGCTGCAGCTTTTCAAGACCAGTAGAAAGAATTGCCATGATCAGTCCTCAGTGGATGGGGCAGGTGCAACAAACTTAGGCTTGCGACCCGGTTTTGCGGGAGCAGGCTTAGGCTCTTCCGTCACCTTTACGGGGGCGGGCTTCTCCACGGCAGGTGCAATCACAGCCTTGCCGCTACCAACCAACAAATTGGCGTCAGCTTCAGAGACCTCAATAAAGGAGCCGGACACAACCGGCTCCCCCGAGATCATGACTTGACGCAGGATCTCGATTCTCATAATCAGGTGCCGAAGCAGAAGGACACAGGTTGCTTGATGGCAATGTCAACGTCCTGCATTGCAATCACGCGAACCGTGCCAGCAGTGGCGCCAGCATAAGGATCAACGGTCAGATCCAGGCCGGACCACATGCCCATCACCATCATCGAGAAGTCGCCGAACAGCGCATCGTTGTTCAGCAGCTGGTTCGACACGATCACGGGGTAACCGTTGATCTCGTCGTCCTCGTACACGAACATTGCGGTGTTCGTTGCCTTCTCGGTGCTCTTCAGGGCACCGCGAGCTGCAGCGTTGATGATGTAACGCATGCTGCCAGCATCAGCGTTAGCAGATGCAACATCGGTCTCCATGCCGATGTACTCATCAAAGGTGCCGAAGCCAGTGAAGCTCTGGCTGCCGATACCGGTGGTGTTGATCAGACCAAGAGGCTGATTGCTGGAGCCGGTGCCGTACATGCCAACACGGTCAATCTCCAGAGCGATGATCCGAGCGAGGTCATTGCGGATCATGCCTTCCACGTCAATGGAAGCCTGGAGCAGCAGGCGGCGGCTGTAATCAACATAAGCACCCACAGTCTTGGGGGTCATGTTGACCTGATCGATTGCCTGCTGGCTCTCGGTCGGAGAAGCGTTCTCGCCAACCCAGTAAGCAGTAGCAGCAGAGGTCTGACGGGGGATGCTGATGTTGCCTTGCAGGCCGCTCAGCATGGTCACGCCAGCCTGGGCCAGTGCCAGACGGTTGCGCAGCAGATCGATGAAGCTACCGACAAGCAGCTGATCCTCAACGAGGTTGCCGCCTGCAGTGGGGGTGCCAACAACGAGGTCACGACGCAGCACCTCGTTAGGAATCACGATTCCATTGGAAGCACGCTCGTAGCGCTGGGCAGCAGCCTTGCCGACTTCAATCTCGAATTCAGCAGCACGCTTTGCAGAAGCATCACCGGGGTTGGCCAGGTAATGCAGAGCTTTGGCAAAGCTGAAAGAACGGGTCTCCTTGTCGGAGAGGCCAACATCGTTAGAGGTGATGTCAGCAGAACGAATGACTTGTTCCACAGGTTGAGAGCCGATTTTTTCAAGTACGGCTGCACGGGCCTCGTCAATGGTGCGACCACCACTGATAAGCTCGCGAGCCAAATCCTGCATCTGGTGCTTGTCGCCCAGTGCAGTAATGGCGGCGATACGGGTACGCTCGGCCTCGACGGCCTCGGACCGGATCACCTCCAGATCTGGAGTGTTTTCCATTTCGGGTTCAGGTGTTGGTGATGCGGCTGGGGCCGCTTGAACATCGATCTCTTCAGTAAGAGACCTGCCAATTCCAATAGTAGGATCAGCAGGTATAGAGACCACACTTACTTCGTAGGGCGACCAACGGGTCGCCACGAAGTCACCGCCTCGCTCTTCCATCTTGTCGATGGAATAACCGAAGCTGATGCCGCGCAAGATATTATCCCGCACGTCATCAAGCACTTCTTGCGCAAATTTATTGCGCGAAAAGCGCACTTTTACATAGCCGCGCTTCTTGTCTTCATCAACCCAAGAACGCTCAACAACTCCGACAACACGATCGGGATCGTGATTAAAAAGCAAAGGCGCTCCGTCGTTCAGTCGACCAAGGTCAGCCGATCCCGATTCGTGGCTCAGAATCTCATTGCCAAAGTACCGGACAACCGGATACTCGGAGCTGAACGGGAACTCAAAGCTGCGATCATCTAGAGCGCGAAACTGAGTGACTTCAGAACGCTGAAATTTGCCGCCTTCAACATCGCGACGACCCTCAGGCTCGGCTTCGCGAATTGGCTCAATTTTGCTCAAAGTGCTAAAACGATGGCCAACCATTGTGTCAGTAGCCTCCCCCTCGCGATAAACGCGAATCAAAGCTGCTGGATCGTCAGATGTACCCTCAACCGTAAATTCGCTATCGGGAACAGGGATAACCCCGTCACGCTCAACCTTTTCAATGCGACCGCGAGCGCGACCGCCAGAGCTGTTCCACGAAACGAAATCTCCGGTCTTTAACGCATCAGGTGCAGCGCGTTCTTCGGTCACATCAGTGTCCTCAATTTCGCTCATTTTAGAGCGATCACCTGTAGCCTCCTCGAACTCCATTACGTCGTAATTTCGCTCTTTAAGCCATGAACGGGCTTCCGGTGCTGAAAATTCATCGAGACGAAAACGAATTGCCTGCAATTCAGCTCCGTCTTCGCCTTCTTTGATGCCAAAAATAAAATCAACCCCCTTGCCGCCTTCGTTATTTTGACGGCGGAATTCGTCGTACTGACCTGGGTCACGCAGCCTTGCTGCATGCTCGTTTGGGTAAGGACGATTTGAATCGCCCTTGATGATCATTTCGCGTTCAGAGTCCATCAAGCCTCCTCCTGGGGCATAGGTTGATCAGCCGGCAGCATCGGCTGCTCAATAATGTCTCGATCAAGTTCAACACCAAGCCTTTCGGCCGCAGTCTGCTCGCGAGCAATCTCAGCGAGATTTTCGTCGAAATCTCCACCAATTTTTGCAACAATCTGGGCCTTGGTCATATAGCCAGCCTGCTCCATTTCTCGGTAAGCCTTAACCTCCTTCAACGGATCAACCCAATCCCAGCCCCTTGCCATCCAACGCGGGCTGTCATAACGCTCTGGACGGGCTTCAAAATCATCAAAAGGCAGCTCGCCAGACAAGACCGCGAGCGAAAGCCACTCACGGAATACGCGCATGTGAAAATGCTCAATCAAATAAGACTGAACAACCTTCCAGTGCTCGCGATCCTCGAGCAACGAAAGGCGGCTACTTGAGTAATTTGTTTCACTAAAATCACGGCTCAACGTCTCGTAAGAGCAGCCAAAACCGCTGGCAAACCTGCGGACCTTGTTCCTGACAAACATGTCAAATTGCTGGTCCGGTGAGTCGATATTTGGAACCGTAACGTTTTCGCCTGGCATCAAATACTTGAACATGCCGGGCTCAAATTCGCTAACTCTGCGCTCGTTTTCAATATCGTCAGCATTTACCTCGCCCTCTTGGTTCGTAATGAATCCCATTACGCTTGCGCCGGCACGGGCTCGGATCACCGCGGCTTCTTCGTAGCCCTGCAATTGATGCGCATCGGCCATCACAGAATGGAACCAAGGCACGCCACGATGCTGCTGCGGCCTTTCTGGGATAAATAAATGGATGACATCTTCCGCAGGCAAGAAGACATGCTTGTCGTTTCTTTGCGGCGCATTCTGGAACCAGTAGTCACCTGGATGGCGCGTGAGGAAGGCGTACCGCACAGGGCGGCCCCATTCATTGACCTCCACTCCCATCCGCCATTCGTTCCCCTCGGCCAAGGTCTGGCCTTGGTATTCCTCATCCAGGTAATCAGCCTCAAGCATCTGGAGCGCCAATGGCACTCTGCTACCCCCAAAGGGTCGGCGAATAATTCGGAAAAGAGCTTCTCCTGACTCAGGCAGCGCTCCAGTCGCAAGCCATTCCATCATGTGGAAGCTTTGGCGACCGCTTACATCACAGCTGGAAGAGCGACACCAGGAATTCCATTTCTCCTCAATTAACCTATTGGTGCGTTCGTCGCGGCGATTACCCCGCAGGAAAGTCACCTGCGACTGCATTTTGATGCCGCTCCCGACAACGTTGATCTGCGTTGTTCGCTTTGCCTGCTTCGCGTAAGGGTTGTTCCGCACCATTTCGCGGCTGCGGTCACGCAACTTGCGAAGGCTTGTGCGAATCTCGGCGTCAGCGCTGGACTGAGTGGCCAACCAATCGCTGGTAAGCCGGCTGATCATGGCGCCCGCGTAATTACGGCGACGCACCGGAGGAAGTGCTTTGGGGATCGGCTGAAGGCCAAACCGACGCAAAATTTCAGTACGGATGCCCATCAGCCTTGGTTAAAGCGAATGTAAAGATTCATTGGGTCGCCGAGACCAGAAGCAATGATCTTGGCTTTATTCTCGCGTGCCACAATCGCCTTCAACCTGCCTTCCCATGCGATCAGGTCAGGCAGATCAAATCGCTTCAACGATCGATTGCCAATCCTATATTCCTGAGTCGCGCCGCCAGTCATTAACGCGCGAATTGCAGCCTGAACAGCGTCAAGGTCTTTTTGAGCCTGAGATCTGCCGTCGTAGGCGCCAGGAGTACCGGAATAAGCAAGGGAAGCCTCAACCTCGATCTGGCCCCTGCTGTATTCAGTTACAGCACCACCGACAATTGCCGTGACGACTGCCTGAAAATACCAAGCAGTGCTGGGGTCCATTGCCCCAGTGGTCGCAGCCGGAATAGTTACCTTCCAGCCGTCCTCATAAGCGATACCCGTCGCGGTAACGCCTTCCCCAGCGGTATTTAGCCTGAAATAATAAGTAAGATTATGAGTTGAATTTGTGATAGAATTACCAAAGATGTCAGTAGTCGCGGCATCTGTCCACACCGCGTCCACCCCTGCTGCTATGGACGGTGGGATTGCCATCAGAAAACGCAATCTTTGTTCTTCGCTACTTTAGCGCCGCAACTCACCACTGCTTCACAAAACTGCGCTTTGGAGTGGCATTAACTCTTGAACGCCTTGGTTTAGCCTCCCCACGACGCTCAAGTTGATCCCACATAGTCCTTCTGTCCATTTTTTGGTAAAGACGATGCAAGGCCGCATACGCATAGTTCATTTCATCCAGTGCCTCGTTTGGAGCCTGGCTTTTCTTGACCCATACGCGCTCGGGAAAGCCATTCCTAAAACGGAGGATTTGCTTTTCGGCTGTCAACTCCTCGAAGTAATCGACTCCAACCGTAGGGAAGAAGTGCAAATATCCGGCGCCAGGGTCGTTGTGCTTCAACCGCCCGAAAAGCAAAGATTTGACAGTGTCGACGCCAACGGGGAACAGCTGTGCGCCCTTCTTTAGCGCTTTTCCCTTGTAGTCAACGTCAACTTTTGATGCCTTGCCAAGGGGCGGCTTTCCTTTCTGAGACATACCCTTAATCGCAATCACGCCCATTGACGCCCTTTCTCGGCTGTACTGATAAACCTCTTGGGTGTGGTGACCGCCAGAGTCAATCGCGCAACACAAAACTTTCATCTCCTCTCCTGCTTCATTGATATAAGGCTTTTGCAAAATTTCATCCAACTGCTTCCATACCTCTGGTCGGGATGGACTTCCGTAAATCTTCACTCGATCAATCAACCAGCCTTCTTCTTCACGACCCCAACCCCACACACTCAACGACAACCGGTCGTCCTGCACGTCACATCCGATCGTCAGCGCTAATGCCTCAACCGGCGGCACATACTGCTGATAAGTTTCGTCCGCTGCACGGTCCATCAAGGAATCAGCGCCAACCTTGGACGCATATTCATCCTCCCAGGTTTCGCCTAAAACAGTATTGACAAAGGTTTTTAGCTGCTCAGCATCACTTTTGGCGTCTAAAAATTCCTCAACAAGGTTTGGCCACGTCGCATTAGGGCTATAGCTATACGCCGCCCAGATATGAAAGCCAACATGCTTGCCATTTCCTGGCGCTGTTGCTCTCCATTCGCCCCTTTCTACCATCCATCTTTTCTTAGAATGCGGAATAATCACACCACAAGATTCACAGCAATACCCAGCTGTGCTCGGGTCGTTATCAGTCCACCTGATATTTGGCCACTTGAGGTACTGCATATGACTACAATCGGGGCAAGGAACGAAATAGCGACGTTGATCCGTTTGCAGGAACATTCGCTCTACGCGACTGAAGTCTTTTACTGTCGGCGTGCTACCAGCAACAATTGTTCTGTTCCAGTAGTACTCAGTCCTTCGGATGCCAAGCTTGATCTGATCGCCTTCTGCGCCAGCAGAAAGAGGGTATCCGTCGACCTCGTCAAATAAAACGACCCTTCTACTGACACGCCTAAAGCCCCTTGGGCTATTTGCGCCGACCATGCTCAGCGTTCCACCAGGAAATTGCTTCTGCAAAATCGTGTTCGCCCCATCTTTTGCCTTCGACTCGCTAACCAATCCCTTCAAGCAAGGCGTATCACGCAACATTGGGGCAATTTCTTCCTTTGAATACCCCTGAGCATCCTCAATGGTCGGTTGCACCAGCATGATCGGGCACGGATCCTGGTGAATATGAAACGCAATTGTGTGATTCAATATTTTTGAGTACCCAACCCGAGCGCTTTTCATCACAGTTACCTGCTCAAGCTTCGGATCGGTTATTGCGTCCATAATTCCTTTTTGATAAGGCAAAGTGTGCCATCTTCCGCCTTCAGCGCTGCTTTCTGCGCTTAAAAAGGCATAGCGATCTGCCCATTCGCTCAAAGTCAGCTTTTCAGGTGGCTTAAACGCCTTGTAAGCCGCTTTTTCAAGGCTGATCAGGTTATCTTCACTCATCACTAACGCTTTCGGACAGGTCTTCAAGGGTTTCGCGCACAATATCCTCTAGCACTGTTACCGCCTCAGTGTCTAGATCCGGTATTCTTTGCTTGGCTTTGGTAGGAATGCCCAGAATTTTTGTCCTGGCTAAAGTTACAATCTCGACCCACTTCAGCTCAACATCTTGTGCTTTTACAAGTACTCCTTCTTTTTGCTTGCGATCCAGCTCTAGTAGCTCAGCTTTGAGGTGCTCAGTGCGCGCCCTGGACTCGTCGTAGTCAGGAATTGACTCTTCCGTCTTTGCCATCCTCGGCCTGGCAGGAGCAAAAGAGCGCTCACCAGCCTTTGGCTTTGGTCCAACCCCAATCCGCTTCTGAGTGTTTTTTGACCAATGCTCCCGCATGGTCTCGCTGTTGACCAACTCTCGACCATCACTCGTGCGAACGACGGGCAAGCGACCAGTCTTCACGGCTGCATAAACCGCCTCTGGAGTTACCCCCATAGCGCGGGCTGCCTCGGCCTTGGTAATTAGTGGCATAGGCGAATAATACATCGTTCTATGTAGCGTAAAACAAAATTCAGTGCTAAGCTGTCCGGTTTTGCTTTTTTAGCCGGGTAAGGGGACGAATTGTTTCGTATATCAAAACAACTTTTGGCGGCAGTGCCTAGGAA
>Ga0196899_1000433_pt1 | contig 21949 bp, 29 predicted proteins | sample VirMetDEL_Sep_01_FD_169095 | JGI IMG/M metagenome (GOLD analysis project Ga0196899, IMG submission 169095) | Aqueous microbial communities from the Delaware River and Bay under freshwater to marine salinity gradient to study organic matter... | ecosystem: Environmental > Aquatic > Marine >... | reverse complement strand
ATGCCAAGGAGTTGGTTGACCGATTAAAACAGCAAATGGCTCTACTGAAAGGAGATCCGGAGTATCTTGTGAAGTTGAAACGGGCCGCAGGAGCAATGTCCGAGAAAATGAAACAGGATCTGTTATTCGCTAAACGAAGACGGAAAGCACAAATTATCATCAATTCGCAGTTAGACAACCGGATTGTCAATGACCCGAAATCGGCTAAGAAATTAAAAGAATATATTGCAGGGTATCAGCCGCAGAGGTGGCAAAAGGACTTTGAAAAAGGAGGTACGGGATTCCAGCAATTGGATTCGATAGCAGGACAACAAGCGTCAAAAAGGAGGGAACGTTTAAATTACATAATCCATTCTCTTGGGATCGATGGTGCTTGGGCTTTATCAAGACCGACTATTCTGGGGGGCAGTAATTTAAACAAAAAAATTCAGTATCCTTTTGGCCAAGGGATCTTTGACGATGTCAATTTCCATAGAGATGTTGTCCATGAAATGTTTGATGCCCCGAAAAAAGGAGTTCCAGTTACAAATAACGAATTAGCTCAAAAATTTGCGAAAGCCACGATTGAAGTCAAAAGGGATGTAGTTGCTCAATTCCGAGCAAACGGGGTGAATATCGGTTGGCTAGCCGATCATGTGACCACACAGTATCACGATTCAGTAGCGATTGCGTCTGGGGGGTTTGAAGCAGGAGGAATTCTTAGAAAAGGAATTACCAGAGAAGAAGCAAAAGATCGTTGGATTCAGAGGCTTTACAATGCGCCGGATGACAACCCGAATCAGAACTCTGGGTTACTGGATGTAGAGAGAACCTTTGTAAAGCCAACAGGAGAAATTGTTGAAACCAAGGCTGAACGGGTAAAGTTTCTTTCTGCAGTCTTTGACAATATTGTTTCCGGAAATCGGCATGTCCATGAATTGATCCCTACGGATCTCAACGTAGGTCGGATGTCACTGGCTTCCAAGGTTTCTCAAAGCAGACAGTTGCATTTCAAAGATGCAGATTCATGGCTAGCTTACAATAACGAGTATGGTCACAGAAACCCGATAGATGCGATCCTGACAGGTATTGAACGATTGTCTGACGATCTGGAACTGATCAACCGTATGGGACCGAACCCAGATCTGACGTTCAAGAGACTGATGTCCAATGTGGAGATGACTCCTTCTGAAAAAAACAAAGTGCAAGGAGACTTTGACGTCGTATCAGGGAAAGCCTATGAAATAGCGAATCCCTCATTGCACCAGTGGACAGCAAACATTACTGCTTTGCAATCGATGTCCAAACTCGGTAGTGCCGTATTCAGTGCTTTTAGCGATCCGATCTACACGGCATTTACTCGCAGTTACCACGGAGTCAATATCTTCAGTGCTTATTACGATACCTACAAAGCTGCACTACAAGCATTATCCAGTAAGGAAATCAAAGAATTTGGCATTCTGATGGGATTTGGACTAGAGGGGGCAGTTGGGTCATCCGCAGGTCGGTTTGCTGCAGCAAGATCAGCTACTCAGTATGTAACAGGAGCAAATAATAATTTCTTCCGTTGGAACGCACTGAATGGATTCACAAATATCATGAGAAACGGTGCTGCTTATATTATGTCTAGAGACATGTATACGGCATCAAAAAGACCATGGAACCAACTCAATGAACGTTACCGATATGCTCTTAGTCAGTACGGGATCACAGAAGCAGATTGGGGAGATATCAGGAAGTTACCGACAACCAAAGTTGAAGGACATGACCTGATCACTCCTTACGGAGTCCGAGATGCCATCAAGAACGGCAAAGTACCTCCTGATCTTGTAAAACGTTCTCATCAACTGGCAGACAAAATCCAGATGTTCATAGTCGGTGAAAACACGATGGCTGTTATTGAACCAGGAGCATCAGAACAATCGTTCATGAGACGGATTCCTTTTGGTGGAGAAGGAGCAGGTAAATCAGGGACTGCAAGTGCAATGGCAGCAAGAACTTTCTGGCAATTCAGAGGATTCCCGTTGTCGATGATGATGCGAAACTTCCCACGGGTTGCCCAAATGGGTGCTCCTGCCTTTTTGCATTTACTTCCGATGGTTGGCATCGGCTATGCCATAAAGTCCGCTAAAGACATTTTGAAAGGCCGAGAACCACTTGATCCAAGAGACCCTGATAACATTTATAAAATTGCATACGTTGGAGTAACCCAAAGTGGCTTTGGTGGACTAGCATCTGACTGGCTGTTAAATGATGTTCGCAAGTACGGTTATGGTCTTGCCGATTTACTCGGTGGACCTACAATTGGAACAGCACAAGATGTATTTGCAGTGGCTGGAGCAACAGCCGCAGTACTGAGAGGAGATGAAACTGTTGGAGAAATTGGGAAAACTGCTTGGAAAGCACTGTACAACAACACTCCTTATGTCAACTTTTGGGCTTCCAGAACAATTCTTGATTATGCAATCAACTACCAGATTCAGGAAATGCTACATCCAGGGGCATTAATGAGAATGCAGAATCGTTTCCAACGAGAGAACAATCAGAACTTCTTACCTGGACTGTCTCCTGCTGAAGTCGTTCCGTATGGAGGATCTTTATGACGGTCTCAGTACTCCGGAACAAGGTTCAGTACGGTCAAGAAAGCCCAGGGACTGCTACTCAATTTACTGTCAATTTTCCGTACACCGAGAAGTCCCAGATTAAAGTTTATCTGAATGACACTCTACAGACGATCACCACGCACTACACTCTGACTGATCCGGATAGCACAGGAACCGTTACTTTTGTGACTGCTCCAGCTACTGGAACCTTGGTCACGATCCTGAGAGAAACCGACTTCCTTCAGACCACAGACTACGCAAATAACGATATTCTGGATGCTGAAACTTTAGAAGCGGCATTCGACAAGTTGACCATGATGTGCCAGCAGGTAAAAAACCTTGCGGACAAGGCGATTGGATTCGATGAGACGGTCAATGATACGGATACGACTTCACTGAAGTTAGCAGCAGGAACTGCAGATCTTGCCGGGAAGCTACTGGCTTTCGATTCCACGGGAGCATTTGTAACCACCCAAGAAATTGGGACATTTAGAGGTAGCGATTCTACAACGACCACAGCATCTTATGTAGTCCGAGATCTGATCAGGGATTCATCGAATGACAATGTGTACTTCACGAAAGTCAATGCTTCTGCTGGAACGTCATTAACCAATACAACGTACTTTGAACTGCTCGTTGATGTCGAGACGGTCAGAACTCTGAAGGAAGCTGCAGAGACTGCAAAGACGGGAGCAGAAACAGCCGAGACCAATGCAGAAGCAGCACTGGCTTCTTTCCAGGGGCAGTACAAAACGGGAGCAACGAATCCATATTCCGGAACTCCTGATGCTGGAGATCTCTGGTACGACACTACGAATTCGATTCTCAAATACTATGTGAGTGGGACCGGATTTGAACCTGTCACTACTTCGTTAGCGACTGTTTCCGAAAATTATTTAACGATTTCCAATCAAGTGATTACGGCTGGAGTCGTTCCGGTTTCCCTCGGTGGCACAGGGGGAACTTCTAGTTCAGAGGCCAGAACGCTTCTGGGATTGTCTATCGGTTCAGATATTCAAGCCTACAGTGTCTCTCTCCAGGATATCTCCTCATTAGCCAAAACGGATGGAAACATCATCGTAGGGAACGGGACCAGTTGGGTAGCCGAATCCGGTTCAACAGCCAGAGCAAGTCTCGGAGTTTCCATCGGATCGCAGGTACAAGCCTGGGACCAGCAGTTGGACGATATCAGTGCTCTCGCAGTCACAGACGGAAACATTATTGTCGGCAATGGCACTACTTGGGTCGCAGAATCCGGTGCTACGGCTAGAGCGTCTCTGGGCTTAACCATCGGTACTGATGTCGAAGCTTACAGTTCTACGAATGCAGATTATTCAGATACCACTGCAAACTTCACAGGGACTCTTCAGAATGGTGGATCGAATGTTCTGGTAGACAGTGACATCGGGAGTACGGTCCAAGGCTATGATGCAGACACTGCAAAGTATGACGATACAACAGCCAATTTTACCGGAACCCTCCAGAACGGAGGGAGCAACGTAGTTGTCGATTCCGATATCGGATCTTCGGTGCAAGCCTGGGACACTCAGTTAGATGATATTGCGGCTTTAACGGTAACAGACGGGAACTTTATTGTTGGGAACGGAACGAACTGGGTCACTGAATCCGGTGCGACTGCACGGACTAGCTTAGGTCTCGGAAGCATAGCGACTCAGGCATCTGATTCTGTCAGTATCACGGGTGGTTCGATCACTGGAATCACTGATATCACAGTGGCCGATGGAGGAACAGGAGCAAGTACTGAAGCAGAAGCTAGGTCGAATCTGTTACCGAGTTATTCTGGGAATGGATCAAAGGTCTTAGCACTGAACTCCGGTGGTACGGACGTAGAGTGGGTCACTCAGTCACAGGTATTTACCGCAGGAGTAGCGAATGCGTTTGAACACGCAAACAGTATCAGTGACAACATCACCGTAGCATCCGGTAATAACCGACTGTATATCGGAGACACTACGTTCAGTGGGACTCTAACCGTAGCAGGTAAAATGGTGATTTTAGACGGTCCTATCAATTTAACGGGAACGGCAAACATAACAGGAACCCTTTCAGTGAGACACTAATGGCAGGAGAGATTCAATTAAACAGCACCACGATGGCAACCGAGTCTTCTGGGACAATCACACTATCAAATATAAATAGTGCTACCAACCGGACAAATCTTGGTCTGGGGTCAATGGCAACGCAAAATGCTAATTCTGTTGCAATCACAGGAGGGACTATTAACACGGTTCAACCTGCAACTGGACAAAGCCTGACTATTAAAGATGAAGACGGAAACACGGCAATAACCATTGGGACCGATAACACGGCAGCAGGATATTTGAGTCTGAATTTTGGTAGTTATCACGGTGATTCTGGTGGGGCAGGAAGTGGTTCTCTATCGGCAAATACTTTGGATGATTATGAGGAGGGGACTTGGACGCCTACTTTGCTTGCGGCTTCTTCAACCCCACAAGATCCGTTAATTGTTTCTTATATTTCACCATCAGGCTATTATACTAAAGTAGGTAATACCGTTAATCTTTTTTGTAGATTGCAAACTAGCGCCCGTAGTGGTGGATCTGGGACTGCTTTAGTAGGTGGGTTACCCTTTGCACATGACGCTATTGCAAGAGCAGGTGGTGCTGTAGGGTATATTTCTAATGTTGCTTTGAGTTCTGGGTATACACAGTACGGACTTTCTGGAGATGCCTCTACGTCCACTATTAGATATGTCCAATTTGGGGATAATACAGGCGCTAGCGTTATAGATATAACTGCCGTAGCTGGTAGTCATGATGTTGTATTTACTTACACCTATCAAACACGATAACCAATTTTGTTGGATCACAGGGTAGTCAGTCCAACCATCAACAGGAAATAATCAATGGCACTAACCAAACAAACAGTAACCGACAAAATCGAAATCGTTGGCCCCTACAATCACATCCAAGTGCGTGAAGCAATCCAAGTGCTAGAAGACGGTAACTTGATTTCACAGTCTTTCCATCGTTATGTCGTAGCACCAGGAGAGACAAGCACAGATCCAAAAGTTTCTGCTGTCATTGCAGCAGTTCATACTCAGGAAATCAAAGATGCTTATCAAGCTCACTTAGCAGCACAAACCGTTTAAAAAGGCCGAGCAATGCCAACTGAACCAAAACGAGTAAAACGATGGATATAGAATTGATTAAAGAGTTATCGAACCTGGGTGGCCTATTCATCGCTCTAATTGGTGCTGGTTGGTACGTCCGGTACATCTCCGATCAACATCGAGAAGAACGAAAAATCCTCTACGACAAGGACTCAGTAAACGATGAAGCGTTACGCCAGTTGATGTCCAGTTCGCACAATCAGTTGATCCAGATAATGACCGGAGTAAATACCACTCTAAAGGAAATGACGGTAGCAATCAGCGAACTCAAGCAAACGATAGAACACGGGGAAAGAAGGTGAAACTCCTGCTCCCTCTGTTGTTCCTTAGTACGACAGCAGTTGCTACAGAATTGGATTACAAAACTCATTATCTGTTTGTTTGGACAGGTAACTGTACGAGCAGGATGATTCCGACTTACGAATCCAAGGGAATGCCATGGAACTTTGCGTTCAGTATGGCTTCTCAGGGTTGCAGTTGTGTCATCGATAAGTTCCGAGAGAACTATACTCATGATGAACTGCTGAGTCTCAGTGATTCAGAACGAGAAGAACAGTCTCTCTACTATGCCCAGGTCTGTGGTGGAATTACTCAGGAGATGTAAATGGAAGAATTATTCAACCTCGCTTTAGAAACCGGATTTCTGGAAATGGGTCTGGTTGCCCTCGGTGCTCCAGCAGGATTGGTCTTCGGAGTCAAAATGTTCAAACGGATGAAGAAATGATCGAAACTCGGAACTTCAAACATAGAGAACTTAGTTGTAATTGCTGTGGTGGCAATCAGATGAACGTAGCTTTCTTAGAAAAACTACAGTTGATCCGAGATGAATATCAGCAACCGATGGTCATTAGTTCTGCCTACCGATGTCCACGTTATAACGATGAGATTTCATCCACTGGACCCACTGGACCACATACGACAGGAAGAGCCGTAGACATTCTGATCTACGGTCAGGAAGCCTATGAACTCATGAAACTTTGTCTGAAGTACGGGATGACCGGACTCGGATTTAAGATGTCTGGATTGAGGTCCACTAGATTTCTTCACTGTGACGATTTAACCAATACTGCCAAATCTCCCCGTCCCTGGATCTGGTCCTACTGATCTTTCTGTACTAGTCGTAACAGTTTATCTATCTTTTCCTCTAACGACTGAAAATCCGTGTGTCGCAGGTTCGATTCCCGCTCTGGCCACTTCATCGTTTTTGTAACATCCTCTGTATCCTCTCTGTAAATTCCTAACGAATTCACCAATTCTTGTAGCGGCAAATGAGTCGTATTCAGATAGAGTTCTGTAGTCGATAAACGTTCATGTCGTAGCAGATGTTGCACGTGTACCGGATTCATATTTCCGGACAATAGTTCAGTAGCAACAGAAGCTCTATAACCGTGGAGTGGTTTCGGTCCATCTAAATCGATAGACTTCTGAAACTTTCTCATCGAATACGTTAAATGACTCAGTTCTTTAAAATGGTGATCCAAGTAATTAGTTTCCCCCTCATGTTTTTCGATCTGTAAAAACTCGAGTAGCTTCGGATGTATCGGGAGAATGGAGTCTTGTTTATTTTTTGTTGTCCACAAGTCCTTTCCTTCGATACGGATTCCAGATCCGATATCTGACCAGTTCAAATGGAACAATTCTCCTGCTCGCATTCCGGTGTACCGAAGCATGTAATGGGTTCTCCGAAGAATTTGATATCTCCGTGATCGTTGTGCTCTGTGATTAAGAATGGTTTCGATGATCTCCAGTTGATGAGTTGTCCAGACCTTCGGGATCTTTTTGTTCACTTTCAGCATCGGCACATGATGCTTCGGATGGTTCAGATATTTATGACACCAGTTCAAATACGCTTTCAAAGATCGTAAATGAGAATTGATTGAACCATCGGAGAGACCTTCGGACCGGAGATGATCGACAAAGTCCTTAAAAGTTTCGTAAGTAATGGAATCGGATGTCGAGAAGGCTTGCCATCGGGCTAATTGAGGTCGATAGGTATTCACAGTCCTCTCTGAACGATAGGTCCGTAGATAGTCGATATATTGATCAATCATAGTGCCTTTACTAAACGAACGACTCTTCCAACGATAACGAACCCGTCACTATCATCAGCCGTAATCGTGAGATCTTTGTAGATCGGATTATCCGACACAATCCGGTACTCATCCTGAGCTACCCGTTGCACCCGTTTGACATGGAGAGACTCCCAGAGTCTCAAGACATAGACTCCGTCACCGAGAAAGCCACTGTTCATATGAACGAGAATCGTATCTCCGGAACCCATCAGTGGAGACATACTGTCACCGACTACGGTAATGAACGCTAGGTTCTTTTCTGGTAGCTTCGGTAGCCACTCGGTAATCACAGAGATTGTTTCTCCGTTTTCATCGGTAGTCAGCGTTCCTGCTCCACCACTTGCCTCTGTGTCGAACTTTCGGATCAGCCGATAGTTATCATTTCTGATCACTTCTTCCGTTTTGACCTCATCTATATTTCCAAAGACCTGTTCTATTTTGCTCAGAAAGTAGGATGAATCCTGTTTTCCTTGAAGAACTCGGTTCACTTTAGATCGATCCCATCCAATGGCATCTGCTATCTCTTGTTGAGAATATCCCTGGGACTTCCGCCACAGATCGAACTTTTCTAAAATTTTTTGCACTTTCTTGTTGACTCCATAAATCATTTCTGATCATATATGCACTCCGATGCACAGAGTGAACGGTTAACGGTTAGAACATGGAGTGAAATGCAAGATAGCAACCTTCTCAATACCACTCAGGCTGCCAAGGCTCTTGGAGTCAGTGTCGATCAGATACGAAGAATGATCAGTAATGGTCAGATCAAAAGTATCCAGACCCACGATAGATCCCCACATTTAATCCCCACTGCAGAAATCCTCCGGAACACAGTGATCAAACCGAGAAGTTCAAGAATGAGCTTCGATGAATACTGTGAACTAGATGGACTGAATGCCTCGCTAATCAAACGGCTGAACAAGTCTTTGAACCACTATCTGTCTTCTCCGATGGAACAGTCTCCATCGATGGCAAAGGGAGTAGCGATTCACGATTCCATTGAACTTCGACTAGCCGGAAAATCTTTCGGTGACAAGTACGTGGTTGCGCCCAATGTGGACAGGAGAACGAAGGCAGGACGGGAGGAATACGATCAGTTTGTAGCAGAAGAAAAAAGAACGGTACTGAAGAAAGAAGACTACGAAGACGTAGTGCTGATGACCGAGTCAGTTTTTAGACATCCAGAGTTCTGGAGAATCATTCCGAATGCGGAAGTAGAACAGGTAATCACTTGGGAAGAAAACGGTATCCGAGCAAAAGCGAGACTTGATTACAGTGACGAGGGACAGCACCTCGTAGTAGATCTGAAGAGTGCTCAGGATGCTTCACCGTACGGATTCAAAAAAGCAGTCACACGGTATCAATACGACATCCAGGCCAACTGGTATCGAAGAGCCTATCAATCTGTTTCCGGTCACTATCCGGAGTTTTTATTTTTAGTAGTCGAAAACACAGCACCGTACAACGTGGCCTTGTACAAACTTTCCGATGAATTGATGCACAACGCAGAATTCAAGATCAATCAAGCAGTCGAACTCTACAAACAGTATCTCTCTGGAGAGATCTATAGCCAAGGTTACCATGAGGACGTAATGGAGTTGTCATGAAGCAGTGCAAACTATGCCAGAAGGAGATGTCAATAAAAGTCAATAACCAGAAGTATTGTGGAGATCCTTGTACTTATGAAATGTATGTACGGAGGCATACGAGGCTAAAACCTAGTAGCTGTGCAACCTGCAATAGCACTTTCCAACCGAAAACGAATATCAATGTCTACTGTTCCAAAGAATGCCGGAAAGTCGGAAGTAAGAAGTTCTATCAAAAGTTTCTAAAGAAGAAACGAGAAGAACGTGCAGTAAGACTGAAGGAAAAACCAGAGAAGACCTGTGCCTACCGGCACTGTAACCGGAAATTCAAAGATGTTCATCCGAATAAACGCTTCTGTAGCACGATCTGTCAGAGAGGGAACGAAAGAGTAGTTGAAAACGAGAAGTGGTTGAACAGAAAAAAGGTCCATTGTGCAGTATCAACTTGTTCCAAGCTATTCATTCAGAAGAACTCCAACCAGATCTACTGTAGCCCTCAGTGCAAACAATTAGTCAGAAACTTTCGGGACCGAGAACGATACAAGGAGAATCCGAACAGACCCTGTTCTCGATGTAAACAACGGGTTCTATCAAGGAATTCCAAGGCGAAGATTTGTGATCGATGTTCCAAGGATCTTCAGCAGATCAAAATGAACCGACAGAAGTTCAATGCACCGGAATCCGACATCATCTTTGAACCGGAGAGCAACGACTTCTTCAGCAGTCCTTGGACCCGTTTACAGAAAAGACATTTCATCGATCTGGAACCGACAGACTCTTCCGTAGAGTCCTCGGATTTTAAGGATCAAATTCAAAACTATTTAAAGAAAGGAGGAAAAATTACGAAGCTATCAGTCGGTTTCTGTCACTCACCCATTACCATGGAGCAGTAATGATGACCCTGGATAAAGCAAAATCACTGATGAAAGGACCGAACTACATGGAGGAAATGGTCATGGAGACACTCAAAGCCTCCGATCTCTCGTTAATACCGGAGAAGATGGAAGTAGATTGGGACGATGAAGAACTACTGGAAGCCTTTCAGTTAGCTCAGTCACAGATTCATTTAAAAAACTATCGGTTGGCATCCTCAATCCTCGTATTTTGTCACCGACTTCTCAAGGAAAGATATGAGTGAAAACATTCTGAAGATCACAGAAGACCTAACGACTTCACTGGATACCCAGGAACTCGACAAGGCACTCGCCAAGGTCAAAGAAGAGATGAGTGCTCTCGTAGAAAAAGACGGAACGAATCCCCATTTCAGAAACAGTTTTACTTCTCTGTCCGCACTTTTGAAAGCAGCAACTCCGGTTCTCGCTAAACATGGACTCTCTCTTCAGCAGCATCCAACGAGTTCTAAGTTGGTCTCCAGACTGTCTCATTCATCAGGTCAATGGATCGTATCAGAGTATTCGTTGCCAACACACAAGGATGATCCCCAGGGAGACGGTTCAGCAATTACGTATGCACGGAGGTACTGTTACCAGAGCATTCTGGGTCTAGCTGGAGACATGGATGATGATGGGAATGCTTCTATGCCAATCAGTGCTGGACCTCCGATGCCGAGAACCGGAGTGAAACGATGATCGAAGGATATCTGGAAGACATGATCATGGAAAGAAAAGTCGGAGTCTCTCTACAAGAGATCCAAAATCTTTATTGCGTGATGACTTGGCAAGTGTATCTGCGATTACTCCAGGAAGACAGAAGGGAAACCGTTCCCTCGGATCTAGTGGAAGCTGCAGAACGTTATGTCATTGCCTTTAACGATTGGGACCAACAACGAAACTTAGCAGACTAATCAGACAGGGTATAGCCAGTGGGCCTTCCTCCCTAAATAAATGGTCCGAATTCATTACTGGTTAATCAATACGAGAGTTCCGCATTTCTCTACGATGGCCCTGTCTCCCACACATGGAGTAGCAATGGATGCAACACTTCGATTTTCTGTTTTCCTCACGTTGGCCTCACTAGCTTTCCTGCTACTGACTCCAGCGATCATCAATGCGCTCAACTTTTGGACAAGAGTGTTCAATCAACTCTAAGGAGAAATCTATGGACTTAGGATTTTCAATCGAAATCGAATACCCGAAAGAAATGATTCAAACGACTCCGTTGCCCCCAGGGGAGCACATGGTCGAGATCCAATACATCGGTAGCAAACCAACGAAGAAAGGTGGCTGGATGCTGAACATGAAGTTAGCAAACGATCATGGACATGTCTGGGATAATTTCAATGTTGGTCATGCTAGTGAAACCACTCGTCAGAGTGCTCAGAAGAAACTGGGAAGAGTAGCCCGTTGCAGTGGTCTGGAAGGATCGTTCAGTAATACGGATGATCTATTGAACAGAACCGTAGCAGTGGAACTCGGATTGAACCAGAACGGATTCATCGAAGTGCTGAAGTACAAGGAAAAACTGTCACAGGTTCCGGTGATGGATACTGATGACGATGAACCTGAGTTTTGAACTACCTTTTCCTCCTTCGGTAAACACTTACTACCGGAGTTCCTTCCGAAGTAGATCTGTTTATCTTTCAAAAAAAGGACGGGAATTTCATCAACTAGCGTTAGTTGGTCTCATGGAGTTAAGCGATGCAGGAACATCCGATACTCTTCTCCCGTCCTTCCCCACAGAACGTCTCAGAATCCTCGTAGAACTGATTCCTGGTGATCGTAGGTCTTTTGATATAGACGGCAGATTGAAAGCACTGTTGGACACCATGGAAGGTCATATCTACACCAACGATTCTCAGATCGATGAACTGGAAGTAATCCGAAAACCCATGGACAAAGGGAAGGCACGATGTCGAGTAACGATCTCCGTGATCAAAGAGCAATTGAATTTTTGAAGAGACAGGGAATTAAGAGACCAGAAGTAGAAGAGGAAATATTTCCAGCAGAAGTGGAAGAACCGATTCCAGAACTGGACTATCCTCCAGGGTTCTTAGGCGAACTGGCAGAAATGATCTGTGACAGTGGCTACAAACGACAGAAGTTGTTATCGATCTCTGCAGCTTCGGTGATCATCAGCTCCCTAGTTGGACAACGGATCAAGTCACAGTCCGGAATGAGAGCAAATATCTATTGTCTTTCTGTAGCACCGACTGCTGCCGGAAAGGAACATGGTCGGAGAATGATCGATAGATATCTCGTTGCTGCTGGAGCAGATTCAGTGATTGCTGGAGACGAAATCAGTAGTGATGCTGGAGTAGTCGATCAGTTATCGAATCAGCCACAATTACTTTTTTTGTTAGATGAATTCGGAAAGTTTCTGAAACGAACTCAGTTGAGTAGTAGTTCTCCGTATCTCGTTGGCATTCTAGAACTTCTGATGAAACTCTATGGCCTTTCTGACGGAACCTACAGATCCGGTTGGACAAAGACCGATGGAGGACGGAAAGTGATTCATCAGCCGCATGTAACGATCTATGGAACATCGACTCCAGAGCAATTCTGGCCTTTGATGAACGGGGATCTGATCAGTAATGGATTTCTGAATCGATTCTGGATCTTTGAAAACCGAGAGGAATCACCGGAGGAGCAGAACGTACAAGAACCTGTTTTGAATCAATCCATGGTCCAGCAATTAAAGAGACTGTATTCTCTACCGAGAGTTTCGATGGGAGAAGATGCTACGATTCCAATGCCCCAAGTGATTACGGCTACAGAAGCAGCAAACGAGGTACTGCGTCAAGCACAGAAGCACTGGAAGGAAGAGTCACAGAATCCGGTAAACAAGGCTAGAGATCTCTGGAAGAGAGCAAACGATATGTGTCGGAAAGCTGCACTTCTGGTCGCTATCAGTGGGTATCAGTATCAACTACCGAATGTCACCGAAGAGCACATGCAGTGGTCTGTGGAACTAACGAACTATCTTTGTCGAAACGCAAGTCAACGAGCATCCGGTGAAATGGGAGAAACCAGACATGAACAGAGGATCAACAAGATCTATCAGAAGATTTCCGAGAAACCGGATGGAATCAGTAACCGAGAACTGAACAGAAGCTGTCACCATATCCCAAAGGCATATAGAATTCAGATTCTGGAGCAGTTACTGGAGTCAGGAATGATTGAAGAGACCATGGTAATGGTCGAGAAACGGTCTACGAGAGGTTTTAAATGTTCTTAATGGCACTGCTCGCTAACTGTCACGGTGACACTTGGTGCCAATAAGGGAATTTAACGAGGTTTTTCCGGTTCCATACATATTAATAGTACTGTATTAACGAAGTACTGTTCTTTTGGGTTACCGTCTGATCTGGAAGATACCATGGAAACCGGAGTTCTGTCAATCACTTTTGATCAAAAAAAATCAAAGTCTCACATTTGGTCGATCAGCCGTAGCTTCCTGGATCAAAGCATCGTGCATCCGTGGTGGAGAAACGAAGATCCGTTTTTCCAGTTCTTCCGAATCGTACATGATCTTCATCAGGAGCATAGCCACTTTAAACACTTGTGAGAATTTTCTGTTTCCAGATTCAAACTTACTGATTTCAACATTTGTATAGCCGAGTATATCTGATAGTTCCTGCTGAGTAAATCCGAGTTCTGTTCTAATTCCACGTAACCATTCCCCAGGACTTTTGTCTCCGAAGAAATCTTCATCGGTCATGGTCTGCAGACAGTCGGTCGAAGCAATCAAAGGTTTTTTAGCCATAATTTTTGCGGTCCTGAGCGGAAGTGAGAATTTTTGCGGTCATGAGCGGATCAGAATCAAACCGAATGCAAACGAGATACAAGATCGAACGGGTCAAATCAGGTTTAAAGCCACGAAAAGCAAGTAAAATTGTGATTCTGTTCAAATCTTTCGAGATCAGGATATTTTCCGAAGGTATACTTGACTAGTCTTGAAACAGAAAAACGGACTGACGGAAGATTTGAGCATCGATAGATGATAGTTTTGGGAGATACCAGGAAGAAAGCACAAAAAAAAGGACAAGCTCCGAAGAACTTGCCCAGGATAGTTAGATCAGTTTATCCATTGCCAAAAAGTAGGAACTCCATAGAAAATAAATTCATATTCTTGATCTGTTTCTGCTCGGAATGAATGGGTGCTTTGTTGGTCAATGATTTCCAGTTCGATGCCTTTTGCCTTTGCCTTGTCCTGGACAAACTGAAAATACTTTCCGATCTGTTGATCATAGACGTTCTGGTCCATGGTTCTTGATTTGTACAAACAAGCGTCTCGATGTGTTTCTGAAAATATCGTGATCATAGTTCCTCAAATTAAAAAACCCTCCGGAGAGGGTTCAGTTAGTTAGTTTGGATAGTGTTTCAAATACTCTTGCATCGCTAGCTGATCAGTAAAACGAATTCCAGCGCCATGAATAGCATCTTGTAGAAAGTGCCATAGCTCAGGAGGTCCGGACCAAATCACGATTCCTTGATCTGTTACAATAAATTTCCCTGCTTTCCAGGAAACAGTTACGACTCTCATAGTACAAACCCAGTTGTATCCTGTTTTGCGCTACCTTTTGCGAAGGCTCCACCTACTTGAGAGACCTTTCCTAGCCACCAGACATCAGTATCATCTTGTTCTTTAATCACGTGATAACCGAACCAGGTATCAGGGATGCTTTCTCTCGTTCTCCAAACTACGTTGACTACTCCACCAGAAGACAAAACATCTAAACAGAAGCTCTCGTTTTTCTCTGATCGCGAAAAAATCAAATCGTAGTTCCAAGGGAACTTTCCTGTCAGATATCGGTCCATTCGATCAAATCGTTTTGTGTAATCGTAAAACCTGATCTTTCGTTTAAATAAACTAGGTGCTACCAGTTCCCAGGCAACATCCGAAAGAACATTCAACCGAACAAAAGGAGTTTTCCCTTGCTTCTCTGCTTTCCTTTCAATGGCATCGAGCTCTGATTCCAGAGTGCTTAGAAATAATCTTCTGTTCTCTAAAAACAGTTGAGCTTTCTTGATTCTTGCCTGTCTCACGTTAGAAAACTTTCCTCTTCCCTGATCAAATAGACATACGGAAGTACATCCTTCTGATCTACTGGGACAAAGCTCAGTTCCCGACTCCATTGCAGGAGCAAGGGACAATCCGGCAATCAAGATCTGATCAGTCCTGGTCTTGTCCAGTTTCGTATTTCCAGTTTCTGCTAGTAGTTTGATTAGTTGTTTGCTCATAGTTCCTCTCAAATAATTTGGTCGTCAGTAGTAAAATCAAACAAGGTCCGCTCAAGTCTCTGAGCTTTCTTGTAGTACTGGTATTCTCTAGCGAAACATTGACTAGCATAGGCCCAGGCATCATCAGTATTTAATGAAGACAAAGCTTTCTGCATGGTTTCCCTGATCGGTTTCCTCTGTTCCAAGGATAGATAAATCTTCGGTTCTTTTGTTAGATCTACTGCCACGATACCTCCGGTTGCTTCAGTTCAATGGAATAGCCAAGGCTCTTGATCTTATGTAGCTGGAAACGGTCTAGTGTTTTTGTCCTGGTTAGATCTGAAAAGATCTGTGCAGTTTCACAGATTGGATAGTATAAGGTCTTTCCGTAGACCTGTTTTTGTTCGATGATGATTTTCATTTGTTCCTCTTTAGTTTGTTGGCTCAATGATCCAGAAACACTCGCCATCTGTTCCGACTCCGGAATGAGGGATCTGAAAATGATTAGCGTAGAAGAGAGCTTGTTTGATATCGGTTACTAAGCATAACCAATCACACTCTGGATGCTCCGGATGCTTCGTGTAGAAGCAGAAGAGTTTTGGGCTCATCTTGTCCTCGTATTAATAAGGTAATAATCACTGATCAGAATTGAATCAGTAAAACTATCCTAACACTTGTCATTATGACTAGTCAACACTTTTTGATCATTCTTGATCATTTTTTTTTGGTCTTTTGCTCCAGGTCCAAGCAGTTGCTCAGGTTGCCATTGATAGACTAATATATTAGTTTGGTTGTGGTTGTTCGATGGTAGGTCGGAAACAAGCTGGGAAAGCCATTTTCCGGAACAAAATCCGACCTCCTGAGCTTGCCCGATCCCTCCAGTACCTCCCGATCCCTTCCGTTTTTTATCACTGATAACTTTATCAGAACTTACAAGTCACTGATTTCATTGACTACTGTTCTTGCTGTATGCGTTCCATATCGTATAATAGTGAACATATAGCTACGTTTAATCATCGATTAGCAATTAAACCACCGATTTAGTCCTCGTTTTCTCCCTGGTTCAAAAGGTATGGGGGGTCACAAAATCGGCCCTTGGTCTGTGGTAGGTCATCCCCTTCCCCCACACGGGGGGAGTTTTTACTAGACGGTCTGATCAAAACTGATATAAATTGATCAAAAGGAGAAACATGAAAGACCCCAGACACCGAGTCAAGCAGAGAGACATTGAGATCAAGGAGAAGTTCGGAAAGATTCAGTGTGCTCCGATGGGTGCTCTCTGGTCCCAGGGCAAAGCGGCAGGTTTGACAGTCAAGAAGTTATCGGACAAGTCCGGACTTCCGGCCAATACAATCCGTGAGATGAACAGGAAATATGGGGAACTGGTGGAACTGCAGGTCCGAGCGAATCTCGGAGAGATTGCGGTCGATGCGTTACAGAACATGGTTGATCTGGCGTTCACTGCAGAAGATGAGAAGACTCGTTTCAATGCAACCAGAGACCTGTTGGACCGAGCAGGGTTCAAGCCGAAGACCGAATCGCACATCACTCAGGAAGTGATCAAGAGGTCACCGAAGGAGATTGAAGAGGAAGCGAGGAAGAAGTTAGGCAACGAGTTAGCCGAGAAGTTACTCGGACTGTCATCGATAGAGGATGCAGAGATTGTAGAGACGTAAACGTTCATGGACTTTGTTGGACACCACGGTCCGCACTCGGTAGTCGAGCCATCTTTTCGGCAGATAAAATCTGTTGGAGGTCCATGGGCAAACCGATAATCAATAGCAAGGTGTTGAAAGGTGCGTCTCTTCAAATTTTGTAATGACTGTAATTATCGAATTCTTTGTGAACGTTATCGGAGATGTTGGAGTGGCAACGTACCAGGGGAAAAAGGTCAGTCTGAACAAACCGTTTCGGACACCGAAGGAAAAGAAGAAGTTCGCAGTCTATGTGAAGAACGATAAAGGCAATGTGATCAAGGTCCGTTTCGGAGATCCGAAGATGTCGATTAAAAAGGACCAGCCAGATCGGAAGAAAAGCTACTGTGCTCGCAGTGGTGGGATCAAGGGAAAATCAGACCGGACTTCAGCGAACTACTGGAGTCGGAAGATGTGGAACTGCTGAAAGCAGTTACGTGAGGAACGAACGGGATTGTTGACTTTAACAAGGAGCAACGATGCACAAGGGATCGAAGCACGGACTCTATCACAACATTCACAAGAAACGGAAATCTGGGAAGCCCATGAGGAAGAAAGGAGAGAAGGGAGCACCTACAGACAAGGCGTTTAAACAAGCAGCAAAGACTGCAAAACGGAACAAACCGAAAGGAACGAAATGATGTACGGAAAAAAGAAAACGTCAAAGAAAGCGTTCAAACCGTGTGCAACGTGTCCGTCACCGAGCAAGTGCAAGATGGCCGGTAAATGCTTGAAAAAGAAAAAATAGTAGTTGAGGCTCTAGAACTCCAGAAGGAGTACGAGGAAGCCAAGAAGTTCAACAAGCTATTATCTTACGAACCGTATCGGTATCAGGCGGAGTTTCACCGGAGCAGGGACGATTCTGGGAATCAGGCACGGCAACGTTGTCTGATGGCTGGAAACAAGGTCGGCAAGACCTTCTGTGGTGCAGCAGAGATGGCATATCATCTAACGGGACTGTATCCAGAGTGGTGGGATGGCTGGAGGTTCGACAGACCGATCCAAGCCTGGGCCGCAGGACAGAGTCACTATGCAACGAGAGACATTGTTCAGTGTGAACTTCTCGGAACTCCAGGAGATCCGGATGCACAGGGAACGGCAGCCATTCCGAGAGAATTGATTCTATCGACAGAAAGAAATCCTGGGGTTCCCAACGGCATCGGGATGGTGCTGGTCAAGCATGTAAATGGAAAGAGCAGACTCCAGTTCAAATCATATGACAGTGGTGCTTCTGCCTGGATGGGAGTAGCCGTAGACGTAGTTTGGATGGACGAGGAACCACCGCAGGACATTTACTCGCAATCACTTCGTGCATCACTGAAGAACGGAGGTCCGGTCTATCTGACGTTCACACCGGAACGGGGAGTAACCGGAGTTGTTCAGAACTTTTTGAATGACCGAAAGCCTTCGCAGCAACTGGTGACTGCTTCCTGGGACGATGCTCCGCATTTATCCGAGGATGTAAAACAGGAGATTCTCTCAGCGTTACCGTTGCATGAGCGTCAAATGAGATCCAAGGGAATTCCGGTACTTGGAAGCGGACAAGTCTTTCCGATTGCAGAAGAATCCTTTTCAGTCAGAGCCTTTGAAATTCCGGAACACTGGCCGAGGATCTGTGGAATCGACTTCGGTTTCGACCATCCGACTGCAGCAATCTGGGTAGCCTGGGACCGTGACACAGACACAGCTTATCTCTATGACAGCTACTGTCAGTCCGGTGCAGCGATGTTGCAACATGCCGAAGCAATCAAACTCCGAGGAAACTGGATTCCGGTAGCTTGGCCTCATGACGGTAGCATTCATGACAAGGGAAGTGGACATGCTTTAGCTGATCAGTATCGCAGAGCCGGAGTCAATTTCTTGGGTTCCCACTTTCACAATCCGGAAGGCGGAATTGCTGTCGAACCAGGAATCATGGCGATGATCACAAGGTTTCAAACCGGAAGACTGAAGGTCTTCGATCATTTGCAGGACTGGTACAAGGAATACAGAATCTATCACCGCAAGGACGGAAAGATTGTCAGAAAGAATGATGACTTGATGTCCGCCACCCGTTATGCCGTTCAATCTCTTCGGTATGCAACAGTTCGGACCTGGAGACCCAGAGCAGAGGTAGCCGAGGGTTCTTTGTCAGATCGCACTTTTGACCCTTTCAACCATTGGAGAGCATGGCCAGAGGATACAACCCCGTCTCCCGTGTGGAGGAACTGAGACAACGTTTTGAAACAGTCCGACAACAAGGACTTTCGGCACAGCAGTCGTACCAGCAGGACTATCCTCAGTATCGAAGTGCCTACGATGAAGCAGTTGCCTTTGAACCCCAGGTTCGGAGTGCCTACGATGCTTTTCAAGCGAACAAGACTCAGGCCCGTCTGGATGCTTACAACGCACTGTTATCGACCTACGAGGGTCTCCAGGCCAATTACAAGGCATACGAACCGACTCTTCAGCAGTACCAGACTACGATGCAACAGAGTGGCGCAGAGTTAGACCAGATCAACGAGATGCTTCCGTCCTTATTGAAACAGATTGAAGTGGAACGAGATCCGAGGAAACAGGGAGTTCGCAGAAACTATCAGCAGAGCATTCTGACTTCTACCGTCCGGAGTCCTTCAGCCATCCGATGATTGAAAAGTGTACTCTAGCCGATGTAGATGCCTTGATGGCAGATCTCCGGAACATGTATGTCGAAATGGCCCCCTTCGGAAAGATGGATGAAGAGAAATGTATTTCGTTTCTAACCGACAGTATTCAGCACCACGTAGTTCTGAAGAAGACTGAAGACGAAAAACTCTTGGGACACATGGGTCTGAGAGTCGAAAGCCACTGGTACACTAAGGATGTTGCTCTTTATGAATACTATGTCTACGTCCATCCGGAGCACAGAAAAACGAGAACAGCCTTTGAACTCTACAAAGTAGCGAAGTCCGTAGCACAGTCAGTGAAACTACCGTTTTTCTATGGAACCTTCCGAAAACCAGAGTCTGATTTTGAACGAGTGAATAAATTTCTGAAACGCCAAGGGGGGCAACAGATTGGATCACAATATTTTATAGGAGCATAGTATGAGTTTTCTAGGTGATATACTGAATTTATCTGGGGCAAGCACAAGTGGCGGATCTAGTAAAAGTGGCGGGAAAAGTAGCGGATACAGTAGTGGTGGGTTTAAATTCTCTCCAATTGACATCAGTGTTCCAGAAGGTGGTTTCAAATTCAATATACCAGATTATTCAGCGATCACGAACACAGCACAACAAGCTGTAGAAACAGTAACAGCACCTGCAGTCCAAGCAGTAGAACAAGTAGCTAAGCCGGTAGAACAAGCCGTAAAGTCAGTAACAGCACCCGTAGTCAAAGCAGTAGAGCAGGTAGCGAAACCCGTAGAGCAGGTAGCCCAGACAGCAGTCCAGGCAGTCACCCCTGTGGTTGAATCCGTAGTGGATGTTGCCAAGGTTCCTGTCCAGGCAGTAGAACAGATCACAAAGATTGACGCACCAAAGGTGGTGGAGTCGGTAGTAAAGGAAACAATACTGGCCCCAGTAAAAACAGCCGAGACGGTAGTAAAAGCGGCAGAACCAGTAGTCAAGGCGGCTACACAGGTAGTTCAGCAACCCGTCAAGGCAGTCGAAGAGATTGCCAAGATTGATGTACCGAAGGTCGTAGAGAATGTAGTGAAGCAAGCAGCAACCACGGTGACAGAAACACCAAAGATGGTAGTGCAAATTGCAGAAAATGCTGCATTGAAACCTACTTCCAATCTAGCGATGGCTTTGACAGAAAAGGCAAAGGATGCATTGGAATTAACTTGGGATAATATCATTTCTCCATTTCAACCAGGAACGACAGAAGGGACGGTAGCAGCAGAACCTGCTGCAGCAGATCTGGACGCAATACAAGCCACTGGCAACGAAGATCCTTTTGCAGACATGGAGACAGCAACCACCAAGGCAGACAAGATGACGGAGGAGGAAAGACTCCGCAGAATCAGAAGACTGATGTTGAACAGATATGGACGAGAAGACACGATTTTAACTGGGGCAAAAGATCCGATGAATCGTAGAAGATATGCGAGTGCATTATGAACATTCTCGAAGAATACGAGGCACTGAAAAGCGATAGAGGCAACTGGGAGAACCAGTGGCAGGATATTGCAGAACTGATGATTCCTCGTAGAGCAGACTTTACCAATCGGTATCGTGCTTCCGGAGAACAGAGGAGAGATCGGATCTATGAATCCACAGCAGTCCGTGCCTTGGTCCGAGGAGCATCCGGTCTACACAATACGTTGACCAGCAATACGGTTCCCTGGTTTTCATTGGAGACCGAAGATCCGCAGTTGATGAAAGAGAGAGAAGTCCAGTTATGGCTGGAAGAAACGACACGCAGAACGATGGCTGTTTTCAATTCTCCTCAGAGCAGTTTCCATTCTTCGATCCACGAATACTTTCTGGACCTGATGGCTTTCGGTACAGCAGTCCTGTTTGTTTCCAATGAACCTCCCTTCGGTCCCGTTTTCCGGTCTTATTTCTTAGGACACTGTTACATTGCAGAAGACAAACTCGGCAGAGTAGATGCCATCTACCGGACCTTCTGGGACACGGCACGATCTCTCTACCGTCAGTTCGGAGAATCGCTATCTGATGAAATCAAAAAGGCAGCAGACAACAATCCCTTTGAACGCTTTGAAATCCTGCATTGTGTCAAACCTCGGAACAAGTCCGGCAAGGGACAACTGTCGAAAC
>Ga0196899_1000432_pt1 | contig 21955 bp, 31 predicted proteins | sample VirMetDEL_Sep_01_FD_169095 | JGI IMG/M metagenome (GOLD analysis project Ga0196899, IMG submission 169095) | Aqueous microbial communities from the Delaware River and Bay under freshwater to marine salinity gradient to study organic matter... | ecosystem: Environmental > Aquatic > Marine >... | reverse complement strand
TGCTGCGTTGAGCGAACTACCTGTAGTACCTGCTGGTGTGTATTTAACCACAAAGTCTCCACCTACTCCTGTTCCTGTTCCTCGTGACGGCTGCAGTATCATATCTGCCCCTGCAACATCTGTGCCTGACGCATCTGACCCGTGGTAGGTGATGTCTGCTGGGGTAGTAGTTGTAACTCCTTCTCCAATGTACACATCTGTTACGAATGTCGCCTCACTACCCATAACTAGCTGATTGTCCGCAGTGGCTGTTGCTGATGCACCGATAACTATAGACCCGTTTGTTTCTGATGTTACGTCTGCCTGACTACCGATAACCACGTTCTCGTCCCCGTCTAGCAATGTGTTACCAGCATTACGCCCAAGAAGTGTATTGTTGCTTCCTGTTGTTATTGCTGAACCTGCAGCTGAACCAATAGAAGTGTTTGACCCACCCCCTGTCATTGACTGCAAAGACTCTTTACCCATGGCTGTGTTAAAGTCACCCCCAACCAAAGCTGCTCCTGCGTTAATACCTAGGAAGGTGTTACTTACTGCGCTTGAGAGTGATGGGCTTACTGTTCCTATTATTATCGAGTTGGTCTCTGGTGTGTGGATTGTTGCCAAGTCTACAGTAAGGGCGTTTGTTGTTTTGTTGTATGTAAATTCTGCGTCTTCCCCTACTGTATTCCCATCGTTAAATAGCACGCGTGTGTCTGTACCTCCTGTGATAGTATCGCCCATTGTAAACCCACCAGAGCTATTGGTCTGGGCTTCCCACTTTTTAGTTGTTGAGTTGTAGGCTAGTACCTGGTTGTTGGTTGCTCCTTGTACAGAAGCCTTGTTAACGTCCCTCATAGAGCTCAAAAACGTCGCTCCTGAGCCTCCAGCGTATGGGTTGGGTACAAAGCCTATCTTCTTGCGAAACTCTGCTACAACGTCGTCTGTAAGCAATACTTCCTTGGCTGCATCTGGTAGGTTCTTGAGGTTGCGTGCATCTAGTTGTTGGTCTCCACGTAGCTTGTTTACTACTGTGGCTACTTTACCAGCAAGTAGGTTAAGGTCTGCGATAACACCATCACGACCATCCTTACCGTCTACACCATCCTTCCCATCTTTGCCGTCTTTACCTGCGTCACCCTTGTCACCCTTAGGGCCTTTGATACCTTGAACACCCCGAGGGCCTTGAGCACCGTCCTTACCATCACGCCCATCCTTACCATCTTTACCACGCACCTTGTCTAGCGTACCCAAAACAGACGTTTCCTTTTCCATTACGTCTTCTAGTTCGTGGATTTTATCTAGCAACAAAAGTTCCTTGTCAGCCCCGCCGAGGGCAGCAAGTTCTTGTAGATCTTTTGTTCGTTTTTGTTGTTTTGTAGCCATATGTGGATAAAGTGTTGACAATTTGGTAATGTTTGGTAGTGTGAGGGTATGTTTATACTAAATTTTGCATTAGGATTCCTGATATTTATAGGTGCATTTCTACTATTGGTCGCCATCTTCGGTTGCCGATCGTAAACCTTGCGCTCCTGATTCTATAAACTGGGCATTAGCTGCTGCCTCTTCTTTTAGCGCGTCCAAGACTTTCAATGACTCCTCAGTGAACTTTCCGCTCTTTGCTTGCTTGGCAAGATCTTTCACGACACCCTTGTTCAAGCTACTCACTGCTCGCGCTAGTGATAATCTAAATGCTGGTGACTCCGTAAGTTTTTTTGCAGCAAGAACCCCTAATGCGCCGCTCACCCCAAATTGTGAGAAACCTCCTACACCCAATAATAACTCGAAGACTGTCGCACCTTGTCGTGTGAGGTCTTTTGCAGCCCTCTTGAGAACCATCTCTTCAAGCTCAAACGAAGACTGAACCTTATTATTTAGTTCCTTAATAACATTCCCTTTATCGCCTCCGATATTGGCTGACACTTCGTCTTCAATAAATGTCTTAATGTCCCTTCTTATATTAGCTGCACCTCTTGCTCTTGCGCTGTCTTTAACTCCTCCTGTCTTATCAAAGATTTTATTCCCAAAAGAGTCGTCCAATAGTTCTTTTGTAGTTTGGAAGTCATTCAATGTGTACGTACCCTTGGCCTTCAGATCTTGTATCTGCTTAATTATGTCCTCGTTTCCTGCTGGTAGGCTCTTATAAACATCTTCTAGCATGTCTAGTGTTTGGGTAACACGTACAACCTGGTCTCCTGTATATGTTTTTTCTACACCATCAATCAAGCTCCTCACCTGGTCTTTTGACACTATTTTTAATTCTTCAAGATCCCTCAGTAGGCCCTTTTGTGTGTTAGCACGTGTTTCTTTCAGCACAAAATCGCTCAACTTGTTACCTGTTAGTTTTTCAAATGTTGACACATCCCCAGGTGTAAGATCTAAAGCTTTAACTACACCCCCTTCGGTTATAGCAGACCTTGAAAACGGAGCCACGTCTGACGCTATCTCAGATATTGCCCCACCCTTTTTAGGGCGAAACTTAGACAAGAAGCTAATAGACTGAGATGCAGCTTTCCCTGCCACAGACAGCGGCTCTAGTGCCTGCCCTGCCTTAGTGATTGCCTCACCAACTTGCGACACTCTTCCTACCCTACTAACAGTTCCAGCCCCCTTCACTGCCGCACCTGCACCTGAAACAACTGCTGCGACATCAGCCAATACACCCACTGGATCTTCAACAACGCTTTCTTTCACGTTCTCAATCCCACCGTAACGCTCCTTGAAAAATGCACCTATCTGTTTTGCTGTTTCCAGGTCTTGTGTGCCCTCAGCCTGTAGGTTCCCTTGGGCATCACGCTGTAGTTCTGGCAAACCTTGTTCGATACGACGCTGGTTAGCCATTTCCAAGAAACGTCTCCCAAATTCAGTTTTTTCAAGCGCAGCTTCGCCGATTGCCTCACCTGCTCCCTTAACAGCACTAACTACTGCCTTTACTGTTCGTTTTGGGTGTGTGATAGCCCCACCCACAGCTTTAACAAGCTCTTTCCCAGACCTTGGAATATTCAAAAGTGTGCGACCGATATTTTTAATAGGCTCTCTTGGCTCAAACTCGCGAGCTGGTTCAAATCCAGTTCCGATGTTCCCGTCCTCTTGTGCCACAAGTTCCTGCAGTTCACTAATTCTGGTACTCCCAGTACCTTGAGTTGCTGGTGTTGAGAACCCAGTAATAGCATCCATTTGTTTGATTTGTTCTGGGGTAAGCATGTTAGTCAATTTGGTTGTTAATTTGTAAATATTCCAACACTTGAGCATCTGTAAAGTTCGCACTGTACAATGACTCTATAATCGGACGGATTTGTGGGTTAGAAGTATACGCGTCTGTAACTGTGTCTTTTATTTCTGCTGCTCCCTTGGCTCCCTCTTCCATACCTGCAACTCCATCAAACGACACAGAGGCAACATCTCGTATCACATAATCCCCTGGTACATTCAACTGCGCAGCTCGTTTTTCAAACTGACTCTCTAGTAATTTCTGCTGGGTATAGCCAGCTTTGTACAACAACTCAGCACGATCCACAAAGTCTGACCTTTGTTCTTCATTCAATCTTTGCCCACTTACTGTCTTGTTATAGAGTGATCTAATTTTACCTGGTAACCCAGCCGCGTTTTGTGCATTGGCAAATTCACCCTCACGCACAGTGGATCCTGGATCAAGCACTTTCATGTAATTGAAAATCAAAGCCAAGTCACCAGCTGCACTCGGTTCCTCTGCTGATGCCAATATTCTGTTGTACGCATCTGTTTGTTTAATAAATTCTCCTGATTGCTTGTCAAAATCATCCTGCAGCTTCATCACGATATTTACCTGATCTTTGTCTAGTCTCACCTCACCCTGCTTTATAGCCCGTTCACGAGCCTCCATAGATGCGACTTCCATGTTTATTTTGTTCAACTGCGCTCTCTGTAATTGTGTCTGTAGTGATGACCCGAACCGCCCAGCAATGCTGATTGCATCTGATATGGACTCCGCAGACTGCACCCTCTTGACTAGTTCATTTCCTCCACCATTCGCCATAATATTGTTCATGAGGTCAAGTTTTGCATTTTCAAGATTAGTGGCGTTCCTTTCAACTCTGCGCATCTCGAAGTCTTGCCTTTTCAATTGTTGATCAAGCACGGCCTTTTGTGCGGTCGAAAGTAGATCATCATTGCGCTCAATAAAGAACTTTAGGTTCTCCACCTTAGCTTTTTGGTCGGCGACCATCAGCTCCACCTTTCGATCAACCGCTGCACGAGCATCTTCAAACCTACCAGAACGAGATTGGCGGATAACCTCTAGGTCTGCTAGTTCTCGGTTCTGCCTTCGCGACACGTCTTCTAGGCGTGCATTCTTTTGTGCTGCTGTAAGCCCTGTGGCATCCTGTAGGGCTTCTAGATCTCGCTTAAACCCTAGACTCTTTTGTCGTAGCTCATTCTCGATGTCTGTAAGCTCACTCCGCAGCCCAGAAAGGCCAGCAGCTTCTTCAAATGCTGCTACCTTTTGACCTTGCCGAGATTGCTCCCCCATCGCTTCTGCTAGTCGAGACATAAGAGCAGAATCGCTTGACTGCAGCTCTTGTACACGTGACTCGTCTATCTCACCGAATAGTTGATCCAACGAAAAAGGTTGTGGCTCTGGTAGTTCAACTTGAACTGGTGGTTGCTCTAGTTGAGTAGTGTCCACTGCTGTCGTGTCAGCTACTGGTGTGGTCTCTGTTTGGTTTTGTGCTAAGTTTTCATCCATATTATTCTTTAACGGTGGACTCGTTGATGGCTTTTAATTTATATAGTTCATTCTCCCCAGTGAATTGCATACACACTTTGAACTGTACCCAAGGTGATCTATTTTTGACTGGCATTCCGAAGGCTCTCCATTGCATTCCGTCGTCGAAGGTTGTTTCTCCTGCCTTAACCCACTTAGAGAACCTCGCTATTGCTGTGTTCGTGGTTACCCCAGTGAATGTGTCGTCTAGGTTTACTGTGTACGTTCCTCCCGCTTCTGAGATAGACGATATGTGCGCACACTTACCTCCACCCTCTCCGCGCACTATCTCAACTTCGTCACCCTCTGCATACGCAGAAACATTGTCAGTCGTTGTGAATGTGTCCGTATCTACCCAAGTAATGTCTGCCTGAGTGGGGACGTCCTCCTCTGTCCTATATTTTACCACAATTTTGTCTCCACTGTTGAGTAATTTTTTATATGTGGCATAAACTTTGCTCCAACTTTCCTCAATATTCCCAAAGATTTTTATAGTAGTAAAGTATCCATACTTCTGTGTTGTGTCCAGAACGTCGTTGTAGTACACAGCGTACTTTCGTGTTCCCGAAGACCCAGGGTAGAACACCCCTCCAGCAACTATATCCCCATTCGCTGAGGTTGAGCCATTCGATGGTGCTATATACTTTAGTGCTCCAGCTCGGTCAATCTGGTTCTGCCCGTAATCTAACTTACTTCCACTATCTGATGCGGTAACCGAGTGCTTGTGGTATAGACCGTTTGTTTCATTATACGCCCAAATACCAGAAGGTAGCTTCTCTGGTGTTGTGTCTAGCCCTCCAACGTCGTTGGCTATATTTATGAGAATCTCGTTGTCCTTAATAGTTATCCCGTTAGGGTGAATCCACTTAAAGTGCCCCTCTTGTTCATTACCCTCCAGTGGGTACGGGCCTATAGGTAGTTTTGCTACTTCTGTGAAAGACGCACCATTAAAACGCATCAGTCGCCCGATAGCGTCCACAACATATGGGATACCATCTTTTATAATACCCGCCACAACCCCGTAATCGAGATCAAAACGTGATGTTGGCGTGTTCTGTGTTGAACCGTCCCATGTGTATACAAGACCCTTATTCCCCCCTGCTCCAGTAAGACCAATCCAGAGCTTGTCGTTAGCAGCCTTGAGCATTGTAATAGAGTACCCGTCTGGGTATGTTGTAGGTAGCGCCAAGTCTAGTGTACCCGTAGTAGTAGAGATTACATCAGCCTTAGATATTGCTCGCACTTCAACAAAGTTAAGCACAACATAAATACTGTCCCCGAACTTCTCCAACAAAGTGTTCCCATCTGCGCTCCCAATACTCCCAACAGTAGTCCATGAGCTCCCATCGTATTTATAGACGAACATCGTCCCACCTAGTTGGGGGATAGTAGAAACATACACATAATCATTAAACTCTTTCATGTCTGCAGTGAGCACCTCCACAGACGCTGGTGTCGCAACCTTGGTGAACCCACTACTCGGGAAGGGTGTCGCAGACTTGTAAACATTATTCGCAGACAGTAGGTACACATCGTTGCCGTAGAACTCTACTGCTGCTAGTTCCTCGAAGTCTGATTCAGTGTCTTCATCGAAAGCTTTAATCATGCCAGTAGTTCTCACGGCCCCCTGGTTAGTGTTTAAGTCAATATTAAATGTACTATCAAGAGTCCCGAAGAGGTTACTGCGGTTGTACTGTTGAAACTGTCTTGATTGTGGGCCTGGAATCTCAAACGACATAATAATTAAAATCTACTTTCTAAATAAACAGGGATCCTGTAGAGCGCACCCTTATACTCGAACACTTTCCACTTATCAGGAAAATCATACACGCTCACACTGTCACCGTTGCTGTCTACTGCCACAATTGTTACATCAGAGTCAGTGACGTCAGCAAATCTCTTCACCCGACTGTCAACAACTTTTTCAATGAAATCGTCGTTGTGGACATTCAGGACTGACTCAAGCATCTTCTTTACTTCTTCAAGCTGCCTCCGCATGTCTTCAAATTGTTGTTTCTCTTCTGGTGTCATATTTTCCTATGAAATTAACTCCGCAAGTATAGCAGAACATGTAACCGTGTTTGAACCAGCTGTAACTGAATACTGGACCGTTAACTCAATATCTAAATTGGTCGTGCTGTCTTCAGTAGCTGACCCTGTTGCTACTACGTATGTATTAGAAATTCCAGATGCCCCACTACCTATAGCTGTAGGCCCTAAGGATGCATGGAGCTCAGAGTGAGATTCCTGTGCGCTTGTGCCGCCATTTCCATAAAGATTCAGTACAACCTTACCCGTGTAACTTAGTTCACTAGCCCCCGTCTCCCCAAGAGTATGGCTTGCTAAAGTTGTTGAACCGTATTTTACCTTAAAAGCATGGTCAGACCCACCGTTCCGCAAGTTACCCCCTGTTAAGAAAAAAGTAACTCTGACAATGTTGCTGGTGCTTAGTGTGTTGCCATTCAAAGTAAACGACCCCAAAGAGGTCTCCGACGTAGACCCAGATGCTGTAGTATCTGAGGTTGTAAGGTGCACCTTATTTGTTTGCAGCGTACCAACAGCTGCCCATTTTACACCAGCCGACTCTGCGCTGTCTGCAACAAGCACTTGGTCGTTAGACCCCACCGCGACTCTCGTATTATCTGACCCATCATGAACGACAAGGTCACCCTTTGTTGTTGTCGGAGCTAGATTGTCAAACCCTTCAGTTTGGGTAGACGCGTTCGTCCCTCCGTTGGCAATAGCTACGGTCCCTGAAAGCTGTGACACTCCGATTGTTTTGTTAGTAAGTGTCTGTGTATCTGAAATACCCACAATATCTGACGCTGGCATTACTTGACCGTCTACGAGGTCCCCGTCTGCGTTCCATTGAGAAGCGTTACCGTTGGTTCCTGCTGTTCCCGTGATGATTGTTGCGTCTGATCCTGACTTATCTGTAGCGTCAATGTCTTCTGTCTTTACGGTACGCCATGTAGACTGTCCTGCCCCATCTCCTCCTAGAACCTTAGTAGCTGAAGGTGTGGAAGCATCAATACCCACCTTGGCTTGGAGGGCTTCAATAGCGTCATTAGCATCTGCATGCTGAGTAGCGTGCTTCAGTGCGTCTGTCGTGTTATTTACTTTGTCTGAGCCCGTAGGATTCGAGAACGAATCAAGGCTGGTTGGATAAACTATAGTCATACTATGATTTGGATACGTCTGTCCAGGCTGGGACAGTACCTACCCCGTTGTAATAAACTGTTAATTGGGAATCTGGGTCAATGTCTTCATCGTATGTCATGTTTGGCTCATTGTAGTCCCATCCTCCTCCTGCCATTCCTGGCTTCTCGTTGTTGTCCCATGTTGCCATAAGCCTTATACGTAACTGACGCGCTTAACTCGTAATTGGGGTCGATCGTCCTTGTCTCTCGTGTTGTAGAATGCCTTGATCCTTTCCTCCTCTTCTTCGATCATAACTTTCATGTTCTTTGCCTGACTGGTCTGTACTGAATCTATAAAGTAATTAAATGCTGCAATTCGGTAAATGAGCGCATGGTATAGCTCTGGGATACCAGGAGACTTTGTGGTGTCTGAGGTAGCAAAGTAACTAGGCCCACGTTGATATGCAACACGAAGACCCCCAGAAGTGGTAACATCTGCGGCTGCTGGTGCTGGGTATAGGAACAATGCGTTAGCTTTCTTGTCGTAGTACTTAGGTAGACCATCTGACTCCATAAACTCTGTCGGTGATACTCCTGATGCCTTAATATCTAGCTCATCAATCGGTAGTACTACACGGAAGTCTCCGTTAGCGTCCTTAACGTACACGTGTTCAATCTTCATCTGTGCATCATCGAGTGTGTAATCCTGCTGTCCTGCTACTAGGTCTGTGTTACCAATAGGATAATCAGTATAGTTGCTATCATCAAATTGCCACCGTGTGTCGGAGGCTAGTATGACTGACTGTACTCTGTTGAGCCCGTCGTTTATATAGCGAGTAAACCTAGCTAGTAGATTAGTGTTTCCTGAGATTTTGGTGTATTCACCACCAAAGCACAAGTCTTCGCAAGCTTGTACTAGACCGTTCTTGTTAGTTGTGTCTGAGAATTGTATTGCCATAGTTAAAATGAGACCATCGCAACGTTAGTCTGTTATATTATACCATATTTGTACGTAACGTACTATAAAGAGGATAGGGTGTTGCGAGTCCTTAGACTACCCCATCCTCATTATAGAAAACTACGTAAGGCTTCGTCCCATAAGTGTACGTTTTTTTCGTACGTCCAATTCTCGGTCACAAACTCTCTCGCACGTTCTCCCATTATCCTCCGCTCTGTTTTGTTCTTGATTAGGTATGACAGCTTCTCTTGCCATTCGTCGTCCTCCGCCAGAAAGCCCGTCAGACCGTCCACAATCGTCTCTGTGCCATGTATTGGCTCTTTGTAGGGATATACTCCACTAGCAATAGTCGGCACTCCTAGAAGCGAATTCTCTAGCCATTTGATGTGCGACTTGGATTGATTGAAAGCGTCGTTTACTAAAGGAGCGATAGCTATATCCCATCTCCTTGAAGCAAGAAGCTCAGGGAATCCACGCCATGATGGTGTTCCTGCCACTCCGTTGAGGTTCTTAAAGTGTTTGTCGTCCCATCCATGGAATACTTTATCCACACTGTCTGCACGTACCCCTCCTACTACCTCAAAGTGAGCATCATACTTGTCTATGAGCTTCTTTATGGCTGGAGTTGCTATTGAAAGGTCTTTATCATGAGTTATGGAGCCATGCCAACCGATATTCACATAATTTTCCTTGTTTCTGGGTTGTTTCTTCCAATCTTCTGGGTCGCAACAGTTAGGAAGCACGAATACAGGCATTTCTATCTTGAAAATGTCCTTTAGGTAGCCTTCATAGTAGTCCTTGAGTGGTTGTGTGGAGACAAACAGGCCATCTACCATGGACATAGCAGCTACAGCTAGTGCTTTCTTCACTCCCTTGTCTCCGTCACCATAACCTTTCTCGTAAACTGGGTTATCTGGGGATATTTCTACGATATTGTCGTCTAAGTCCATGATTATGGGCACTCCGAGGTCTTTCGCTGCTCCAATCACCTCACCAGACTGCTTTACATCTGTTTGTTTGATAACCACAAGGTCATACGGCATAAATAGCTTCTTGTATGACTCAAATCTGTTGTTTTGGTCGATCTTCTCTGCTAGCTCCATGCCTGCAACGTCTACTTCCCAGCCTATCTTCCTCAGATACTCTGCTGGTTTCATTGTTCGGTAATAGCCGATACCACCGTACTCTCCTGTAGCACGGCGGTAGGGGCTTTCCCAGTCAGTCATGATCATTAAGATCTTCATGCAGTCTTGATAGCTTTTAGGCTTGCAATGGCGTTCTCGATAAGGGTTGTGTACACATCGAGGACTGTGTATTTGTCTTTCAAGAAGATACCGTCGATAACGTTCATGTAGTACTCCTTCTTGTACTTAAATATCCACAGTGCCTTGTTGTCCTTGGTGAAAATGATGTCGATCTTGGTCTTTGCGCTCTCTACTTGGTAGCGAATGTCCAAATCGAGCTTATAGTCCTTACCGTAATACTGCTTGAGCTTCTCTTCGACAATGTTGTCGGCTATACATACTTTGAAAATACTAGACATTTTGTTCTTCGGCTAAAAAGGCTTTTAATGATACCAGCTTTCCTTTGACCATAGCGAAGGCTGTGTCTATTGTCTTGTATGGTACTCCCAGTGCGTCTGTGTACCCATAACTTACATCTTCGTGAATCTCTTTGGGTGGTACTGCTACTCCCACGTACTCATCTCCCCAATACACCCCTGCAATGTCGTCATGGTTAGGGTTTACTCGGATGTTCAGCTTCTCGTCTATTTCTTTTTGTAACTTTAATTCAAAATCTTTTGTAGTCATAATATTGGTTGGCAACACAACCTAACTGAGCTTACTTCCAAACTCCTTGGGAGGATTAGTTTGGTAGTCCCCCCAAGAAATAAGCTCAATTAAGATTTAACCTTAGTTAGATCCCATTGTAGCAGCTGTCTTTAGCTCGATAACCCATGCTGAGTTAAGAACTTTAGCGACGAAGAGAACCTTCCATCCTACAGTTGAGTATAGGTCTAGAGGGTTGCTAGTGTCACCAGCTGATGGATTCTTTACAAGAATCTTTGGCTCTGACTGACCTTCGATGTCAACGATACCGTAAGCGTGCTTTCCGAATACAAAAGTAGTGTAGATGTCTACGTTACCTGATCCAGCGTCAGCTGATACCATCTCGTTGTTAGTTTCGAAGAACTTAACACCGTGCAAACGTCCGATTTCACCATTCTTGATGAGTTCAGCGTTTACGTATCGGTTAGCGTCAAGCCACTCGCTGTCTCCACGGAGGTCTGCAGCTACTGTAACTGAGATGATTCCGTAGTAGAGTCCTCCTTCAAAAGTAGGAGCTTTGTTAAGCTTTAGAGTTCGAACAGCCTTTCGGATCTCAACACCATCGATGATGTCTGTAGCTGTAACAGCTGTAAGAGCCAATGAGTTTACGATCTGTGCAGTTCCACCACCGTCTAGCTCATCACGGATGAGTGTGTCGATAGTTTCTCCAGCGTTCTGTCCCATGATGTCTACTTCTTCCTTAAGACCTTCGTCGATTGAAGTCAATTCGTATAGGTCTGAAGTCTGAGTGTAGTTTGCGTACTGTGCTGCAGCAGCTGAAACAGCTGTTGTAGACATAGCTACTGCTGATGGAGTAGTTCCTTCAGTGATAGCTGATGTAGCAACTGCTAGTGGGGTCATTCGGTTCCACTGTACAGTCTTACCCATGTTTCGCTTGATTTTCTTAACTTGTGCTCCCACTGCGTGGACAAGCATGAGCTTTGCTCGCTCTAGGAATACTTTATCGTAGAAAGTACTCATGTGGTCGGTCAAACCTGTTGTTAGGTTGTTTGATGCCATAGTATTGGCCGCTTTGCCAACAAACTAATAAACTTATAATGCTAGTAATTTAGTTAGCGTGCGGTAATATCTTTTCCAGTTCCTCGATAGACATGTTCTTAAGATCCTCTTGAGAGTACTTCTTATCAAATGCGGTTTCTGTACCTGACTTGATGGACGCAGCTGCGGTTGCCTTCTCTTGGGTAACCATTTCCTCAACTACTTTCGCGCCTATCTTATTTGCAAGGAAGGACTTGCCACCAAGCTTCATGATCTCATCAACCATTGATGGAGAGTAACCCTCGACACGAAGTTCTAGTCGTTCAAGTTTATCGTTCTCTGGAGTGTTGTTAATAGGTTTTTGTTCCGCAACAGAACTATCTTCTTCTTCACTTTCCATAGCTTTAGCAGCTTTGGTAAGTTGTCGTTGCATGATACCTAGCTTCTTTTTAAGCTCGGCGTTCTCTTGAGCCACATCAGTATCTTGCTCTTGATTTTCTTGAGTTTCCTCAACAGGAGTCTCCACCTGCACTTCATTTGTATTTTCATCCATAATGATAAAGGATTAATGATTTTTATACTGAGAATCATAACTCGATGAATAAGGGATTTTTGAATGGAATCATAACCATGTTGAGTTGAGTTTACGCTAAAGCTGGGCCTCCTAGTGCTGGGTTAACTGTGTTGTATACAGCTCCTACTCCCCATGCTCCGTTGGCATCTGACCATAGCATTTCTACTGTGTCTCCTGCGTCCGCAAAAGTGATTGTGGTGAACCCTGCTAGGTTTGCTGGTGTTAGTGTTCCGTCTCCTCCGTCACCTACCATCATAATCTTCTTGAGCTGGTTGTCCTTTGTACCGTCGGCTAGTGTTAGCGCATCTGCACCAGTAGTAGTAACGTATGTAAAGTATTCTGTAACCGTAACTGCTCCTGCACCTGTTAGGGCTTGTGGCCCTGCAAACGGAACATGTATTGATGCGTCTGGCTCTACGGTTACGTTAATTTGATCTCCTGTGTCTGTCACAGCCATCTTAGCTGTGTTACTAGTCTGGAAATTGAGGACGTTACCATCTCCTACTTTTGCTCCGTCTTGCTTAAATGTGATTGACATAGTGCTTACTTAAATTGCTACTTATTAAAACCTTTTTGCTGAAATGCTTTCATCTCAGCTGCCGAAATGGCTCCCTTTGCAACCTTCTTGGCTGCCTTCTTGACTGTCTTCTTGACTGCTTTTTTTGCTGGCATGTTATTTGTACGAGACTGGCTCTCTTCCGAACCTTTCTCGTGTCGACTTAAATAAAGCTTGTAATGATCTGATACTGTCTTGGATCCTCTGTCTAGCTATGACCTCAGCGTGGACAACACTAGACGGTAATGTGGCGTCAATGGCCTCTATGTCTGTCTCATTGTTGAAATGCGTGATTATGAACTCTTCAATGAGTGGCCAATCTGGGTGTGTTACAAATGTTTCTACAAGATGTTTATCCATATGGTTATAGTACTTCTGCTAGTTGAGGGTCTTGTTCTTGCTTCTGTGGTGGGATCTTTCCTGTCTGTGCTGCTTCCTGTGGAACACCTTGCTGTTGTAGTGCTTGTCGTCTTGCGAAGGCTAGCTCAAGTGATGCGGTATCAATACCAATCTCTCGACCATAGTTGGTAACAAAGAGTCGTCCTACTGGATCATCTAGTACTGCTGGGTTCTGTACCATCTGGAAGTATTGTAGTGTGTTTCCTGCGACCTTAGCCATGTCCTTTTTCTCGTTGTCGATATGCACAACAATGTCTCCAATACGCTCCTCATAGTACCCCTGCAATACCTTTACATAACGGTTTGCGCTCTTTGTGTTTACTTCCTTGGCGATTTCTTCACGTAGCTCCTCTCCTGCTAGTACGTCTACTACGCTTCCCTCAATAGCACGCTTGATGACTTCATCTCGGAACTTGAGTGCAATAAGCTTCTCGTTGATCTGTAGGATGTCGTCTGGCTCTCCCACAATGCGTAGGAAGTGCTCGTCTTTAACGTTCTTGAGTAGTTCTGGAACCAGGAAGGTCTTGATGTACTTGTCTGATACGAAGTTAGCAAAACGCTCTCGATCCTGTAGGTGAACGAGTACTTGGTTGTTGTTCTGTACTACTACGTTAGTGGCTGGTGTTGAGCTAGGTACGTCTCCTCCCATAAGAAGGTCGTTAGCGAAGGTAAGCTTGTCTGCCTGTGAGCTGTACGTAACCATTTCGCTATTAAACGCTGGTAGGTTACGCTCCTCGTTGACGATAGGTGTAAGTGCTCCTTGGTTCTTGGTCTTGATGACATCTCCGTTCTCTAGGTCTGAAAGGATGTTGTTGAGTACTGTAGGATCTGCTGTCTGGAATAGGTGAAGTGCTGAGATCTGCATTGAGATACGCTTCTGGTTAGCTACTTCGTTCATTCGTTGCTGTGTATCGAATAGAAGCTCTGGAATACCAATACCCATCCATCGTCCTTCTGTCTTGACTAGGTGGTGGTCGATAACAGGAACATCTTTAGTCCACTTGCTCTTGAATAGGCACTGCCCCATGTCATGTGTGGTTGTTGTACCGTCTTGATGTTCATCTACTACAATGTCAAAAGGCTCTGCTACGATAGCTAGGCTCATGATCTCTTCTTCACTGTCTCCTCCTTCGATCATCCACTTTGGTGTATACCCATAACGCTCGTATACCTCAATAAGCTTGCTTGATGTTGTCCCTACGTCTTTACCGTCATCTTCGTAGGTTTCTGCTGATGCTGAGCGTCCTGACCGTTCAATAACTGCTTCTACAGCTTCTGCGTCCCAGCCTTGTTTTACCTTTTCTCGTAGTTGTGTAGGTGTCAGCACGTGCTTAATGGTCACAAAACGACTGTCCTTGAGGCTTTTGGCTTTAGGGTCACAGAATATGTCCTTGAGTGGCACAACCTCTGGCTTTCCACCGTCCAATACCTTGAGAACTACTGTACCGTAGGTAACAAGTGGCATAATCATGTCGTTTAGATCCTCTGAGAAGTTAACCTTGTTAGCAAAACGCTCAAATTCCTTGTTCAATAGGTGAATTGCCATCTCTGACTGTGGTTCTATCTCGTCTAGGCGTACATCCTTCACGTCTATATCAAAAAACCGCGCAACTGCTCGTACTCGGGGTAGTGTAATATTAAAAAAGATACGGTCAGCACCGTTGTTGTCGGTGGAGAAAGGACTACTGCTGTTAGTCGGTGAGTAAAACTGTGAGTTCATGTACAAGTGAATACGCTTTATAGTCTCGTACTGGTTGAAAGAGTAACCCTCAACTACACGTACAGAGTTATAAACTAGGTCGTTCACTTCTTGCCTAATTGTTCCTTGGATTGATTGCATGATGAAAAGCTTAGTGCCGCAACTGCTTTCAGCGGTTAATATACGCTATTATTATACCATACTTCTGTTCCTTGAGCGATTAGCGAGTATCCTTTGTTCTTGTAATCGGTCTACTCGGTAAATCTCTGTAGTTGCGAAGTACCTCATCATGTCTGCTGCATGAGAGTTTTCATCGTGAGCTGGCTTGTTTTTGAAGACTCCTCGCTTTTCGTCCCATTCCTTATGGTAACGTCGTAGTCTTTTCAACAAGGTTGCACACTTCACCTCGTCAAACCATAACTTATAGAACTTAGTCCTCAGAGCGTCTATACCTTCCTGTATAGCTCTTCTAGGTACTACGTTGTAATCTACCCCCAAAGAGCGTGCTGTGTCCCTTCTGGAGACTCCTGTGCCTAGTTCTCGCACTTCTATATCGTGTGGTGCGTAGTGTGCTTCATAGGTGTACGGCTTGTGTTTCATTCTTGAAATAGCTTCCTGTAGGCTCTCACCTTCAAACTCTTCAAAGTCTATGCACCTGTACTCTCGTGGCGTTATTTGGAAGTAACCTATAGCAAATGAGTCTGCCATACCGAGATCGCACCATGTGTACACTGGTAGCATTGGGTCGTATAGGTTTGGTACTATCCTGTTCTCTTGTGTTGCTAGGTCTAGTTGTGTCTTGTAGTACGCTCCTTCTACACCAAAGCCTTCCCATGAACCTTCTAGCCACGCACGTCGTAGCTCTGGGTCTTGGATAGAATGCAAGTACTTAATGTAGTCTGGATCGTTCTCTACTAGAACCCTGTTATCAAATACTGTTGATGGTACAAATAGGAAATGTCTCCCGTTTCTCTCAAACGCCACCTCGTTGGTTGGCTTGTCTGGGATTCTCCATCGTTCTTTTACCCAGTCATGTCCTGCACCGTCTGGGTTAGTTGTACAAAATACCTGTGTTTGTATCTCTGGGACTGTTGATCGGACAGAAGCCAATAGCTTTTCATAGTCAGTCTCCCTTGAAATGTGTGTAAGCTCCTCAATAACCAGCTTGTGATATTCGTGCCCTTGGTACTTTTGGTAAGCGTCTTTATCCGCTAGGTGACCTGTGCGTATTCTCGCCCCAGATGTAAATATAAAAGTGTCACCAACGTACTTACCACCTACCCCATGATACATGTCTCTGGCTCTATCTATCCAGTCTGATAGGTCTGTTGCATTCCTACGAATAACGAGTGCTCGATACTTTGGGTTGTGTATATCATAAAGTAACCAAGCCATTCCAGCGTCAGTCTTGCCACCCCCTCTAGCTCCACCAAATAGTATCTCATCGGCTTTACTCTGTAGGGCTATCTTCTGCTTCGGTTGTGCTTCCCATTTTTTCTCCATTTTTTTCGGGTAGTATTATCACACCTGTTCCAGTAATGTTCGCAGTTACCTCAGAAGGTTGTATAGGCTTGCCATGTAGTCTATCCAGTAAGTCTTTATAGAACCTGTAGTCGCCTTTGCGTGCGCTTAGTAGTCCTTTCTGTATGATCTCAAGCTCTAAGTCGTCAGGTTGCATGTCTGCCTTCTCAGCTATCTTTATAAGGGCCTCTTTGTATAAGGTTGCATAGTTCTTTTGCCCCTTTGGTCTTCCTGGCCCTCCTGGTGTTAGGTTATCCAATCTTACATCTCTCGAATTGTTTTCGATTTTATCACTCATATGTATTGATTATACCACTTTTTCAGCAGTCTGTCCTGTGTAGTCTTCCCAACGCTTTATTATTACATCGATATATCGTGGGTCTAACTCCATCATGTAGCACTTTCTGTTTAGTTTCTCTGCTGCTATTAGTGTGCTTCCGCTTCCTCCAAACGCATCGTATATGATGTCTCCTATTCTCGAGCTGTTTACTACAAATTTAACGATCAATCCGACAGGTTTCATTGTTGGATGCTCTTTGTTTCTGCTCGGCTTATCGTACCTTACCACTGTCGTCTTTCGTTCATTCCTGTAATGAGTTACTAATACTTGCAAGTCTTCTTTTTTGAGTTTCTTAATGTCAACCTCATCATCAATCACTGTTGTCTTATCGAACATGCCATACCATCGGTGTGCTGCTCCCCCCTTCCATCCGTAGAGTATTGGTTCGTGTTGCCATTGGTAGTCTTGCCTTCCTAGAACAAGTGAGTTTTTAACCCATATCACACATTGTTTTAGTTCGATTCCTGCATCTTTGAGTGCTTTTCTGAAATTAACGCCTTCACTGTCTGCGTGTGCTACATAAATCGGGCATCCTTTATGCATAATTGCGTTAGTCTGTGTGTAAAAATCAAATAAGAATTGGTAAAATTGCCCGTCTGTCATGTTGTCATTCTCAATCTTTAGTCCAGTTCCACCTTCATAATCCACATTGTATGGAGGGTCAGTCCACACCATTTCTGCAAGTTCCCCATTCATTAATGCTTCCACGTCTTTCTGCTCCGTACTACTACCACACATAACCCTATGCTCTCCTAGTTTATATATATCACCTAGTTTACTTGTTGGTTCCTCTGGTACTTCGGGTACTTGGTCATCTTTTTCTTCTGGCTCGATAATTAGATCAGTATCAAAACCAGTAAGGTCAACAAGGTCTGGGATCTCCTTTAGCTCATCAATCACTAGTTGCATGTCCCAATCGCTTTCGTTGAGCTTGTTATCAGCTAGTCTGTATGCTTTGGCTTGATCTTCAGTGAGGTCTACTGTGAGTACTGGTACATCTTTTAAACCTAACAGCTTTGCAGCCTCCAGTCTTCCGTGTCCTACAATAACTACATTATTCTTGTCTACAACAATTGGTTGATTGAACCCGAACTCTTTTATGCTATTAGCCACCTGTTGCACCTGTTTCTTGGGATGCTTCTTGGCGTTCTTTTCGTATGGTTTTAGGTTTTCTATTGGTGTTGGTATCATGATGTTTGTTTAGGCTTAAACTTCTTCCTCTTGGACTTCTCTATAAACAACGGGTGTTTTTCTAGTTCCCCATACTGTAGCTCTATGTAGTTGGTTGGTCTGTTTTCTTCCCAGAAGTCATACTTAACTTTAGCTATGGGGCCTTCTTCTACTCCATATTTAGCCAGTTCTCGTGGTTCTTCCTTTTCAGTCCAGTTTATTCGCTCTTGGGAGGCTATTATGTCTTCTACTGGTCTAACCATAAATACTACAAGGACATCATCTGGTAATAGGTGGAGTAAGTGACACATGCCTGGGCACTGCACTACAATGTTTTCGTTTCTCTCTATAATCTTGTGCCACTGGTTTACTGCGTGTGCTCCGAAGTCCATCTCGTCAATGAGCTTATAGCCAGTGTCTTCTGCGATCATTCTACTTGCTATCGTTGTTCCGCTTCTTTGCGGGCCGCTCACTACTATCTTCTTGTGTTTCTTTGCTAAGTTCTTGAACATATGTGTATATCTCTTGGTTTTTCGCGTCTAACTGCTTCCCTAGTTCTACGATCTTCCCCTTGTGTGCGTCTATCTGTGCCATTAGGTCGTATGCTTCTGCTTTTAGTTCTTTTGATTTTTCCATAATATAAATAAAAAAGGGATACCAACAGACGTTGATACCCCTTCCGATCCAAACCACCCCTAATTTGAAGGTTTTACTACTTTAAATGTTTGCTCAACCTTGACATTGCAGCCTGTACACGAATATGTGTATGTTATTTCTGATTTTTGGAAATTATGGCTGAAATTCACGCATTTGGTTTCTGTTTTAGCTTTACACTGGGGGCAGTATTTAGTTACTACTAACATAATATTCTGTTTTGATCTTCACCCATTATACCATTTCTGGTTAGTTCAATACAGTGTGGGTGTTGATAAGTTCCTGCTGTTGTTCTACCACTTCCTGGATAGCTTTAGTGTTTTGCTTCTTGAAAAATAGCGACAATACGAAGCTAATCAACACAAATGCTACTAGAGATATAATCATTATTTGAATCCACAACTCTACTTTCGCTAGTACTTTTGCTAGTTTTCTCATATTTATTCCAACGTGCTCGAGCTGCATTTCTGCCTCGCTCGCTGCGTTCTTTAGCTGATAATTTAGTTATTCGACCATTATATCTACCTATAAGGCTTCTGAGAAAAGACATTGTGCCCTTCTCCACTTGCCCTGATTCCAGTATAGCACGTACTATTCTCTCTTGTTCGGTCATAGTGTTTTTAGCTTTTTAAGGTTCTGGTAATGCCCTGGTGTGTACCCTAGCTCGATCTGCTTTTGCTGTGAAAGTATTTCTTTCTCCTCCTTGTTCTCCCCCTCGGTAAGTGTTCTCCAGTCTCGGTCTGCGTTTACTACATGAAATACAATGTCGGTAAGGGTTCTTCCTGGAATATCTGCGAGTACTGGGTACATTTGTTTTGCCATACGTGCCATAGCTGTGTACTTACCACTAGTTTTGCGTGCTTCTGGGTATTTATTTAGTATTTGTTGTAATATTTTCTTTCTCATATTTTGTAAAATCACATGACGATGGAAACTCACCCTTTACTCCAAGGAGTACAATACCGCAAAAAAATACGAACATACACAAGGTAAGAAATACTTTCACTCCAAATGGTACGGGCGGCAAATTACACATAACCTAACATCTCATTGTCTTTTAATGTGGCTTGCTTCTTTGCTAACCGCACAAACTCCTCGACCTGGGAGATAAACGCCTTCTGCCTTCTCATTGTTCTGTAAATGTCTTCTGCCTCTAGTTTAGCTGTAGCACTTGCTACGCTGTCGCCATCTGAAATCAATGCTGCCTTGAACCGCGCGCACTGTTGCTCTGCCTCAAAGTACTTATCGTGTTCTTCCCCGATTAGGCTATTGAGAAATAGTGCTGCCTCCATCCACCTGTGTGGCCCTATCATTTCTTTTTCTCTTACCGCGTTGTTGAAGTAATCGATTATTGAATTGCAAGTGCGAGTGTCCATACTAGAAAGGAATATCTTCTGGGTTAATTTCCTCTGTTACTTCTGGTCGTTCCTCCTGGACTTTCTTTTCTAGTCCTACCTTTTCTCCGATCTGCACCAACATGTCATAGATGGCTGCTAGCTTTGCGTCCACATTGCCTCCAGAAGCCCCAGAATTGCCCTGTACGGGGTTTTCTCCTGCCATGAGGGTATAGTTATTATAAAAGGTTCCTGGCTTGTGTGGGTTCGGTGTAGTGCTTTGCTTCTTGTCGATCCAACCATCCACTTTAGCACCTGGCTGCACTTGCTCGTACAGTGGGTTGTTTGACCACACTGCTACGTTCTTGAACGGGTATTGTGATCCCTCTTGCTCGATCATTGCCTTCTTGAAAGGCTTGCCATCTCGTGTTGTAAAATCTTCTACTTTTAGTATTTCTAGTTTAGCCATGTTTCTTTATAGTTTTCTTAACTTCGTTAATAACGTACCTTTGAGCTTGCGACATTTGCTCGTGGTCTTCTGGGCTTATCTCCCCTAGTGTAATGTATTTGTCTCGTACTTGCGCCCATTTCTGGGTATTGAGTCCTACTTTGTCTGAGAAGTGAGCCTTTACATCTGCGTACTCGTTATACAAGTCCTGCAAATTGTTCGTCTCTATCTCCACAAACCCGTATTCCTCAGTCGGAATGTGTGCTTTGTATGTCATGTTGTTTTTCTCTTAATGCGTCTTTATAAACTTCTTTCTCAATGATGTCTATTAGGTTATTGACCGTGGCAAATGCTGGTAGTTTTGGTTCTATATCTATAAGCCAGTCCAATAGCATCTCTTGATTATGTATTTTTTTTCCAAGAACTGTAATCATGTTGGTTTTAGTTATCTAGTAATTCTGGGTTTTCATAGATATTTCCTATGACAGTAAACTGGGTTTCAGACCAGTGCTCCTCAACTTGGTCTATCTGTCCCCATTGAGTTTCAAACGTTGTGTAGATGTCTGGGTTGACTATGCTTTGTATCCACCAGCAAGCAAACTGTCTAACCCATCTCACCTCACCAATTTCGAAGCTTTCTGTATCATTTCTAATGTCCCCAATGATTATATCCCCTTCGTAAATCTCCTTTCCGTTCTTGTCTTTGAGGCCTGTGTATTGCATAACAACATCTTTCTCGTCTTCCAGTAAGTCCTCAATCGACCAATCTCTTATCCCGTCATGGTCTACCATTCCATGAGTTCCGCTTTCAAACTTTGCCCAAACTCTAAATTTTATTTCACGCATGTTCCATGTAGGCTCTCAACTGATAATGCAAACAGAAACTCCTTGATGTCTGCGTCTCTGTACCATTCGACCATTCTGTATAGTTCTGAGATGGTACGTTCTGACTTAGGCTTTAGTAGTATTTGTAGGTATTGGTTTTCCATATTAGTTGTTAGGCTAATCTAGTAATAATTAGTGTTGCTAATGACACTATAGCTAGCAATCCAAAGGCCCATGTCGCTGGTTTTCCAGCCTCAAGCCTTGCTAGTATTAGATTTCCGTAAACTAGCACAAGTAGAGCTGCTGTTGATATTTCATATTCCATACTAGTTATTATGCATAAACTCTAGTAATTCTTTTATGGCCTCGGCGTGGCCTATAATGTCCTGAGCTGTGTGTGCCCTGTCTTCTTCTCGGCCTGCCTCGTCGCCATTCCATGAGCCTGCTACCTCCTCCATGGATGCTATCAGCTTATTTAGGGGCTTGTATGCTGGTATAAGCATTTCCTGCATCTTTTGGTCATACCCTTCCATAAGCCTATGCCATAAAATACTCTTCTATTGCTTCATCGACCTTTGCCATTTCTTTTTCCCAGTTGTCATCTTGGGCTTCGTAGCCATAGTCTGTGTCGTCTATAAATACTTCTCCGTTCTTTGCTAGTGCGTATGTGTTCATAATAGTTTTACCTTGATCGCCCTACTGTAACTAACGAGAAACAATAGAGCGGTCAAGATACGTTAGTTTTAATGTTGGAGTGTCGAAGGGCTGGCGTGTATACAAGCACTTTGT
>Ga0196899_1000428_pt1 | contig 22021 bp, 25 predicted proteins | sample VirMetDEL_Sep_01_FD_169095 | JGI IMG/M metagenome (GOLD analysis project Ga0196899, IMG submission 169095) | Aqueous microbial communities from the Delaware River and Bay under freshwater to marine salinity gradient to study organic matter... | ecosystem: Environmental > Aquatic > Marine >... | reverse complement strand
CAAGTAAGCATTGCCAAAGGTAACCGTCTGTCCTGTCAGAACAAAACTGCCTGTGCCACCAGAAACTTTTACTGCTTTATTTAAATCAACTGCCTGACCTGTGACTGCAAAACTGCCCGTTGCTGCTGACATAACAACAGCTTTATTAAGGCCGACCGTCTGACCAGTAAGCGCAAAGGCTCCTGTCTCAAAGATTTCTCCGATTAAAATGCCAGCGTCTTGCCCAGTAAGCGTAAAGCTGCCTGTTCCACCGCTTACATTTAAAGCCTTAGCGAAATCAGCGGCTTGCCCCGTAAGAGCAAAAGATCCTGCGCCACCCGCTAAGTTTACAGCTTTATTAAGAGCAACAGTTTGACCCGTGACTGTAAAGCTGCCTGTTCCCGCTGCAACATTTAACGCTTTAACAAAGTCAGCGTCTTTAAACTGAAAAGTAGACAGCCTAGCATTTGCAGAAAGATTGTAACCTACGTTTAGATCCGCAGTCTGCCCCGTAAGTGCAAAGCTCCCAGCATCTGCCGTTAAAGCATAGTCAACAGATGTAACCCCACTATCCGCTAGTGGCGCAGAAGCTAGTGGGGAAAAACCTAACATCTATTACTCCGGTTTAGTGGGCCATGTCACATTGTTTGGAAAGTCTGATTGCGCTGGGATATCGCGCAAAGCTTGACGATAAGCTGTTTGGGCATCTGTCATTGTACGATCTGATACAGCCCACCAATCTGTTTCGAGCAAAAAGGTGTCTCTGTATTCCCGCACTTGTTTTTCAGTTATCATAGTAATACCTTTTTACGATAAACTTAGTTTTTTACTTACTATAGTGGAAGCACCGCTTGCGAGTACAAGATTAGAGTTATATATCCCTCCTCCTCCGTAAACATCTGAAGCCCATATACATAATTGTTCATTTACATTTAATATTATAACACCAGTGGCATATGATACTGGAAAAATAGTTTGGTTTGGCCAACCGTTAGCCATATTGTAAAATGCCATAGACTTATTAGTTACAGTGTTTTTCTTACCCACTAATAAAAGATCACCCCAATAACTTTCTCTTCTCGTGTGCGTACTAGCACTTGATATAGTAAAAGTTACATTGAATAATGTGGATGATGATTGGGCACTTCCTGCCATTACCTCATAACTAGAACTAGGCACTCCACTTACTTCGTTAAAAAAACTATCACCAAAAAAAGTACTTTCAAGGTCATAGGCATCGTTTGGTTTAGTAAACGAGCTACTTTGAGTATCAGTTACTGTAGTAAAACCAACAGTTGCCGAAACTCCACTGTCAAAATTATCACTGCCACGAATTACGCTAGTCATTTATTCCACCGTTATATTTGGGATTGGCTGGATGGCTTTTAGCTCATCAGGCGTTGTGGCGTTATCTATGCTAGATAATGCAGGAGCATCACGCAGTGCTTGCTTGTCAGCTACAATCTGAGTTGTGCTTGCGCTTGTTTCTTGCGCCTTCATAAACGCAGTGTCCAAAGCAGCCAGCGGTTCAATCCTAGCTGCGCGTATCTTATCGCGCCAAATATCCTTGGCCTTTGCCATATTAACAGAGATTACATTTGTATCTGTATTGGCTTCCCAGCCCTCACGAAACGTGCGCTCCGCTGGGATTGTATAATCAGCAGCGTTATAAGATGTTGCGCCTATTTTAATAAAAGTTGTCATTTGTTTACTCCTTTAAAATACTAATCATGCGCTGCAAAACATAAATATGGAATGTCATCAGCACTAGAACCAGCTCCACCTACAACCCTACAGCCCGTAGTAAGGATCGAGACATTAAAATTATAATTGCCTATGCCGCTGCCGTATTGAGCGCCACCCAACTGGTTCCCCCCCCATGTAGATAAAGCAGAGTAGGTTGCAGTTGAAAGATTGTTTGAAAAATTTACGATATAACCACCTGTTCCACTATCAGTTATAGAAGCAACATTTTCGTCATTGCGTATAGCTACAGTTCCAGAGCCGTTAAAGTTTACCCAAGCCCTAGCAGGGTAATATCCATTACCGCTTGTATCTTGCAGCGCATTAACCTTAATAGTGCTCATGCTGCCATCTCCCAAGCGTTACGAAACTGCCTATCGCTTGGCACTTCCTCTGTGCGCACAATCTTAAACATTGAGCGGTTGTGTTCTTCTGCCCAGCAACGCCTTGGCAAATCTTTCATACACAAATATTCCATAGCTTCCTCTTCCGTTAGAGGCCCAATGCGAGGCGCAGTCCATTGCAAAGCATGTTTGTCTGGATCATGTCGAAACGTGCTATGACGCCCTTCTTTAATAGCTTGCTGCTCATCATCTTGAAGCTGCCAATACACCCAGATAGGGGGCAACCCACCAGACATAGCTTCGTCTAGCCAATTTTGTGAAGGCACAAGCACCTTGGTAGGCTCATCAAGAGCATCAGGATCATCAAAGATAACACGATATTTTGTCATTTTTAATCTCCTAGTTATAACGCATTAAACGTGAACAGTTACAGAAAGGTATGTAACATCTTGTAACGAATTATAGTCATGTGTTCTTACTGAACAATTTGCTGTACCAAAAGAATACAAGTCAACCCCCATTAAATAGCTGTACGATGTATTAGATACAGATGCCGTAACAGAACAATCAGCACTAGAAATTGAATTAGTATAATTAACAGTAAAGCGTGAAGACCCATTATCAGTTACACTTGAAACATTTCCATTACCTCTAATTGAGCCGTTAGCTCCATTAATGTTTACCCAAGCTTTTGCTGGAAATGTTCCCGTAGGATCATATGGAGCGCCTAAAGTTACATCGGCATCAGGAAGCGTTACGGTTCTATTAGACGAAGTAGTAGGCGCGGTAAGCGTTATGCTGCCACCACCTGATGAACTACTTTGAATTTTAATTGATGCCATCTAAACCACCGTCCATGTTTCACCAGTGCCAACTGTAACCGTAACACCGCTATCTATTGTAATAGGGCCAGCAGACATAGCATTCTTGCCATCAGTAATCGTATAGTTAGCGGTTACATTCGTATCGTTCTCAAAGAAAACCTTATTAGAGCCGCCGCCCAAAGGGCTTAAATCTTGTGCAGTAGCGCCAACGAATACAGTAGCAGATCCACTAAGGTTAATAGCATTATTTGAGTTGCTGCTTTCGCTTACGGTGCGTGTAAGAGTAGTTCCAGAAGCTGTGTAGGTTCCTGTGCCTATCTCAAAATTACTGCCATCTTCTATAATGTACCTTACAACGTCTCCATTTGCTACGCCAGCATCTGCGAAGGTTTGATATCCATCCTCCGCAGAGCCAAGCGTAATTGTGCCAGTCCCAGTTGTGCTGGTTGCTACCTTTGCCCTATTTACAAGAACAGCCATAAGCTACTCCTTATTAGGTTAGCTGAATAACACCGTTTGATGGGCTGAAGTCGATAGTAAACGTATCGCCATCGTTGAGCGTTAAGCTTGAACCATAGTCATAATAACCAATAAGAGGGTCATTTGTTACAGTGTCATTATAAATGTAAACATAACGGAACGCAGCAACAGAGCCGCCTGACGCAGTAAGCGTTAGATCCGCAAGAACAAGCTTATAAACACCACCTGATTGGCTGGATGAAGTTCTTGTCAGGCTTCTTGAAGACAAGTTGCTGTAACTAATCTGAGTTACATTGCCTAAAATACCATTACCATCAGCAGTTGGGTTAGAACTTTCAGAACCCGGCGCTGTATTTGAGAGAGCAATTACAAGAGAATCACTTCCCAAGTTCATAGCCTCAACTGCGTAGTCAACGAAGTCGTTTATTTTAACAAAGGTTGCCATATCTATCTCCTATCTGGCTTAGCTTTCGTTACCATAGTTACTAATTAATTTCAAACCTTACTGTCTGTTGGGTAAATACCCAGTCAGATCTTTCGCTGTATCTTTAATTACATCACCAGTAGCCATAGTTTCTATAAGAGGCGTCATGCGAATAAGACCTTTAGCTCCGTCTTGCACATCACCAGAAAGCATCTGCCCTATAGAGCTTAATACTTCATAACTCCAATCAGCAGGAGCACCACCTAAAGAAACTAATGCACCAATCTTATCTGGTGGAGCTTGAAACTTTGGTTGGATGGGAAAGTTGTTTTCAAATCCCATTTCACTAGCCATTGCTATACCCCGATAAACCGCATCACTATAAATTGCAGCAAGACCTGAGAAGTCAAAAGATCTCATAATCTTATCCTCTAAATCCATATCCTTCCAAGCCCAGTTTGGGGTGCGTGTGTTTACAATCATATAGCCAAGACCCATAGCAACAGCTATATGAGACAACCGATTGCGAACTGCACCAGAAGCATGGTTAGCAGTAATTTTGCTTAAAGCGCCCATTGTATAGCTGTAAAAAGTAAACGGTAAAGCAAGCAATCCACTTTCTACTCTGCGATATCCTTTAACTCTTGGATCAACAGATGTTTCAAAAGGTAACATTCTAGCTAAATGCTCTGGAATATAAGCAACACCGCTCATTACAATTGGTTTATCTGCTGGCGTACCCATAATAACTCTATTCATAACACCAGATGACAACGCATTTCTAAATGCTTTAACAGCGGCTTCATCAGTCCAAGCCTCTGTATTAGGTAAAAACAAACCACCCTGACTTTTTTCATAAGGTGAGTCAGCTATTTGCTTAGCAAGCTTAGGAGTAATATTATACCTAGCTAAAAACTCTTGTTCAAACTTACTAGCCTTGCCAACACCCAACTTAATCGCTGAGTCAATAATAGTATGACCTCGAACTAAACCATCAAAAGTTTTAATAGCTACAGTTATAGGCGCTAAACCATTCATAATATAAAAAGCATTGTTTAACTTATCGGGAATAGTTTTACTAAACACATCGTTAGTAAGGCTCTCCATGTATTTTAAATGCGTTATACCGCGTGTAATTTCTAAACCTTCGCCAGCAAGATTAAGTTCTCTTTTAGAAAGTTTTAAAGATATATCATCCATTGAGCCAAGCACTGACATACCAATAGATTTAAGCTCATGATCCATAAAAATAGAAGCAGTATCACCAATAGCTGCTAATCCAGAGCCACCAAGAAATGTCCAACTTGTTGCTGTTCTAAGAAAGTCAGCTATTTTTGTATCTATAGCATCAGGACGTTTAAGCGTTGTTCCAACAACTTGATCATAAATAGCAACAAAGTTTTTAATAAACTTATTTATTGTCTGCTCATTAACGCCATCTTTAATTAACCTAGATCTGTAATAATCTATTCGCGCTTCTAGTGGCATTAGCTTGCCAGTTTCTGGATCACGAAAGCGTTTATGATATTCCAGTCGGGGGCCAACACGATTGGTGTAAGCAATCATAACTTCCTTAATGTCAGTCACAATGTAGTCTTTAATTAAGTGATTGGGAATATTAAGGCGACGAGATACAAGCGGGCCGCTGCGACCAAACCCAGTAAAGATTGCATCAACAGCATCCTCGTCTGTTTCTCCAAGAATGTTGTCTATAGTTTCGTTGGCTCTACGCTCAACAGAAACAGGATCAGTTGCTAGCTCTTGTCTTTTAAATAGATTGTCATCGCCCTTAACAATAATCTGAGGATTCTCACGATACCAATTCATTAAGATATTCTTTAAACCTTCTCGGTCTGATTCAATCTTGCGGCGATTAAAGATACGCATAAGATAATTGCTAGGTGATTTAACCGATGGCATTTCATCAATCATATCCATAGCATTATTAATTCTAGCTCTTGTATCATCCATAGCCTTTGCTAAGTCTTGCAAGGCATTACGCATATCTGCTGTAAGATCTAATTCTTTATAAAGCAAAGCTAACTCATCAATTGATTTTGCGTTTTGTATTTTATCAAATGCATCATCAAACTGAGCTATTAAGTTTTGTTTTCCGACAAGATCTTTTTCTAAATCAGCTTTAAATTTAACTTGTTTATTTGTTAAGCCTCTAGTTGTAGCGGTTTTTTGTAAACTCTTTAACTTATTAGTTATTTTTTCTATATCTGTTGAAAGTCTATCTTGCTGTGGACGCATCCAACGTTTGTTTTGCTCAATAATACTTCTAGTAACGCTTTGAAGTTCCATTTGCCGACCAACATTTTTTAAATAGTTGTCTTCAAAAAGATCTTTTGGATTAATAAGTCCAACTTCTTCTAACTCTTTTCCATATTGCTCAAAGAATCCACGCGCAGCTTGAACAGACGCAGCCTCTTGTGGCGTCATCTTATCATATGGCACTTCATCAACCATTAAGCGACCAATGTGATTGTACCACTCATCAGGTGCAAAGCTATCCTTACCTAACTTGCGACGAATACGCTCATAATATTCTCCAACAGGAACATTAAAGAACTCAGCAGTAGGATTACGCGAGCTTACTTCGCGATAGCTTTGATTAATAACATCAAGCGCCTTAAACCAATCACCTTGACGTCTTGCAGATTCAGTAAACGCAGAACTGCCTACACTTTTGCCAAGTTGATTCATAGCAAAGGGCATTCCATTATCGCCACCAAGCTGAAGCATATCCATCTTAGCCCAGTCTGGTAATAACTTATCTTGTATTGTTACACGAAGAGGCGTTGGTATTGCTTTCATAAACCAAGAATTAGTAAACCACTCACCAGTAAAAGATAAATCTTCGCCTCTTTTTGCTGGCTCGTCAGATACACTATTAAGATATTCTTTGTATCTACGACCAAAGGTTGCTTGCCTAGCTTGCGCAGAAATAGGTCTATTAAGCGCTGCTCCTATACCATATCCGAGTAAACCGCCAACAGCCGCTGTACCCATTGTATAAAGCGCTGCGTCTCCTATTTCAGCTATTGGGTCTTTACCCTCACTAATCTCAGTAAGCGCCTCAGTAAGCGTAATACTGCCATCTACAACTGCTGCATCTAGAGCGCCTATTTTGGCAAGGTTTTGAGCAGTAAGATTTTTACCTTGCATTAATTGTTTTGCGCGCGCAATTTGTCTAACGCTGCCTTGAAAGCCTAAAGCGTTAAGCCCTTTGCCAAGATGCAAAGAAGCAGCAACACCGCCGTAAGGAATAGCAATAGATGCATGAAGGCTAGGATCGGTAAGAAATAAATTAAGACCAGTAGAGCGATTTAATACGCTATAATTATCTCTACGCTTTTGTATAAACTCTAGCGCAGAAATAAAGTTATCTTGAGAACCAATTCCAAACAAACGAAGATAACGGGCATCTTCTTCATTAAACCCTTGTTTTTCTATTACTGTTTCAACACGATCAATTGACTCTGGATCGTAAGTAGAAATCCTAGAATAGAAATTTAATTGATTTTTTATTGGATTAAATATTCTTCCATACTGAGCATTACCTGTTTGCCCTATTGTTGGCACTGTAGACTGCATTGGCTGTCTGCCAATATTAAAAGGTCTTGCCTCTGGAACAGTTATCTTCATTTATTTAAACCAGTTATTATTGGCTGCTTTCTCAGGCTTCCATCATTATTGTGTGTGTTTGTATAAAGCTTGTCCCATGCATATAGCTCTGGAAATGCAGAAAGCTGTTGTTGTACGGTCATGGTCATTATTTCAGTATCAGTGTACTGTGGATAAAGCTCAGTGCGTAATGGACGCGGTGGAACAGCATGAGCAGCTGCATATTGTTCTTTTAAAGAACCATCAAGATTATAATAATCTCCATATTTAGAACCCCATGCCTCCATATCAGAAAATGCAGAATCCAATTGACTTCTATTCATTGTCATAATTTCTGTATCAGTATATTTAGGATCTCGATTTGGCCTTGGTGGTACATTAGTAGGCAAGTTTTGTATTTCTTCTATTTCCTGCAAAGACAAATTTAAATCTTTAGCATTCTTAGATCCTGTATAAACTTCGCGCCGACTTCTAAAAATATTTAATGCTGTTGTATTATCACCAAAAATTTCTTTGTACGTTGCCATGTTAGAAGGATTATTAATAAATGTTTCTTCATCCATGTGAGGAAGGCTTGCTAAGTAATTTATTTCTGCAATAGCCCTTTCAGCTTTTGGAGCGTCTGCATTGTTAGCTACAGTTAAATTATTAAAAGACTGAAGAGTTAGATCTTGTTTTCTTGTTGATTCAGTTTTTTCTAAAGTCCAAGTTTGGTCATTAATCATAATAGGTTGGAAGCTATCAAACTGATCTAGATATCCAACTTCATACATAGGAACACCTGACTCAATAGACGAAACAACAGGATTGTATTTTAAATCTATATTTAAAGCAGCTAAACCTTGTCTTATTCTATTTCTATCAGACAGCTCTTCATTAGCACCTACTCCAGTAGTAAACATTTCAACAATAGCTCTTGACGTAAGCATTACATCCCCACCAAGAATACCACCTAAAGTAAAAGCCATTGTATCAAGTGCATTATCTCCTTTTAAAAGATCATTAAACTGACCTGAATCAGCAAGAAGATTTGTTAGCTGGTTTCTGTTTGCTATAATTTCATCATTTGAAAAATAATTATTCCTAGGGAATGCAGTGCTATCACCAATATAAGGCCCAACAACACTAGGATCTTTTTTCATCTTTGAAGTGTAGGTATTTATTACAGAAGATATTAAATCCTCAGTAATTACATTACCCCTTACTTTTTGCATCCGAAGAGTTGCTAATATTTCTTTTTTATAATTACTACTCATTGGGTAAGTGTCTAATGCTCTGTTGATATTTCCATTTTTTGGCAAATCAAGATCTGCCTTAATATCATTATCAACATTTCCATCGTAGTTTCTAAACTCAAGAGCAATAGACAATGGCTCTACGCCTTGTTCGCGAGCAACAAAGTTCATTGCAGAATATAATGCGTATGTTTCTGGACTAAGATTTTTACGCATTATATCTAAATTAGTGCGTCGACCATCTTCGGTAGTAGCTTCAAGATTAGAAAATTTATCAAACACTTGGATTGCATTATTTAAAACATCTTCACTATTTGAAGTAAGGGCAGATTCCATAGCTACTTTAACAGATGGAAGTACAACGCCTTGATTAAGAGCTTCTACGATTTGAGGAAACTCAAGCATATTAGCAGCATTTATAAACTCATCTTTAAATAAATAAGAATCATACTCTGCTAAATCATTAGGGCTAGCAGTAGAAAGATTGCTTTGAATAGCATCTATCTTCATACCAATAATATATCTATCGTTTTGCTCTGTAACTGCTTCTAGTTTTCTATCTAAATAAGCAGAAGTGCTTGAAGCATCAAACTTGTAAACCTCTCTAAGCAAATTGTAAGCTTCTTTAACATTGCCTTTTAAATCTGTTCTTTCTTGAGTTACAGAATTTTTTAAGTTTTGAATATCTACCTTGCTTAACTTTATTCTGTCTACTTTTATTCTAGATTGTTCGGCAAAGTTTTGCCTAGCAAGTCCTATTAAAGTTTGCTGAATTGTTTCATCTAATCCAGATGCTTCTATGTTTGATAAAGCAGACTGAAAGCTTGCATTTAAATCAGTAGAATTTTTAAAATCAATTAAGCTTTGACGTAATCTATTTTCTTTTTCTAAGTCAGCTTTACTTTCCATCCGAGTTAAAGCCGCTCGTCTTTCGCTAATCTCAGTTGCAAGATTAGATCTTTGCTCTTGAGTCATTCCTTGTATTTGTCTTGCTACAGACTCACCTTGATCACCACCAATTAAATCAGCTATTGCTTGATAATCTGGTGAGGATTCATCTAAAAGAGCTTCAGAAATAATGTCTATATCAGATGCTTTTTTGCCAGCCGCGTCTAGGTTTTTTTCCACCCATTTTGCTAGCAACTCTGACATTACTTCATTTTTAACAGACTTGTCTTCAATTTTTGCTCCCATAGCTTCTATATCTGCTACCAATGTCGAAGCGCTTATAGTTGAACCTACTTCAGATAGAATGCTATTAGTCTGGTTCTCTACATATTCATCAGCAATAGAGGCAAAAGAATCTAAACCAGCAAGCAAAGTAGGTATGCTTGTTGTTGTCTTGGCTTCTAAAGCTAAAGTCTCTAAGTTATTACTGCCTATTTTATTAGCCAAGCTACTCATAATATTTGGCTTAGTAAGGCCAAGCTTAAATAAAGATTGATCTGAAGGCGACAGCGTAGAGTATATATCTATAAGATTATTGTTAGCATATAACCCTTCAAGCCCATCAATGCGATCATTGGCTGATCTCCATTGTTTAAATGTCATGCTGTCTGTGTCTTTTAAATCTAAATATCTAGCGCGAAGAGAGTTCGCTAAGGTTGTTATGTCTTCATTAGATGCACCAGCCCCAATAAGATTAACCAGCTTTTTTTCATCAAGATAACCAGACATTAACTGCTGATTTATTAATGCTTTCTTTGCCGCTTCAGCCTGTTTTTTTGCTAAAGATGCATATGTGCTAGCTACATATTCTTTTCCAGCTTCTTCAATGTATCTACTATAAGGAGTTGCTTCACCTTCTGAGTTGTACATTTCTTGTATGTAATTACTTATACGAGATTTATATTGATCTGCACTTGAAGAGCTAGACGCAAACTCTGAACCTTTAGCCGCAAACTCACTAAGAATAGATTCTTCAAATCTACGATCAATCATGTTTTGATATGATCTAGCAGCAATAGTTCCAAATGAAGCAGGCGGCGTGTAAGCCACAGGCATATTAGTAGTAGGATCAATAGCAATTATTTTATCAGATGGTTGAGATTGAGCAGCTTTTTTACCAGCAGCCTCTGCATTTTGAGCAGCTTCTCTATATGCAAGTTGAGAAATCCTTGAAGCTGCGTTACTAATAGCTTCACCTACTTGCGCGCCGCCAGCATCTGAGCGCACAACACCAACAGGCTGATTAAAGACTTGAGTTCTTTGTCTAATAACAGCCATTTACTTGCCTCCTCCACCACCGCGCGGTGCGGCTGGCGCTTTTACAGTTTGATATTGATAAATACCCTGAGAAGCAGTGCCAACAGCACTAAATAAAGACGCAGTTAAAGCATTGTCTCCACGTCTTCTTTCAGCCATAGCTGCTGATTTAGACTTCATATTTTGAAACTGAATTTGTTGATCTATGCGACCAGTGTCTTGAGCAATAATTTCCTTTTGTCTATCTAAGAATGCTTGAACACTTCTATCAGAACCAACATCACGACCAGCAGCAGCAAATGCAGCTATATTAGCTGATGTTGCTAAGTCATACTCTTCCTTTCTTGCCCTAGACATTTGCATAGCTTGAGTTTTATTTAAGGCTTGATCTGTTTTAATTTGAAAAGCATTTAATTTAGATGCTTCTCGTTGAGCAACACCAGCAGATATTTGACCAAATACACTTAATGCACTTGCTCCAATCATAGCCATTGTTATTGGTTCCATTAGACTATTAACTCCGCTACTATTCCATTAATCTGTAAGCCTAGTGGCTTGTCTTGCTCAATAGTTATCTGTGGATTCCTATTGTAACCCAAAGTCTTTATTTCTTTTTTGCCAGTAAAACTTGAACTAACAACATCGTTTGAATTTACCTTCATTGATTCCGTTGATTTAACATCAACAACAATGTTGGTAATTCCTCTTGTTGTGCCAGTCGAAGGCCCATTGCCCATGTTTGCATCTATTGGATTGCTTACTAACTTAGCAGTAAACTTCTTGCCAAACTCAGCGCTCTCATAAGTATTAACAAAATCACTAACCGCAATTGTATTGCCCATAGAATTACCATGAACTGTGCAATAATACTTTAAAGAAGCTGGCGCATCACTAGCCACTACTATAGTAACCTTTGCTCCAGCTTGCCCAGCGGTTCCTGTTGTTGTTACACCAGTTGTGTAAGACGCATCTGCGCTTGTTCTAAATGCAAAAGGATGCCCAGAGTTTGATGAATCTGAAAGATCAAACACATATGTATTACCGCGAGAAAAACTAAGAGTAGGAGCAGAACCAGATATGCCAGCTATTGCATACTTATTGCCGCCATCATTTACTACAGTAACTGTATAATTTACTGTTGAGGGAGTAGCATATGCAGACAAATCAATGTCATCATTACTATCTACAGTGAACTGATTTAAGTAAGTATAGCCGCTAGAAGAAGCATACCCATATACATCAACTACATCTCCATTGCTATAAACGTCACTTGCATCTACTTTATTGGCAACAACAGATTTACTTTGCCATAAATCTAAGCCTCTATCTGTATCAAACTCACAAAGATGTAACTTACCATTGCTGTCATATACATTTGCAAACAATCTACTGTGTATTGCTATAACAGATCCAAAGCTACCAGACGTGCTAACCCTAGTCCAAGCCGCTCTCTTCTCAGCCCTATTAGAGGTAAACAGAATTAAATCACCATTAGTTAGTGAGAAAGCGGCATATGAATCTGCAAGATTAAATCCACTATGAGCCACAGATAAATACTTTGGAGAATCAATTAAGTGAGAAGCTAAAGTCGAAATAGCAGATGCTGTATATGCATCTTCAGAATCACTGTATAAATATTCTCTAATAATCCTACCATTCTTCTGCACAAATATAGTCGCACCATCTATAGATGTTGGTGTTACAAACTCTGTACCATATGGTGTTTGCATTCTTATCTGAGCGTTAGTCGGAGTAATTGCTTGATTCAAGTAAGTAGGAACATATAGTTCACCAGTAGAAGTAAACACTTGAAGATCACGATTAGAAATCATGTATCTTATTTCATGAGAATCACCAGTTGCAGCGACCAAGTTAATTGAATCATCATCAGCAGCTTCACCTACATCAAAGTTAAAAAAGCTACCAATCTTACTCATCCATATTGTATCAGGCTCAGATAACGTGCCGCCAAAACACAACCTGTTTTCATGGAATACAACAGCAGCAGGATATCCCCTTACAGCAGAGAATGATTGCTCATCCCATGTTGTTGTTGGAGCATGACAGGATATAGACACATGACCGCCACCATCTTCGCTGCTAGATGCGGAGCCACCAGCCTGATATGTGTAAGTATTATCATCTATTATTTCTCTAACCTGATCTGTAACATTTAAATTACCACTATTAATACCACCTGTTGCAGAAGCATCTTGTACTGTAATTGCATCACCAACATTAAGGCCATGATTAATTTGAGTAACTTCAACCGTGCTTGAGCCGTCTCTTGTTCTAAGTGGATTAAGAACAGATAAACGTGCAACAAGCTCATCAACAACAGTACCTGCTATTGTTGCTGCATCTGTTACTGCTGTAATTTCTATTTCCTGTTCGTGATATCTAATTATTGTACCAACATGGCCTGATGAAAAATAAGCTGGACTGCCTTTAACTCCAGTATCTATTCTATAACCTCCCGTAGCAGAGGTTGTAGTAATACTGGTAACTGTTTTAAAATACTTTGTTGAAGTTGCTGCTGAGTTGCTAGTTGTATTAATGGTTTCACTAATAGATGTTCCGCTTATATTAGTGCCATTGATTGTATGTGTTCTTGTAGAACTTATAGAAGGCGTAATTACTATTTGCCTTGCTTCTGGAAATATTCCAGTTTTTCCAAATTCTGATGCTGCCGCAGGAGTAGGAACCCAAGGTGTATATCCAATGCCTGTGTCAAGCGCTACTGCGGTTACATCATAATATACAAACCCTGTAATTGATCCACTTACTGCACTTGGGTCAAACAAAAGACTAGAGCTTTGAAATCTTGAGTACGGTTGATAAGTAACCTTATTATCTGCTCGCGCATCAAATGAATAAGTATCTATTTCAAAAGAAGTAAGGCTTGTTCTTGTAAGCATTCTAGGTGCAAACAAAGGATGCGATATAAACATAACATCGCCATATTGAGCAGCTGTATATTCTTGCAAATATTGCTGATCAAATGGAAGTGCTACTGAATCAACATCAGTAGTAAGCGTCTGAACTAAAGTTACATTGCCATTTGTCTCAAGTTGAAAACATCTTACTTTTTGATGCTCAATAGATATTATATACTCTTCATTGTCATCAAATATAAATTTGTATAAATGAGATTGCTCTGGATAAGTCGAATTAAAAGTAATTCCATAATCATATATATGCTTTAGGCCAGTTCTCTTCTTTACAGAGCCTTCGCTCATAACAATTAAGTTTTCTAATCGTTGAGCCGACTGTCCATAAACAGGTGAATCCGTTCTCATTATTAATGAGTCACTGATTTCTCCATACTGAAAGCTGTTAATTGGAACTCTTACTTTCTGCATTAACTGCGCCTTTCAGCAATAAACCTCGATGTTGTTAGCTTGCGCGTTGTTTGCTGCTGAGAATCAATGTTCCTAGCCTTCATAAACAATGCCGCAGCTTTCTGCTCCATTAACTGAGCAAGCTGTGCATCTCTAGCTAAAGAGATTGCAAAGGAACCAGCAAGAGTAAACTCAATTGCTGTAGTAAAGTAAGAAGGCCAGCTAGACTCAGGCGCTCTCTCAACATAATCTAAGACAACGGTATCGCTTGCATCCGCGTCACAGAATATTTTATTACTATAGATATCGTACTTAATCAGTGCATCGTTAATAGTTATGCCTATTACCGTAACGCAAGATGCAGGAATATGATAAGACGCTGAGAACCTACCCTTTGGAGCGGTTGCTAAGCGTGTAAGATTTATCTGAGTTGTAGCAAAGCGCCAACGAAAAGAAGCAAATGAAGTTTGTATTATGTCTTCATATAAAGCATTAGCTACTTTTGCTTCAGATGTACTAGCTGCAAAGTCGGTAATCCCGTCAGCACCAATAAGATATAATGCGTTGCTTGCAACTTCTAATGATGAATCAGCTACTCTTGGCATGTTGGTTTGGGGGCCGAAGCCCCCACTCCTTTAGGTATCAGTTGCGCTAATTGTATTACCATCAACAACGTCAACCGCAGTGGTTGCAACGCCGTTAAAGTAAGTCAATGTAGCTACTGGTGTGCCGCCTGATGCAGAAATAACGAAAATAACATCGTTAATATTTAGCATCGGGTGAGCATCTTCAAAGTAATCTTCTGCACGAACAACAGAAAAAGCATCTGTTGTAGTATAGTGCCACAAAGAAACACCAGAAGCACCACTCAAACGAGTAAGGTTTGCTGAATTATAAGCCATGATTAATCCTCTTAGTTATTATCAAGGACTTCATAGATACCATCGCTATCAATAACGACAGCACCCATAGACATCATTGATGTGGCAAGGTGTGAGACTTTTTCCGCAATATAGTTTACCTCAGTTTGAACATCAGCATTTACGCCAAGCCCTACTGAAGATGTATGGTACGAAAAGTTTTTACCACCAGCTACAGCAGACGTTGAAAAGATCTTGAATCCCAAGAACTCTTTCATTGTCATACCGCCAGCAAACGGCAAGTTCTGAGGGCCAACGTAATCAGAAGAAGCAAACTCGTTAATGTTAAACAAGTCAGCAAAACCAGAAGGAGACATAGCTAAGTAGCGTTGTCCGTCTTCTGGAACGTCAGCATTCCCAAGAGTTTCAAACAATGACAACAAGTCAGCTTTGCTTACTGCGCTGCCAGTTGCACCAATCTGAGTGCTGTTAGCACCAGCATCCATTGCTGTGATTAAGATTTCATCAGTCTTACGACCGAGTGCAGCAGCAGCAGATTGTGCTACAGCTTGACGCTCGTTGATGTTAATCTTTAATTCATCAAGCTTGTCCATATACTCTGAAGCATAGAAGTCAGCCATTGTTACTTCAACATTGGTATGCGCTAACTCCATTGGAGTTACGTTGCCATTGCGAGATTTAGTAGTTGCAGTGCCTTTTCCGATTACTTGGAAACGAGCAGTTGAACCTGTGACATTTGTCGTACGCACAGTGTTCCGTAACTTGGAACCCATACGCTGATACGCCATATGTACTTCAGTTTCAAACTGCTTGATAAAGGCTTGATCAATAGTATTAGCCATTTTTACAGTCCTATTAGAAGTTTCAGTTAATCACAGGTATCCGCTTTTCTATCTCAACAAGGGTATCCTTACGGGCCTCTCAATGTATTACGGGCTGTCGTGGTTCATCATAAACACAATTTTGATCTAAATTGCAACGAACAAATTCAACATACTTATTTCCGTTCTGTGTAGAAACGCCAACAGGATCAAATCCTAGCCATGTTGCCCAGCTTACCATGCCCTCATAATCAGCAAGAATTGTCATAGACATATGCGATTGGCTTTGATCAAAAAACTCTACTAACATCTTCGATCCGCGTGCTAGCATAGTAAAGTTTTCCTTTATTTTATTGGAAAACATTGCAAACATTTGAGGCCAATCCTGATCCTCACAAAACCAAAGACCGCCAACAAACAAAAGTTCACCTCCATCTTTACGACAAACATAAGCCTCAGATGTTTTGCTCATTACTTCTAATGCAGTCCTTACATCGCAGTAACCAAGTAATTTTATTTCTCTGCGATTTTCTTTTGAAAGAACTCTTTCAAGCTCATCAATGTGAAAAGATCTAAGGGGAGTCAAATAATAACTCCCCCTTTTTATAATCTTAACCTCTGTAGAGTAATTTAAATCCATCATCTACCTGCTTTATAAAGTTTGGATCTCTATTTCTAGGCTCCCAATACCTTGGGTCTTTCATCATTTCTTGCAAGCTTGCTTCTGTTACAGATGGAGATGGGCTAGTATTGCCAGCAAAGTTACCATCCTTCATTTTTTCCATAATAGTTTCTAAGGCTATAATCCCCTCATGAGATTCGCACATACGCTCAATAGCTGGCAGTGCATCCTCTGGGAAAAACTTATTAGCAAACATAGATGCAGCTTCAATTCTTGTGCTGGCATTATCACCAAGCTTTGCCGACTCAGCTTCTATATCTGGTTGGCTTCCATTAATTGCCTGAGCATACATTTCTATGCCTTTTTGAAACTCTTCTTGACCATATCCGTTTTCAAAAGAATGCTCAGACCACCACTGCAAGAGTTCATTATCAACAGCAAGATCATCATCAACAATATCTGGAAGCTGATAATCACCAGCAGTTTCTGGCCTATCAGCAAAAGCTTCTGTTTTTATTTCTTCAAGCAAAGCTTCTCGTATTTCTTCATCCTTGCCGCCAAGCTTAGATTCAAGTTCCTTATACGCCTTTGCTAAATCCTCACCTGTTTTATATTTCTCAGGCAACCACTCTGGACGCTCAGGCGCAGCCGCCTGATCTACATCTTCTTGAATTACAAAATCACGGCCATCTGCTTCTGCTGCTTCAATTGCTGCTTCATCACTCATTTGTCTTTACTCCTATGTGCATGTGATATGCGCTGTTCAAGAAGGCCAACTATATACCGCTGCCCCTCTATATGTCTTAGCTCTTCTGTAGATACATTAGGCCCATTAACCATCTCAATAGTTACAGACCTGAGATATTGAAGCACAGCCTTTCCAGTAGGCGTGTTAAATATCTGAGCTATATTCTTGCTTATTTCAACGTCTCTATCTATGTGACGCTGTATTCCGTCTATGCCAATATTAGCCTTCGTCGCCAACTTGCATTCCTTGTTGCTGTTGAGCCATTTGCTGTTGAGCCATTTGCTGCGCAACCGCAGCTATTTGTCTACGCTGTTCTTCGTCACGAATCAAGCTCTCTGGTACACCAAACTTTTTAGATAGGAATATAGCAGTCTTTTCTGAGTCAATTAACATTTGCATCATCTCAGGGCCAAAGGCTCCACCAACAAGCTCTAAGAAACGCGCAACACTTGAGATATCCTCATTTGCTTGTGCTTGAGCGAGCGGAGATACAGATCGCACTTTAACTTCCCTACCATTTACTGTAGGTACTTCTATGCGGCCCTGCTTCTTTAGGATGTAAATTACACGCTGAAGTACGGGCTGCACGAGTTCAGCTTGCAATCTCCCAAATGAAGAACCCATTCTCCTAGATAAGTCAGCCATTCTTTCGGCCACCTCAGTTGCAGTCGCAGGAGTTTTGTTAGGATCAGCAAGCATATCCATGAACAAAGCCTTGCGAATATTAAGGCGCATATCATTAAGAACAAGCTGCGCTACATCAAAGCGACCCGCTGCTTGTATAGGCTGCAAGCCAGCAGAACCCATAGCTTTTGGTATAATAGTCCCTGGGACTAAATTAATTGTATCAACATTAACTACGCCATCATCTTCCATCTGATATATACCAGAGATAGACATCTGAGCATTTTCAAGAATAAGCTCAATGGTTAAGTTTGTAGTTTTAATAGCAGACAGAGCATTAAGAATAGGCCCACGACCATACACCTCGCCAGAACACTTAGACCACCTAAAACAAATAAAGGGATTAGATCCGACGCCCTTCATTTGTTTTTCGTATAGCGTTGTTTTGGTACTCATGCAGAATGCATAGTGATAGTAAGCCTCCTCGTTTCGCTTACTGTAGTCGCGGCATACAAGTTCAAGAACAGTAGTTTCTCTGTCCTTGCCCATTTGTTGCTCGACCTTTGGATCAAACTTACCATCAGGAAAGAGAATCCTTAGATCATCAAACGGAATCTTCTTACGCTCTCTAAATACATGGTCAATTTTATCGTCTGGCCCAGTATCAAGTACGACATGTGGAAGGGGTATTGCGGTAAAGTTTACTGGATTAATTGAATCCCCTTCTTCGACGCACAAGACACCAGTACCAACAGCCAAGTCCATAAAGGATTCATGAACCTCTTGGCTGAAATTGGAGTTCTGCAATACCTCGAATACATATTCAGTAACTTCATCTAGCTCATTATCAATTGCTTCACGCTGATCCTTTGGCACCTCACTGCCAGACACAAGATCAGCCCACCTAGCAAAGTTAGGCACAATGCCAGACTGCAATCTGCTAGCAAACTCTTGAACACCAACTACTGCTGTTTCATCAAAGATCTTTTCATCCCTGCGTTGCCCAGCTTCTTCATAATAAAACGACTCACGTTGAGGCAGAGCGTATTCATAACACTCCTCAAAGAGAGGAACCCAGTTTTCCCGAAAGGCTTTTGCCTTCTGGTACTTCTTTAGTTTTTGCTCTGCCAATGTATTCATGAGTTAAACCGTCCTAAGAATCCAGCGCCACCAGAGCGAAACAAAGATCTTCGACCACGACCGCCGCGCATACCGCGCTGCTGCGTTCTTGCAGATAAAGCTTCGCTAATATCTTCGCGTTTACTCTCTGCGCGTTTTTCTACTTCTTCTCGTTTAGCAATATCTGCTTCAACCCTTTGATCTGCTGCTGCTTGCTTTTCGTCACTAGAGGGGCCACCACCACCAAAACACATAGCTATCTCCTACATTCTAGACCAAACGCCAGCGGATCTGCGTGCGCGTGGGCCTTTGTTAAACACATCAAAGTTTCTTTTAGCTACCACAGGCTTAGACGGTTTCTGATTATTCATCAAGGCTCGTCCTTCGCCAGCACCTAACAAGAGGTATTGAAGTGCGTCATGAATATGCGAATACATGTTTTTATCTGGTTTGTCAGCATATCTTTCACCAGACACTTCCATGCGCTTATACTGATAGCCACCCTCAAAGCCCTTAATAAGCTGTGGACAGCGCCTATCAATTAAAAATGCTGGCTTACCTTCGGTCATCTTGTTCAGCTGGGAGCTAACTGATTCAAGACGTAGGTCAACAGAGTTGGAGGGCGCTGGAAACGCCTTCAAGCCAGCACCGCGCAGAATATGAAAAGGAGTCGATTCATCAGTCTGCGCTCTAAAGTCTCCCGCTGGATCGCCGTAAATATATACATCAGAACATTCTGAAAATCTTGTGGCTATTTCCTGTCGCAATACTTCTGCAAATCTTACAATACCCATATCAAATGCAACGACTTCAGCTTGGATTAGCCATCTTCCCCTTACCTTTTGCCCTAGCACGGCGGCGGGGGTTAGGCCAAAGTCTAAGCCGACATAAAGGGGCAACGAAGCGGCAATGGCGATTTCTTCTTTTGCAACATGGGTATCTGCTGCGAACATTGGGTATATAGGTTTGCCATCTTGAATGGTTCCAAGCTGGTTCATTACATAAACATCTATCCAACTTTTTGTCTTACCTTGAATTAAATTAGGGTAATAAGACTTTAACATATGCTTTGTGTTCTCAGCCTTGGAGTTTGGAGTGTAACCCTCTACTTCACCTTCTTCATTCTTCTGCGCCACCATCCCAGAGGGCTGCGTATAGAAAGACCAGTTGTCTGGTTTAACCAGCATCTTAGCTTGCTCACGCGGAATATGATCTGGGATTGGAACCTCTCCAGCCATAATGGGCCACCAATGATCTTCCTCAGGGGCGTTGGTATCGGCAATAACGCCAGTCCAACTAGGGCCACCATCACGCATAGAAGGAAACCGCCCAACACGCATCGTGCAGGCGTCAATAATACTTTTAGGAATCTCTCGTGCCTCGTTAATCCAGATGCCGGTAAGTTCCAAAGATAAGAGTTTCTTAACATCTTCTGGCCTATCAAGTGCAAGGAAAATAACCTCAAGGTCTATGTCTCCCTTTTTAATGCGGTGAGTGTACGGAACAGACCAAGTAAATCTACCCCAGTCGCTTTCGGGAAACCAATCAAGCCAAGTCTTAATAGTGGTGGTCCTTAGCTGTGGGTTGGTATTACGAATAATAGCCCAGCGGCTTTTGCGTATACCGCCTTCTGATTTCTTTTGAGAAAGTGCGCGGCGAAATACTTCAACACAGCAACCAACAGATTTACCAGAACCAACTGGGCCTCTTACGCCACGAAAAAACGTATCGTCTTTCATAAAGGCTTTGAGTACGTCACCATCTGGTTTGTACTTGAAGTCAGTCATTTTTGCAGCAAACTCTTTTTAGTTGCCCCGCCTCTTTTACTTCTTGTTTTTGCTGCTTCTACGGCAAGCTCTATAGTATTATATCTAGGAAATTTTTTACCTGTTCTATCCTCAAATGACTTAGCTTCATTCCAAGCCTTATCTCCTTTAAGGAATTTGGGCTGCTTTGTTTTTGAATCAAACCATATTGTTGGTATGTTCCACGCTTTTCCTTCTGGAGACTTCTCACTTGCTAAGTATTCTGTAGCAGATCTACCGCCAACAGTTTTTATAGGCTTGTGTTTTTTAGGATCAAATGGAATTAAATCAGCCATTATCTTAAACCCCTGTTGACTCCAAAACGAATCATGTCTTCCACAACTTCTGGCGCAATGCTTTCAATAAGCTTATCGCACTCAGCATTGGTAACAAAAGACTTGCCATGCTTTTCTTCTATGTAAGCAAAGTGAACCTTGCGAACAATGCCGCGAAGAAGATCTAAGTCTTGCTGCTTAATGGTAGTTATAAAGCTCACTGTTACCCTAAATCTTTTTCTAAAAGCTCTTGAAGCGGCTGACCAATACAAGGCTTTGCTTCCTCATACATAGCCTCAATCATTTCTAATTGATCTTTAAAGCTGTCACACTTTAAGACGGCACTTGCCATCTGTTTAAATCTCCATACTTGAGTTACTTCATTCATGTTCTATACCTCCTCACTTTGTTGGCAATAGCTTTCGGTTGAGCCACATGCTGCTTACCTGCTGCCTTACCCTTTCGTTTAGCTGCGGTTGTAGCTGCATATTCAGAATCACTAAGAGCAGCAATAGCCTTACTAGGAAGATAACGCTCACCAGTCTCACTGGACTTTTTGCCAGACTTGGTGCGCCACTTCTGCTTGCCCCAGTTAAGTAATGACTTCTGCGGAGCCTTCATCTGTAACCGCCACCAGCAGCTTTATACCTCTTAGCAAGCAACTGCGCTTTCCTTGCCGACCACTTGCCAGCAGCAGTGCCTTGAACATTTGCAGCCTTTATTCTGTTGAACAAAGACTTCCGCATTTTGGGTTTGGTATAGTTACCAGCAGCATTAACCGCCATTACATATGCTTCCCTTCTTTGTCCCACTTAGCCTCAATAGACTCAAGCTGCTTTAATAAACTCTTATATCTAGGATGCTTATCCCTAATGTACTTAACGGCATTGCCAGTAACATTAATATATCTACGCTTCATCT
>Ga0196899_1000424_pt1 | contig 22174 bp, 25 predicted proteins | sample VirMetDEL_Sep_01_FD_169095 | JGI IMG/M metagenome (GOLD analysis project Ga0196899, IMG submission 169095) | Aqueous microbial communities from the Delaware River and Bay under freshwater to marine salinity gradient to study organic matter... | ecosystem: Environmental > Aquatic > Marine >... | reverse complement strand
GCTACCCCATCCATAACCACCCCCTAATGACTCGCCCTTACTGAGATTATTTTACTTATTCATAGTATAAGCTCCACTAATGGTTAATTTACTTATGGTTTGCATAAGGTTTGCTAATGATATGGTACATAAGTATTACTTATGGTTTGGATTAGCACTGCTAATGACGGGGGCGGGGGGGGTCGCAGTTCCAGTCGTGCGTGTCAGTACTGTATCATAAGGGGCACCTTAAAAAAATATACAATTCATAGGGTTTTTACTTGACAGTACCTTCCTTTACGGTATCCTTAAGGGTAGCTTTCTTTTGTTAGAAAGCTTTATCCTTATGGCCTCTCCTTAAGGATACCTTAGAATTATATCATAGAAAAGAGTTGACATCCCGGTTTTGCTAAAGATAATGCAAAATAAATGGATGACAAAGAAGAACTAATAAACGAGATAACGGCCTCAATCCGGGAAGTAGCTGATGCTAAAGAACTTAGTAAGGTCAATAGTTTAAGTAGACATAATCCGGAAAAGGTAGCTAAGATGTTATACCTCTATGCTACTGGCACTAGCCAGACCCGGATGGTACGTAAGTACGGATTTGATAGGGAGACAGTAATCAATGTACTGGCTGACTATGCGGATCAACTGGGTAAGTTTAAGGACTTGTCCGGAAAGATAGCTGCAAAGAACTATTTGAATATGGCTAGTCTAGAGGAGGATCTAATACAGAAAGTCCGGGATCGTATGGATACCGGAGAGCTGGAGCCCACATTCCGGGATCTTAAAGAACTGTCAATAGCAAAGGCTAACGCAGCCAGAGAAGCGTTGACAGCTAGAGGTGAAGCTACAAGTATTACCGAAGACCGGAAAGTATATACCCAAGAGGACTACGAAGAAACTATTAAGGCAGCTCGTGATAGAATAAACAAGTTAAAGGAAATAGATATAATAGATATAGAAACAAATGATTGATGAGGACTACGATGACTTGTTTGACAAGATTAGAGGTAATCTAGGAGAACACTTTAGTAACTATATGTTTATAGTTATGGATGATGATGGAGATCTATTCTATGACTACAGTAATAACAAGGTAGGTCGTATGCTTATATATGAAGCAAACAAAGATATGCAAAGTACATCTGTAGATATTATCTGGGTAGATGAGGATGAGAAAGAAACCGAGGAGTAATGGAATTAACCTTTACACAGCATCCACTGGTAATCGGGCCAACGGATGAAGAGATATTACTACTAGCTGAAAAAGATCCAAGGTTACTGGGTGAGCTGCACGCAGCACACGAGGGCCGGATCCAAGCTGCTACAGAAGATCCGCTACGCTATGGTTTTGATCTAGCCGGATGGGATCGAATAAAAGATGGCTTATCTGAATACAATGAGTGCCTTACACTAGGAGGTAACCGATCCGGAAAAACGACTGGTTGTGCAAAGATAGTTATGGAAGCGGTCACACAGAATGTAGATGGCCATATTGTATGTTTTTCTCAAAATGCAGATACATCAGTAAAGGTACAACAAGCAGCAATCTGGGAGATGATGCCCAAGGAGTTCAAGAGAAAGACTAAGAGTATAGAAGGATATATTAATTTTTCTATGCAAAATGGATTTACCGGACAATCATTTATATTTCCGGATACACGTACACGTGTTGATTTTAAGACTTATACTCAGTTCAGTAATAACCAAACTATCTTAGAAGGTTTTGAGTTCGGGTTCAATAAACCATCAGCTGTAAATATAGGAGCTTGGCTTGACGAATACTTAGGTGACTCAGCCCTAGTAAATACTTTACGATTTAGATTAGCTACCCGGAACTCCAAGTTACTTATTGGATTCACACCTATTGATGGATACACACCATTTATAAATGAGTACCTAAAAGGAGCAGAAACATTAGAAACACGAGAAGCTGAACTATTATCAAATAAGCCATTACCGGTAAAACAATACAGCCCAGAGAGGGATGCAAGTATAATTTATCTTCATTCAGATGAAAATCCATTTGGTGGATATGAACGTATAGCCAAGGACTTAATAGGTAGGCCCGAAGAAGACATACTTGTTAGAGCATATGGTGTGCCAGTAAAGTCAATGACTTCATTGTTACCGTTGTTTTCTACAGAAGTCAATGTACTCGGAGATAAGGAGAACAAACACGGAATGTCCTTTCCCGAAATCAACGAGGACTTTACGGTTTATCAAGTAGTTGACCCAGCTGGTGCTAGAAACTACGTAAGCATATGGGCAGCTGTAAACGAAGAAGGCGAAGTATACGTAATGAGAGAATGGCCAGATAGGGCTACATACGGAGAGTGGGCATTGTTTGGAGATCCTAAGTGGAAATATGGCCCAGCATCTAAGAAGATAGGATTAGATGTAGCTGGTTATGTAGAACTATTTGAAGATATAGAAGATGAACTAGAAGTAGAGGTAATGGAAAGAATAGGTGACTCAAGATACTTCGCTAAGGAGAATGAGAACAATACAGATCTATTTACAAGCTTTGATGACAATGGTATGTCTTTTGTACCAAGTGATGGTAAGATGGAAGAGATAGGTATTACAGCTGTAGATGAATGGTTTAACTACAATCCTAATTACAGTATAGATGAGGCCAATAGGCCTATGTGTTATATACACGAAAGTTGTGAGAATTTGATTGACAGCCTTATTAACTATAATAGTAATGGTAAGATGGACGAGGCACTAAAGGATTTTTTTGATTTAATACGTTACTTACGTATGAGTAACGGTGGCTTAGGCCCAGATCATTTTAATAGTAATAGTATGATAACAACATCAAGAGATAAAGGAGGATACTAATGGCAAAAACAAGATTAACAACAATAGCAAAAGAATGCGACATTGAGTTCAATGAAGCATTAAAGATAGCTCAAGATAAACTTCCAGAGGAAATGATTACCGGAAAAGGTAAAGGAACTTGGATAAATGAAGAGGGTAGTGATATACTTAAAGAATCTTTTGATATTCCGGAAATAGTTCCGAAACATTATAAAGTAAAAATTTTAAGAGAATGTCCTAACAGAATGTTTAATTGGGGACACATAAAAGAAATAGGAAAGAAGGTACCGGTATTAATACCTAGAAGATTCTGGGGAAAACTTATTGGTAAATTCGTAACAATAGAATGCATCAAAGATGACAAAGGGGAAACCTTCAGATACGTCCATAAAAAAAGGAACGGATAAAACAGACATAACTAATAGCACTATATGGAGAAATGAACATATGGATCGATTAGCTGCTTGGGAGATGCTTTGTCGATATATTAAGCACGATCATACAGTACCTATGTCAAATAGGGATATGTGTGATAGAATAGCGATGCCTAAAGATTTAATCAGAAAAACTATAGAATCAATTAAAGATAGAGTAAATGGACAGTGACTCAATTTCAAACTCCTTGACATACGTTCAAAAAGAACCAGATGTCGAAACATTAAGATACGCATACGAGCAAACTACAACTGAGCTCGAAGCTTACTTTGACTTATGTAGAACATCATATGATGACCGAAGAAACTTTTGGCCCGGTAAAAGTCGGGATCACCGAAAGCACGGGGCTGATGCTTTTCCTTGGGAGGGTGCATCTGATATAGAGGCCCATACTATTGATGAGCGTATTACTCGTCTTGTTTCTATGTTTATGTCCAGCTTAAATAGAGCTAATATACGTGCATATCCAGTAGAAGCTGGTGATACAGCTAAAGCTAAGGTGGTTTCTAATTTCTTAAAATGGATGTCAACATCCGGGTATATACCACGTTTTAAGCAAGAAATGGAACTAGGTGCTAACTATTTGCTAGAGAGAGGTATGTTAATTACATACGTTGGATGGCACAGAGAAGATAGAACATTTTTACAAAACTTAGATCTAGCACAGATTGGGCAAATGAACCCAGATGTATTCCGTGCTATTGAATCCGGTGAGCAAGATGATGAGATTGGGTTTATGTTACAACAAACATTTCCTACAGCTACACCTAAAAGAATTAAACAAGCTCTTAAGGATTTACGTAAAAATGGTGAAGCAAAATTACCAGTTGTTAAAAGACAGATCGATGCACCGGAAGTTAAAACACTTGCACCGGATGGTGATTTCTTTTTCCCTACATATGTAACGGATCCACAGCGTGCACCATTTTGTTTCTGGAGAACATTTTATACACCGCAAGAATTAAAGAACAAGGTTGTAACAGATGACTGGGATGAAGAGTTCGTTGATTATGTTATAGAACACTATCGTGGCGTACAAGTATACTCAGTAGAAAGAGAACAAGAAGGTAGACGTAGCTCAAGCTTAACAGACAGTGGCTATGAGGCTGATGAACTTATTGAAATCGTATATGGTTATCAAAGACTAATAGACGAAGAAGATGGCTCAGAAGGAATTTACCAAACTATTTTTCATAAGAATTTTGATGGAGACAATGGTACTCCATCTTATGCTAAGTTTGAATTAATGAATGGTTACGAGGAATATCCAGTAGTGGTAACTAAGTTATCAGAGGATAGCAAACGATTGTATGATGCACAAACAATACCACACCTTCTTAGAGGTATACAAAACCAAGTAAAGGTAGAGCGTGATTCACGCATTGACAGAAACAGCATTGCTACAATTCCTCCGATCCTTCATCCAGTTGGACAAGCACCTACAGATTGGGGGCCGGGACGTATGATTCCTTATAGACGTAAGGGTGATTTAGACTTCGCCCCTACTCCAGCTTACAACAGTGGTTCAGTTGAAATAGAACAAACACTAGAGCGAGTTGCAGATAAACTTGTAGGATTAGATGAGGGATCACAGATGAGCACAGTACGTTTACAGTTCCTTACAAATAAATTTTTAGCTCACGTTGCTGAAGTACTTAAGATGTCATTCAAGTGCTTCCAAAGATTTGGGCCCGATAGTATATTCTTTAGGGTAACCGGTGTTCCAGAATCATTAGAACTTAACAAAGGTGACCCAAATGAAGAGTTCGATATTATTGTAAACTACGATGTATTAAACTCAGATCCAGATGTTATTGAGCAAAAGATAGAGGCATTTAAAAATTTAACTCAGCTTGATAGCAGTGGTCGTATAAATATTAATAGTTTATTAGAAGTTGCTGCGGCAAGTATTGATCCAGTTCTATCTGACAATATATTACAGCCAGCAGAACAAGCACAAGAACAAGTAATGAAAGACGTTACTGATGACTTGGCTAAGATATATGCTGGTATTGAAATGCCGGCTCGACCTAACGGTGGTCAGACTGCATTACAAATGATTGAGCAATATACAGCACAACCAGATGTAGGACAAAGAATGCAAGTAGATCAAGCGTTTGCAGCTCGTTTGCAAAAATATGCTGGACAATATACATTCCAGATGCAACAAATGCAGAATGCACAAATAGGAAGAATAGGAACTAACCCAGCAGAAATGGGTGAAGTTCAAACACAAGAGATGCCTCAACAGTAATGACACTAGAAGACGATTTAAAAACACTAGGACACCACGAGCACTTTGCTCGTTTTATACAAGTTCTACATAGATTAAGAGAAGAAACAATATCGGAGATGCACAATGCTGACTATGAAAAGTTACAGCAATTATCCGGTAGAATAATAACATATGACCAAATACTGCAACTAGCAGATTGGGATAAGTTAAGGGAAAGACATTCTCAATCTATAAATTAGAAACACGTGTGTTATAATGCATTTATCGCTATCGCTCAGCGTTAAGGAGTGGAAACAAAAAATAAACTTATGTCAGAAGAAATCACTACTGGAGACGTTGAACCAGCCCAAAATACAACGGAAGAAACAAATATGACAGTTTCGCAATTTGCGAATAGAAGAGCGGGACTTATTGGTCAAGGTCAAGAGACTGAAGCTGATGAATCCCAAGAGAATACTGAAGAAGTTTCTGAAGTAGAGGAAGAGACCCAAGAGGTCAATGAATCAACAGAAGAAGTTTCAGAAGAAAATGTTCTTTCACAGTTAGATATTGATAACTTATCAGAAGGTGAATTACAAGAGTTAGCAGACAAACTTGGCAGCAGAGCTGTAGCTAGATTCGGTGAGATGACAGCTAGACGTAAAGCGGCCGAGGAACGAGCTAATGAACTTGAATCATTACTACAACAAAAACAACAAAGCTTATCTAAAAAAGAAATTACCAATAACCCTTTTTCGGATCTTGATAGCATAGAAGCTATACAAAACAAACAAGACGAAATTGAGAGTACAATAGAATGGGCAGAAGAAACGTTGTTTGAGAGTGATGATTACTCAGCTGAAGACGTAGTTACAGAAATAGATGGTAAGGATTTAACCAAGAAGGAGGTACGTAAATTATTATTAAATGCACGTAAAGCCCAAAAGGAATACATCCCGGATCAATTAAATAAAGTTCAAACGCAGCTTAGTGGTAAACAACTACAAAAACAATACGATACTAAAGCTCGTGAAGAATTAGAATGGTTAGCAACAGAGGATCCTAGTGAAACTAGAGATCAATTCTTTGCAACACTTCGTGATCCGCAATATAATAAACTCAAAAAAATTCTTGATAAAGAATTACCGCAAGTGTCGGGACAACTTGAGTATATGTTTGCACACGCTGCAAATAGCATCTATGGACGTAAAGTAATTAATGAAAGTAAACCTAGTAAAGTAACTGGGAAAACTCCATCTCTTACACCTACACGTACAGCTAATACATCTTCTGCAAAGTCAGAAAAACCTAACTCGAAAACATCAAAAGCTCTCAAAGATCTTCAAGCTCGCTTTAAGCAAACTGGTCAAGCAAGTGATTACGCTGCAATGAGAAAACTACAATTACAAATTCGATAATCCAAAAATTAAAATACAATGTCATTTTCAAATACATTTGATACAACTAATACTGGATCGGCCGTTTCCAACAGAGAAGACTTGACTGATGTCTTAACTATTCTTGCTCCCGAAGAAACTCCGATTCTTTCATCCGCCAGCAAAAACAAATCCAGTGCAACATTCGTTGAGTGGACTGTTGACAGCCTTGCTGCACCATCAACTGCTGGTGTTTCAGAAGGTGCTGACGTTACTGCATTTACAGATAAATTCTCTGGTCGTGCACGTCTAGGTAACTACGTTCAAAAATTCCGTAGAGATTATATGGTTTCTGATTTACAAGAAGCTGTTGACTCAGTCGGCCCAGCAAAAATTGCTCAAGCAGAAGCTAAAGCAATCCGTGAACTAAAACGTGATATTGAGGCTACTCTAAGTGGTACTCAAGATCGTGCTGTAGAAAACGGTGCCGGTACTGCATATGGTCTTCGTGGACTTGGTGACTGGTTAGATTCAGATGGCCCAGCTGATGTTCCAGCTGCTTTCCGTACACCAGCTACAAGCATCTTCTCTACAACTGAAGCTAATGCTAACCCATTCACTGAAACTTCTTTGAATGATTTAGTTACAAGCATCTATCGTGAAACTGGTTCTAGCAACTCACTTACATTAGTTGCTGATACTGGACTACGTAGAGTTATCTCTGACTTCGCTCGTTTAGGTTCTGCATCTGAGTCAACTGCTGTGAACAATGGTGTAATGCGTAACGTTAACTATGATGGTGGTTCTTCTACTATTAAGTTATCTGTTGAGCTTTATCAATCAGATCACGGTGTTATCTCAATCGTTAATGCTAACCCAGATTGTACTCCTAACTTCGGTGGTAATACATCAGATAGTTCTGGTTACCTTATTAACCCAGAATACTTCGGTATCTCTGAATTAATCCCTATGGGATCAACTCGTCTACCTAACTTAGGTGGTGGTGAGCGTGGTTATGTTGACTGTGCTTTAACATCTCTTGTGATGCATCCCGGTGCACACGGTGTTATCCAAGACGTAACTTAATAATTAACCAAGGAGAAATAACACTATGCCTAAATTAACAATTAACGAAAACCCACAAGGTTTTACAGATGAGTTTACAATCTCATTCGAGGACTTCTCAGTAGCTAAAGCTGGAACCCTTGCTGATCGTGCAACTCTTGCGTTCACATATGCGATCCCAGCCGGATCACTTGTTACTAAAGCTTCTGCTCACTTAGTTACTGCTTTCGATGATAGCGGTTCTGGAGATGAGTTAGACGTAATAGTCGGTGACGGTGCTGATCCAGACGGATACATAACGTCTTCTGCGATACACGTTGACCAATCAGAAATCACATATGTTGCTAACAATGGTGCATTACTTGACAATGAAAATGGAAAAGTATATGCAACAGCTGATGCAATTGATATTCTATTCACCCCGGATGCAAGTACCGGAAATGCTTACTCATTAAATGAGTTAACTGCTGGTGAAATTAAATTCAAGTTCGAGATCTGCGATCTTAACTAATCTAAAAATTTGGTTGGGGGCTTCGGCCCCCCGCCTTTTTTTAATTTAAAACTACTTATGGATATTATTACAGACATACCAAAAAGTTTTACCACTGGTGAAATAGATGCTGCATTTATGGCTGAGATTAAAAGTGGTTTCAAATTAGAAAGAGAGACAGAACACGTACGTGTTAATCAAGCTCGTAAGGAGGCCAGCGAACATAAAGGTAAGGTTCACCCTACATTAGGTAGGTGTGTAGCCACAATGCCAGCTCGTGACTTCTTTCGATTAACAAACAAATATGGACACGATCAAGTCCACTCAAAAGAATTTTTAAAATACTACCAGAAAAACTTTTCTGATCTTAGCCCGAATAAATTATAATGCAGACTAGAACATACGGAGATTTATTTAAACTCATACAATCCCTTGCGGGTGTAACTGCTTTTGCTACTAACGAGCAAGATGATATAGCTAATTTAATTAACCGTAATTATCAAGTAGCGTATGACACAATTCAGATGTGGCCAAGGTATTTGGTTACTGGAGAGGAAAGGCCACTTGGTTCTTTAATTGTAAATGGTATAACATTAACAACAGCTCCAGTTACTGTTTACGAAGAAGCAGACCAATTTCAAGGAGTTTATCAAAATTTAGGAAATGATAGTAATGGAAATGCTATTTATTTTCCTATGAATTTTATATATAATGTTGAGTTTGCTATAGTAAAAAACAATACCATTAAGCGTTGGGAGTTTCTTAACTTGTCGGAATTACCTACAATAGACTCAGAAGGAGTTGTATCTATATCTGGAGTTACAAGTGTTCAAGCATTTCAAGATAAAACTTCATCTACCGATGGAACTGATTTAGGTGATTACGATTACCCTTGGCAAGTTAAAAGATGGAATACTGGTGTTACTTATACTTCTGGTTATCCAGTTGTCGAACAAAGAAATATAATACCTAATGATAGTACTTTTTTTGCAAGTCAGAATCTTGGCGGACAAGTTTCTAGGGAAACAATTGGAGAGTTTATTAGAATACATAGGAATCAATCCTTTTTAAATAATTCATCTATTGAGTATGATTTTTATGCTGACGAAGATGGAGCAAATATTTTAAACATAGCTAACCCTATGGACGGTTCTGCGTTTATAACTTACAAAAAAAAGTTCATACCATTTACTACATCTTCTGATTACACAACATCTACGGAAGAAGTACCGGGAGAGTTCTTTCAATTTATAGCATACGCTGCTTACTCTGATTTCTTGCGTATGGATGGCCAGCACGAGAAAGCTCAACTAGAGCAAGAGAATGCACAGAATTACTTATCCTTAGAATTAGAGAGAGTAGATGTTATAATGAACCAAAACACTGTAAACAAAAGATTTTCAACTCACTTAAATAGACAATCACGATAATATTATGGCAAACTCAAGAGTATCTAATTTGTACCCATCACCTACCGGTGGGGTAACAGCAATGAAAATGCTAGACGTTGACGGAAGCGTTCGTCAACTAACTGATGGTGGTTATACATTCAGTACCCTTAGTCGTTACGTTACATTAGATGTACAAGATGCAGATGTATACGTAACTTATACTGGGGAGACACCAAGTGCTACAGTAGGACACAAGCTATATGCTGGGCGTTCTTACACTTGGAGCGTAAACGCAGCTGTTCAAGCTAAGTTTCTTCGCACTGGATCCGTAACAGCAGTTATAGCAGCTTCACAATTTACTGACTAATGTCTTCAGAAAAAACAGCCTCTGCGGTTAATATCCTAAAGGGTGATCTGGCTGCTGGCTGGAACTTACTTGAAGGTTCATCCGCTGATTATACCGACCTAGGAATAGCTCGTAGGTTCGGTGGTTCATCAGCTGCGTACTCATTGCGAGACATTGGTGCAATGAATGGCAGAGTTGTAAAAGCTCGTAGAGATGTAGGAGAAACATCAGACCCAGAAGAAGATTTCTCAGCTAATCAAGTCCAGAGTGGTATATTAGAAGATTGGGTAAATGGTAAACTAGAGAGTACACTCCCAGCAGATGTAGCAACAGCAGCAGCTGCTTATAGTCTTCGTAAGGCAAAAGCTAGTTACAGCGGTGATGCAGTTCGTATTCGTAGAAGCTCAGATGACGTAGAGGTAGATGTAGCTTTTGATTCAAATGATAAAGTAAGTGCAAGTTCTGCAATTACAAATGTATCTGAAGAAGGTGGCGAAATTGGAAGCACAACTGCTACTGACCTTAATGGATTTTTAACAGAACAATCTTTCTTTTATAAGCAAGAGGATAATACATCTAGCTCATCTTACAATTTAAGTAGAAACTCTACTCGTTGGAATTTTTCAAAAGTTTCTTCTGTTAGTGATGGAACTACAACAAAGACTGGAGAAATATTAAAGTTAGAAGCAACTGGAACAAATGGAACTTTCATATTGTTTTTTAATCCAGAAGTAGGTTGTACTGGTCAAGAAACAACAATAACTTTTGATTATTTATTTCCTTCAAGTAATTCTGATACCGATATTTATGTTAATGTAAATGATTCAGCAAGCACATCTGCTGGTTCTCCTACAGTAACTCCTAATGATATTAACGGAGCAGTAAGTGGAACTTGGACAACAGCAAGTCATACATTTTCATCTGCATCTAGTGGTCAACTATCAGTCCGATTAACAAATAGCCCAACGAGTACTATTGGGGCAAGTGTTACCCCAGATGCTGGAGATGAGTTTTACATAACTAATTTAAAAGTATCTACAGTCAAAGCTGAAGCATTCGTCCACACTTGGTACGACCAAGCTGGGTCAAACGATGCAACTCAAGCGACTGATGCTAACCAACCAAAGATTGCAGAGGGTGGAGCATTGCTTGCTGATGGTGTGACATTTGATGGGACTGATGACTTTTTACAAACAAGTGGTCAAGTATTAACTAACAATTATACTGGAGCAAGAAGTCTATATGGAGTATGTAAAATAAACACAGACTCTGGTTATATTTTTGGTGATACTGGAAGTGGTACTAATGAAGGTACATCTTTTTATTCAGATACAGCTTCGGATAAAATATTTTTTACAAATGGTAAAAGTGGAACACTTGTTGATTACGACAATATTACCACAATAGAAGGAAGTAACTTTTTAATAAGTTCTAATTACAATAATAATAATACCACAACCATTCACAAAAATTCAAATAACAATGGTTACACACAAGGAACCGATACTTATAATTTTACTACAAGTTCCCAGTTCACCATAGGCGATAGACAAGGTGGCTCAAGTGCAGCAACTAGATTTAATGGTTCTGTACAAGAAATCATTGCATACGATTCAGACCAATCAGCCAATCGCTTCAAGATTGAGTCCAACATCAATAACTATTATGGTTTGTACAATGATGCGAATGAAACCAATGGAGACTTTGATAAAACATTTAGTCCTACAGCAGATGGAACATTTACCCCAAATGGTAAAGATGGATTCACATTAGCTGTAGTGTCTAGTACAGTATATGCTGGTATTAAATTAAATGCAGATGTTACGAGTGGGGATTCTATATATGTATCATTTAATTGTTCCTTTGATGCTGGTAGCCCATCGCCAAAAATTGTACTAAGAGATACTGATTCTGATTTCTTTGGAGGTGGAACTTTAATGTCAAATGAAGAAAGTGTAGTAAATGGATTTAATTCATTTACACTAACATCTACTAATAGTAGTGCTAGTGGTGTTGTATTATCTGAAGCTGATAATAATTTAACTTATTCTATATCTGATTTCAAAGTATCTCGCATAGCTCGTAATGGTTTCGTAGAAACTTTATACGACCAAAGTGGTAATGGTAATAATGCTAGTCAAGCATCAGCTGGGGCTCAACCAACTATCGTTAGTAATGGAAACCAAGTAACATTAGATAATGGTACACCATCAGTCGCATTTAAAAGACCATCTGGCGAAGGTTCGGATACTATGTCAATAAGTTCTGCAATAGCAAATGAGCCCTATACATTTTTTGCTACTACAGTAAACAATGCAAGCAATGCTTTTTTTAGATTATTTGGAGAATCTAATGCTGCTCCAACAGTCTTATTAAGAAGTAATAATACAATAGATTACAACCCTAGTGACTCAGACGCATCTGGTAGTATCTCTGCTACTACAACTTCAGATAATATTGTCTCTGGATTTAGTGGAGTAAATGGTGGTGCTGATGGAATATTAAGATTCAATGGAACAAACCTAAAAACAGATATTAGTAGAACACAAGATGGGGACTCAATAAGTCTAGTCGGTAGATTTCCAAATGTTGGAACTGGGTTTGCATATATTGAATCCTTGGTGTTTTACGAATCTGATTTAACAGCGGACTTTGATACAATAGAAAAAGAATTAGCACAACCAATTAATATTTTATAACAATGAGCGAAGAAGAAATCACAATCAATTACTTAGTATACGACACACTAGACAATGCTATTGCTAGAGCAGACACAGAGGGTGCTAGACGAGGCTATGCTTACCACAGAGTAGGTTCCGGAACTCGTTATAGGACTTACCCTCAAGAGACTGCTGATGCGAAGTTTGCACTAGTTGTGGACGGATACGAACTAACAGAAGATGAAGAGTCAGCTATTACAAATAGCGTCACCTTCCCGGCACCAGAGGAAATCTAGTATGGAGGAGACACTACAAAGATTATCCGTTGGTTTCTTCGGCTGGATAGCCACGGATACAATACAGAACGTTGACCTAATGCTGGGTGTAGTGTCCAAATTTGTTTTAATTACTTTAACTATTTTATCAATCTATAAACTATGGAAGGAACTTAAATGAGTACAGAACTAATAGCAATGCTAGGCGGAGGAGCGAGTGGATTCCTCTTTAAACTTATTGGTACAATGGTAAATGCACAGCAAGCCAATGTTGATAATTTAATAAAGAAACAAAAAGCTTCTGATTTAAGTGCAAATGCTGCTGCTAAAAGAACCGGAAATGGTGGCAATATTGTTAGAAGAACAATAGTAATAACAGTTTTATTTGGGGTAATTATAGCTCCATTTATCTTAGCTCATAGCAACGAAGGAGTAACTGTAGCTAATGAGTATAGCAAATGGTTTGGATTAATCAAAGGAACAAGCTATGAAACTCTGCACGGGTATGTTATACTACCGGAAATAAGACAAACAGTATTAGCCATTGTAGGATATTACTTTGGTTCATCATCAGTAAAATAACCAACAGATAATATTATGGCAAGACGAAGAGCACAAGCAGTTAAACGTGGTAGACCAACACATAGAGGAAGAGGGTCACGAGGGCCATCACGTGGACGACATATGAGCAGAGGGCCATCACGTGGACGACATATGAGCAGAGGTAGATCACGTAGACGGGCACAAGCAGTCAAAAGACCTACGTCACCACAAGGGCCTTCAAAAGTACAAGGGCCACAAAAGCCACAAGGGCGGCTATCTTCTGGAGCTTTATCTAGTATGCGTGATGTGTTGCAAAAACAAAAAGAAATTGGAGGAGCTATTAGGGGAGGGCCACAAGGGCCAAGAGGGCCTATGAGAGCACAACAAGATAGAAACTTTGCTGTACCACAACGTCCTATACCAAACCGTGATGGACGTATGGCTCAAATGCAAGCAGACTTACGAGCAGCACAAGCAAATACGAATAGAGGCGGGTTATTTGGTCGTAGTATGAAAGAGTCACAAGGGCCACGTCCAATGCCACCAAGCAACTATATGCGACAACAAATGTCTCCTCAACAATCACAAAACGCTATGGGAAGAGGGCCAATGTCACGAGCTAATATAGGGTCAGTACAAACACCTCAACTAAATTTTAACAAACAAATTAACCAATCTCCACGTGGTAGACGTGGACGAGTAATTCCTAGGAGGAGATAATTATGCCATACGGAAAAGGAACATACGGTAGTAAAAGAGGTAGACCACCTACAAAAAAAACAATGCGAAAAAAAGGTAAGTGCTAAATGGCTAAGATATGTCCAAAAGGAAAAGCTTGGGCTAGGCGTACTTTTGATAAGTACCCTAGTGCTTATGCTAATATGGCGGCTAGTAAGTACTGCAAGGATCCTAATTATGCAAAGGGATCAAAAAAGAAAAAGAAGAAATAATGGGTGAGCTTGCAAAGTGGAGAAAACAAAACTGGGTACGGATCGGAGTTGATGGCAAGATTAAAGGAGCTTGCGGAACTTCAAAGAATAAAAAGAATCCAGACCGTTGCCTTCCAATGGCTAAGGCCAAAAGCTTATCGCAGTCTCAGAGAGCAGCTACTGCTAAGAAAAAGAAACGAGCCGGAGCTAAAGGAAAGCAATTTGTTGCCAATACACCTAAAGCAAAAGTTAGAAAAAAGAAATGAGGAAGGAACACAAAAGTAAAAAAGGAGGATTGACTGCTGCTGGTAGAGCTCACTTCAAACGTAAGACCGGTGCTAATCTTAAGCCACCGGTTACTGAGTCAAAGCCTACTGGTAAAAAGAAGGCTAGGAAGAAATCATTTTGTGCCAGAATGTCTGGCGTAAAAGGCCCTATGAAAGATAAGAAGGGTCGACCAACAAGAAAAGCACTTGCACTACGTAGGTGGAAATGTTAACAATTTAATAAAAACAAATATTATGTCATACGGAAAAACAGAATTAGTCAAAACATACGAAGCCGGAGTTAAACGCTGGAAGGACTCTAAGCCTAAATTAAAAGTAAGTGGACGTAGAGTGAGTTCATCGGATAGAGAAAAACACAATAAAGCATTAAAAGATTGGAAAGCTAAAAAACCACCTAGCTTTTCTGAGTTCAAGGCGATGAATCAACCAGCTCAAGGGCCATCTGTAGCACCTAAAAAACCCAGTAAACCTTCTGGTAAAGTAGGACAAGGTACAGTATTAAAGAACATTTCCCCAAAGCAACAGAAGAAAACTGTAAAACAGTTTGATAAAATTATGAAGAATGCTAAGGGTGGTAAGTCCGGATTCGGAAGAAAGCTTCTTGGTATGTTTTCTGGAAGCGGTAAACGTACTGCAATGCGTGGCAAGATTAGATAATTAATGGGAAGGTATTCATCATATGGATCCCTTGATGATCGTGTAGAGGAGGACGGAGATCGCTTCTTTACTGGATTCTCTAACCGTCTTAGACCAGATCAGTTAGAGCCCGGTGTCCTTGCGGATTCTCAGAATGCTCGTATAGGAACTAATGGAGAGTGGCAAGTACGAAAAGGTATTAATGAGTTACTTTCACCGGTTGTAATAGGTACTGCATTAAAGTTGCCATTTACATTAAATGATTCCTCTCCACCTACAATTAACGATAATACTATTGAGTTACTGTATGGCTCTTGCCCTTTTACGGATCCTAATATAGGATTCTCTGAAATAAACCAGTACATTGTTATTGCTACTAATGCAAAAGCGTTTGCGTTGAACTTACTTACTAATAGAAATATTGATATAGGTTATCCATCTGGTGTTACTGTAACATCAAGTGTAGAAATGCTACAAGCATTCAATAAGGTTGTTATGTTTCGTGGTAGTAGTGTAGGATTAGAGAACTCTTTAAGAATATCGAACATTAGTGCTGCTGCACTTTCTTCTAATGAGGTTACTGTTACTACATCTAGTAATCATAACTTATCTACTGGAGATCTCGTTACTATATCTAATTTAACCGGTAGTGATTTGGATCCCAATCCTAATGGATCCGGTAAGTCAGTAACATATATTAGTGATACTCAATTTAAATACAGTTTAACCGGAGGTGATACGACATATACAGTAACAAGTAATCCAGCGGTTGCTACTGATTTTACAAAGGTATCAAGTGGAGCTTATACTCAACCTACACCCATAGACGTAACTGATTGCGATGTTGCATCCGGAGTAGCTACTTGTACAGCAACTAGCGGTGATGTAGCTCAACTTACAGTAGGTGATGAGATTACCGTAAGCGTATTAGATGCCTCTCACCCACCATCATTTACTGTAGGAGAAACATTTGTCGTAAGCACAATACCTAGTACTACAAGTTTTACTTTTCTTACAACACATAAGGATCAAACAAATAAAGTCTTTACTTGTGATTTACCAATATCTGTTGCCGGTGGATATATACACCAACCAGCTGCACCATTTGGCCACTATCACCAAAGGCGATTGGTTTTACCATATATATTTAAACCAAGTGGAAGTGCTGGTTCTGAGACATATACTTATCGTAAGATTTTAGACGAAGCAATATTTTCTGATATACTTGATAGCAATACCTATGATCCAATATATAATCAATTTAGATTTAATGCTGGTAAGTCCGATAGAATAATGGGCTTTCACTCCTTTTCAGAAGATACACTGATAGTGTTTAATAGAAACAGTATTCATATGGTTGAAGGTACCGAAATAATAAAAGAAGCTAGTAGTAAACTTCTAACAGAAGAGGTAGGATTAATAGCCAAGAACTCTATTGAACAAGTAGGTAATCAAATAATATTTCTTTCGGACAATGGTGTGTACGCTATTGGTTTCATTGAGGACTATAAATTACGTGGACTTGAGATTCCCTTGAGTGAATCAATACAGAAAACAATTAATAGAATCAATAAAGCTAATGCATATAAGGCTCAGTCGGCATACTTTGATAATAGGTATTACCTAGCATTACCATTAGATTCATCTACTAGGAATAATGCAATCATTGTTTATAATTTTTTAAACCAAAAATGGGAATCAATTGATACAGTTAACAGTGCTGATTTCCATATAACAAATATGTTTGTTGCTGGCGAGGGTGATACTCGTGGTGTTTATATTACAAATGAATTAGGTGCAATTAATCAAATAGAATCCAGAGTAGATGGATATGACACAGTAGTTACTACAGTAGGTGGTGCTACAGAACAAATAGAGGTTAAGGGTTCTGCTACTACTAGACAATTTACATTAGGTACACTTGACAGAAAGAAGTGGAAGTCATTTGAGATGCACGTTGAATCATCACCGGACAGAACTTCTGATTTTAATATAAGTGCAGAATTAGAGAACCTTGATAGGAATATATCCATAGGAACATTGAGTACATTTAACGGTGGATCCGCATTAGGCACTGGTAGCGATGTTTCAATAAGAGGAAGATTAGGAAATCCTAGAGCATATGGTGTACAATTTACAATTGACAACACATCTGGAAGACCTAGACTTCGGGCAATCAAAACGGATGGTATTGAATCATTCAGAACAATAGAAAAAGCAGACTAATATGACAACACCTAGAGGAGATGGAGTAATTAATGTAGCAGTCCCTTATGCAGATAGCGGACAAGTTACATCTACTAATTTAAATAACATCGTTGATGATGCTGAGTTCAACACAAATGCTGTTGACGATAGCTCAGTTGGTATCAATGGATCCGGTAAATTGTTTGTAAAAGATGATGGTATTACAACTGCCCGTATACTTAACTCAAACGTAACTACTGCTAAGATTGCAGATAATAACGTAACTACTGCTAAGATTTTGGATTCAAATGTAACTACTGCTAAGATTGCGGATTCCAATGTAACTAAAGCTAAGATAGAAAATGTAGCTAATTTAAAAGTATTAGGTAATACATCTGGTAGTGCTGCTGCACCACAAGAGGTAACAATTAATGATACTGACAATATGAGTGATGCTAGTGCTACTACAATTGCTACTTCAGAAAGCATTAAAGCATATGTTGATTCACAAAATACTGACAGTCTACCTTATACAATACAGAATACCGTTGATGCTAGGGATGGTCAAAGCCAAGAGAAATGGCAAAATTGGATTCCGGTTAAAGCTAATACAGACGTAGGTGCATTTCAAGGAAGCGGAGGTGCTACTGATGCTAATACTGAATTTGTTTTTGCAGCTACCGGAACATATTATGTTGAGTTCAGTACTTTGTTTAAAGATAACGATACTTCTAGTCACCATACCTATAATATAAAAATTGCAGCTACTAAAGCCGGTACTGCTATACAATTAGGGCCAAGTATTGATTTAAATTTAGATTCCGGTTATCAGCAAGTATTAGGGGCTTCAACATTTAGTAGAAATATATCTTTTAAATATACAGTAAGCAACACAACTAATGACAGATTATGTTTCTTTTCAGTTGCAAACAGTAGTGCTAGTTTAGCAAGTTGGGAAGCTTATGGTACAGTTAAGATAACAAAACTTTCATAGATAATGTCATTACCTACAGCCAGAAAAATAAAATCAAAAGAAGAACTTGAGAAAGTTTTATCTGCTGCTCGTGAAGATAATCACAATATGCCTACCCCTACTCACGTCATAGAAAAAGATGGAAAGATAGTAGGATGTTGGGGATTAGGTAATATCCCACTAGTGAGTGTATGGCATAAAGAAGGATCATTAGGGATAAGGGATTCATTAAATTTGAACTCTACATTTAAATCAATTATGGATGATAGGGGTCACGGAGTATTCCTTATAGCTTGTAATGAAGATTCACCATATATGCCATTTATGGAAAAAGTAGGATACGAACCAGTTTGGAAAACTAATTTATTATTATCAAAATGACTAAGCTAATAAAACTTTTACGTCCACTTAACAATTTAATTTGGGACTACCTAGTAAAAAATAAATTTATTCTTTTCTGCGGAGGCGGAGGAGGCACAACTGTTATTGAACAAGCGGCACCACGTGATATGGGTGAGGATGCTAGGAGTTACCTAGAAGCTGTAACAGATCCGGAGTTAGTAGGTAAGCAGTTAGATGCTGAGAAACAATTTGGCCCTCAGTTTGATTTAGTCAGTCTAGCTAGGACTCAGACTATGCTTGAGGGTATTAAGGATCCTAAGGAATCCAAACAATATGCAGCCGCACAAGCTAAAAGAATAGCACTTCAAGCTAAGAAGAAGTCACTAGAAGATGGAGCAGCTTCACTTACCCAAGAACAAATCGATGAACAGATAGATGCAATGCTTGGGACAGTTCCACCGAAAACAACCGGGTCTGGAAGATGGAAAAGCGATAACCCAGAATATGATAGATACCTTAAAAGAAAGAAGGTACTAGAAGAAAGTTATTCCGGTGTTAACTCCGCATCTATGGCAGAAGTAGAAGGAGAACTAGCCGAGAACTTAGCTATTATTACTCAAATAGAAGAATCAGAGCCACAAAAAGGTTTACTTGAAATGGCACAAGATGCGGCTACTGCTTACGCTAAAACTATTCGTGAATCAAATACTTTACAAAGAGAAGCTGACATTGTTGACTTAGAGACCTTAGGACAAAGGACTACAGAGGCATTAAGAAAGGCTGATCCTTACTCTACTGGTATAGCAGATAAGGCTACAGAGTTAGCTGAACAAGCTAGTACACGTGCACTAGATGGCGTTCAACCTACAGCAGAAAGAACTGCTATGGGAGAGATAGCCAATAGACAGAGAGAAAGAATCTCTGAACTCGAAGCAAGAGCAGAAGAGGCTAGGACTCCAGCAGAAAACGAGGAGTTAAATCGACTCAAGCAATTACGTGATCAGCAACAAACAGCGTTACTGGATCCGGCATTAGCTAGAGCAGCTGACCCTAGTTCTGTAGCAGAAAGACAAAATTTATCAATGCTTGCACAGCAATCAATGGCTGCGGCACAAGCACCTACTGATGCTGGGTTTTTAACACAACAAGCTAACCAACAGCAGTTAGGTCAAATGGGTATGGATGCTGCTACTGCGGCACAAGCTAGAGCAACTAATCCTATGCTTGCTGATGGTCGTGCTGAGTTAGGACAACTAGCAGACGTAGCACAAGCACAAGCACTTGATCCTACATCTAATGCACAGCGTGCATCTATGGGAGATCTAGCGAATGTGGCACAAGGTTTTGCTATGGATCCTACATCTAATGCAGAACGTGCGGAGCTAGGGAATATGGCACAGCAGTCAAGGGACTTTGCTTCTTCATTAATGCAACAAGCACAGAATCCAGCATTACCTAATGAAGAGAGACAGAGACTTATTGCTATGTCTCAACAGCAAGAGCAACGTGCTAACAGTTTATATGACCAAGCACAAACTCCTTCTCGTCAAAGACAAGCTGCCGGTTCATTAGCACAACTTTCAGCACAGCAAGCAAGACAACTATCTGCTGATGCTATGGGGCCTTTGTCTTCACAAAGAAGACGTATGGCTGAACAAGCTGCTAGACAACAAGGATTACGCTCCGGTAGAATTGGTGACAGTGCACAGTTAGCCGCTGAGTTATTAGGACGTGAGGAATCAAGAGCTTTATTAAGAGCAGAGGCTAGAGAAGCACAAGACTTAGCTTACCAACAAGCTTCTGGGTTTGCTACAGATATTGAAACTGATGCACAAAGATTAAGAGAAGAAGGTAGGCTTACTACCGGTCAATCATTTGATATGGGACGTGGAATACAAAGTGATTTGGATCAACTTACAGCAGATCGTAGGTCACAAGCATTAGCCGCACAAGGTGATGCACGTTCAGCTACTACTGATTTAATAGGTATAGACAAAGGATTTAGAGATGAAGCATTTGGTAGACAACAAGATTTGTTGACTACAGATAGAGGATTTAGAGATGAAGCATCTGAAAGACAACAAGCTTTACTAGACAGAGATGAGGCACTAAGAGAAGAGGCTCGTCTTGAAAGAGAAGCAGCTTCCTTAGAGCAACGAGGATTGTTTGAACAAGCACAGTCATTGAGAAATGAAGCAGCTACACGAAGAAATGAAGCCGCTACTGCTCAACAAAATGTTGCTGATATGGATAAGAGTTTACGTGCTGAAGCACGATCATCAATAGGTGACCAAGTAGGACTAACAGCTGGACTTGCTGAAAGTGAGGAGGCTCTTAGACAACAAGCACTAAGAGAATCAAAAGAGTTGCGTGGTGAAGTAGCCGAACAAGAGGCCGCTGCATTTGCTAGTCAAGGACAGTTAGCTAACTTTGATGAGGCTGCTAGACAGAATGCTATTGCTGAATCTATGAATCTTAGTCGGGAAGCATTTGGTATGAACAGAGCAATCGGTGGAGATGTAGGCAATGTTGTATTGAGTAGATCTTCTGCTGCACCGGGTATGGGACAAGCTGCTGTAGCTGGAGCACCGGCAGCATCACAAGCTTACCAACCTTTGTTTGGGGATGCTATAGGCACTGGAATAAACATAGGCCAAGCAGCTAGACAAACTGAGCAAAATAGATTAAACACTCAAGCAGAAGTAAGAGCATCGGAAGATGCAGCTAAAAGTTCTGCTTTTTCTTCAGTAGCTGGTGCGGCAATGGGAATGATTTGTTGGGTAGCCCGTGAGGTATACGGTACAGATAATCCTAAGTGGTTGCAGTTCCGTGAGTGGTTATTAGGTTATTCACCATCTTGGTTTAGAAATTTATATATTAAACACGGAGAAAAGTTTGCTAAGTTTATTTCAAATAAACCTTTCGTTAAAAACATTATTCGTAAGTGGATGGATACAAAGATAAAATAATATTATGAGAGCACAAATAGGACAAAACGTTGACCCACGATTAGGAATACTTGACTTCAGCCCACAAGCTGATGCAGCTCGAACTAGGGCAGCCGGTCAAATGGCACTTGGTTCTGCTATAGGTGAAGCACTGACTGACTACAAAGCAAGACGTGACGAAGAAAAAAACAAACGTGCATTTTCTGAAAAAATTGCTAAGGGTAAGAACTCATATATGCTGGAGTTCCTTGGGTTTGAAGACGAT
>Ga0196899_1000423_pt1 | contig 22224 bp, 21 predicted proteins | sample VirMetDEL_Sep_01_FD_169095 | JGI IMG/M metagenome (GOLD analysis project Ga0196899, IMG submission 169095) | Aqueous microbial communities from the Delaware River and Bay under freshwater to marine salinity gradient to study organic matter... | ecosystem: Environmental > Aquatic > Marine >... | reverse complement strand
AATTTTATTAGTGGAAGGGTCATACGATGCCTCTTTTCCTGTTACAGCAGTATAAGCTGTAGCCGGGTCTTCTTGTATATCTGCAAAAATTTCACCAGCAAATGTATCTGGAGCTTTAACCTCTGTATCTTTAGGTGCTTCAGTCATAATTCTTTTATAGCTGTCTTTTGTTGCAGCTTCAACTTTTATTCGGGCCATATCACCAAGATATGAGCCTACGCCTGCATTAAAAAGTTTTTCTTGATCTTCTGTAAAACCACCTGATTCAGAATCATACGCTAAATCTTCAGGCTCATAATCTTTTAAAGCTGGGGCAATAGTGTTTTTCCATATAGATACTTTTTGAGCATGTGTCATATCCTGCATGGCACTCATCCCAGCGTCAGTATATTGCTGTATTATACCTTCAGTGTCAACAACTTGATGCTGTGTAGTAATTTTTTTACCATCAATTATTTCTGTTGTAACTTGCACTTTAGGCTGATTGTTTTCGTCCAAAGGGGCATAAGATGGATTTATTGTACCGTCTTCATTAAATATACCTGTATTGGCTATAGTGCCTTCAACCTTATTATTATAGTCCGGCACTTGAAGCACAGAGTCTAAATCTAGCTCTGCGGTGTTTAAATCAAATGTTTCAGATTCACCTTCTTCATTTACAAATGTATAACGCATAATAGCGTCTCCGTTATCATTTATAATAACTTCTCTACTTTCGCCTTCTGTAATACCTCCAGTTTCAATATTAGCAGCTTTCATTAAGTTATTATTACCTTTATAATACAAATCTACCGTGTTTGGTACGCCTGGCCCATCTATTGCTATTTGATCAATAAACTTTGCCATTTTAATCGTATAATCATTTGCACTTAATATTTGTTCACCGCTAACCGATCTAAAATGATTAAATCTTTTTAATTGTGGCTGTAAGCTTTCTATTTCTTCTAAGTCAGTTGACGTTTGAGCTCTTGTGTATATTTCCCAGCCAGATTTAAATTCTTTTATATAAGCTTCCTTAAATTCTTCATCTAACCCTTCTAAACTTTCAAGATTAGCTTTAAGTTCTTCGGCTCCCGCTGCACCAAGCGCTGTTCTTTGCCTGGCTATATCAAGCATTTCTTTATTTTCTTTTTCTAGCTTTTCGTCAAGGTATTTTTTTCTTTGAACTATAGCATTACCAATATTTTGTCCAATGCTAGCCGCTGCATTAGCCCAAGCTGCGCCTGCTCCTGTAGTTTGGAACTGTATTGGTTTTGGATTTTCGTATGCTCCCATATTATTTTATTTATCCAGTTATAGGCGGTGTTGGGTCCGCGGGGTTTAACCAACTACCTCCCTCTTTAAATGCCCCTGATTCTATACCAGCACTTACCGTACTACCTATGCCGCTAAAGGCGCCTGCCCACGCAGCTGATTGATCTGCGGCGGCTTGAGCAGCGGCTTGTTTTTGATTATCTAATTGACCAGCAACTCTATTAATTTTTGCTGTTTCTCTGGTTTCTTTAGCGTTAAATTCAAATTGTTTTCCAGCGGCGTCAGCAGCCTGCACCCTTTGACCTTCAGATATTTGTATACCTTGTAACCTTTGTTGTTCTGCAATTTTTTGCGCTTGCAAACTAGCTTCACCTTGCGCTTTTAATTGTTCATTTTTAGCTTCTTGTTGTTCAATGCTAGCAGCTACGCCTTTTTTAGATTTTAAAGCAGCCATAGCAAGAGCAGTTGCTCCGCCAGCACCGCTTCCTGTAGCTCTTAAAGTATCTAGTGTATTTGCTAAAGCTATATCACTTTCTTCTATTTGTATTTCAGCTGCTTTTGTAGCCACACCTAAACTAGCAAATGGATTGCTCATTTCACTAGAAAGATCTTTAGCCATACCAGCTAAACTAGTAGTGCCCTCATAGGGATTTATTACAGCTTGTCTGTTAGACTCTAATTTATTAAGCTCTCTTTCCTTTGCTCTTGCAGCTTTCTCTGCAGCTTTTCTTCTTTTTCTAGCACCACTGCTGCCTATAAAACCGCCAAGCAAACTAGCTCCAACGCCTACAAGTATTCCAGACATATTATTTGTTTTTTTCTAAATGTTCTTCAATTGTAAATGAATACAATTGTTTTTCTAATATACTTAAATTTTTTTCATTACTAGGATTTTTATGTATATTAATGAATATACAATCTTCTAAGCAATATATAATTCTTTTAGCACCTTTAGCAGAATGTTCATAACATGGTGAAACATGCTCTATAATCTCGCCGTTTGTATTAACCAGTATTCTACCAGTCATAAGGAACCAAAAATGATCTGTTTCATGTATTGCACTAATAACAACACTACCAGCTTTCATTTTCATTTTACGCATGTACAATTGATCTTCAAAGTCATGCTCAATTGGAAACTCTTCATTATTAACTAATGACTCCCCGTCTCCATATATACCTTTTTTATTATTATGCGTTATTAATTGTTTTTCTAAAACAGTTAAATCTTGCATAAATTTGCTTAATTCCATTTAATTTAATATGATGATTCTACAAAATCTGTTGAAACTGCAAATAATTCTTTTTTGCCGCCTAAGCTATTGTCAACACTCATTTTAACAGTTGTAAAAAACCCTTTAATACCAGAACTTGATTGCCCAAAAACAATTTCACCTGGTTGAGAAAGTGTATTATTTACTAAATTAGCAAAATATTTATTTTCTTTCTTTTTAAAATTATTTCTTAACAATTGGTTTTCTAAATCCTGTAAGGTGCCCGCTTGAGTTTGCACGTCAATAGCTTTTGAAATGGGTAAAGCGGAGTCTGTAGATGATTGCATACTAAGCATTTCCCAATCCTCGCTGCCTTCGTAATTTATTGTTTGGAAATTTTTAACAACAGAAGAATTAGCATTAAATACAAGATCTACCGTTGAAGTATTTTGTGTACTGTAAAATACACCCCTTTGACCCCCATAAGAAGTGTCAAAAGTATAATGCTGCCATATTTTACCATCATGTGTAGAATATAACGAGGTGTTTAAGCTAAACAAAAAGTCTGGCTTAAAGCTTAAAAAGCTAGTCCAGCCGTTTACACTGTCATCGAATGAAAGAGTTTTATAAGAGCTGCCATTTTGAATTGAAACAGTATAATTTTTATTATGTATATCCCAACCGCCTATAATAGTATCTAAAGAATTTAAAGAGCCCAATTCGTCTCTAAAAAAGTCTTGCATGCCATAAGCAGATATTTCTGTTAAACCATCTCTAGATAGCCTTAAAACAGCATTACGCTTTCTATCAGTAAAGTATTTTCTATATCCGTATGCTGCAAAAGATTCTGGGTTATCGCTTATACCATAATTACCTGCATATGGAACTATCTGGCCTACCACTAATGTAGAAGACGTTAACGTAGCACTACCTTCTGCTGAGTATATTGCGTCTTTATCAATTAGCGCTTTGCTTACTTTATCCTCCTGAAGTATAATTAAATTAGTGTCTTCTGCGTATAATTTTTGTATACTTCCGTTCGCGGGATCTGTAGATTTTGTTATAGATTCACCAACTGAAAATACATTAGTATCATTAACGCCTGTTCTTGAATTAAATATACCAGAATATATTAATGAATTAAACCTGTGCTGCTGAACATTTTCGTCCTCTACCAAATAAGCTTTAACTCCAAAATCTACTGTTGTATTATTGTATCCTCCACGTATTCTAGATTCTTCTATATACCAATCTTTATCTGGTGTATCGCTGTTTGACGCGAATAAAGCTCCATTAGTTCCACGAGGCAAATTAACTGCATCATCAGGGTTTGAAACGCTAGCAACAACTGAGTTTATCTTCTTTAGCCAGAAAGAGTTAAAATATCTTAAATTTAATGTTGCAGACATATTTTATTATCACTTATTTAAAAAAAATATTACGTATAGTTTTCGTAGAAGTAAATCATTAAATCATTACCAGTACCAAACGATGGACTACAGTCTTGCCTATCCGCTGTACTGCCACTTTTTGTTGTAGATATATATGCTTTGTGATTTTTATAAGAAACAGCGCTACTAACCCCTGCATTAAAGCTGGTATTTGTTGATTGAGTCATATTATTAAACTCTGCAAGTCTTTTCTTTTTAAGAGCATTAGTACTGCCAGTTCCAGGTACATAGTCGTAAGCTATATCTCCTGATATGGTACTAGAAGGTGCTGTTGTAAAAGTTGAATTACCAAATAACTGAGTTACTACGTGAGTATAAGGTGTTCTTGCGTATGCAGTAGTAGGCATAGCGGTTGTACTGCATGATGCGCCGGTAGCAGAATGCTGATATTGGAAATATGTTGCATCTCTACCTGAATTTTGAGATATAAGGTTATCGCCATACTGAGGAACACAGGACGGGTAGTTAGCATCACTGACATTAACCCATACTTTAGATGAAATACCACTTGTGCTACCGCCACTTAAATTTGCCTTAGAAATTAAACAAACAACAAAATAATCACCTTTTTTATCAAGCGCAAGGGGTATATTTATGCTTGTTTTATAACCTTGACTAGGTACAGGGCCGCCGTTATTATAATAGTTAGCATTAAGCCAGTTATTTATATCTACATTATTTGTGTCTTTAACATTTGATTTTGACCACGTACTACTAGAGCTTTGCCTATACCAAACTTCCCACCTTACATAAACAGCATAAGATGAGCCGTCTGTTCTATTGGTTTCTTGCATTAAGTCTAAAAGCATTGTGCCGGATGTGTTACTGGATGTAAAACCAGTTGATCCTAATCTATGGACAGCATTACTATATTGCGCACCGGCTTGCCCAAAAGTATGACCTGAAGGATAAGTTCCGGTTGTAGCGCTAGCAACATACCAACCATATGTAGAAACACCATCAACCGCAGTCATTTGCCTAGCATAGCTACCGCCGCTTCCTACTGTGCTTAAACAATCTGTAATAAGTGCGCTTGGCAATGGGCTTGGTACAACTCGTATTTCTTGAGTATATTCAGGAGACTCTTCTTTATTAGCAGAATCATTGCCTTGATCATCAATCCTAACCCATCCTGTGGTTCCGGTTCCAAGCATAGCGTCTTTTACTTTAAACTTATAAGTATAGTAGCCTACTTGGTAACCTCCATTTTTTTCAGGGTGACTATCATTGGAAACATAGTTAAAACCTAGTTCGGTGGTTATATGATTAATATAAGGAACGTCCGCATTGTATGAGTCAGGCTTAGGCGGTACTCCTGTGAAGTAAAGCCCCGCTCCGTCTCTAAGACTGCCTGCCGATACTACACCAGCGTCTGCAAACATGCCATTAGACATTTGTAGACTATTTTGGTTATCAGGTCTGCCTAAATTAATAGTTGGAGTAGATCCGGTTGAAAAAGGAGCATTAACAGTTATTAAATCTAACGTAGTTGCTTTAGGTGTGTTTAAACTATCATATAGATAAGGCGCATTATTATTTACACTTACTGAAAATGTAAAGCCATCTGACATTGACCCATTGTCATCTAATACGTTTAATGTAAAAAATATACCAGGCGGCCCGCAGCATGTACTGTGCGTGCGAGTATCAGGGTGAAGCTTAATTCTATATGTACCATAAGTTTGCGAAGTCGGATCAGCAGTGTCTTGCTCTAATATAAAATCACTGTCTACTGAAAAGCTTTGTTGGGTCACTGTTAAAGTATACGGAATTAAATTATTATTTGCTATGTACGCAGACGAAAGTAACCCTGTATTTTGCAATTCAACCCCTTCTATAGAAAGTGGGAAAATATTATCGGTTACATATGGAGAATCTGCCTCACCAGTAACTGTTCCGCTTCCGCCTGGGTTTTGGTTTTCATTGTAAATAGGATTAGGCGCAGTGATATCAACAGGTCCTGTAAATCCTGTTAAAACGTCTTCATTTAAATCAGATATAAGGCCGGTAGTAGTTGTTTCCCAAAATATATCTAATAGTGAAACGTCAGGATCTGTTTCATATACAGATAATATAGGGGACATGTATGGAGATGTGCCACCACCGCCACCAGCTCCTTTTGTTGCACCTATAGCATCATCAGTAGAAATTCTAGCTATTAAAGGATTTGATTCTAATTGATAAAGATTATCATCAGAATCAATATCGCTTACTCCCATTTTTAAATCTGAAGCGGTAGATATTGTTGTTGCAGTATGTATATTTCTACCCGGATAATATTGAGTGTTATATTGATCATATGGGGCAGCAGCATCTCTTATATTTTCAACTCTTCCATATAATTTTACAGAACTTCTATATTGTTTTTGGTCTGGGCCAACCTCAGATAAGTCTCTCGGTATTTTGTTTATATTGTCATTTAATAGTACAATATGAGCTGTTTTATTATCTTCACCAGTTGGAAAAGTATTAGGGGAGGTTGGTGCAGGGTAACCATTCAACATACCCGGTAAATAACAATTGTAATAATCCTGTTCAGTCTGTTTAACTACAACTTTATATGAATACCAACCTGTTTGATTTATTATATAAGCAAATTTTAAATCAGGTGTATTTAATGGGTTTGCAATATACATATCGCTTATTTCCCCGTTACATACAACAGAATATGTTCCTGATGTTAAAGAAACTTGTGAAACTTTAACATAATCTCTATACTTACCTCTTAAATAATCACCTACGCGAGGGATGTTTGCGTTATCGGGCTTATTAGAATCCAAAGTAAACTCAAAAGCCGTATCGGCTGCCCCTTGGTAAGCGGTTATAGTTCCGGTTGCAATTGCAAAACCGTTGCCTGTTGTTGCAGCTTTTTGCTGTTGCGCATATAAACCGGGCTCACCATTTGTTAAAGGCGTATATGCAGATGAAACTTGTGAATTAACAATAACTTGCATTTGGTCACCGAACCATTTTAAAATATCACCCTGGTTGCCTCCTGTGTTATATGCATGAAATATTGTGGAGCCTCCTTTGAATGCAGTGCCTGTACCAACGCCTAATAATTCAACAGGGGATAATATTACCGGTGATTGGCGTCCGAATTTATCTGCAAGAACAAAGCCTACTTGATACGTTCTATTTTGTTTTACCGTGTGATTAGGGTATTCTACAAAAGAAGAATCATTTAATGTATCTTTATCAAAAACGCCAACATTATAATCTATTGATGCCGGCGGAGTATACCTATCATAAAAATTGCCATATATAATTCTATTGCCAGCTGTTTCTTGTGCTTTGGCTCTTACTGGTACTTTATCGTAAACTCTTGCTATTTCTTTTTCCGGTAAAGTTTTATATGGCTTTCTTGATTGATAATTGTAATTGTATATGTTACTATTTGCAGATTTACTTTGTATTTCACTTACAGGTATAGTTTCTAAAACCTTTACTGCTAAAGAGTCAGATTCTTTTGACAATAAATCTATGCTTTTAACTTTATATTCCGACGCTAAAAGACTACCTTTAGAAGGCAATGGAATAAATAGCTCAATGTCATTAATTTCATTTTCCATAAAATCAACAACTGTTGATCTATAGGCAGCGTCTTCATTTCCGCTAATAAAATATCCATTTTGTTTTGGAATAAATGCAATTTGACTAAACGGGGCCATTATAGAATATTCTCCATCTTCAAATTGAATTCTATATGAAAATCTTACATATTTGTCTTCAATTAAATCAGGATCACCAGGCCATGTTGCATTATCTTCCTGGTTTGTCATTGTAGACTTAAAAAATTTAATTATATCTCCCACTACGGTAGTAAAAGAAGAGGCATTAGTGTTTACAGTATTTCCGGTTATACCAGTTACTGTAACGTAGTCCCCGCCTTCTAAACCTGTAATTGCAGTTCCATCAACTATTTTTTTGCCAATTATTGTCATGCCAACCTCAACACCAATGTCGGACGGATCACTATTAAAAATTATAGAAGAACCACTAGTGGTGCCGGTACTAACTTTAGCTGTAATTTCCTTAACCATACTTATGGCTTCGTATGGATTATATTTAGCTACCGAAATGCTCTCTTCGCTATTATAATGTGACGGGTTGGCTATAGCCTCTGCTATATTTATTTTTCTTGGCTGATTTCTGTTATCAGTAAAAAATAATAATTCTTCAATTAAGTTAACACCTAATACTTTGTCTGTAGTTGAAAAATTTAAAAACTCACCACTAACAATAGCGCTATAGCTTTGGGTATTTTGGTCAAAAACACATATCATCGCGCCGTTTACAGGGCTTCCAGCGGCAGTGTTTGCGTCAGATAAATATGTTGGTTGACCATTTGTATAAGGATCTGTATAGTTAGTTACAAATGTAATTATTCTATCATTTACTGAGTCACTATAATATCCTATTATTTCAAAGGTTGAGCCGTAAGGAAGAGTTGTTGTAACATTTGAATTTCCTATAATATTTTCTAAAGCACCTACATCATCATCTTCAGATTTACCTACAGATATATTCTGCGCATCACGATATTCACCATTTGGTATTAATCTATCGTCTAAGTCTTTATTCATCTTAGACTTTAGAAAATTATTTTTAGCTTCAGGCATTAGTGTTTAATTATTTTAGATTTATTTCTCATTACCTGTGAAATCTCTTCAAGCTTAATATTTGAAATTCTTAGCTTAGCATTTCTTATTTTAGCCCTTTTTTCTTTTTTAAGTCTATTAATAATATATTCAGGTATATTTGGCCTAACAGAAGATATTGCGTAAGCTATATAAGAATAAAACGCTTCTTCAGCAAGCTTTGGTATTTTCATGTTTTCTTCGTATGCAAGTCCATCCGATATATACTCTAATAGTATTATTTTATCAATTAAATTACTTGAAAAAGAAAATCTACCTAATCTTTCATTTATTGTAAACCAACCGTTAACTTGTGTAGTCTCTGGGTTTTCGCCGTATCTTTGACCATACAGTGTTTTATAAACCGGATCTGTATAAGTATCAGCGCTTTCAGCATGAGATGTATAAACACCGGTTATTTTTTTAGTATCATTAGAATACCAATTATTTTCTGCAATTGATGTGCCGGTTACGTTTTCACTATTGTTATCTTGCGTAGGAATGCCATTATTATCCTGTATTGGTATTTCGGTAGGGTTGCTAGTTAAAGTTGTAGGGTATATAATATGTTTAACACCAAGATTATCTGTCCAAGATAATTTAACATAATTTACGTAGTCTTGCGGTATGGGCAGGGTAAGATTATTAGGGATTGTTAATTCTTGCGACCGTATGCTTTTTATAGTATCATAACTAAATTCTTGCATAGCTCGTTTAGCGTGAAATATAACGTCAGTTCTTTTTATTGAGGGCAAAAGCTTCCCATCACCAACATAGCTAATTATAAAGTTATTAATTATATCATTTATTGATATATATCTATAGCTACCATAATCGTTACCGGTGTAGTATTGTTCGTTAGTTTGGGTTATTAACCCACCGTTTGGTACTGCCATATGTTAACTTTTTTGATTTATTTCTTGTTTTTGAGACTGTGCAGCTGCAGCTTGTACTATAGAAGGATCTTTAATGACAACTCCTGCGTATAATAATATTTTTAAAACAACTTCTGTTTGGTCTGAAGCATGTATTTCAAAATCTGTTGACCCACTTGAGCTATATTCATAATAGTTTTGCCCGGAGGGTATTGTAAAATTCCAAACAACGTCAGCCGGGGTTTTTATGTAGTTAAATGTAATACCTGTAGGGTTATTTAGCTCTGATGCCGTATATATTTTTATACCGCTTGAGTCTCTAGTGTATATAGGAAAATCATTTGTTGGTTTTGAAAGCGGCGATGAAGTAATATACAGATATTCGTTTTTATTTACGTGCTCTGCTTCGCTTCCATTATATATAACTGTGCCTAGCCTATATAAATCTGTAGGCTCTACAAAATGATTAGCAGAATATGTTGGCTGTGCTGTTTTTTCAAATATAGATATTTTTTCTTCAAGTATGTCAACCATATCTGAATACTCAGTGCTATTGCCTGGTAGTCTGCTAAACTGATTTAAATCGTAAAAATATTGCTCAAATATTTCAAGTTGCACCTGTGAAGCTATTTTATTAAACTCATCTGGCGTCATGTAGCCTCTCTGTTCTTTATTAAGTATTAAAAGAACTGTTCTATATACTGTATTTACGTTTATCGCCATATCTATATTGTAATAAGGAGCAGCAACATAACGCTACTGCTCCGTATTAATATTACGCGTTATGCAAACTTTTTTTCTATTGATTTATAAACTTCTACACCTTCGTCTGTTTGCAAGAAGGCTGCAAAAGCTGAGTATGGGTTTTCATCAAATGGGACTGTCATAAGTTTTTTATCATTTGAAGCCCATGAAAAAAATCTTTGGTCTTGTGAAAGTTTAATAATATTTGCTTCTTTTGCTTTAATTGCAAAATTGCGAAGCTGAACATTTTCGTCGTTTGCAAGTTCTAAAAATAATGCCGGATTTCTTTTAGCAAATAAAAGTAAATCTCTTTTTAATTCTTTTGAACTCATACTCGATACTGAACTTCCTAACTCAACTCGAACAATAGCTTCCGCCATATCAACGTCCATAGACATTGCTGCATTTAATGCGTCAAGTTCAACCTCAATGTAATCAAGTTGGTCTTCTGCCTCAATAACAGAATCGTGTTCTGTATATCTTTTATTTAAAAAAGGATGATATAAAGAAAGAAGTTTTTGTAGTGCTTGATTTTCTTTACCAACGTATAAATGCCCATTTTTAAACATAATATGACCTAATGTTGCTTCTCCGTTTTGTTCGTCTACAAAAGGTGAATTTTGATTAGTCGCGTACCTTAATTCTCTTTGTTCATTTTTTTCAGGATCAAACCAAAGCATTGATCTGTGTCTTGAGTGCTTAGAAGGTATTGTATATGTTAATGGGGAAGCATTTATTAAGTAATAATGTCTATCTTTAATTTCCCATTTTGGTGTAGCTGTAGCTACTTTTTCTTTTTTTGCCATGATATAATATAATAAAAGTTTTAATAAAAATAAAAACTACCCCCGTAATTAAACGAGGGTAATTTTTAAAAGGATAATGCTTATTTCTTCAATAATACGAAGTTGTTAGCACCTTGAACACACAAACATCTTTCTGACAAGAAGTGTACATTCATAGCGTCTTCGCTTGAAGTAAATGCTCCACCTACTGAACCAGTAATCCAAGTTTTAAGTCTTCGATCATCAGCTTCAGACGCACGATAACGTACGTGAAGGAATGGTCGTCGAATATTAGTACCAAGGATTTGGTCATATACAGTAGAAGTACCAGCTGGAATAAGAACTCCATCAATTGAATCTTCGCCTGCAACATTAAAGCTGCTGTCAAATCCACGAGTTGAAGCGTCATTCAAATATTTCCAGTCAGTCTTATAGAAATCATAAGAACCTCTGCGGAAACCAGTGAATCCAAGATTCAAAGCCATTTCTTCAGAGTTTTCAAATAGTCCATAAGCAGTACCTCCTTGAGCGCCTGAAGAAAGACCCGCAAGCATATCATCAAAGGCTAGATTAGTGGTGCGATCTAAGAAAAGCATGTTTTCTTCAATAGCGCCTTGCCCGTCTAGATTTTTAAGAATTTCATCAAAAGAATCTAGAGTTGCTGGGAAAGCAGAATAAACGTTTCCGCGGCTAGTAAGAGCGGCAAAAAGTCCTTCAGTTCCTTTAGCGCCTTGCTTATAAGCAGAAATAGAACCTGTAGTATCAGTATCTGAATCAGATTTTTCAGCTTCAACCATAGTCATTTCTAAGTAATCTTGATAACGAAGTCTTGTTTCAGATTCAGCTTTTAGATACCATAGATATCCGGATGTTCCGTCTTCTGTAGCAACTTCAACCCATCCAATCTGAGCAGTGTCAGAACCATTAATACCATAGTGGTCTTTAATGATAATTGGTGAGTTATTAAACTGAGTAAATTCAGGCTCTACAGAACCTTCCATTCCAGAAGTTCCTTTTCCAAATTCAGAACCAAATACAAATACCTTTAAAGCATCTGCGCTAACAAGAGCGGCTGGCCAAGCTGCAGCACCAAATGGGTGAGCTTCAACAGTTGTTCCTGTAACTGCACTTACATAAGCTTTTGACTCAGTACCCGTATCAGGGTCAAGAACTACAATCAATGCATTCTTACGAATTGCGTGATGTTTTCCAGTACCCCCAACGATACTACTACCGCCTGTCTTATTGTCTCCAATAGTCACAGTAGCGTCATCAGCAGCTGCAATTGTACATGCGTTATACGAAATATGTAGACGATTTTGTTCAGACCAAATTACTTGATCAGAAGTCATCGGCATCTCAGCGCCTACCATTTGAAGAAACCCAGAAAGCGTACGATTACCATATCGCTCTACTTCAGCTTCATAAATCTCAGGTAGATATTGTTGAGAAAAGTCATTACCAGCACCACTTGTAAAATCAAGATAGTTAGAGGTACCGGTTTGTTTTTGGGCCGTTGGGATCAACGAACCAAACAAAGGTGATAATGCCATTTTGTTTTAATTTTAAGTTTTAACGTTTTGTTTTAATTTTAAGTCTTGAAGAATCAGCCCCGCTAACAGACTTAACTCTTAAACCATTAATAAAAACATCACCGCTTTGCGTTTGCCGTGGCTCACTGCTAATGTTTTTAGATTTAGCTGTTAACTCACGAACTGCATCCGCTCGGCCCTGCTCATAAAAATGATTTATTACTTTGTCAGGGTTGTTAGCTACATATAAAGCTTTATGATATCCACTTAAATCTGACACTTCACCTTTGTCATTCAAGAACTTCTTGATAAAGTTACTTATATCTGATTGTTGATTTGCAACTGAAGAATTATCCTTTACTCCGTATCTAAACTTTTTTTCGCCGAGGCTAAAATCAAAACCTTTGAAATCGTCGTTGAAATAAGTTTTTGTACGATTTTGAAAACTTTCAGTTCGCTGCTTTATAGTTTGCTGCTCTTCATTGTATCGATTGAAAAATTCAACTGCTTTTTGTTGTTCCTGAGTTACGCCGGGTCTCAACTTGATTTCGTCGTAATATTTATCTTTCAGTCCCTCCAAAAAACCTTTGGCTTTTGCAACTTCTTCTTTATACGCAATTTTTTTCTTACGTATATCTTTTTCATCATCTACGTCTTCATCCCATGTAAAATCTTCCAAAAGAATACTTACATCTTCAGAATCTAGATGAGGTTTGCTTTGGCGGTAATATTCCCGCAAAAGTGTATTGTTATCTACATTAGAATAATCTGCGTTTAATCTTACATAATCCTCTAATGTTCCGCCAGTCTCACTCATAAAGTCTACAACTTTTTGAATGTTTTCTGGTAATGGTTCTGTAGTATCTTGTGATTGCTGCACGGCATCCTCAACTTGCTCTTGCAAAGTTTCAGTCTGCTCTTGAACCTCTTTTTCTGTTATTTCTTGTATTACAGATACCTCTTCTACTTCTTCTTCGGTGGCCCGTACTTCTTCAACCACTTCTTCGCTGCTTGGCGAGTCTTCGGATTTTTCGACAGGAGCATTGCTCTCATCTGTTGTACTGACTTGAACGGCATCTTCTTGTTCTTTTTTTTCGGTAAGATCTACCTTAATGGTATCACCTGTTTCTTGAGTTTCTTCCGCTTTTTCTGATAAATCTACTTTAATAGTTTTAGGTGCTTCAGAAAGCTTTTTCATTTTTCGAGGTTTAACTTTAAATTCCCCCTCTTGTGCAATTGTTTCTGCCATGATAAAATATTATAAAATTAATAAAAATTACTTAGGGTCAAATTGGCCTAAGTCAAAACCACCTAACACATCAAATCCAGCTGATTCAAAGTTTTTTGGCAGTGTATCGTTTTTACGCTGATCAATTAATTCTGATTGCTGCGTTGCTTGTATTTTAGTTCTATCGTCTTTGCGATCTTCCTTATAAGCGTCTTTTTGTTTTAAAACTTCAGCTTGCGCTTCTGCTAATTGCTTATTAAATTGGAATTCAAGTTCCATTAAACGCATTTTAATCTCAGCCTCTCTTTCGAGCTTTTGTATTTCAAATTGTGATTTACCTTGCTCTAGCTGTAATTTACTTTCAGTAAGTGCTTGTTGCTTTTGTAGCTCCGCGAGTGCTGCAGCTTCTGAAGCTTGGGCGTTTGCTTGGCCCTGCGCTTGTATATTTTGCTGCTGAGCCGCTTGATCTGCCTCCTGTTTCTTTTGACGTTTTATTCGCAAATATTTATTTGCTAAATCAATATTATTTATATTTCGTATTTCAATAGCATCGTCTAAATAAATAGACCCGGATTGTAAGGCCGCCTGTATGTTAGTTTCTAAAGATTGCTTTTCTTCGACGTCAGGCTCTAATTGTAAATAAATACCAAAATCATGCATATGAAAATTAGACACCTCTTTTAAAGTTGCTACATTAAAATCGTTTATACTTCTTTCTAAACTTTCTTCTGTTAACGCAAATTCAAATATATCTTTTGCTTTTAATGAAATATTTTCGCAAAGTCTAAGCGTAATATATGAAGCTGCTTGCAATATATGCCGCGTTGCTGTATTGCTGTTTGCTGCTGCAATTTTTTGTAAGCCTACTAACGCATTTTTATCAGGAGTACTCCCGTCTCTTGCCTCGTTTAGTCCGGTTACATCTCTTATCATTTGAAGATAATAATTATATGTACTAATAAGAGAAGCTATTTTGCCTTGACCAGAAGACGTTTGTAATTCTTGGATTGGAACTTTACCAGGATTCATATCACCGTCTTGCGTAAACGATCTACCTACTATGCTCCCCGTTTGAAAATACATATTAAGTGCCTCTGCAGGATTGTAATTAGTGCCATTGCCAAGATCTACTTCTGCCAAGCCATCAACATCTACATACACGCCGTCTGGTACCATACGAGACATTACTTGCTGCAACTTTAAATGAGTAAGCTGAATCATATCAGCAAATCCTGTTATACGACTCACTAGTGATTCTATTTTACCTTTATACATTCTTGGAGCAACTAAAGTATAATTCATTTCAACTTTAGGAGAATCAGCAAATGGTCTTGTCATATTTTCTGACATTTTCCAAGAAAGCATTTTTTCATGCCCTAATATTTTTGCTCCCGAATATAAAACTTCAATTACTCTTTCAACTCTTTCAAAGTTATCGTTTGTTGGTGGATTAAAAGTGTCTGGTTTTTCTAAAGCTTTTTGTAAACCTTGCTCAGTTTCTTTTATTTTAAATACTTGTTTTTCAAAAGTTTTATATTCAAAAAACATAACACTAATTGTGTTATTGTCATTTTGCCCATAATAATTTCTTATATAATCATTATTGCCTGGGTATTTTTGTATTTGTTCTAAATCTTGAGGGGTAAGATACGGAAAAAGTTTTGCAATTTCACTTAATGAAATTTGCTTAACCTCCCCTACGTAATATAAATCGTCGAAATTAGGGTCTTCCGTATAAGAATAAACTAAATTTGCAGGATCAACATACTTAACACGCAAACCATTTGATTTATTGTATTCTGTTTTAGCAGCTCCAATTCCACATACAACTAAATCATAAATAACTCTTTTTCTAACTTCATCATATTTGTTTTTATCTAAAGAATTATTTATAAGCTCTTCTAAAGCTATTTCAATAGCTTCTTTGTAATTAAGCTGCATATAGACTTCAAACTCATCTAAATCTTTTGGTAATTTTTCAGGTTCAGGGACAGAAAAGAAATTAATACCAGTTTCTTGTGTTAATTGAGAAAGAGCATTCCTATTAAACATATCCGCCATAACAACTTCGGCATATTTTGTTTTTTTCTTTTTTGCTATAGGATCTTGCGCAGAAGCTTTTATTTCGTAATTACGCTGAGACATTCCATTAACTACAATATCTACAAATTTTGGTATAACGGGAACCGGCTTCCAATCTAAATTTAAATAAGATAAATCACCATTAATAGATAATTCATCTTTATATTTTTGTATAGACTGTTCGCCTCTAGCATAGAGCCTTCTTCTATGATACTCTTGAAAATTAGAAGTAAAACGGTCGCCGCCACGGTTATTTCTAAACCACTCGTTTTCAATAGCTCTCGCTACTTGCAAGCCATATTCTAACGTTTGCTTTTCCTCATTAGGTACCACCTGATCGGGAAACGAGCTTTTATAATTAGTATTAACCATTTATTTTATTATTTTTGAACTATATCCTTTGTTGTTATATTTTTTAAAGCCAAGCGGAACAGACTTTAAAACTCTTTCCGCAGACGGCCTATACCTGTTTTTATTGCAAGCCATAATAGCTAAACCAGAGCTAATTGTTGCATCAAATTTAGTTCTATTATTTATATTAAATCCAGCCCAGTCTTCTAATGTTTTTTGAAAATATATATCGCCATATATACCTTCTGTAACTTGACCTACATAATTTTCTATATAACTTTCAATTGCAGCAGCGTGAGCTTGCTTAATATCTTCAGACGAGTTTGGTATACCGCCTATATCTTTTTCTGTAACAGAAAGCTTATTCCAAAGCTTATCTGGTCGGTTCATTGAAAAACCTCTATAACCTCTTCGTTTTAAATAATACAATAATCGAGGTTTATTATTTTCTGCAAGTATAGGCATTCCATAAAATACTAATGCCATAAGTACATCTTCAAAAAATATTTCAGCTGTTTGTGGGCGAGCAATATATTCTAAAAAAAACATATTAGGTGGTGCGTCTTCCATGCTAAACTTTGTTAACCCATGCAAAGACCCTTTAGAACCTCTTTTGTCAACTGTACCTGATATATCATATGAGTCACATCCAAATGCGCCAACGTGCTCGTTGCCTGGGTATTTAACACCATTCTTTACTATTACACGATTTTGTAAATTTTTAGGAGGCACCCAAGATATTTTAAATCTTCCATTCGTGTTTGGCGCAAATATTACATTGCTATCCTGCTGCCCATTCTCCCATTGAAAATTACCTTGTGTAACCTGCATTCCGTTTTGAACTTCTTCGTTGTAATCTATTTGTTCGTAAATCTTAGTTAGATTAAATAAAGACTCTTTTGCTTCATCTCTAAAAGCATGCTGCTCTGTACGCGGAAACTGTCGATAGTATTCATTTAAACTGTCTTGATCGTTTTTAAGTCCATCAACCTCGTTTTGCCAATGTTCTATAACGCCTTGGTCAATAACTTCTCCATACGGTCCTTCAACTTGTTCTTGCGGTGTATCAAAGACAGGGTTTCCATAAGAATCAATGAACCCTTCGTAGTTCCATTCCATAGGTATGAACAAAGAATATAATCCCGAGCTAGTCTGTCCATTGCGGTTTCGTTTAGTAACGTCTGAATCTTCGTATAGTTTTTTGAAATTTGCTCCACCTTTATCTAATGCGTTTGAGGTCGAGCCCATCATACACTTACCTACGATTCTAGAACCTAATCTAAGCGTTGTTTTTGTAACTCGCCAGTTGTTTAATATATTATCTGGTCTTTCCCACTTGCCACTTTCATCGTGAGCTAATAGTTTTAGTTTCTCCCCATCGTACGAGTTATCACCCGTGTTTTTCCAGTCGATTGTTGTGTCGAGCCCTTCGAGCTCCTCCGGCCCTTGGCCCTGATCAAGTTTTCTTCGCGTAAGTTTTGACGCTGGTACTCTGTATGCCAATTCTGTTTTTGGTCGGTCCATCCCGTCTTGTATTGGTTTAAAGAAAAACGGATAGTTGACGGATATTGGTACAACTTTATCTGTGAACATTTTTTTAGCATCGGCTCCAGATTTGGACAATATCCCAAACCGTGAATCGGAAGATATTGTCGCTTGATTAACCAGTTCTCCTGATGCCATGAAAGAAAAACCAGAGCGTCTGTTTTTGAGATAGCACATTCCATAACTGCGTGAATCGGCTTTGCATGCTTCCCAGAAAATAAAAAATAATCTGTTTGACTCCCTAAAGTCTGCTGCCCCCACGTCAATTTTAGACCACTGCAGGTACATGTAATGAGAGCCAGTAATATAAGTAGGATTACCCTTGTTAACGAACGAAAAGCCTTCATCACGGCGTTTAAACTCTTCGTCAATATAATCATAATATTTTTCTTTAAAGTATTCAGGCATTTGATTCCACTCAAATACACTTTTTATTTTTTCAAGTTCTTTAGGGTAATCTATTTGACTCCAAGTATCTTTTTTAAATTTATATGAGTCAGATATTTTCGGCAAAGCTATTTTAAGATTTTGTATGCTATACACATCTCCAATCTCGCCGGTTTTACTTATCACTACAACATCACTTTCTTTGTCGTAACCGTATTTCCATTGCTTATACCTATTCTTTTTATTAAGAACTTTCTTGCTTATATAATCAGGCAGAACTTCAAATAATGTCTGCGTATAATTCATTTTGATCTACCTTCTGCAAAGCCTTTAAATGATTTAGCTTTAGCCGCTTGATTCTCGCCTTCTAATAATGATCTTTCCTCGTCTATGCGTGTTAGTATTTCAAACGCGTCAAAGATCGCTAACTTTTTAGTAGCAGCAGCGTTTTTAAGTCTATCCGCTGAAACATCATCTTCGGTATTTGTTATAATCTTTTCTTCAGCAACGCGAATTAACTCATCAACCGCTTTTTGCCCAGCTCGGATTATATTCCTCTTCGTGTCCTTTACGTTCATACTTAATAGCTATATCATTTGATTTCATACAATAAAGACGCTCGTCGTCTATAATAAATTCCCATTCACTACTAGGTGTGAAGCCAACTAGATCCCCTGGGTTAATATGGAGCGCTTCTAGCGCATTATTCCCATATTTTAGTATACCAATATGCTTTTGCTCTTTTTCAGTCGAATATGAGCTTGTTTCCTTAATTGGCTTTACAAAGCATCTATTATTAACCATAACCCAATCGTTATTTTTTTTATAACCATAAACTTGATCTACATTAACGAAGTACATATTATCTTTAAAAAACATACTTCCGTTTCTTTCTTTACCTTTAACATCATACCATCTTCTAAATATATTGTGATGTATTAAAACGGTATCACCTATATTTATGCCGGTATTAAATGCTGCTGGTGTTGAAACTACTATAGCTTCTTTGTTTATGTGACGAAAGCTTTCTATACTTGTATTTAGTAGCAGGCTAGTGTCACCTATCTTTTTAGTATTATTATATCGTTCGCCTTTGGGTTTAACTATAAATTGGTATAATGATTTCATTAGTATTCAAGATCATACTCAACGGAAATTGCCATGTTAGAGTTAAATTTCTTCCATGGCAATACCTCTGAGTTTTTCTTAATATAGATATTGTATGAAGCATCCTCGTCTTCAAACAGTATAGCGGATATTTCATGACCCCCATATACTTGTTGACCTACGGAATAATGCATTGCGTCATTCTTATAGTCTGACCCAATACTAATCTTCCTTATTAGCTTCATCTTTTTCTATTTCGGTATAACTACCGTCTTCAATATTAATATTAACAGATCCATATTTAGCTTCAAGCTCTTTCTTTGTTTCGTCTATTTCCCCGTTAATAGAGGCTATTTGGTGAAGCAAAGAATGTTTTTGCGCTTCAATTTGCCCTATTTGATTTATTACTGTTGACAACTCTTTTTGTTGTTCTTGAACTTTAACTAGTTCTTCTTTTGTAATTTTTGACATTTTATTTAATTTAATTGTTATTGCTGGATTTTTTTGATTTTTCCCACGTGCGCCCAACAAAATACGCACCGTATACTGTTATTAATAATGATTGAAAAATTGGAATATATTCTTGCGCAACTTCAAACCCACCTACATTACCATCAGCAAATGCTAAAATAGTAAATATAGATGTAAGATACACCAGCACAAGCGGCCGAATGTTTTTAGATAAAAATGAATCTGATTGCATATCCATTTTCCATCTTTCTGTTACCTGTGTCTGTGCGTCTTGATCTGCTTTTTCCAATAACTCTTGAATCTTTTGTTTAGCAGCTAATCTTTCTTCGTCTGTAGTTGTAAGCTTATCAATTACATTACCTACGTCTTTAATTAAACCACCCGATAAAAGACTTAAAAGTTTTTTCATTTATTAAGATTTTTTATTTTTTTTCTTTTCTAACTTAGTTTGACCAACTATATTAGCAAATCTTGGATCTTGTTTAGCGTCTTTTCTATAGTGTCTTGTTTGACCATACATACTCGCGTCTGCATATGCACCTGTAGGATCTATTTCTTTTGCAACATCCATTGCAGCATCGCTTCCAGAGCTTGAAATGTTTCTATTTATTCTTTTTAGTACATGACGTGGATCAGAGTGAACTTTGCTTTCTAAGTCTTTAATTCTTTTACCGTAATTTTCATACTTAGTAGGCCCACCCGTTAAAACATTTAACGCACCACTTGTTTGATAGCCAAAACCACTAGTGCCTTCTTTTTGCACATTTTTAAGAATTTTTACAGCTTTATCGGCTTTCCTAACATCATCAAAATATTTATTAGATGCTTCTGATGGATCGTAATTAGGGCCCATATCACTTTTAAAATCCTTAGGAATTTTATTACCAAACTCATCTAAATTTTTACCGCTTTTAGGGTTTTTCTTCTGCATAGCCATAGAATCGCCATGGGCAAGTCCGGCTGCCTTGTTTGTCATTTGCCCTTTTATTACTTTTACGGGCGATTGTTTATAAGCCATCTTTTATGTTTTTAATTTTTGTTTTGGAAATTTATATCTTTTATATATTAAAGTTTTATTGTAATCGCCTGTAAATTTACATATTAAGCGATTTTTACTTTTTAATTTATATTGAATTGTAACAGTCCATCCATTTTCGGGTCTGTGTATATGCGTTGTAAAAGTGTCTTTGCTTCTTTGAACTATTTGTTCTTGTATATAATGATTTTCAAATGGATCAAAATTAACAACGTTTATCACACCAAAATCGGTTTCTTCAATTACCGTTATATAATCTTCTTGCTCAGGATTGTACCACCATCCTTGAAATTTAATCTGTGCAAATGTAAAAGTTGAAAATAAAATTAATAATAAAAATGATTTTTGCATTGTATTTAATTTAAGTTAATTATGTAATATAAATATTACATAATTATAGCTCAAATTACTTACTTTAGCTGCTAGACTTAGGCATGCTTAAAAAACTAGGAATAGTGCCTCCGTCCACATCTCTTGATCTTTTTCTCATATATCTAAGAGTATAAGGAGCCCCTTCTGTTTCTTTCATTTTTTCTAATCTAGCAAGCTCTTTAGATGCATCAGTACCGTAACCAAGGCCAGCTTCGGCTTGTCCTTGACTGCCGCTAAACCCTCCGCTAGATATAGTGTTTCGAATTGATTGAAAAGCTTTATCTAATTGGTTTCCAAAAGCTCCTATTTTAGAAGCATCACCTGCTACTACAACTTCATTTAATTCTTCTCCTTTTTTAGGGTTTGTTTGCATAGCTACCGAGTCACTATGCCCTAGCTTAGCATAAGGGCTTTTCATTTTAGCCACTGATGTGTATTTTTGTTTATATGGCATGATTATTTATTTTTTATTTAATGGATATTCTGTTACATATTTAGCCCCTGGAAATGTATAATCATAACCAGGATACATTATTTTAGCTGAGCCATTATTATCAATTCCCAGCACTTTAAATTCAACTCCTTTCATTGTTATTTTATTGCCTTTAATAACGTTATAAGACTTATTAACATCAGGGCTATTTTTTAAATATCCTTTTTTAGAAGTTTTCATTTGCTTTTATTATAAGCTTCTTTTTCCCAAGGTAAATTTTTATTACCTTCATCAATACTAGATCTTGGTATTATACGACCTTTCCAGTACACATTTTTATCGTCGTAATCAAGATCCCCTCTGCGCATTTGATCTATATGTACTTGCTCGTGTTTAATAACACTTTTAGCTTCTAGTGGTGATAAATTTTCATCCACTATTATTGTGCCATTATTATTAGCTTTACCTAAAACGCCTTCTTCCATGTCTACATAATATACTGGAGTTTCATCCATTTTAAATGGGGCGGGTTTCATTTTAAAAGCCATAATTTATTTTTTACCGTATGGTACAACTTTATTAAGATATGCCTGTCGCTTTTTGCAGCCACAACCACCGGGTATATTTAAACCATTGGCAAATTGCTCTGCAAACCTATCTATACCTGTAGCTTTAGTAGCACGTGCTATAGTATCACCAAGCCCTCTATCTTTCATT
>Ga0196899_1000422_pt1 | contig 22225 bp, 20 predicted proteins | sample VirMetDEL_Sep_01_FD_169095 | JGI IMG/M metagenome (GOLD analysis project Ga0196899, IMG submission 169095) | Aqueous microbial communities from the Delaware River and Bay under freshwater to marine salinity gradient to study organic matter... | ecosystem: Environmental > Aquatic > Marine >... | reverse complement strand
GCTCTGACAACTCTACTTTAAGTCGAGCATCAAGATTAGCAGCTTCCATTTGTTGAGTAAGATCTGCTTGACGTACATTGCGATCAATGGTAGCGTTAAAACTTGCTAAACGACTTTGCTGTTCAGCACTAAGGTTTTCAGAGCCTGCACGATTCAAAGCCTCAAGATTCGCAAGCTCTGTCTGCTGACGTTGACTAAACGACTGCGTTATAACCTGCTGACGCATTTGAGCATCTTGTGTTTCTGTCTGAACTCGGGCATTCAGATTTGCAAGTTCAGCCTGTTGAGCAGCGTTAAGATTGTCGGCAGACGCTTGATTCTGAGCAGTTAAGTTTGCTAGAGTAATCTTTTCATCTGAACTTAAGTTTGCAATATCGGCCTGTTGACGAAGCTGAGTATTTTCCGACAACACCTGTGCTGCTGTTTGAAGCTCTGTCAGTCTAAAGCGATTTGCTTCAGTAAAGTTAGCCGCATCAGCAGAAGCTCTTTCAGCAAGGTTTGCAAGCTCTATTTGTTGCTCATTAGACATGTTAGCCATGTCCATTTGTTGAGCAAGCTGTGCATCAGTCTTCTTAAAGTCTACAAGTGTTTGGAGATTTTGAAGTCTAGTCTGCTGCTCTGCCGTCATGTTTGCACGGGCAGTAGCGTTCTTTTCAGATAACTCAGACAACTCAACCTGAAGAGAAGTATTCAGATTAGCTTTAGTCATGTCTTGCTTGAGTTCAGCCTGACGTGTAGCTCGTTGAACTTTTGCATTTAGCTCTGTAAGTTCAAACTGATTTTGTGCTGTAAAGTTTGCTTGGTCTGCTTCAGCCTTTCGCTGTAGGTTAGCCAAACGCATTTGTTGATCATTACTAAGATTAGCAAGATCCATTTGCTGTGCTAACGTAGCATTTGTTTTGCGGAAGTCTACAAGAGTTTGAAGATTAGTCAGTCTTTCTTTCTGTTCAGCAGACATAGAATCTCTAGCTGCAAGATTTTGATTGTTTAGATTAGACATCTCAACTTGAAGCGAAGCACTCAAGTTTGCTTTTTCCATGTCTTGTTTCAAATCAGCTTGCCGCATAGTACGATTAACTTTAGCCTGATAAGACGCAAGACGAGTCTGCTGCTCTGCGCTAAGGTTTTGAGTGGCGGAAGCATTAATTGCCTGAAGGTTAGCAAGCTCCATTTGTTGAGCAGAAGACAAGTTTTGTATAGCAGCCTGTTGTCGTTGCTGTGAAACCTGTTGTGCTCTTTGCTGTGCAAACTGAGCTTCAGTTAAACGTGCTTGTTCGCGCTGTTGGGCAGTTGCCATCTCAGCCTGTTGTTGAAACTCAGATTGTTTAATGTTGACTTGCTGTGCCATTTGTGCTGTCTGAGACGCAGCTGTCTGACGATTAGCAAGGTTTGCAAGACGTTGTTGAGCAATCTGCTGAGACTGTTGAAGATTTGCTTGTTGTTGATTACCTAAGTTTTGTGATGCACGTTGCTGAAGGGCTTGAGCGTTGCTCTGAGCCATTGGAAGCGCACTCTGAATAATTGCATTAAATAACGCATCTCGTCCTACAGTAGATGTACTAAGACCTCTTGAAGCCATCTGTGCATTGATAGCATCTACAGCAGGCCTTGCCCACATTGGAACTTCGCCGTCTTCCATGCCAGCAAGAAGACCTTCCATTTGTGTAGACACAAGTGCTTCTTCTGGTAGTGCTGCAACAGCCGCTGTAACTTCTTGAGGTGCATTATCTAACTGTGCTTCAACAGTTGCAGGATCTTCCATAACAACAGCTGTTACTTCTTCGGGAAGCCCCACAGCAACTCGTGCCATGTCTGCTGCAGCCATCTTACGAGCCTTGCCAGTAACCGCTTGCATTTGTGCAGCCTGTGCAGTAGGAATACCACCAATTTGAGATGCATCGCCCTTTGGCGCTTCTCCAAGAATAGCTTCACGGCCTTCAAGGTCTACAGCAGGCGCTTCACCTAGCTCATTTGCAATTCTTTGTGCGGCTTCACCTACTGGTGCAGTTCGTTGAGCAGCTACTTGAAACTCTGGAATATCATCAATGTTTGCTGCTTCTTCGACAGGAATTTGACCTGCAGCAACGTATGCAGCTTGAGCCGCAATAGACTCTGGCGCAACACCTAACTGTGCGGCTACGCCTGTAGCAGCTTCAGCAGATTGTGCTGTTCGTCTTTGAGCTAAACTAAAGTCTCCAAGCTGTGAAAGATCTGTTTGAGATGCAGCTATTTCTTCTAGCTTTTCTGCAGTAATGGCTTGTCGCTCTTGTGTTACTGCTTCAGCCACATCGCCCATCTGCGCTGCATCAGGAGCCATAACTTCTTCAGCTTGTGCCGCAGTTCTTTGAGCCGCTGTTAGCTCTGGAACATCAGCGATTGTTGCTGCTTCGCCCTGAGGTGTAACATCAACGCCTTCAAATGTTGCTTGTGCTGCTTCAGCCTGTGGAGCCTCTTCAAGACGTGAGCGATACTCAGCAGTAGCTGCTTCACCTTGTTGTGCGATACGCTTTTGAATTACATCTTTATATTCTGGAAGATCTTGAAGATCTACGCCACGGCCTTGAGCTATTTGGCCCAATCGCTCTACTTCAGCTTTTGAGACTGTAGCGCCTTCGCGTGTAACAACTGCTGGGCCTTCGATATCTTCTACTTCAATAGTAGTTCCACTTGTAGCAGCTTCCGCATAATCACGAGCCTCAGGCCTTTGTGCTGCCATTGCTCTTGCAGCTTGTTCTGCAGCCGCATCTCTTTCAGCCGCTACAGCTGGTTGAGTAATCGTGCCTTCGTCAACTTGTGCAATAGCGCCTTCGCTTACTTGTCCTTGTGCAGCTTCTCCGGGCGCAATGCCTTCAGCTATAGCAGCTTCCATTTGTGCTGCTTGAACTTGTTGAGGCGCAGCAGCCTGTGCAGCAGTTGCATCTGCTTGCGCTCGTGCTGTAGTTGCAGCGGCTGTAGTAGCTCTTGCATCACCTGTATCAGCCATCTCATAGACCATAGAATCTGGACCATAAGGCACATCTTCAGGAGTCATCTGCGGAAGATCTGGACGATCAGGAAGGTTAAGTTGTAAGTCTGTTGGTGCTTGTGATAAACCTGAACCTGTGCCTCCAAAACCAGTGTTGTTACCACCAACATAAGTATCAGGAAAACCATCGCCATTTGTGTCTGTGTTTGGAATTTCAATATTTTGAAAAGCCTCTGGATTAGCGTCGTTCCACTCAGCCATAGCTGCTCTATATGCTGGATCATTTACACCTTGACGAAAATCTTCAGGATTAGGAATGCCTGTAAAATCAGGCTGGCCTGTTGTAGTAGTTTGTGTTTGTTGTGGAGCTTTAGCCTGCCCATCATCATCACTGGGAGGAAGTTGAGCGCCATCATCACCAGTAGGAAGCCTTGCAGTTGTAGTAGGCTGAAACACTCGACCAGTTTCTGTTAAATTTGGAACAGTTCCTGTAAACTCTGGTAATGCCCCTGTTGTATTATCTGGACGTGTTGATACTCCAGTAGATGTTGGTGCAGGGCGAGGGGTTCCTTCTGAAGGGTCTCGTTTTACAGGAGCCTGTTTCACAGGTGTTTGTTTCACAGGAGCTTGTTTTACAGGAGCCTGTACTGCAGTTGCTCGTTTTACTGGCGCTTGTTTTACAGGTGTTTGTTTTACAGGAGTACGACGAACAACCTCTGTACGCTCATCAAGGTTAGACCCATCTTGAGCAAACATGCGACCACCTTTCTGCATCGGCGCTCTAGCTCTTTTAGACGCAGCAGCCTTTTTAAACTTTTTAGAATTTCGTGTCTGTCTTTTCTTCGACATTTTTTACTTCTCCCTTATAGGTCTTTTACTTAGACCCTGACTTACTAGCGCCAAAGTAAAAGCTAACTACAGAAGACACGATGCCTCCAAGGTAGCCTAATACAAGATTTACAATACCGTCGTCATTCGCATCTGGCGGTTGTATTGTCACTAAAAGAATGTATCCACCAAAAAGCGCAACAGAAACAAGTGCAATAGCTCGTGCAGTCCAATCTTCTTTAAATGAATCTCTAGCGTGTTGCGTATCTTTTGTTTCTAAAGCAAACACGTCTACTTCTAGTTCCTTCATGCGAACTTCGAAGTCTAGTTCTGCTTTTTTAATTTCTGCCAGTTGTTCTGGCGTAGCTTGTGCAAGAGCCTTTTCAATTTTTTGTGGCGTAGGATCACATCCCAACACATCTGCTAACATGCTTGCTGCTGCACCACCAACAGGGCCACCAAGGGCTGTTCCAATCGTAGGGGCTATTTCGCCCAATATCCCTTTAATTGCATCAAACTTCATCGAAAATACTCCGCAAAAACAATACTTGCTATAATAAATGGATAAATAGACATGACCATTCTTTCTAGCTTATCAAAGCGCTTTACACCAGAATCTAACTGTCGTTGAATCATTTCATAACGAACAGCACATTCTTTTTCATGGCCTTCGATACGTGCTAAGAGTTCTTCAGTCTTTGACATTTTTTTATCCTAGTGGGTTCGCTAAAGAATCTAGGCCTAGCCATAGATCATCTATTTCTTTTTGTATACGCTTTAGACGCTCATTTGTGTCTTTTAGCGACTCAACTCTGTTTTCTACTTTAAGTACAGATTCTGAATTACTTTTTTCTACAGCAGCTACACGGTCTCGTAAGTCTAGTAAGTCCTGCTGTGCTTTCATGATGGCTTCAAGGTTTGTACCTAATTCAGCCAACTTTCCTTGTAAACTTGCTACGTCATTGTCTTCAAGGCTTTGTTGCATGTTAGATATAATTACTTCATAGCCCTGTAAGGCTGTAGATTGACTCTCACGCAAATCTTCGAACCTAGCCTTTAAAGTTTTAACAGTAACTCCAGCGTCCTGTACAGCGGCTTCTTGGGCTTCTAAGCGACTGAAGAACTCACTGGTTGCCCAGATTCCTCCAGCAATAGTTGATGCAAAAGAAACAACTACTGCAACGTAAACACCCTTAAACGACTGACCGCCTATGTTAAGTTCTAAGTCATCAAGCGCCATTGATACAGGCCTCATAATCCACAGCGAACCAGCAACCGCCTTCAGGGGAAGTTCTGAAGAAGTCTGTTTGTTCGCCTTCAACGATAATAGCTTCAACAGTTACAAAGTATCCGCCAAGCGCTAAACCTTGTATTGTCTCACCACCATCAAACGAAACCCACACTGCCTGTGTAGCAACATCAAAAAACGATGTAGCGGCTTCTTGATATGTGACACGAATGTCATAGGCCATATCATCTGCTGCGGCTACTAAGTCTTCGTCGTTGGCTACAGCAAAATAAGCTGCTGCAACTTGTGCGGCTGATTCTACATTTTCTAAAGACTCGTTGTAGAAGTCTACTTCTGCGTCTGCTAGAACAACATCGTTGGCTTCTATGTACTCTTGAAGGGCCATAGCACCACGCTCATCACCAGCATTCTGAGCATCTTCAGCCATTTGATTTACAACAACTACTTCTATTACGGCTTGACTAGCTTCAACAAAAGTATCAACTGCTGTGTTTACTTCGTTCATAGCTTGGTCGGCTTGGTTGTCAAAGTATTCTTGAGCGCCGGGATTGTACGTATAGACTGCGTTCTGTACTGCGGCTAAAGCTTGATTGTACGCATCAGATTGGTCGTAACTAATCTTACCGCCTTCTGTTGCACCTGTAGGAGCTATTTTTCCTTGAGGCGCAAAAGACTGCATACCACCAACAGCTTGAATACCATACTTAAAACTATCTCGAATAGACTGAGATGCGTTTACTAGGTTATCAATTTCGTTACTGTACGCTGGTGCGGAAACGATCAGAGACGCTAATAGTGCTTTCAACCTCAGTTGATTCATTCGTACCTACTCCTAGTAAGCTATCGTAAAGATTTTTGTTGTCTAAGTAATCAGTAATATGTAACTCAGGGTTTTGTTTTATTTCGAGTAATGCGTTTCTGCCAACTACTAACTTGCCATTTTTTACAATCGGACAAGGCGTAGCAGACATAAACATAGCCCTCCACACGTTTGGGTTTTGACACATTAGCGATACAGCGGCTACCTTCATACCCATGTTGCTCAAAGTTATTGCGTCTCTACGGCGATTACACTCAACATCCTGTGTGTATTTGCCTGAAGACACACCAACACTTAAAAGCTGTAGGCCTCCTGTAGTGCTTTGGAGACAGCTTTCAGATCCATTAGACATAAGACTAGGGCTGATTGCTGTGTTTACTGGCATACCACTTGAGCCTGCACCATTATAAGTTTTGTTGGTGTTGTAGCTTCCAGAGGTATTGTTGCCACCTACTTGCGTGTTAGTATTTAAATCACCTTCTTGGCTGTTATCTGGTAGTTCAGAAGGCACTCCTTCTATTTCTACCTCACCTTCGACTTCAACTTGTTCTCTAGTCTGGGCAAACCCTGACAGCGATAAAGTCATTAGCGCAAATAACAACCAATAACGCATAATTTACCAAGGCATACCATCAGCAGATACAGGATTCTTCTGCGCTTCGATGTTAGCTGTCAGTGCCGCTTCAGTAGCGTCTTGGTCTACCTCTGCGTGTACCCATGCCAGCACGTCAGCCTCTGTTAAGCTGTCGTAAGCAACAAAGCCGTCAGCATCAGCGTCAGGTGTAAAACCTACAGTGCCGTAGCTAGAAGCTGTAAATGTGTCGTCACCAACAGTTTCAGATTCAGTAACACGCCAGTGTGCAACGGTTACACCGCCGTCTGCCAAGTTACGCTCAAGGTTTGCGATAGTCCATGTAGCCATTGTTAGTCTCCAAATACTGCGTTGCAAATAGTTTGTACGTTAGAAGGTTCTGATGACCAGTCGTCGCCAGAGTTAATTACATGACGGTGATACGACTGTGAAATTACAGCGCCGTCTTCAGCAATACGAGTGGCAGTGCGTACTTGAACGACAGAGCCGTCTTCTGTAGCTACTACTTCGATCTTGTCTGCTACTGTTTCTTTAGTTAGTGACATTGTTGTCTCCTTAGTTAGTCCAGCCCCAGAGTCCACTGAGGCTATTTAGGGTTAGGTTGTCTTGAATACAAAAGTCGCCGAAAAGTAATTTCTAAAAGCACTAGCACCAGTTGTTAAATCTGTTACATCTACTAAGTCAAAGTTACCTGTAATATTCGTGGCTCCTTTTTGAAGCGCTAGGGAGTATTGACCATTGTTTCCGTACACTCTTAAATTAGGCATGTCTGTTGCAAAACGAACGGCCGTCCCTATAGCTCCAGAAACAGGTGCGTTTGAAGCCGAGTTAAAGGCAAAGGGATTTCCTGTGATTGTAATAGCTCCAGAAGCCGTACCCACAGAAACGTTGCTTGTAGCTACAACGCACGTAAGACGAACAGTGTCACCAATTTTGGTGTATGTCCCGTGTTGTACTGAGTACGTTAGCGTAGTAAATGAACCAGACGCTGAAGCAATCCCAGGAGTCCACGTCCCTTCTTCGTAGTCGTCTAGCTTGTTCGCCGCCGCAGTACCGCCGAGGTATGCTCCACCTGACAGGTAAAGGTTTTTGAATCGACCTGTTGAATAACCTAAGCTAACAGCGTCATCTCTAACTGCGCCAGAGGAGTCACCGGGATTAACAGTAGAGTTACCAATCCAAACGGAAGTGTTTAAGTCGGTGCGTCCCATGTAAATAGAAGAACTATTTTTAACACCGCCGGACAGGTAGAGGTCTTTGAAGCGGTTACCAGTATTGCCTAAATCAGTTGTCCCATTAGACAAACTTCCAGACAGCATTGGATTAATAGATGTGCCACCAAAATCAAGACCAGTTTCGTTTGTTCCTGTGGAAGTTATATACAGTACAGTTCCTGCACGACTACCAATACTGCCGACTGCTGAGTTGTCCTTGCGGAACTGCAAAATAGAACCGTCGCTTGTTTCACGGTTTAAAACAGCTACGTTGTCGCCGTCTCTGGTAGAAACTAAAAGGCCATCTGAATTTATTTCATGTCCTGCGACACTAAAAGCCGAACCAGTCTTCCCAACCAACAAGTTGCCGCTGGAGTCGACGCGTGCGCGTTCTGAAGCATCTACCCACAAACTTAATTTAGAAGACCCTGTATCTTGTCCTTGGTCTGCCATTAAATATAAATCACCATTAGATGACTGTATTTCAGCGTAAGCGTTTCCTGTGCTGTCAGAGTCCTCTAAACGGATAACAGGATACCCCGCCGCAATGTGCAATTCTTCGGCAGGAGAAGTCGTACCGATACCTACCCGACCGCTAGCATCAATACGCATGGCTTCGCTAGTACCAGACACAAATTTTAAAGGTGCCGCTCCTGTACTAGAATCTCTACTGTATATGGTGTTAACGCCACTTTCAGCACCAATTAATAAAACACCAGCCGTAGCGCCTGTTCTTTCTAGTTTTAAATATGTAGAAATAGAATCAACTACATGAAGGCGAGTGTTTGTAGCCGGAGTAGTACCAATACCAACGTTGCCGATGGAGTCTATGCGCATGCGTTCAGCTGACACTGTCTGGTCAAACGCCGCAGTACCCAAGACAATCTCCTGACCTTCTATTTGAATAGGTCTAAGATTGTTGGCGGTATTCTCTATACTACGTAGTGAAGTACGGCTATCGCCTTCTGTGTCAAAATCTACCACTAAATTACGAGCGGAACTAAGCTGAACATGAAGCGGGCCTTGTGGCGAAGTAGCACCAATACCGACGTTGCCGCTTGAGTCGATTCGCATGGCTTCTGATGATACTGTCTGGTCAAACGCCGCAGTACCCAAGATAATTTCCGAACCTTCTACTTGGATAGGTCTAAGGTTGTTCGCTACATCCTCTATACTACGTAGCGACACACGACTATCACCTTCTGTGTCAAAGCCTACCACTAAATTACGAGAGGAATTAAGAGAGACCTGAAGAGGGCCTTGTGGCGAAGTCGTGCCGATACCGACGTTGCCGCTGGAGTCGATGCGCATACGCTCAGAGCCGCCAGTAAATATACGAGCAGTGTTTGCTATGCTATAGGATAGTTTATTTGTAGACGTACCAAACGTATCACCTATGACACCGCCTGAGAGATAGAGGTCTTTCCATCGAGACGTAGAAGAGCCTAAGTCCATCTGGTTATCAGCAGTGGTGTCGTCAACGTCACGAGGGATAATCAAAGTGTCTTCGATCTTGAGTCCGCGTGTGTCATTACCGTAGATGATGTTTGTAGATGCCGCTGAGATAGTACCGACTGCTGAGTTGTCCTTGCGGAACTCTGCAATGGTGCCGTCAGAGGTCTTGCGGTTAAGAACTAAAGACTGCGAACCGTCAGTAGTAGCTACAGCCAAACCATCATCTTTGGCTTCAAAACCTACGGTGTTAGTAGAGTCTTGAGAGGTTTTCCCAACCAACAAGTGTCCGCCGGAGGTGATGCGCATGGCTTCTGTGCCAGCGTTAGAGCTAAACGTAAGTGTGTCGCCACGTAGACCGCCTGACAGGTAGAGGTCTTTGAATCGTGAGTCGGACTTGCCTAAGTCAACAGTATTGTCTCGCAAAGCACCTGCATTGTTAGTTGGTCTTATTAAGTTATTTACGTCATCAAAGTAAAGACCTGTGTTGCCAGAAGAAAAATACAACTCACTACTAGCAACACCAATACTACCGACTGTGGCGCCGTTGCGGAAGTTTATAATTTCGCCATCAGACGATAAACGATTGAATAAACCAGAGCGTTGACCTGATGTAACGAAAGACCCTTCACCAGTGTTTCTAAGCACAACACCTGCCGTACTATTATCATTTGATGTTTTTGAAACCAACAAGTTGCCGTTTGTATCTAGCCTCATGACTTGACTGTCAGCCATGCCAAAAATTGTAGCTGTCTGACTGTTAAGCCTTAGGTTTCCATTTGTCGCAGTAATGTCAGCAGAAGCGCCGAAGCCTGTATCTGTTAAAGTTATTCTTGGGTCATTAGAAGTGCTTAGATGCAAAACAGATGACGGACTGCCAGTACCAATACCCAAAAACTCCGCAGACGCATCCCAGAACAACTTCGCAGTTGTCCCCGTGTACTCGTAAAAGCTGATGTCGCCATTAGCTTCAACACGTAGCCTATCTTTGGTGTTAGTCTGTAAAGTAATCTCACCAGCAGATGCAGAAGCGTTGATGTCAAAGCCAGCGCCTCCTAAAGTGGTGTCATAAGACTGCACTGTAAGCGTTCTACCTGCCGCGCTTCCGCTTAAGCTAAGAATGTCAGTAGCGTTAGCGCCAGCTTGAGAAGTCAAACCATCAGCCACCAAAGTACCCGTTACGTCGACGCCTGTGGAGGTGGTGGCTAGTTTTGCGCTTGTGTTGTGATATAGAGTTGTTTCTGAATCCATATCAATTTGCAGAACAACATTGTCGCTTCCATCTAGGAAATTAAAATTATTGCCGTTTGATTTGAAATTTAGGTTTCCAGAGCCAGCGTCTTCAATGTAGCTTTGCGAACTTGCATGATAAATTTGTAGGTCAGAGCTATCACCAAAGATGGCCTTGTCGTTGTCACCGAAGGACACGTCAGCCGTAGTCGTAAGACCTGCAAAGGTTGGACTGTCAGTAGTAGCAACGCCTTGGTCTAAAGACTTAACAGCAGTAAGGTTAGTAACCTCAGAGTCCATCAAAGCACCAGCGGCTGTGACGTTAGTAGTGTCAGTTACGTCTGCATTGGTTTCAACTGTGTCTAGCTTTGTACCATCTGTAGCTACGTCTCGACCGTCTACAGTACCGCCTACAGTAATGTTACCTGTGGCAGAAACAGTAGTAAATGATCCAGCTGCTGCAGTAGAACCACCAATAACAGTACCATCAATAGTACCGCCATCAATGTCAGGCGTGTTTACGTCAGGAGACGTTAATGTTTTGTTTGTAAGCGTTTGTGTGCCAGCTAGAGTTGTTACAGTGCTATCAATAGCAAAGGTAACAGCATTACCTGAGCCAGACGTATCAATACCAGTACCGCCTGTAAGTGTTAGCGCCTCAGAGTCTAAATCAATGCTTAACGCACCGCCTGAGTCAGCTTGAAAATCTAGGTCTTGTGCAGTGACCTGTGAGTCAACGTAAGCTTTTACGGACTGTTGAGTTACAAGTGCTGTAGCACTATCTGAAGATAAATCATCTTCATCAAGAATAGTTGTGACTGTTGAGCCAGAGGTTAATGTAAGACTATCAACATTGGCAGTCCCATCAATATAAAGGTCTTTAAACTGAAGGGAGGAAGTACCCAGATCAATATCATTAGTAGTAACAGGAACAACAGCACCATCTTGAATACGAATCTGCTCGACTGCTGCACTAGAAACCTCTACATAAAAACCCCAACGATTGTTAGTGCTATCTACTTCAATCTTGTTAAGAAAATCTAGGTCTCCAATCTTAAAGATGTTACCACCTTGACCAGAAGAGCCGTCGTGACGGTGACCAGTAGAAGATGCTGAAGTGCTTGAATACGTAAAGGCATTAACTAACTGGTTATACTCATCATTAAACAATGAGGCCGTAATAGTATCGCCATCACTTAACGTACTTTGTCGAGTGTAATTCTGGGCCATGTTTATCTCCTACCTGATGGCATATAATCTATGTAAAGGCCATTGACTGCATATGGCGCTTTAGTATCTGTACTTGTAATTCTAAAACTTACTGTGTTTCCGCTGCCTTCTACAGGCTGTCGAACCATTGGGTCGTTACTAGCGCCAAAGGTTGCTGTACCAAAAATAGCACTACCAAAGATCGCAGGAAGCGGCACAGAGTTCAGCGTATAATCTGGAGGCTGTGGAATATCTGTGTCTTCGTAGTCAAAACGCATACGAAGTGTTGGCTGAATCTCACCTTCTGGGCTAAGAGACAACCGTGCATACTTAACTGTTTTACGTGTACCAATATCACCAAAGTCAAAGTTGGGTGTTTGATAAATAGCTTCTATGTTTGAAGCAACGCCAGCGGGATTAAAAGCATTACCTTTATCATGATTATAAATATATCCATCTTTATCACCATGAAAAGCTTTTTCAACTCCGTTGTTATCGAATCCTGTTGTAAGTCCCATAGCTTGAATGCCAAGCGTTTCAGCCCATTCAAAGCCATTAGCAGTAAACGTACCAATAATTCCTTTAGAAACATTTGAACCTAAAGCCTTATCCGTATAAAATAAACGATACTGAGACTTAGAGCGCAGTACACAGCTATCAATAGTAAACGTGTTGATTGAGTCTGCAATATCTCCGATAACACTTTGAATCTGTCGAGACACAGAGCTTAACTCAACGTCACCAATACGTGCTGTACCAGCAATAGTACGAATACCGTCAGGACTCAAGAACAAAAGGTCACCACCAATTTCTTGAATGCTATAGCCTGACAAACAACCTACGTTTTCTGTAATAGGGTCGATACGTATATTGTTAGAATCATTAATGTTTATAAGCTTGTGAATGCTATTCTTAGCAAACACAATCAAATCAGTACGGAATCCACGAATACCTTGAATCTGATCTGATATGACTACTGAGCCAGCACCAGTACCTGTAAAGTTATCAGGGTCATTGTAAACACTGTAGTAAACTGTATTTAAATTATTTTCTACGCCTGCTGCAATAAGGTGATGGTCGTGGTTGGCTATGTACTTAACGCCATTAGTACCATCTACTGTAATTTCAAACGCAAAAAATGTACGAGTTGTTAGTGCGCCAGAGCCTTCCATACGGAACGAATAAAGCTTGTTAGCACCGTCTGCAATGATCAACTCGCCATAATCAAATGTTGCACCTTCAAAAAGTGCAAACGAGCATTGACCTTGCCCTGTACGTGTTAAGGCACTGCGACCTGTAAAAGTGGTATAGTTATCACCACCATTAGCCACACTACTTTTATTAATTTGTATCCACGTTGAGCCATCAATACTAAAATGTATATCAGTACCTGAGCAAACAACCACACCATCGCCATACACAAAAATCCCAAGAATGTCATTATCAGTATTGGGACGTGTATCACCATATTGCGTAAAGCCATTAATACGTCGATAGCCACCATCAGGATCTACCTCAAAGTTTCTAAGGCGTGTAGCAAGTCCGGGCTGTCGAAGCATTTCAAGCTGGTTGAGGTTGGTGTTTAAACCACCTCTACATGAAACGCCAAAGGGCTGAGACATTTATACAAACCTCACACGATCTGTTTTCATATAGTCAGGCGTAGAACTCATTAGATTTCCTTTCATGAGCTTTAGGCCACGCTTATAGTCTTCTAGTGCAAATGCTGCAGCTTGCGAGCTTTCTTTAAACTGATGAATATAGTATCTAGCTCTAGCAAGCAATACAGGCTTGTAAATATTTGGGAATACAATTTCATCCCCATGTGCGCTTAGTTCTGTTGGAAGATTGTACGCAAAGAAATAAACGCGATAAACTTTATCTGGAATTGAGCTTAGTCCGAACTTACGATTATCTGGACTAATAATAACTTTGCTAGGCTCACCATGGTTTTGCGTATCTGCATCGTCTTGGTTTTCTGATGTGCGTACAAAGTCTTTCCATTCTTCTGTAGTTGTAAACTTAAGATTTTTACTAACATAAGGCGCTGACTCACCGTCTACACCAATTGTTGTTAAATAAAAATTATCCCAATCAATATAGCCGTAGTCTGTTGTCAAGCTAGATGACGTAGGCTTTAACAAATACCAACGAGTGCCTGCTACAGTTTCTACATAAGTATTACCATAAAAAGGATCTGTAGAACCGCTTGTATCTACAGCAAGAAAAGGCCATTGAGGTTCTTCATTAACAATATCAAGGTATGCTCTGTTTACACAATCCTTAATATGTTGCTGAACACCAATAGCCCCAGCAAACGTCGAAGATGTGAGAGCTACTTCATTCAACTCTCGCAACAACTCGTTTGTAATTTCAAGATAAGTAGCAGCCATTATTTCTTATGAACCTTTTGAATTTCAAAGTTAGCTTCTTTCGAAGCACCTTTGTGGGGTTTGTAGCCATCTTTAGGATCTTTCATGAGCTTATGTTCTTTGCCCTTTTTCATCCAGTGATAGCCTTCAGGGGCTTTGACTTTCATTTTAGTTAGGCGTACAAGTGCGCATAGAACTTTTTACTGCGCTACCGCCTTTTCCGTATGCTCGACGTGCAGAGGCGTTGCCATCTTTTTTAACTTTACAACCCTTGTTGTATCCTGCCCTTTTATCTTTTTTCATCATTCTTTTTTCTCCCAAAAATACGATCATAGTTGTCGTCATATTTTTTCTTGTCTTCGTTTTTTAAGTACTGGCCTCTTAGTTTAACTTTTCCAGTACCCATTCGAATAGGGTTTGCTTCTGATCCAATTTGTGGCATAATAAAAACCTTAAAGAAAAGGGGGAGTATTTCATCCCCCATTCCGCTTTAGTCGATGCCGTAGAAGGCAGAGACAAGTGCTTCAGGACGAAGTACTTTAGCTCCGTAAACGTGAAGACCACGTACAATGTCGCCAAAGCTTGCAGTGTCACGGACTACTTCAGTGTTAATGATAGTCTGTGCAGTGCAAACTGCAGACATGTGACCAGCAATACACTTACCAGCTGCATTAGAAGTAGCTGCAATGTTGTTAGTCTTGTACATGTCAAAGCCACGCAACTTACCAGAAGATACGAGACCGTTACGGATTGAACCCTGACCAGCGTTAAAATCAACGCTCATAAGCTTAGAGCTAGACTGTACAAGCTGCTCGTAGAACTCTGGGTTAGCAAGGAACCAACGACCTTCTTCAGGAACATTTTGCTCGTCAAGAAGACGTGCCATGTGTGAAAGAACATCAATTGGATCATGCTCGCCAGAAGCGTAGCCGATGTCAAGGTTACCAGTACCGTCGAAGGTGCCAGCTGCAAGGTCAGTTGCGCTGTCCGAACCAAGGATGTGGTTAGGAGATGACGCAGGAACGCCTGCAAACATCTTAGCAATTACGCCCGTGTCAAATGCGTCACGAAGTGCGTAAGCAGCTGAAGACGAAGCAACTTCCTTAAAGTTGACGTGAGACATTGAAGTTTCGATGTCGTCAACGATGAACTTGAATGCGTTCGCCGTATCAACAACAAGAGTTACTTCGTTGTCAGTCAATGTAGTTGCAGTGATAGAACCACCACGCTCGTACTGATCAACAGAAATTACTGGCTCTTTGATGATCTTAACTGAATCACCGTAAGCTGAAATTTCACCAGCATAATCAGTATTTGTGATGGCTTCTGCAACAGATGCCTTGCGGAAGAAGTTAAGTACCTTCTTGGAATAGATTTCTGGCATGAAGTTATTGCCAGCGAAGTTGCTCCCGGACGACTGAGCAAAATATTGGTCCGATGTATTACTAGCCATTGTATTGACTCCTTAAAACAAAGTTATTTAATTACTCTGCCTTCTTGGGCCGCTTGATCAATTTCTTTTTCAAGTCGATCATAATCGTCCATAGATAAGGCAGCGATTTCCCGAGTTGTCCAAACTTTTGGCTGCTTAGTGTCTACAGTTGTAGTTTTAGTAGATACTAAACTTGCAGCGTCTTTTCTGGACACTTTTTGACTTGACTGAGTTTTAGGGCTTTTTACATTCATGCCCCTTTCCATTTTATAGATATCTATAGCACGACTAGCTAAACCAACATTGTCTGGGTTATTATAGATCCAACCTTGAATTTCTTCAGGTTGTTCTTTAGCCCAATCATGAAACTCTTCATCGCCACGAATATCTTCAAAGTCAGGATGACGGTCTCTCAACTTAGTTTCAGCTTCACGTCGTGCGATCATTGCTTCTCGCTCTTCGATTGCTTGCATCTTTTGTTGAAGTGCCTGTACTTCTTTTTGACTTCGTAGATGTGCAACAGACTCTACAGTTTCGTACAAATCAGGATAATCAGTTCTAAACTGCTCCAACTCTTCAGCTGATTTTGGCGGCTGGTAAGCTGGTTGAACAGACTGAGCTTGCGCTAACAGTTCTTGTTCTTTTTGTTTAAACTCTGAAATCCTTTCATCATAATGTCGTTTTAAATCGTCATACCTTTTTTTATAGTTAGTTCCTTTTTGTTTTTGAGGGGCCGTGTCTTGGGTAGCCTCATCAGAACTTCCTGATTCAAAAAATAGACTCTCTGCTGATCCATTAGATGCTTCTGGCTCCTCGTGCCAAGATTTTTTTGCATTGTATGGATTAGCTTCTGGTTCGTGTACTTCAGTCATGTCTTACTCCTTTTCGGGGCTTGTTTGTTTTCAAGGTGGCTAGAAGTAATTCTAGGGTCTTGAGATTACAAGGTGGCCTCAAGGTTATTGTTGTGATAAGGGGCTAAAAGTTCTAGGTAGCCTTATCGTCGCATTAAGCTAGGAATGCGATTAGAATCGAGCATCTGCTCTTCAATCTCATCATCACTCATAGCTTCATCTGGCAGTACAGCTTTCTCATCTTGTGTTGGGTCATTCATGATTCCACCAACTGCCTTGTTCTGTCGTTCAGATTGTTTTTCAGCGTCTTTCATCATTTTTTCTAGTTTTTCTACGCCGATAACATCTACTGCTTTTTTGGTAAATACAAATTCACCGTCTGAAAGTCGTGCAGGAATGTCGTCTGATGTGCCTGTGCCGGGACCATCAACTTCACCTGCACCTGTAAATTCTGCAGAAGACAAAACAATTTTGTCAAACAGTTCGCTAAGTCTATTATCAGCCTCTAGTGCTTTGTTGACATATTCTATTTCATCATCTGATAATGTTTCATCCATAACGTATGAAACGTAATCGTCTTCCATTTCTCCATCAGGCTTAATGCCTTCAGCGGGAATCAATAATCCCACCATTCCGCCATCTGCTTTCATTTCTCGTGGACCTAATTCTTGGACAAGATCTTTAAATCCTTTAAACATTTCATAGTCTTCTGGAGAAACATTAGAAATAAACTCACGAGTTTCTCTAGGATTAAGGCCTTTCGCATAAGTTTCAAGCTCTCCTAAACTATTAAACAGTTGTAGATTGTCTGCAACATCAGACGGCTCCATTCCGCGCACAAGCTCTAGCATGTCTTCTTGCACATCTCCCATATCTGGTGCAAGCTTAGAGCGATATGCTGGCGGCAGATCAGCCATCAATGCTTCTAAATCATCTGGGTCCATGTTGTCTAAAAACTCTGGATCTTGCATTAAAGCATCTTCGAGCATTTCTGCTGCTCTGTCTGCTTCTTCGTCTGCAAGAGACGATTTACGTGCTGCAGTTTTTGCAGGCGCTTCTTTAGATGCTTTTGCACCTGCAAAGCTTAAAACTTTTTTAGCTAAAATACCACCAGCGCTTTTTGCTTCGCGTTCTGGTGGTACCATTAAAGACTGATCATACATTGTCATCTTTGAATTCCTTTGCGGCTTTTACTTGGGCTGGAAGTGTCAGGAAATTATCCAGAAAATTCACTCTCCCCTGCTTGCGGTACATTTCCTGTTCCGATGTTGCCATCACCAGTCCCTGTAGCTCCAAGTTCTTGCGGTGGTTGAGGTACTCCTTCAGGGCTTCCCATAACTCCGGATTGTTCGTCAGTGGGGACAGCCTCGCTGCCAGTTGCTTGTCCAACATTATTTTGCATTCCTATTATTTGTGCAGCAATTGCAGCCTCTTCTGGGTCGTTGAGAATCTCATCAGGATCAAGATCCAGTGAGTAAGCTAACTCAGAAATAAGCTTAGACATTTTTACAAATGGAGCAATCGCTGGGTTTTGGGCTGTTTGCAAGAACATTGTTAATCGTTGACTTCGTACTTCTTTTTGCATTAGGCTGTTTGTACCCATAGCTTTAATTTCTAAATCGCCTTGGGTATCAATATCGCCTTCAAAAAACTGCATATTCCATTGGAAGTATGATTGTCCTAGCGGCTTAAGTAAAAAATCATCTAAGTTTTTTACAACCGTTTTAATATTAAGTGACGCTGCGCCAAGCAACATTGACATTCCTGATGCTGTTCGCGTCATGCTCTGCACACCTGTCTGTCCGTGTGAGTAGCTAGGAATGCCTGTTTGCTCGTCTGCAAGCTGTCGGAACTTATCAAACATCATCATGTTTTCTTGTGATGTGTTTGGAAACTTTAGTCCATGAATACTTTGGCCCGGAACACCTGCTTGTCGTCGGAAAATTTTGCCGGGATATACTTCCATGCTTTGACCACCAGCAAGCATAGACTCATCAACTTCAAAGACTAGAGAGCCACTAAGAGCTAGGTTGTCAATAGCCATACGTGCGTGACCGTTCATAACCTGCTGACTATCATTCATGTTTTCTGCAATACCGATACCAAAGAAGCTGTATGGGTTTCTCTCATACGGAAAAGCGTGATACGGTATACGCATAGGTGTAAATGGGTTGACTACTGCACGAAGCACAAGTCCATTACAAACCCAAGCATTAATTTGAATTTCAGCTAGGTCATCAACGTCGTCGCCAACGTCCATTCCTATTTCACGAGCGTATTCTGCATCCATTACGCCCCAATACTCTAGTACTTCATACTGACCACTACCATACTCATCTGAGCGTTGATCGTCTTTTAGCTCATGTTCGTAATCACGTTCAGTATAGTTTGGCCCTAAAGCCAACACTTCACGAATAGCGTCTTCATTAAAATAAGGTAGCTTGGTTAAACCTCGAACTTGAGACTTATTTAGTTTATGACGATGAAGAACATATTCACATTCATCTAGGCTAGTGGCGCTAGGGTCAGGGAAAAAATCCCAAATAGACACAAACTCAATGCGAGGTACTCTAACAAATAGCGGGTTATATTCACGTTCTCCTGTTTCTTCGCTGTTTTCCCAGCGGTGTAAAGTTTTATTATAATTAAACGGTCCTTTAATAATACCTGTACCAAATAAACACGACTCAAATATTGCATTGCGAAGTTCGCTTGAGCCGTTAGACTCATCAATCTGATCGTGAATTAACTTCTCCATATTACGTGCTGATTTTTTAGCTGGAGAAATTTCTAGTACTTGAGGATCTGGGCTAGGACCATCTTCAAAATTATCAATATTTTCTTCAATAGTTTCGTCTAAAAACTTGGAAGCTCTGTATGTAGCTCCCGGTTTTAAAACTTTACCGTCACCATCAAAGCCTACATCAAATGGGTTTTCGTCTGCACTTTGTGCGCCTGTAGGTGTAGCTGCACTTGTTTCAATTCCCGGCACTGATTGGTTTGCAAGGTGCATATACTCTGCAACGCCTTCGGGAATAACAGTAGGACTAACGCCAATGGGGAACTTCCCTGTTCCAAAAATAACATCAATCAGTTGTCCGTATGCTGCTAATACTTTAGTTTTTGTAATTTTAATAAAGACTCTAGACTTTTCGCTTTCACGGAAAGGAATTCCTTTTGGATACACACCACGAAAGTTATGATAAGCATTAATCCAGCGATCTTCATCGTGTTCACGCGCTTGTTCTGCACTAGTAAAACGCGCTTCGATAAGACCTGCAAGATTAGATTTGAGGCTTTCGTCTAACTCAACATTAAGACCATCTTCATTTTCAACTTCTGTGAAATAAATATTGTCTGCGCTGTCTAAGATGTCTTCATTCATATATTAGTAACCAAACGTCGAGTCGAAAGGCTGAAAGTGTTGTTCACGCTGTAAATTACGTATTTGACTTAGCGGATCATTTATTCGTGGCCTAGACATAATTAAGTATCGTAGTGCGTCGTAAGCGTGATCCGAAGCGTGTGTATCAACATCCTCAGGATTATTTCTATCAAGCGGAATGCCTTGTAGTTCACGAATCAGATTAGGACAAGTATTAAATATCTGCATTCGTGGCCTGCCAGATGGTTGAACTTTTAAGTGTTCATGTATCTGTATTTTTCCTGCAACACGGTTCTTATCTGCAGGACGTAATTTGTGTCCACCTTGTATTAGGGTTTCTGCAACTGTCGGGCCAGTAGTTCCTGTGCGTGACCAACACGCTGTATCTAATACGCCTCTGACAGAAGTTGGATCATTTAGTTCCATGTTAGTAAGCATTTCTGCTAACTCTGTAGCTAAAAGACCCTTTCTATATAACTCTCTATATATAATCAGCGTTCCGTCGCTAGGGTCAAGTGCGGCCCAAACGCAAGCTGATTCTGATGCATAACCATAGTCAAGTCCTTTGGTTCGTTCCCAGTGTAGTGGGATTTCAAACGGCTCAACGACATGGAGATGCCTGTCAAACTCTGTAAATGCTGCGCCTTCTGCAATTTCCCAGTTACCCTCAAGCAACTGTTTGCGCTGAGTAGGCGGCAAGCTTTTTAGCATTTGTTCGTATCGACCATCTTGTGCCAGATACGGATTGTCATTCAATCTTGCTGGAATAAACTTACGTGTAATTCCATCATCACCCATAAAAGACTCGTTAGGTGGTGATGGTGAAATGTACCTTTTCTTAACCCATTGTGCGCCAGAACCGCCGGGGTTTGCTGTACAGCGCATGTAAGGTACTATTTCTGAATCAGTTGTACGTAATCGTGAAGCTAAATAGTTCCAAGAAAATTCGGTTGGGAGATGGGTAATTTCGTCAAAACCTATCCAACTGTATGCTTGTCCTTGATAACGATATACGTCTGCATCTCGTTCTAAGAAACCGAATTCAACTTTTGCACCGCTTGGAAAATTCCAAAGCTTTTCTACTTCACGATATCTGCAGCCGGGAAAGGCTTTGGGATAAAGTTCACGAGATTTGTCGATAAGTTCTCGTAACTCTGGCATAGAACGTCGCAGGATTAATGCTCTATGCGCTCCCCTATGTGCAAAGCGAAGTGGATCAACCAACATCGCATAGCTTTTGCCTCCACCAGCCGCACCGCCGTACAATACATCTGTTTCACCCGCAGCCAAGAAATCAGTTTGTGGTCCCTCATTAGGACTAAATATAACATTCTCTTTCAACTCAGTCTTGAGCGAAGATGCTGCTTCTTCTACAAACGTCTCTTCAACAACTTTACTTTTGTTGTTGTCTTCTAGCAAGTCTAGGGCTTTTTCGGTATTCTCAACAGATTTTTGGTATCGTGAGATAGCGGAACGTGCCTGCGCTATTTTTTTCTTTTTTGTCCTTACTTTTTTTGAAGCTTCTTGTTTTGCTTTAGTTCTTGAGTGATAGTTGTATCCCCTGCCCTTTGAGCCTTTTGGCCTTCCGGGTTTTTTCTTGGGGGTGCCATCAGCTTTTAGCTTAAAGCTACCGTCTTCATTTTGTAAATAGTTTTGTGGGTTTAAATCCCAATCGTTCTTATCCATCTTTTTTGATTATTTTTTGTAATCCTTGATGGGATATAGAGCGACCAGTTTCATGGGTCAACCACAACGCACCCTCGCGTAGAGACAAAGATTTTGATTTAATCATCGGTAGTATCTTGTTTAAAGCTTCAAGTTCGCTGGGTATCTCTTCGATGTGTTCAAAATCATTATCTACTAACCTGTAACCAAATGGAATTGTACTACTAGTCCGTCTCTTCATATTCTACATCTTCAATAATAGTCGGAGCTTTAGCCGGAAGAATAAACAATCCACTTGGCGTTTCAACTTTAACATCAAGCCTTTCTTTCTTTGCAACTCCTACACGGTCTAGGAGCGTCTGTGCGGCTTGTACACGAATATTAGCTTGAGGGATAGGCTCATCGCTCTCCATAACTTGAACGAGCTTCAGAGCCGCTTTAGGTGCGTTTACGGCCAACACGCCTTCAGCTAAATCTAGTATCTCAGACTTAAGAGCTTTTACAACTGCTGTGTAGCTTCCTGCTGCATAGCCTGCTAGTTCAGCAGCTTGACGTGCATTGCCTCCACAAGCAATAAGATTGTCAAGAAAGTCTTGTTGTTTTACTGTCAATTCTTTTTTAGTTTCCATGTTATACATTATATACCTATATTGTATCTTTGTCAAGAACTTTATTTATCTTTTTTTGGTATTATTTCATTGACAAAATTGAAATACAGGTGTATAATAATATTTGTACCCGTCAGAGGTGCATATATATACATCTACTCGCCCACTATCGTGGGTGTCTCTTTAAAGGCCGGTGGGCCTTTTTTTATGTCTGGGCTTTAAAGGTCTGTGGGGCCAACTGGTAGACACTCCAAAAATCTCCAAAAATGTTTGAGCATGTATATATATACGGGGGAGGGGGCATGGGCACCTGCGTACCCCTAAAGACTTCAAAAATCTCTAAAGATTTTCTC
>Ga0196899_1000420_pt1 | contig 22259 bp, 40 predicted proteins | sample VirMetDEL_Sep_01_FD_169095 | JGI IMG/M metagenome (GOLD analysis project Ga0196899, IMG submission 169095) | Aqueous microbial communities from the Delaware River and Bay under freshwater to marine salinity gradient to study organic matter... | ecosystem: Environmental > Aquatic > Marine >... | reverse complement strand
CTTCATCCATAATTATTTAACCGGGTACCTTATCTGTGGGGTTCTATACATATCCTGACGATTTTTAGCGTCGCCAAGCTCCTTAAGTAATGCAAGAGACTCGTCATACCTCTTCTGATACCCTTGCAATACATCTGCTTCTGACTTCATAAAAGTAGCTGCTTCAAGCAATGACCCGTACAAAAGCACAGAATCAAAGTTATCTCCTAACCATGAAGTACTTGCTGTTACGATACTCTCTGGGTAGTAGAAATAATGAAGCTCCGCAGAATAAGCTGAGTTGGGTGTAGGCCCAAGTATAAAAGCTTCCGAATTAAATAACGCATAATGCGTTGGAACCCCAGTGCTACCAGGGTCAGGGAAAGATTCCCGAATAAAGTTTACGTCTTTATTGAGTAGAAACGTTTGAACTCCGTCAGCATCAATAACCGCAAGAGAATAAACAGACAGAAAATCTGCTGGTACACTCAAGTACTTATTGCCAGAGGTCATATTGCCGGTAACGTTTTTCCTAAAATCCGGTAACTGAATGGCGTTATAAACGCGCTGCTCAGCCTGTTGAATAAACGTATCTATCTGCTCTTTGCTAGTAAAAGTCGTAGCGGAAGCAGAAGTGTCATTTACCGATGTGTTAGGAAACGTATTCTCAGCGTAACCTTGAATCGTCTCAAATAAAGTAGCGTAGTTCATTAGGCTGTTCTTTTACTGAATCCAGTTCCTTTAGTAGCTGCACCTGCACCCCTTACCTTCTGGGTCTGAGTATTAGCTACGTTGTTTGGATAACCTGCTGTATTTGGTACAGGCACTTCTTTTGGTTGTGTATACTTGTTAGTGTCTTTCATGACAACTCCTTAACTGATTGTTACTGTTACCGTACCGATTGCACCATCGGCTTCTAAATCGTCTTCAAGTCCCGTTAAATTCAATTGGTTATCTAAACCTACAGGATTCCAACCCCATTGTATATCCCTTGACTGAGGGTAGCTATTGTCTGGTCTGGGGTTGCGTAAAGCCTGTGGATCGTCTACAGGGTACATACCTAGCTGTAACTGCGGTTGATCCGGTTCCCAGCATGAACGACATACCAGAATATTAACGTTTTTGGTCTTAATTGTTAGCTCTTTTAACTCCTTAAGCTTATATTGAAACCCACAACGGTCGCATTCCGCTATCGCTTTCTTGCCAGTAGCATATTTATTAGGCATAGCTACCCTTAATAGAACATCTCTCTAGGAGCCAGTCTCAATGAGGCTTTGTCTCTATCCTCAGTAGAAGCCAAGTTCCACTGCTCCTCGTAAGCCATCTTCAGCATCTCGATACGGTTCATAGCCTCTGGTATCTTAAGCGATAGGTAATAAGCCAGTCCAGCTACCATACAAGGCAGGAACCTAAATGGGATATCCTGAGTATTCACGCCATTACCAGCATCCTGAATGCGTCTAAGTCTCCAGTATACGAACGTATAGTAGTTAGTTTGATCCGGCGCAGGCCACACGTTAATTGTTGGGTAAGCAACTCCACTAGGTTCTGTAGCCCCAGATTGCCTGTCCACCCATACCTGTATTGGCCTACCCTGAGCGTTTTTGTTAGGTATAGTGGAGTATGTAGAGGAGCTGATACGAGTAATATTTATATCGCTTTGATTTTGCCCCGTTCCGGTTCGCACTACGTGATCCAACAAATCAATAGTATCGACAGGTAAATTGTATGAAATAGTACCCTGCGTAAGAGCAATGGTACCTTGATCGACCGTCCATAAATTAATGCCACGATTAGCCCATTCTATAGTTAATAGATTCAATGACCGTCGAGCAGTACGCATATCATAACCAGTACGTAGCTCAGACCCACAACGCTCAAATGCCTCTTCTACAAGGTTATTGAGATCTAGGTTAAAAGTAGTTGTATTTGTAGTTGTCATTTCATTTTCTTCAAGGTTTGAGCAAGCCTAGCTCGTTGCCCCAGTTTACCCGGTTTTTTGGCTGCTGCCGCTAGTTTTTTAGCCGGAATTTTCTGCCCTTTTTTAACACCTAAAGCTTGTTTTAAAGCCCCAGGTTTCTTTATAGCATCCTTAATCCAGTTCTTTGCCATACAACCTCCTACAGTAAGTGTATGTATTTAGATAGAATAATAGCCGCAATACCAAAAATCAAATATCCTTCTAGTCGCCACATACGATTATGAAGGGATTGTAGTTTCTCTAATACTGAAGAATACCTAACTGCGCACTCTCTTTCATGGGCATCTAGCTGTGCTTGAGTATTAGTTGTAGACGGAACGGCAACCATTTTCGCTGCCGGTTTCTTTTTGACTGCTGGTTTTTTGGTTGCGGTTGCCATTTATTTCTCCTTATGCGTCGGCAGGTTCAGGCGTGTTGCCTTCAGCTAACCACTCAAGATATTCTTGGTAGTCTGTGTTGTCTGGATCGAAGGGGATAGAAAGATATACTCCATCCTTTTCTGTACTTACAGAAATTACATTGCCTTCTAAATTGTTATGTAGTTTATACATTTATAGCTCCGCATTAAAACCAAGAACACCAGTAGCTGTATATCTTCTAATAGCAGCAGCATATCCTGTTGTAAATCCACTCCACCCATCAAAATTTAAATTAACAATAGAACCACTTGCGTTTCCTAATGAAGGATTATTGTTAGTGTCTCTATCTATATTTGTGTTTGCTCTAAATTTACCAGTTGAGGATAAAGTTGAATATAAACTAGGAGATGCTCTCATTGTTACAGGAAGAGCTAAAGATAAATTTAAAGCTGTACCAGAAGTGGCTACAGCAGTTGGTAAAGCTATATTAGTTGTATCAGAATGAACTTGAAAATACCTCTGACACAAAGCTAACTCAGTGCCATACGGTCTGCGCTCAAACTCAGTAGCTACTGAGCCAGCTTCTAGTTGTACTCCGGTGATGTAGAAGGTTGCTCCTGATGTGCCGACTACGCTGGTTGCGCCTGTGGCTGAAAAGTAATTTGATCCAGCCCAAGACCCTGCTGTTCCACTATAGGTTGTTCCTATTCCAAGTCCAAAAATAACTTGAACGCCGCATCCATTTGTTGAGCCAACCCAAGTTCCAGTGGTATCTCCAGCAACAGTTATTGATTTTTGTTCCCAGGTATTTGCTGAAGAAATGGTATAAGAAAAAGGATAACTTCTATTACCATCAGAATTTTTTAATGAACCACCAAATGTTCCAGTAAGACTAGAACGAACCCAAAAAGATAAAGTTACTGCTTTTGCATTAGCAGTCCCCCACGCCAAATCTGCAAAATTAAACCCTTCAACTTGCTGAATCAAAGCATAATAATCTGATGATCCAACAGAATAAGCAGACTGTGATGTGATGCCAAGATAGTTAGAAAATCCAGCGGGCGGCGTAACTGATCCAGCATTTTGTTGAACAATTACTTTTCCAGTTACTGATTGATAAAAACCCCAACGATCAACTGTATATCCGTTGATTGTATTTGCGGTAGCAGCACCAGCATTCCTCTGGTCAATCTCCATAGCACCATTAATGATGCGGTTCTTGCCCATAGTGTTATAGGCAGTAGGCGTAACAGAATTGATCGTAACAGTGTTACCACCAGAAGCATCAAGTATTGCGTTTGCTTTTATGGTACTCATGCTGCGATCTCCATAAGAGTCATAGTGACATAAATAGTAGAGGCATTAAAGTATGCCGTGCCTCCAGAGCTGGCTCTGAAATAAGGTTGGTAGTAAACTTGGTCGGTTGTTCCCGGAGAATCCAAAAGACAAATTGAATGAGAGATGCGAAGAACGCCTCCATAACATCCAGCAATATCAACAGGCTCTCCAGATAGCAGTGAAGAGTAACCGCCACCAGCGATCTGGCGATACATTTTAGTTAGTGCCTCTCGGCTATCTGTGTCATTAAAATAATTCCCGCCATTTACCATTACCAAAACTTTATTAGAAGAACTTTGTGGAGTAATACTTGCAATAAACCCAGATGCTGTATCTGAAGTATTTGTTGTTGCAATGCTGGAATTTGTCTGAGCCTGTACAACCTGCAAAACATTACCAGCCCTGCTTAGCGTATCAACAGTCCCAGTCTCATCAGGTAACGTTAGAGTCCTGTCAGTGCTAGTGTTAGGTGCAGCAATGGTTAGCGTACCTGTGCCACTAGCGTTAGGAGTTAAAGCAATTTTAGACATTGGCTATCTCAGCTTCCTTTGCGTTGATCACTTCTCTCATAAGTTTTCTGTGGCTAAGTATGTCTAGGTACTGACCGCTTACGTCTGTGCCTTCAAGATTCATCTCAGATATCTTTACAACCACCCAGTCAGATTCAGCTAGTAGCTTCTTAGCTTCTGCTATGTCTTGCTTCAAAGGCTCGATAGTCTGTAGCCTAGCAACCTCAGCATCAATCTCTGCGCTAGTTGGTTCAGTTTGGTTTTGATCTAACCACTCCAAGTCATCACCTCGAAGCACCCATTCTGCTCCCGGTCTAAGTGATTGAAGTGCGTCTGCTTTGTTTATCATCCTGCTATCTCCTGTGCAATTCCAACAATAGTTGTATTTCCAGCGTAAGAACCAACTCCACCAGTGTGCTGTAAATGAAAAATATTAGTGTTCCTTGTACTCGCTTTGAAATAAACTCGGTATTTAAGCTGTTGACCAGACGTATATGTTGGCGTATCTAAATATTGCATAACCGCAACACGATCATCCCAAGAATCGGAATATTGATTATGTTTATATGTTCCAGTAAGCCCTCTTGTGCTATCTCCGTTTACAGGACTATATGCACCGCCAGCAACAGAACGATAAATGTGTACAGCACCGCCCCAATTATTTGCTGCTGGGTTTGGGTGCATAAGAAATCCACTAAAATAAACCAGTATTTTTGAGCTAGTTTCAATTGGTGTTATTGCAATCTCAATTATATTGCTATCAATAAAAGAAGTGCTGGTACTGCTTGTGCCACCAGTAGGAGCTGCGGTTGCTTGAACAACTTGTAAAACACTACCTGCTGGCAACAAAGCACCAGTAACTGCATTACTAGCCAACATATCGGTATCAACAATACCGTCTGGTAAGCCACCTACGCTTACACCACCAATCGTTCCATTACCATTAATAGTTATAGCCATTTATACAATCGTCCATGTTGATCCGGTTGGTACAGTAACAGTCACACCAGAGTTTACGGTTATCGGTCCAGCACTCATAGCATTCTTGCCTGATGTGATGGTGTAGTTCTGTGTCACTGTCTGATCGTTCTCATAAAATATTACGTTACCTGTACCACCTGTAGGCATCGTGTGTTGAGACAATGATATAGGTTGATACGATACTGCTTGGAACTCATCACTTGCTGATGCACCTGTATTCAATACAACGGTTAGTCCATTGCTTGCAGTGTAATCACTTGGAGTAAGGAGCACACCATTTAAAAAGACATCAACGTAACCAATGACGTAGCCACCAGTTATGTTAAACGTAGTCTGACTAGCAGTAGCAGTTACATTAGTAACCGACCTAACTGTATTTCCAAATGGTGGAATACCTATGTAGCTCATGGATTAACCTCGTCTGCTGGCTCTGGAGTATTACCTTCTTCAAGCCATGCTAAGTATTCTTGATAGTCTGTGTTGGCTAGATCGAAAGGAATTGAAGCGTTGTCTGAAAGTCTTAAAATAACAGTATCCAAATCTTTTCCAGTCATTACATTAAATAGTTTTTTATACATTTATAACTCCGCAGAACATCCAAGATAAGTAGAAGTATCATTAGTAGCACATAAATCTGCAACACCAACACGCCCACTAGGCGATCCAGCAGCTATCCAAAGACTATTTTTTAGTGCTTGATTTATTGATGGAGTGCTAGTAACTGTTCCACCACCTCCTGCCCAATTTATACGAAATGTTCCACCTGCTGTTAGTGTTGGATTTGCCCTCATCTGAACAGGCAACGGAAGTATTCCATAAAAACTAGTAGCGTCATAAAGCATACCCATAAAAAATTGACCGTTACCGTTAGTAGACGCATCAACACGGTAATAATACCTCTGACACAACTGCAACTCAGTTCCGTATTGTCTGTGTTCAAACTCGGTTGCTTCGCTACCTACTTCAAGTTGTACGCCTGTGATGTAAAGAGTAGCTCCAGTAGTTGCTCCCCAAGTCATACTGCTACTTGTTCGTATATCCCAAGTTCCTGTCCATGTATCAGCAGTTCCAACATAATCTGAACCAGATCCAAGATCAAAATATAAACGTATTCCAGCACTGTCGTCTGTAGTCCAAGTCCCAGATGTATCTCCGGGAATAGTTTTTGTTACATACGTCCAAGTATTAGCTGATGAAATAGTTACATCAAATCTATAAGACCTTGTTATATTGTTGTTTGATATTCCAACAGGGAAACTTCCTGTAACGCTTGATCTAACCCAAAATGAAAGAGTTACTGGTTTTGCGTCACTTGTTCCCCATTTAAAACGAGTACAATTTACTCCTTCTACTTGCTGTTGTACAAAGTTTACTTGAGCTGCTGAAGGAGATGCCCCAGTTGATGCTGTAACAACCATACTGGTAGAAAATCCAGCAGGGGCTGTTGAGCTCTGTTGTGCTGTAAACGTACCGCCAACATCTCTATAAAATTGAAACCTGTCAACACAATAAACGGCAGATGTATTAGTTAAAGTTAATGACGCACCGCCATTTCGCTGGTCTATTTGCATAGCCCCATTGATAATTACATTCTTACCAACATTAGTATTAGCAGTAGGAGTGGTTGAGTTAATGCTTGTCGTGTTTCCACCAGACGTATCAGTAATAGTGTCTATCTGGAACGAAGAAGCGCTGTAGTCTCCTAGGTCTGCTAAATCTCTTGATCTTCCCATTATGCTGACTCCAATGTATCAACAATACTCTTTAGTTCATCTACTGTTGTAGCAGCGTCAATGTTGGTTTGAATCGTTGCATATTTATCTCTAATAACTTGTCTAGCAGCTTCAGCTACAGTAGCGTCATTGCCGGGAATCTGCTTCATAATCACTTCATCAAATGGAGCAAACTCTTTAGCTCTAGCATCTCTACGCTTATCGTGAGATATTGTCTTAGCTTTATTAAGGTTGACTGTTATCATTATTTACCTCTGGAGCTACATAGTCAGGATGCTGTGGATCAGTAATAAACATATCGTGTTCGCCACCAATACCATCTGGACTGGTTAAGTCAGCCTCCCAAGCATCACGGAATGTACGATCTGACGGAACATCATCAGCATTAATAATCTTATAAGCCTTACCAGATGGTACGTCTTTAGCAGCAATAGCATCTATACCATGCTCATTAAGTGCTGATTGAGTAGGTATTATTACTGCTACTCCACCTTCGTCTGTCTCATAAATTATTCTTTGTGTCATAAAACTCTCTATCTAAATATTGCTACACAAATACGATCAAAATCTTCAGCACCACCTGTTGAATTACAATATAACCTTACATTAGACGTAGTTGGATCTTGGTTATATTTTATGTTTACAACTTTTCCGTTTGTTGAACTAGCGCCAGATGTAGGTTTTAAAGCAGTTGTTGTGGCGTAATATGAATCCACTAAAGAATAAACAAAATTAACAGTAAAGTCTCCTACACCATTATCAGTAATAGAACTTACGTTACCGTTTCCTCTAATATTTGTATTAGAAGAAAAGTCTACCCATGCTCGACAACCGTATGCAAGTGTTGCTGATCCATAACCTGAGTTGAATTTAAGATTGCCAGAACCATCAATACGCATTTGTTCTGCGTTGTTAGTTCTAAATATTAAAGGGATATTTGTTACTGATCCCATAATATTTTGAGACGCATCACCGTAAGCTATAAAAGTTTTTGTACCATTTACTGCCCCAACATACTGATAACTTGTTGATCCATTTGTTACTGTATTAACAGAAGCACCGCCAAGACCTGAAGGATTAGTAGTACCAATACCAACGTTGCCAGAACTGTCGATACGCATGCGTTCTGTGCCTGCAGTAAACATACGCATAAAATCAGAACCATGGTTGTAATTTATCCAACCACGATATGCTTCATTACCAGTTGTTCCATCAGCAAAAGCTAAACTTCCTTCAGAAGCAGTGCCAGAAGCAATAGTTATTCCGCTATCTCCTGATCCATAAGCAACTAAATTATTCATTGCTGAGTTATAACTAGAAGGACTACTAGTACCAATACCTACGTCACCAGTGTTGTAATAAATATCACTGCCTGTTGTTGTCCATTGGCTACTAGCTATACCTGTTAATGCAGATCCATCAATAGCTGGCAAAGCCCCAGTAAGTTTAGATGAAGTAACTCCACTAGCTATCTTAGCGTCAGTAACCGCAGAATCTTGAATAGCAGCTGTATCGACTGCGTTATCGTCTACAGAAGTAGCAACTTGAGGCGCAGGGGCTTGCCCTAAATATCCCATTATGTAATCTCCAACACAGAAGCAATCACGTCAGCAGAACTTGCTGTATCTGATACTACCTTCAATGCGTCCGTAGCTTCGAGGACTAACTTCTGATCTCCACCCACCGGAACTAATGCACCACCTACAGGTACGACAGCATTCTTAACTATGTAATAGTCTGAACCCCCAATGGTTGCGTATACATCTACTGTAATAGCTCCAGAGGTCACTATGTTAGCTACCGTAATACCAATAACAGTAGTCTGTGTAGATCCTGGGCCAGTTAATATAGTGGAAGGAGAAGTCCCAACCGCTGATGCTGCATAATTTTTAAATGTATTTGCCATAAATTATCCCAATGCGATTGCCATTGCTACGCCAGTTCCAGCAGCGTCAAAATCAGTTGTATTAGCGGTTGCCGCTGTGCCTAAACCCAAATTAGTTCTAGCAGTAGAAGCACTAGCTAGATCAGAAAGATTATTAGCTGAAAGAAGTATGCCACTAACACCACTAATAGAACCGCCAGTTATAGTGACATTACTCATTGCTAAATTTGCCGTAACGTCTGTAACAGCACCACCAGACCCTGCCCCATCAGTAGAGACAATCTTTGTAGTGCCACTTGCTATAGTTACTGTTCCACCACTACCCTGAGCTATAGTTATAGATTGACTACCTGTTGTAGCGTTCTCAATGACCCATACCTTGCTTACCGTATTTGGGGCAAGTGTAATAGTTCTAGTAGCGGTAAGTGAAACAGAAGAAGTTATCTTAAGATACAACGCTCGAACCGCATCAGCGGTAGCATCCTGCATGGTTAAAGTTGCGTCTGCATCTGAAGATAAATCCTCATTGCCGTAACCCAATGCCTCTCCGATAAGCTCTAGGTTTACATTAGTGGTATCACCCCATGTACCGTAGTTCTCACCGGTTGCCATCTCCTCCAAGCGGAGGTTATTTACGTATGTACTAGGCATTATGTAACTTTCCTAAATCTTTTTACCTTCTTAGCCACTGTTTTAGGCTGTTTAGAAACTTGTTTTCCTGCGGCTTTAGCTTTTCGTTTGGCGCGTGTTGACGCTGCGTACTCCGACGGAGATAACGCTTTAATAGCCTTTTCTGGAAGATAACGCTCTCCAGTGGCTTCTGATCCTTGAGTCGATGGTTTTCCACTCTTGGTGCGCCATTTCTGTTTAGTCCAAGCCCTCAGACTTTTTTGTGATTTAGCGAGAGCCATTACGACTTGTAGCCCCCACCCTTCGATTTGTACTGCTTTGCTAACATCTGTGCCTTTCGAGCACTCCATTGACCAGGAGCACCACCTTTGCCACCAGCTTTAATACTTTCAAATAAACTTTTTCTCATGCCAGGTTTGGTATAGTTGCCAGCTTGATTGACCTTAGACTTAACCTTCCCGCCTTTTGCAAACTCATACCCATCTTTTGGCAATGGATATCGTAACTCAGTAGGAGAACTAAAAGTACCTTTCCCCTCTTTAATACGTTGTTTAGCATGCTTTCTGGCTTTTTCACGTATTTTTTTAGTAACCTTACCTTCAGTAAGAGACTTCAGTTCGCTTTTAGTAAGCGTGGGTACAACCAATGGGTATTCCCCTATATCATCGTCTTCCGAAGAAAACTCAGTCATAACTTGACCATTTGGCATGTCAATCTTGCCAAAATAGCCTTTACCCTTTACACCTTCGCCACTATGCCTAATACCATACGGAGCTAATCCACCTTCAGCAAACTTTTTAGGTTTTGCTTTTCCCTTGGTTTTAAGCTTGGATGGGCTTACTTTGCCCATACCACGACAAGGCATCATTTGCGTTTACCCTTTTTAACAAACTCTTTGCCTACAGCTTGTTTAACCCCGACCTTTTTAGCGAACTCAGGATTATTAGCCACTGCCTGCATGAACTTCTTTTGCTTTTTAGTTTTGGCAGGCATTAACACATTCTCCCGCGTGTTTTGCCTTTTACACAAATACCATCAGCGCGTTTTGAAGCGGTGCTTTTCTTTGCCATTTTCTTGTGTGCTGAGTCTTTCATCATTTTGCCGTTTGGCATTTTGTGATAACCCTTTTTAACCATACCACCTTTTTTCATACCTGGTTCTACAGCGCCAGTTAAAGGAGCTGCGTTAGCTACTTTTTCTTCGTCTTCTTTTTTCTTTCTATACATCATTCCTGGCACCATACCTACAGCAAACCCTTTATTCTTTTTACCAAGAAGCTTGCTTATTACTGGCAATGCACCACCAATTAGATCCTTAGCTTTCATATCAAACCATCCTTCCTTTAGTCCTACCTTTTACACAGATACCGTCGCCACGACGACCTTTTTTGGCTTTTACTGAACCGCCTTTAGCTTTCATAACCTCTTTACCTACGTCTTCAAACCAATTTGACTTCATGCCCTCATTTTGAGTAGTTTTTTTACGCATATCAGTACGTTTTTTACTAAGAGGAGTCAGTACTCTTTTATCTGTTTTAGGATTGTATGGCTTACCTTCAAATTTAGGAGCTTGAGTTTTAGGATCATACGGCATAGGTTTCATGTCACCTTTAGCTTTATCTAATAAATCTTTTAATTTGTCCTTTTTCTTTTCCTTTATGATTTCCATGGCTTGTTTCCCAGATTTACTTAAAGTTTCACTTGAAACGCCACCTGTAGCCATTTTCTTAACCTTTCTACTTCCCATACAATTACTCATATTAAACCTTCCTGTTCTTAGTAACTAATTGACACATTAAAATAAAATAGTCTTGGGTATATTTGCTTTTCATGACATTAATGTCTTTATGAACTAGCTGAATATTATCCAAGACGTATCCTTTATTGCTATCTATCCTGTCTATTGAGGCTGTATGGCTTCTTCCTACGTCCGCCCAACCTATCTGTAATCCTGTTAATGCACAAACTTTACCCTGTTTTATGTATAAATCCCATACATCTTTTACTTCTATTTGCCACTCAATCCCTCTAGTTTCTGCGCCTACTTTGGCTTTACCGAGCCAAGAGAGTTTGATTTTTTCGTAACTATAATGTGGTTTTGTGTTATTTACTATTGAAGAGCATCGAGTACATCGTTTATTAGCTAAAAACGAGTTTATTGCATACCCTCTACGTAAATAAGACTGCTCAACTCCACAAAAATTACACTTCTTATACCACCGTTTACCCCTTTTATATACACCTTCGGGTACCGTTACCACTTAACTTTGTCAGCCCAGTACGCTGCTGACATTTTACCTCTCTTAATATTCTTAGCATGTCGGGCTTTAAACGACTTACGCTTAGCTTTCATTCTGGCAGACTCGCCAGCTTTAGGTTTACCGGCTGTACCAGACACGGTTCCTACCTTTTTGCCTTGTTGTCCAAAGCGAATAACCTTCTCTTTACCACCCTCACATGCCTTGACGACATGAGATTTTTTAGGGTGACCGGGGGTGCTCCTTGCTTTATTGCAAGGCATTGATTTCTTACTTAAGGGTTTAGTAGGCATTAGTCTCGCCTTTCCTCTAGCAATTTAACTCTAACCTTCAAATCGTGGATATGTTCAAGCATCTCTTCTTTGAGTTCTTGTCTCGCAAAAGCATTGCCTGGACTTGGGACGATCTCACCCGAAGGACTAATAAGCTGCATCTGGTTCGCACGAATTAGCTGGATATCGGATTGGATCTCCCCAATAGACGAAATGACCCACCACATAGCCGCCAGAAGTACCGGGACTAAGCTAGCTAGTACCTTCGGCAGGTCAAAGTCTTTCACAATTTATCCGTAGAACAAAGTAACAGCGGCTGCGCCGTTTGCGTCTAGGTAAACACCGTTTTCACACAACAAGCCTTCGCCTGGTATATCTACAATATGTTGCCCTGCAACAGCAGCTGGTAGCGTAAGAACCGCCGTACCTGAAGCAGCAGAAGCATTATCGTAGAAAACTACAGCTGTGCCTGGGGTAGAAACAGCATAAAACACGCTTTTAATTCGTGTCCTATAAGCCACCATAGCGCCGTCACCAGTTGCATACGCGGATTTAACGTCGTATTGCATGGTTTTCTCCTATTAGCCAGCTGAAACTGTTAGTACGCCTGAGTTACTCCAAAGCTGCCCTGCAACAGATGGGTCAGAAGTAGGTAGGTTTGAGAATATAACGACACTATTTGAGCCGTCATAAGTAATCGAAAAATTGGTAGTCTCTACGCCAGTGTTGGCAGCGACAGTGATATCTTTGAAGCCGTTCTCTGATCGAACTGGCCCGTTAAAAGTAGTATTAGCCATCTTATTTCCTTTCGTGTAGTAGCACTTCTCACACCATCTCTACTAAGTCTGCTAGGTCAGTTGGTATGAGTTAAACCCTAGTATCTTTAGTATAAAACAAAAAAGGGGGGCTTGTAACCCCCCTCTCTATTAGGCGCCTTGTGAGCCGAAAACTCCGAGTGGATCAGACCAACCGAAAGAATATCGTTCACGAGCCTTATAACGAACGTTACCTGTGTCGAAGTCTCCGTCCATAGAAGTGCTCATTGGTGAGCGGACAAAGTGCTTCATACCATTTGGTACGTCAGTTGTAAGGAACCAACCGTCAGTATCGGTCAACCAGTGGTTAACAGTGTAACCCTCTGGAATAGAACCATTGCTTACGATTGCGTTAACGTCGTTGTCCGCCGTACCTACACGCTTCTCGGTCTCAAGGAGTCGAGTTGCAACGAACTGTAGGGCAGGTGGAACGATTAGTTTACGAGGCTTAGCAGCAATCAAAAGACCACGCTCATCCGTCCAACCAGCGATCTGAATAACAGCTGCTTCAAGAGAAGTTTCGTTAAGATCAGCCTGAACAGCTGGCGTGTTGCTGTTTGTACCACCAGAAACTAGTGGGTGTGCAGTTGAGAAAAGAACAACCCCATCACCACCAGTGTAACCAGCAGTCCAACCGTTGTTTAGAACAGCAGCAGCTTTAGTTTGCTTGGTGTAAGCCATAGCACGAGCCAAAGCCTTTGTATAACGTGATGACAATGAGTCATACAAGTTATCTTCAATAGCCTCTTCCGTAAGAGAGAAGCCAAGAGCGATGGTTTCGTGGTTGTATCGAGCCGTCCAAGCTTCTTGTCCGTTATCGTAAGAAATTGAGCTACCCTCGTTCTTTACAGGAGCAGCTGCAAAGCCTGATAGCTTGGTTTCTTCTTCAAATGAACGCTCGGAAGATTCGGTTTCAAAAATCTCCTTATGCTCTTCGCCGTATCTGGCATATTCCATACCAAATAGCGCGTTAAGACCAGGAAGGAGTTCCTTTAATAGTTGTGCGCGTGACATAGCCATTTTACGTTACTCCTTATAGGCCAACATTATTTGTCATCTGGTGTGCGCTTGGATTGAACTTAACAAGAACATCCGGATACGCATCACTAGCAGGTGACACATGGGCAACAATACGGAACGCAGCTGCTGTAGTTACAACAGTAGCATCCAGTGCTGAAGTTGAATTACCAGTAGCAGTGTTACCAGTAGAAGTTGTTTGAGCAGCAGCAAAGAAAGTGTTAGCGCCGATAATAGTCTGAGCACCTGCACCATCTAGCTGAGCTTGGAAAAGCACATTTGGATCATCAACAACATATGCCTTAATGGTTCCGCCATTAGCAGTACCTGAAGGATAATATTGTGCCTGAACCACTTGGCCTGAAGAGTTAGTATATTCACAACCAACAAATACACCGTAAGCACCTACACCAGAGGTACCACTGATACTGTTAGTTGTAAGGTCGGCACCGGTGCCAGTAGCCAATGCAATATAACCGTCTGCACCGATGATAACAACTTGACCATAAAATAGGTTAGTTGCTTCACCAGCTGGGTCGATTAAATATTGACTAGTAGCGCCAGCATAAGGCATGCCGTCGGCACGCTTTACGGGTTTTAGACCGTAAGGGGCAGCTGTAGTAGCCATGTTAAATCCTTTTCAAAAAAGTTATTTACCTTTTCCGAACGACGTAGTTGAACGCTTTTCTGAAAAGAGCGGCATTCTTTGATCGTTCTCTCTCATAAAGTTGTTGTCTACAGAATCCGTTTGGGCTTTAGTCTGAGCAGCAAAGTATTCTCTTCGTTGTTCGACCATCTCATCCGGCATTTTGCAAAGCAACAAACCCGCAACCTCAATGTTGTCTTTGAAACGACTATTGGGGTCAACAAGCATTTGTAAGTGTGGTTGTTCTGATGCTAAAACAGGTTCCCAGCCTTCTCGTTGTTTGGACGAGACATTACGGGCATCTTGTTGTCCTAACAGTGCAACCCTGATCCAGCGATACGTATATCCAGGTTCTTTGCGTGGTTCTGGAAGTGTTTCTGGCCTTTGCCAAGCTTTTTTACGTTCTTTACTGGGTCTTTCATCTAATTCGCGTGCAAGTCTATTTTCAGCCATTTTGGTTCTCCAATCTCCTTAGTTCTTTAGCATATTGTTCAGGGGTTAAGCCAAGTTTTTTAGCTATAGCCACCTGAGACTGCTTTAGTACGATCCGTTTGGAAGATGTACTTCGTGATGCCGGAGCAACCACAGTGGCGGGTTTGTTCTCTGCGCGGATAGGCTTGCCGCCCCCATCCGTAGATTCTTCTTCCCCAAAATATTCAGGGAAACGACGGCGCATTGTTTTGTCAACGTCCGCCCAATAATCGTCTGTACCTATGTAGCTTTCACCCTTTGTGCTTACCAACTTTTGGTGTAACCCAAGTGCTGATGCAGTCATTTCTGGGTCAGTTCCATACCAAGTATTGCGCTCTTGCCACGCCATCGTCTTAGCATCTAACTGTTGCTGCGGTGCAGTTTGTTGCATATTTACACTATTCTGCTCTTCTTGTAAAGCAGGGTTGTAATTTGATATCTGTTGTTTTCTATAATTAACATCAGAAAGCTTGTTTTGGGCTTCAACAATAGAGTCAGTATCACCTGACTCATACGCCTGTTTGTAGGCTTGTTTAGCCATCTCCATCTCAAGTTCTATAGATTTTTTAGCCGTATCAATGTAAGTTTCACGACCTTTTTGAGCTTCAGCACGGAGTCTTTTATTTTCCTCCATAGCTTTTTTAGCCATCTCTATAGCTTCTTTATGCTCTCGCATAGCAGATTCTTTAGCTCGGCGTTCATCATGCCAAACCTTCTTCATCTGCTTAAGTCTTTCTTTCACATTATCAGAGTACCCATCAAGCTCATCTTTCTCCAAATCCTCTACTATTTCTTTAGGCATTGGAGATCTATTACGATCTTCTTCAGGAGTATCATCTTCAACTTTGAGTTCTACTTCTTCACCTTCTATCTCAAAATCGGGTTCTTCCTGCTCTATTGCTTTTTTCTCAGCTTCTGCCATATCCCTCTCCTTAAGTTCGAGAAATGCCTCTAGGATCTTCTACGACCCCTTCGACACTGTCGTCATTAATAATCCGAAACTCGGTACCATGAATTTTTAGTCGCGTGCCAGCATGTGGTCGAACAAGAACAAAGTCTCCTTCTTTACACCACGGCCCACTTGGGAAACGGTCTTTGTCTTTATAACAATCCGGCCCCATCTTCATGACAAATAAAACAGTAGTAAGCAGTTCCTCGTGTTGCTTTGTTACATCCGCTTTCACGATTCCACTTTCATACTTGTTTTCTATTTCGGGAATTCCGCACAGAATGCGATAACCAGAGGGATCTGGTAGTTGCTTAGCTTTTTGCTCGGCAGTATCAGGTATTGTTGTAGCTTCTTCTGGGTTATCGGGGTTCGTGCCGATAAGAAGTTCACTCATCGTTTTCGTCCATCCTTTCTGATGTTTCATTAATTATGTTTTTTGCTACCCAAAGACCACGGTAAACTCCGCACATATATCTGTACTTCGCGTAATCTTCCGCCTGCCCCGTGGGTAAGTTTGTTTCTATATCCTGTATTTCCTTATCAAGTTTGTTTGTTAAGTACTTTAATAGGTCATTCACTTACTCTCCTTACTGGTGGTTGTTGAGAACTCATTTCTTCTTTTGCTATTTCAATACCCATCCTGACTCCTTCCATTTGTTCTTTAGAAGAAAGGTTGGCTTTGTCTGTAGCAATTCTGACCCCAGCGTTCAACCCAGCAATACGTTCCTGTGAAGCAATTCGATCTCTTTCGAGTTCCAGACGATCTGCTTTGTCTGCTGCTTCGACTTGTATTTTCTGTTGTTTGAGTTGCGCTTCTTGTGCTTTGATCTGTAGTTCTTGCATTTGCATCTGAACGATTGGATCTTGCATAGTCTGTTGAGCTTGCTCTTGTGCAGCTTGTGCTTGGTTCTTTTGTAGAACTTGTTGTGCTGCTGCGGCGGCAAGTCTAGAAATTTCGAGTTCCGTGTTCTCATCCATCTCAGCGTTTGGAGCAGGATAAGGAACACCAGCGGCTTCTTCTATCTGTTTGCGATATTCAAAAGCTAAGTGATCTTGTATGTGTGCGGCTAATGCGGCACCCATTTGTTGTGCCATAGGGCTTTGTCCTACTAGCTTCATTATTTGTGGATCTTGCATCGCTGCCATATGTACTGTGATATGCGCTTGATGATCTTGGTAAATAAACGCCTTGACCGGTTTCCCTCTGAGGATGTCCATGTTTTCAGAAACTGGATCACGCGGTTTCTGGTCGTCGTCCATTGGTACCAACTTCTCGGCATTTTTAATTCCTAATACTTCAAGCATCTGACGATGTAAATAAGGTAAGTCATATAACTGAGGCGCACCAGCAGCCATCTGCATTACAGCTTGATACTGCGTAACTTTCTGCGCCATTGTTGCAGCGTTTGGATCTGATACCGGAATGACTTCCACCATGTCGTAGTCCGAACGCTTTGCACGAGGTAGTCCCTCTACTGGTTCGTATGTATATTCATCTGGTGTGTAGTCACGAATAATACCTTTGAGAAGTTTGAACTCTTCTCGCATTGCATAATGAATACGTGCTTGAACTGCGCTCATCACTTTGAGTGTGCGCTCTAATATTGCTAACGTCGTACCAACCGGTGACTGAGCAGACATATCAGATATTTTTAAATCTGCTGCACTAGCGAATCGACGACCTTCTTCAACAATATTGCCGAGCAACGTATACAACACCTGACTTGGCTCCTTGTATGGGAGCGTCATAATGTTGTCTTTAATTGTTCCACTGGTTACATCCACATCCCTGAACTCGGCGGGGGCGATTGGCGTATCATCTCCCTTAACTCGTAAGCCTCTAGTTTTAAAACCACCAGGTAGGTTGGATAAAGTACCAGCATCAACAAGCTGCCGGATAATACTAGTACCAGACTTAGCAAAAGCACCAATAAGGTGAATAAGGCCAAAGGCATAAAAGCCAAAGCCTGGAATATACGGATAGTGAACGAAATGATTGCGCTTTTGTTTAGTTTCATCTTCTGGCCTCCAGTTCCTACGAATAGCTAGCACCTCTCCGGTTTGCTTTTCAATAGTCACAACATACGGAAGTGCGATGCCAGTTTCTTCTCCATCCTCTTTGTCTTCATGACCTTTTAGATTAAGGTCAACTTGAATTTCAAGGACTTTGTACCGATCATCTGTCGAAGCACGGAAACCCATCTTCTCCGCAATACTTTTTTCTACTTCATCAAATGTATCTTGTGGTTCAGGTAACTCTACATCTCGATAAAACCCTGCGTGCATGAGTCTCCGCATCTCGTTTGGAGTCTTACGCATCACATGAGTTACTCGAACTGCGGACTTAAGATCAGACACACCATAAGGAACTACTACATCTTCAGCTGGCACATAAATAGATACCTGCCGTGCTAACGATGGATCGTAGTAGACCTTTTTAAAGGCATTACCAGAAAGTCCTAAACCCCATAACATCCTTTCATGCTCTGGCCGATACTCAGGCATATTTTCTGTCAGCTGATAATTCATATCGTCCTTGACGCGAACTGCAGCTTCCTTTTTCTCTTTGGTTTCTCTACCAATGATCTGAGTTTTGACAGGACCAGACGCAGGAAAAGTTTCCATCATGGTTTCTGCTTGAAACTTTACTAAGGCTTCAGAAAGAAGTGGGTGATAAACACCACACGCACCGGGCCACGGTTCGGTTCTTTCTTCTACTTTCATTCCAAGGAGTTCAAGACCATCTACGTAAGTTTGTATCCAGTCTTTTCTAGAATTTACATCATCTTCAAAGTCACCTAGCAGATCACCGGAGAGCATTTGTAGTTCGTCATCATCCAGTTCTTCTGCTAGGTTTACCCCGAAATCATCATCTTCTTCGCCAGGTTCTATTTCAATCTCTAGCCCACCAGCCTTAATATTTACGCTTTCAGGATCTTCAATTTCAATTTCAAGATCTGGTTCTAAGTTTTCTGGGGCGGATAAACCTCCCATCTCTTGCGCATTAGTTAGCCCCATTGGTGCTGGGCTAAATGATTTATCTATAGAATTCGTGGCCATTTTTATATATCCTTAGTAATATCCTGGTGAGTATCTTCTAAACGTACGTTCTTCACCTTCTTCATCCAACGCTGAACGCAAATATCCCCCTTTTCTAAAGCGCATAAGCGCCAGGGATACCGAGTCCACATAGTCATCATGCTCCCCTGCGGGAAATGACGCAACCTCGTCAATCACTTCTTCTGCCCAACTTGTAGGCGGTGCCCATACTCTACCAGACGCAAATAAGTCTGACACAGCATTAAGTCTACTTATTTTATCGTTTCCCTTAACCGGCGTGAACTCTTGTACAGGAATCCCCATCGCCCTCATTTCATATATAAGTGGCGCACCAGAGGCTTTTTTCTCGATAATGATGGAATCTGGATCAAATTCTTCGACTTGCTCCAAAGCTTTTCGTTTCAAAGTCGGAAACTCCATCCTATCTCGGAACGCATTCAACAATATAATGTTTGCCTCGTTTTTTCCGGTGTTTTCGTCTTCCATAAAGAACACACCCCACGTTGTACACGCAGAATAGTCCGATCTATTAGTCTTTTCAAACGCCGTATCCCAAGATTGTAATACAAAATCACAGAACGGAGGGTCTGGTTGATCCCATTCTTGCCACCATTCCCGTTTTACGATAGCTGAAGTCTCAGATGTAGGGTTTTGTTGGTACTGAGCCATCCATTTTGAGTTTGGAAGCTCCTCTTTTAACGCCGAAAGCTCTGACATTGACCAAAATTCGGGCCAAAGTGGGTTACCAGACGGCAAAATAGCTGGAAATTCGATAACTTCCCACTCTTCACCCCCTCTTAACCCCGCTGCTTTAATAACTTGACCCGTCAAATCCCGTTTTGACCACCTTGTCATCACGATCACGATGGCTCCGCCCGGTTGTAAACGCTGTCGAGGGCCGGATGTGTACCACTCGTACACTTTATCGTAGATATCTGGATTAGTATCTGCTAGCGCCGCTTCTTGTTCCGAGTGAGGGTCGTCAATAATGAGGAGATCCGCGCCCTTACCTGTAACTGCACCACCCACACCAATAGCAAAATAGTCTCCACCTTTGTTAGTGGCCCACCTACCGGCTGCTTTGCTGTCCGCCTGTAAGCCAACTTGTGGAAATAGTTTTGTGTAGATCTCTTGATCAACAAGGTTTCTCACCTTTCTACCAAAGCCAACAGCCAACTCAGCTGTATGGGATGTTTGAATAACTTTTTTATGCGGATACTTACCTAGGAACCACGCGGGCAGCAGGTAAGAAGCAAACTCTGACTTAGTATGTCGGGGCGGCATATTAATAATCAGGCGTTTACTCTTACCCTCTGCTACTCGCTCAAAAGCAGCAGCCATCTTCTCATGATGTCTACCACTTATGAATGTGGGCCATACCTGTTTAACAAATGCTAAAAACCTCGACTGCGCCAGTTTGCGCGTCTTTAGCTCTTCGAGCTTCTCAAGCTCAGCCAATAACTTTTCTTGCTCCGGTAATGAGAGCATAGGCAAAATAGACGGAATGTCCTTTATAGAGACGTTCTCAATCGCTTGTTTTGCTGTCGTCATTTACCGGTTCTCGTAGCTCCGCCACACCCAACTCTTCATCCAAGTTAGTATTCATTGGCGTAATATCTATCACATCCGCGTTTAGTAACCGCTTGACTCGCTCTTTAATGGCAGACTCAAGATCCTCAGGGTTTTTGTAATTGATCGTAATTTCACTGCGGTCAGTGAAGAGTCCTATATCACTATGCTTACCTAATAACTCCAACGCCTTTAGTTCATACTTTGCGTCACCACAGTTTGCTATTTCCATCAACTTATTTGTTATAGCCGCTCTAGCTTGCGCTGCATCAAGTGCTAACTGCGCTCCGTACTCTCTTAAAAATGCTGCGGCGGCAAAGGCTGTATTCTGGGTTTGTAGTGCACCAGTCTTTCTGTGCTTTACTACTTCTTCTAATAAGCGTTTTTCTCTATCCGCCGTCTCTTCATCCACCTCAAGCATTGCACCAAGTTCGTGTTGAAGTTCTGCGGTGTTACCTGCAACAGCTAGTTCCTCTAGCAAGCTATTTGGCTTATCATCTGCTGTATCGAATGGTATCTTGTGTTTAGATGTTGGTTCGATAAAAACAGTTTGTGGTTTTGGCATGTACGTCGCGGTTTGTGGCTACGTTAATATATGGTTGGGGCCTTTATATAATAAAATGAAATAAAAATCAAATATAATCAAGGTAAGACAAAAAGGACTACTTATGCGACCTAAGAGAACACCTAAAGCGCAACCCAAACCGAGGGTAGAAAAAGAGAAGGAAAAGGACGTTGTAACTTGGGGATGTGCCTATATAGAGTGGGAAGATGCAGTGGCTGACTCAGGCTGGGAAGAGACTAAAAAGCCCGAAATACATAAGTGTCAGACTCTAGGTTTTATTGTAGCTGAAGATAAAGATGCGATCTGTGTGGCAGCTGCCGTATCCAAAAAGGAATCTAATGCCAAGATCAATATCCCCAAAGGGTGGATTCAGAAGATCAAGCGATTCAAGGTTGAGGGGTTAGGTTAACCCCCCGTTGTATTACTTAGTAGCAATGTACATTGTTACTTCAAAGCCAAATCTCATTTCGGTGTATTCAGGTTTTGTCCACATGGCAGTTCCTTTGTTTTTGGTTAGTAAGTCTCATAACTGTACCTAACCTTTACCCGCCACTCATCATAATTATCATGAAATAGCATCTCGGCTCTAACGGCTTCTGCTTCACGTAATCTCCACTCACTCCAGTCTTTAGCCCCACCACCAGACTTATTATATTGGCAGCTGTGGTACAGCTCGTGCACTAGAACTCCAGCCCTCATCATATCGGGTCTTACATATACTACGTTATCCAGAAAGAAAGTCGCGTTCGATGGAAGCACCCATGCGGTAGGTATGCAGTTAAGAGTTAGCAGAAATGCAAGAACGGTGTCCACATTTATATGTACTCATCAGATCCTTGTTTTACGCAGTCTGAATAAATCCCTTCCGTTAGCTTTAACAAGTCAGACTCAATTCTCATCCGTTCTACCACTTCTAGCTTAAACTGCTCGGCCCAAGCCAGTGACATACCTAACTCACTAGGGGTTTTTGCATCTGGAAAAACAAATTTTATTTGGTCAAGTGCTACCCCATCATTCACTGCATTTGCCACATCCCTACCTAGTAATGCCTTTGTTTTGCATTCTTCTTTTAGTTGATCATCCGCATACAAAGGAAATGCAAACAGCGCCAACCATATATAAACCAGTTTTTTCATAAAAACTCCTAAAGTTCGTAATGTAAAAAATACACCCTACTAATTTATAAAGCAACTCAGGGGAACCTTAAGGGGGGGTTTCTGTGTGGTGCGACCTAGACGTAGCC
>Ga0196899_1000416_pt1 | contig 22416 bp, 24 predicted proteins | sample VirMetDEL_Sep_01_FD_169095 | JGI IMG/M metagenome (GOLD analysis project Ga0196899, IMG submission 169095) | Aqueous microbial communities from the Delaware River and Bay under freshwater to marine salinity gradient to study organic matter... | ecosystem: Environmental > Aquatic > Marine >... | reverse complement strand
ATACCAAGAAGATAGTCTGACCGTCAACCCCTCTCATGTCATAGCCTACAGATGCTAGTATTCCAACTGTGACTATCATTGAGACCCATGACATAAGAGAGATTGTAAACAGTTTCATTGATTACCATGCGAAGTTGTGAAGTCTACGTTCTGTCTTCTGGTTTGGTTTGTGCTCAATGTATACGCTACGCTTACCCATGTGAAGTGCTAGCATACATGTTGCCCTCTGTAGTTTGAAGCCACGGCTCAAAGTCTTGCGCTTGCGAGTCAAACCCTTGACGCCTACAAAGTTAAAGCGGAATCCTTGTGTGCCATCATTGAGAGGCTTGGTTGCGAATAGTACGAACATGATGTGTATCTCCTTTGCTGTTCGATTAAGTTAGATCATAGTTTAGTTTGGTTGTCAAGCTTAAATGTTGTGTTCACGTTTCCATGTTGTCCATGTGATAGCTTGAAGCTCATGAGGCTTGACGCCTACTCGTTTTGCTGCCTTGACATATGCCACCTGCATTGTACGATATAGTTTCTTACCCATGTTTGTCTTGTCACTGGTCAGTCCTTGACGTATCCCAAGTGCTATGTTGTAGGCATGACCGTCAATGGTGACTTCATCGAGTCCTCTTATGTTAGAATAGAATGACCTGATTTTCTGCCCATTAAGTCTGGTCAGTATGTCTTCATCCTCTGTCAGGTCGTCTTCTAGGATAGACCAAGCCTTAGCCTTCATTGTGTTGTAGCATGAGACCTTGAAGTCAGTCAAGTCTTCCCCTTCTACCCATGCCTGTATCATACGTTCCGTATCCTTGACGTTACGTTCCCACCTATTGTTAGGTGACAGTGCAGCCATGACACCTATGACAGTGTGACGGTGAATGAGGTACTTGGTTGATATTACCTTGGCATATCTTGCGGCTCTATCGTACCACTCTAGACCATTGGCAACGTCATCTGCGGTTGCCCTGCGGTATACCTTGAGTATGTTCCTTATGTGTTGTGTTGTCATGTTACCAGTCTCCTATTGCCATATCACGTATTGCAGCTAAGATACGTTCTGGAGTATATAGAGCCTTGTCTGGAGTTTCAAAGATATTGTCTCTCTTCAACTCTTCAAACATTACCTCTGCTGCAACAAAAGGTTTGAACAGTTTAATATTCTCCTGTGCCATGTTATACAGGTTTTCATCATTGTTGATCCACAAGGCTACATTCCACGTTTCCCAATCTTTCCATCCATTGTATGCCATAGTTTTACTCCTTGAGTTGATTGACAGAGATACTTTAAGTAAGTACCCATGTCAAGCAACTAGACACACTCACCCCAACTTTGACGGGTTGATTCAAGTCACCGTTCTACAGCCCCGATTTGGACTCTGTCCTTGGCAAGTCTTTTGTGCCTAAGTTATCTTTAGTCTTTCAGACAGTTTAGAGTGTGTCAAGCACTTTCTTTCTTTTTGTTTGTCAGGACTAGATTGCACCTGACTAGCTTGGATCAATCAATGCTCAGGATCAAGGCCCGAAAGCTCCCCGTCTGCTAGTTGACTTTCCGTCATGGCTGTACCTAAGCACAGCCAAAAGAGAGAGTCAAGGGTTATTAAAGACAATATAAAGAGTCAAAAGCAATCACTTCAAATATCTCTATCCAAGTGTAGCCATCTTCTTTTATATGTCTTTCAAAGTTATTTGTTTCAAGTGCTGTCTGTTCTGCGTTTTGGTAAGCTTCCATCCATGCTGTATCATGCAAACCAAGCTCTTCCGCTTTTGCTTCCAAACGCTTTTGGATGTCACCAAGCTCATACCAATTTTGATCATCAATCGTTTCCATTTGTCTTGTCCTTCTGTTTTGCTTTCCACAAGTTAAGACACAAGAAAAACAAAACCACAAGAGAAAAAAAGGATAGCTCCAGTTAGTCCAAAAGGATAGGTCCAGTTTATATTATAATGAGTAATAAAAACCAATAAGATCAGAACCTAGAAAATTATACCAAGGGATAGCCAAGGATGATACCAAAGTATGTAATGTTATCAATGGGGTAGCATTGGGTGAGCTAAGGTATGTGCATTTCCCGTATGCAATACATATGTGATCACAAAGGCACACCAAAGCCAGCCAAGCAACACCAAAGGATAGCCAAGGTAAGACCAAAGGGTAGGGTACCCAACTTTTTGCTGTATCCTTAGGGGTAGCCAAGGGGGGCCACGGGGCATCCGCCTGTATGTACAATGCACCTACAAATTTTCTCACAAAAATTCTCCATATGCAAAAACAAAGGCACACCAAGGTTTTACCCAAAGTGTGCCCTACAACCATACATAGGCTGATCTGTAGTTGTCCTTAGTTAGCTAATAAGAATAATAATACTATAAGTAATATATACTCCCCGTAACTACCAAAGTTATTATACCATGTTTTGTCTAACTTGTCAAGGTTTACCTTACGTCAACTAAAGTTTTTTATACTTTAGTGCATTTAGTACTTGACATTAGTCAGTATATGTGTTATTATTACAACTATGATTCTAAGAAAGGCATGAACCATGATGTTCTCTCCTAGCCAACTAAAGAATGCCAGTGGTAAGTTTATCACTAAGAGTTTATTCTATGAGTTGTCCTATATAGAACCTAAGTACTCAATCTTCACTCTTAAAGACTACGATATGGAGTTCGAAGGTAAAGCTTTGGTTTCTTTTCCTAAGCTTTATTTGTCTATCGTGTCTAATGACCCCACTGAGTATGAGTTCTCTCAGGTAGTCTTCGGGTCATGGGAACACTGGCAAGCTATAGCTAAGTCACCTTTCGTTAAGCCTTACATCAACAAACTCCGTAAGGAAGTAGAGGTAAAAGTAAAGTCAGAGGCTATCAAGGCTATCGCTGAGGAAATGAAGTCAAACGGAAGAAGTTCATTTAGTGCAGCTAAGTTACTCTTAGAAAAAGGTTGGCTAGACAAAGACACAGCTTCTAAAGCTAAACAAAAGCTAGCAGCTAAAGAACAACAGGAACAAGACAAAGAAGCATTAGCTCTGTTGTCAGAGGATGCTGAGAGACTAGGGATAAAGATTCAGTAACATGGCAAAGAAACCTACAATCAGTAATATCTCGTCAGGGTATGCGTCTACGACCACTCTGAACAACAACTTCACAGCTTTACGTGATGGGTTCGACAATACCCTGTCACTGGATGGCTCTACGCCTAACAGCATGAATGCTGACTTCGACGTTAATGGTTACCGTATTCTTAACGCAGGTCAAATTGACACAGATGCTCTGTACCTAGGTGGAGTAGCCATTACATCTTCTGCTGACGTAGAGTTTCAGACAACGTATCTAACAGCCTCTTATACTGGTGATGGTTCAACTGTAGCATATAGCCTAACAGCTAACCCTCAGTCAGAGTCCAACGTTTCTATCTATGTAGATGGTGTCTACCAGAATAAAACTACCTTTTCTTTGTCAGGTACAACAGTTACCTTCTCAGAAGCACCTCCCCTAAATTCAGCCATTGAGATTGTCTACCCGACAAACACTGACACTCTCAATGGCTCTGTTGCCTCTGCGATTACTTACAACCAAGGCGGCACTGGCGCACAGGATCGTACACTAACATCTCGCTTGCAGGACTTTGTATCGGTCAAAGACTTTGGTGCTGTCGGTGATGGTGTGGCTGATGATACTGCGGCTATTCAGGCTGCCATTGATGCAAGCCAAAAAGTATACATTCCTGAAGGGGTTTATGTAGTAAATGCCGCAACTGGCATTACCCTGCGTCAGGGCAGTTATGTTTTAGGTGATGGCATTGAGGCTACTGTAATTTACCCCACTGCTGCGGCTGGTTCAATTTTCAAACGTGTGTCTCCTGCGGTTGATAGCAGCTACATTCGGAGTGTCATAATGGAAAAGATTTCTGTTGTGATGAACCATCCAGCAACGGCAAACCCTGCAAACTATGAACAGATTGCCTTTGACTTTCGTTCTATCAGCCGTGGCATGATTAATCAGTGCTATGCTGGCAACTACAACCGTGGTGGTTTAAGGGCAACAAGGACTGATCCAGCAGATCAAAGTGATGCTATTCAGGGATACGGTGCAATCTTCGGCACCAACAATGCAAACTACTGCGGTGGTGAGGTTTGCACTGTTGAGAACAGTCGGTTCTATGGATGCAAAAAGGCAATCGTTGTTGACGATGCAACTCTTGATCCATTGTCTACCGCTTACGCCACGACTGTAATCAATAACGATGTGCAGATTTGCGAAAGTGGAATTGTTTTTGAGCAGCAATACAATGCTGGCTCTTATGTAGTAAATAACGTCATTCAAGCTGTTAGAAATGCTAGAGGCTCTTCGGCAACTACTTATGCGTATCGCATGGCTGGTCGTGATAGCTACATCCGAAATAAATACATTGAAGTAACAATACCTGATTGCGATTACATTGTTCGTTTAGAAAGCACTGCAAAAAGAAATGATGTATCACTAGGTCTCATTGGCAATGACGACAGCTTCATCGCTTTGATTTCTGATAACGGTGGGTGGGGCAATCACAACAAGATCGAGTATGCCATCCCGTCTACAAACCGTTATGTTCGCCTTGACGGGAATGTTGATGCTGAACTTGGTCGAGATCAGGCTCGTGTTATCTTTGAAGGAACCGCTGGAGCAATTCAGGGAACAGATATGCGTGTGTCGTCTGTTGTTCGCAACGGCACTGGTGATTACACAATTAACTTTGATACAAATACTTTTGCAGATGCTAACTACACCTACTCGATTGACCTTCAGATTGATACTTCTGGCAGTGGTGGTTCAGCTACAGTTAGAACTCAGAGTGCAGCATCTTTAAGAATTGTAACCAGAAATGCCGCTGGCGCAGCAGCAGACCCACTTCGTGTTTCTGTGCGGTGTGGATGATAGGAGACAGATATGACCATTAAACAGCAAGGCGGCATCTTCGGGCGAAATCCATCGTTTAACGATACAGAAGCCAACGATTTAATAGTAAATGACACACTAGGTGTTGGCTCAGGAACGCCAGCAACTAACGCCAAAGCACATATTAGCCGAGCAAGCAGTGGGGCAAGTGTTCTTTCTGGAACAACTTTAGCTCTGGAAAGCACAGGCGATGTAATTCTTGATATGCTTTCTCCAGCCGATGGCAGAGCATTAATTGTTTTTGGTAATGCTTCAAGCAGTCAAAGAGGTGATCTTTTATACGATCATAATGCTGACACTCTTCGGGTGCGTGTTGGCAATACTACTCAGGCAACCTTTAATACGTCAGGTCTTGCGTTTCCTAGCGGCAAAGGCATCGACTTCTCTGCCACCTCAGATGGCTCAGGTACTACCACAAGTGAACTGTTCGATGACTATGAAGAGGGGACGTGGACGCCTGTTTTTGCTGATGCTGCATCTGGTGGCAACACAAGTGCATCAGTATTCTCTGGTGACTACACAAAAGTTGGCAATTTGGTTTTTGTAAATTGCAGCTTGGTAGATATTGACACAACAGGACTGACCTCAGGTAATGATCTTTACATTCAAGGGCTACCATTTACTCCTAAATCTGGAACCTTATTTGCTGGCAGTGTGTTTGGTCGAGTAACTATATCAGGTAAGTGGTGTACGGCGGCTATATCAACGTCTGCTGCTATTCGCCTTGAGGATAATCCGGGCACGACTGCAAACCCAAGTAGGGTTCCAGTCTCAGGGATTGTTGATGATGGCGGTGACCTTCGCATTTCAATAACTTACATCGAGGCGTGACATGGCACTGACAAAAGTAAGAAACGATTTACTTAATCTAGCAGATGCAGGGATTGCGTCCTCTAAGATTGATTATGATTTTCCAAAACACTTTGATGGCGCAGGGGATACATCTAATCAGGCTACCGCCTTCCAAGCATTTATCAATACACTGGTTTCTGGTGACATTGTAGACCTACAGGGTCAGACAATTTATCTTGGCTCGATGATTACAATCAGTACATCAAACATCAAGTTAATGAATGGTACGTTTGTTGTTCACTCTGATATGCTATCTACTTCTTCAGTGTTTAGAATTACTGGGTCTGCGGGTTCTGCTATTGCTTTGACTGGAACTTCTGGACGATCAAACTTTAACTTAACGATGGCAAGCACGGGTACTTTATCTAAAGATCAGCTTGTCTTACTTTATTCGGATGATCTTTATGCACGTCGTTCTTCTGCGGAAGTAAACGCATCTGAGCTTTGTTACATTCGTCAGATTACAAGCGCAACTGTGGCTGCTGTATATCAGCCATTTGCACAGGATTATACAACGGCAGATAATGCCAGCATCATTCCTATTACCGCTGTAAAGAATGTTACGTTTGAAAACATTACGATTGATGGCACAGCAAACGATGCAAACATTGGCATTGAAGTTATTTATGGTCAGAACATTGAGATTAATAACTGTGTAATGTTAGACCTATATAATCGTGGTGTTGAGTTGCAGACATCATATGCTTGCACTGTTCGGGATTGTATTATTCAAGTTGATGGTAGCACGGCAATGTATGGGGTAGCAATTATTGATGGTTGTCGATCCATTCAAGTTATCAGCAATACGTTCCATCGTTGCAGACACGGCGTTTCACATGGTGGTGGTTATGTAAACCGTGATGTTTGGATTGCTTACAATGCGGTTTATGGTGCAACAAACGCAGGGTTAGATGCCCACTCAGGTGCAGACAATGTGCACTTTCACAGCAATGCGGTTTATGTTGAAGGTTCTGATGGAACTAATGATGGGATTATCTATCAAGGAACCAACGGCAAGATTACAGACAATTCTATCTATGGCACTGTTCGCAATGGTATTTACTATCAAAGCATGGCGTATGTTGCGACTGATGACCGAGACTATACAGTTACCATTCGTGGCAATACAATTAATACAGATGTTTGTCAGTCGGCTATTCAAGTTGAACCAGATAACAATCCTACATCCCCAGAAGTTACAGCCGAGCTTTCGAATATAGTTATCGCTGACAATAATTGTACTAACAAAGTTGAATTTACTGGGAGTGTTATTCGTGTATATGCCAGCGGTGCATCAATGCGAAACATTACCATTTCGGGAAATACAATTCGCCGTGCTGGTGATACTGCAAGTGACCACGGGATTGAAGTAAGGACGCTTACGGGTTATGTAGCGCACCGCATTTCGATTACTGGCAATACTATTTATGGTGAAGAAGGTGCGTTAGCAGATGGCATTAACTTGAATGGGGCAGACGCAAACAGTATTCGTTATGGCTCAATCACTGGTAATGTTATTCAGACTTGTGACCAAGGCGTCTATGGTCAAAACACATATTACTTTATTGTTGCTGGCAACAGTGTATTTGGTGATGTGACTGCTGACTTTACTATGACAGCAAATGATACTGTGGATGCTAACAGAACTTAATGCCCTTAGAGGGTGGACAGTCCAGCCAAGGAGGTAAACATGGCCCTGACTAAAGCAACAGTAAACGACAAGATCGAAGTCATCAATCATGGTGACTGGTCATCGGTGCAAGTACGCACAGCAACGATCATCTCAGAGGATGGCACAGAAATCAGCCGTACATTCCATCGTCATGTGGTAATGCCTGATGCTGATCTCTCAGCCGAAGATGCAGACGTAGCTGCAATCTGCACTCCAGTATTTACAGACGCAGTAAAGGCAGCGTATGCTGCACATTTGGCTGAGGGAGAGTAATTATGTCTGCTGTAACAGAAACATTAAGCTCCAACACAAGTACAGCAGCTTTGCAGGTGATTGGTCATTTTAACCTTTCTCTCTCTGGTACATGGAGTGCCACAGTTACTATCCAACGTAGCTGGGATAAAAGCACATGGTTCGATGTAGACACCTTTACGTCTAACTATGAAGGCACAGGGTTTGACGCAGAAGAAGTCTACTATCGTGCTACAGTTTCAGGGTATGCCTCAGGCAGTGTTGTTATTCGTCTATCAGACAACCGTAACTTCACTGGCAAGAGTGTCTTCTACGCATAGGGTCAATTAAAGATGGAAACAAGTTGGCACCTAAGTAAGTCAGTACCTGTCACTTTGGTATTAGCTATTGTAGCTCAAACACTAGCTCTTGTCTGGTATATATCCAGTTTGGATAGTGCTGTCAAAGCTAATGCCAGAGACTTGATCCGTAATGAAACCCGTATAGAATCTCTTGAAGGTATCGTTCAAACTCAAGCTGTAACTCTTGGACGTATGGATGAGAATATTAAAGCTATTAGAGATTCAGTAGAAAAAATGGCTTCGAAATAACTTGACATTTGTTTAAAATTGTGGTAAAATGGCAACATTAGAACAAATAAGAGATACTGCTGAACAAGACCTAGTAACTTTTATTAAACTTATAGCACCTGAACAAGTACTAGGTCAGTGTCACGAAGATGTCTGCAATTGGTGGACAAGAGAAGACAGCAAGTCTCATCAGCTTCTTTTGTTTCCTAGGGACCACGGCAAGTCAAGACTTATAGCTTATAGAGTTGCATGGGAGTTAACCAAAGACCCTACACTCAGGATACTCTATATCTCAGCAACAGCTAATCTAGCAGAGAAGCAGCTAGGCTTTATCAAAGGCATACTTACATCTGAGATATACAGACGGTACTGGCCTGATCACGTAAACTTTGATGAAGGCAAACGCACACGATGGACCAACTCAGAGATTATGTTGGACCATCCTTTAAGGAAGAAAGAAAATGTTAGAGACCCTTCGATCTTTACTGGCGGACTTACGACTTCGCTTACAGGTCTTCATTGCGACATCGCAGTCCTTGATGATTGCGTGGTGTATGAAAACGCTTATACAGGTGAGGGAAGGAATAAAGTCAAAAGTCAATACTCTCTTCTCTCCTCTATTGAAGGTGCTGAAGCGAAAGAGTGGGTCGTAGGTACTAGGTATCACCCTGCCGACTTGTACAACGATCTTCTTCAAATGATGGAAGACCAGTACGATGATAACGGTGAGAAGATAGGTGAGGAGAATATTTACGAGATATTTGAGAGACCAGTAGAAGACCTAGGGGATGGCACAGGTGAGTTTCTCTGGCCTAGACAGCAAAGAAAAGACGGTAAGTGGTTTGGGTTTGACATTAAAATTCTCGCTAAGAAACGAGGACAGTACCTAGACAAAGGTCAGTTCAGAGCACAGTACTACAATGACCCCTCTGATCCTGACAATGTACCCGTAGGCAGCGAAAAGTTTCAGTACTTTGATCGTAAACATTTGAAAGAAGAAAACGGTTACTGGTTCTACAGAGACAACAAACTAAATGTTTATGCAGCAGTTGACTTCGCATTTAGTTTATCTAAGAAGGCTGACTCAACAGCTATCGTTGTCATAGGAATAGACTCAGAAAATAATATTTACGTCTTAGATATTGACAGGTTCAAGACTGATCGTATCTCAGTTTACTTTGAGCATATCTTTCACTTGGTTAGCAAATGGTCATTCAGAAAGATGAGGGCTGAAACAACGGTAGCACAGATGGCTATCGTTAAGCAACTAAAAGAACTAATCAAACAACACGGTTTGTCTTTAAGTATCAACGAGTACAGACCTAACAAGAGCCAAGGCAACAAACAAGAACGGATAGCTTCTATTTTGGAACCTCGTTATGATAACATGAGTATGTGGCACTACAGAGGCGGCAACACTCAGATACTAGAAGAAGAATTATCTTCTCGTAACCCTGCACACGATGACGTTATAGATGCTCTAGCTTCAGCAGTTGACATGGCAGTTAAACCTTCTAGAAAAGTCTTTAGAAGCAGAGACAACGTTGTACAGTTTAATAAAAGATTTGGTGGAGTTTCGTTCTAATGGCTGGAACAACTATTGATCTCTCTTCTGTTATAGCTCCTCACGCATTAGCTACGGAGATTGCAGATAGATGGACTATCTGGAATAATTCTCGTCAGCAAAAGATTGAAGAGTGGAAAGAAATCCGTAACTATATCTACGCAACGGATACTCGTACTACATCTAATAGTAAGCTACCTTGGACTAACAGTACGACAACACCTAAGCTAACACAGATTGCTGACAATTTACATGCTAACTATTTCTCAGCTTTGTTTCCTCAGAAACGTTTCTTTAGGTTTGAAGCAAGTGATCAAGAGGCTAACACAAAGAATAAACGTGACGTTATCCAAGCTTATATGCAAAACAAAATACGTCAGTCAGACTTTGAGAATACTGTAAGCAAACTTATTAATGATTATATCCAGTACGGAAACTGTTTTGCTACTGTAGATTTTGTCAGAGACTACACAGAGTACGAGGATGGTGAAAGGGCCGTAAACTATGTTGGACCTAAGCTTGTTCGTATTTCTCCTTTTGATATTTGTTTTAACCCCTTAGCTGCTTCTTTTGTAGACTCACCTAAGATTGTCAGAAGTCTTCTTACAAAAGGAGAAGTCAAAAGAAAGATTGACGAAACTGTAGACAATGCTTATATGAACGACATCTTTGAGAAGATGATGTACAACCGTTCATATGCTACAGGTAATGACGTAGATGTACATAAGTCAGAAGGCTTCTTAGCTGATGGGTTTTCTGACATTAAACAATACTTTGAGTCTGACTACGTAGAAATACTTACCTTCTACGGTGACATGTACGATGCTGATACAAACAAGTTCATGAAGAACCGTGTCATCACAGTCGTAGATAGGTCTTATGTCTTGTCTAACGAACAGAACCCTAGTTGGTTAGGTAAGGCTTCTGTCTTCCATGCAGGTTGGAGAGACCGTCCTGATAACCTCTATGCAATGGGTCCACTGGATAACCTAGTAGGTATGCAGTATCGTATTGACCACTTAGAGAACCTCAAGGCTGATGTCTTCGATCAGATAGCCTATCCCATTCTTAAAATCAGAGGTGACGTAGAAGACTTTGACTTTGAGCCAGCAGCCCGTATATACATAGGTGAAGAAGGTGACGTAGGATATTTAGTACCTGATGCAACAGCACTCAACGCTGACTTCCAGATTCAAAACCTAGAAGCCAAGATGGAGATGATGGCAGGTGCACCAAGGGAGGCTATGGGTATCCGTAGTGCAGGTGAGAAGACAGCCTTCGAAGTAAACCAATTGATGACAGCAGCAGGTCGTATCTTCCAGCATAAGACTGCACACTTCGAAAGAGTTTTCTTAGAGCCAATCCTCAACGCTATGCTCGAAGCAGCTAGACGTAATATGGACTATGCCGATACTATCAGAGTCCTCAACGAGGATACTGGTGTCTTCTTCTTTGAAGAGATTACCAAGGAAGACATCAAGGCTAACGGTAAGATAGTACCTATGGGTGCTAGACACTTTGCTGAAAGAGCACAGAGAGTACAGAATATTACTCAGCTATATCAACTCAAACTAGCTGACCCTGCCATAGCTGTGCATATGTCAGGTAAAGAATTTGCTCGTATCCTAGCTGATGAACTAGGTGAACCCACCCTGTTTGCTGAGAACATTGCTATCAGTGAGCAAATGCAAACTGAGAAAATGACAATCGAAGCTCAAGTTCAACTCCAAGAAGAACAAGAGATAGCAATTGAGAAAGGACTCTAAGATGCCTTATATGAAAGGTAAAGTCAAACCATATAAGAACACGACTAAGAAGCCAATGGAAAAGAAAAAGAAACCGATGAAGAAATAAATAATGAAGTCCTATTGGTTTTCTAAATGCAAAACACCTGAGGAAAAGTTTGAGCTACGACAAAAAATCTTGTCAAACCGTGAAAGCTTAGACCGACTCAGAGAAATACTTGAGCCTATGCTCAAGGATACAGGACCAGAGGCTGACTATGACAGCCCCTCATGGGCCTACAAGCAAGCTGATCGTATCGGCTACAACCGAGCACTAACCAAGGTGCTTGATATTATCAATCTAGACAAGGAATAAAATTATGGTATTTTCTGAGCAGAGTCAAACCACAGACCAAACTCAGGTAGAGCAACAAGTACAAGAAGCCCCACCACAGGATTCGTACTTACAGAAGCTCGTAGAGACTAAGGGAGAAAACTGGAAAGACCCAGAGGTACTAGCCAAAGGCAAACTAGAAGCTGATGGTTACATAAAGAACTTAGAGGCTCAACTTGAAGAAATGAAAGAAGACCTCAAAAAGTCAGAGTACCAAAGGGAAGTTTTCGAACAACTTCAAAGTAAGGCCGCTGATTCTACTACAGCAAACTCTGGAGTGTCTCAAGATAAAAGTAGCACTAATAATCAGAATACCACTGCAAGTGTTAGTGAGGAAAACCTGAAGAGCCTAGTTGAACAGACACTTACTCAACGAGAAAAAGAGAATGTTATTAAACGTAATCTTGCTCAAGTTGATGAGGAGCTAGAAAAAACCTTTGGCACTGAAGCTAAGGTTGAAATCGAAAAGAAAGCTTCACAGTTAGGTATGTCTTTGGAACGTATGCGTGACATTGCTGCCGAATCTCCAAATGCTTTCTTTGCTCTAATCGGTGAAAAACCACAGCAACCTTTTAGTCCTTTGACTCAAGGTTCTGTACGCACCGAAGGTGTCAATATGCAGACCTCTACGGAACGTAATTTTGATTACTACCAAAAACTCCGTAGGGAAAATCGTAACTTGTACTATTCAGCCAAGACGCAACAACAAATGTTCGAGGACAAATCTCGTCTTGGTGAAAAGTTTGGTGCATAATTGAAAGGAACTTAGAAAATGGCTATGACCACTTCTAATACATCGTTCCTGCAACGTGCTCAAGTTTACTCAACAGAACTCAAAGAGATTCTGCGTGAGGAAATGATGGCACAACGATATGTGCGTATGCTTGACGGGTTTCCAGATGGTAACACCTTCAACATTCCATCTATCGGACAGGCGCAGGTCGATAACTATGTAGAGGATAGTGCTGTAACGTACCGTCCACTCGACACAGGTAACTTCACCTTTACGATTGACAAATACTTGTCATCAGCTACCTACATGACCAAGAAAGCTGAACAAGACTTGTTCTACGCTAACGAGTTGATGTCTCGTTTCGTTCCTGAACAAGAACGTTCAATCATGGAACACTTTGAGACAACTACTTTTGCTGCTGCTGACTCAGGCAACGAAAACAGCAACCGTGCTCTCAACGGTGTTAACATGCGTATTTCTGGTGGTAACGCAGGTGTAATCGAACTCGCAGACTTTGCGTATGCTCGTTATGCTCTGAAGAAACAACATGTACCAGACAACAATCTGGTTGCTATTGTTGACCCATCAGTAGAGTTCCAACTGAACTCTCTTGGCAACCTTGTAAACGTGTCAAACAACCCACGTTTCGAAGGTATTGTTCGTGACGGTATCGCAACTGGTATGCGCTTCGTAGCAAACGTATACGGTTTCGATGTATATTGTTCTAACTTCTTGCCTGACGCATTTGCAGGTGACACGATCCTAGAACGCAATGGCTCTACCGATACAGACGTATCTGGCGGTAAAGTTAACTTGTTCTTCTCTGCGGATCAGTCTGTAAACCCATTCGTGGGTGCATTCCGTCAGATGCCAGAAGTTGACTATGACTACAACAAAGACCACCAGCGTCATGAGTTCGTAACTACGGCTCGTTACGGTGTCAAGTTGTACCGTCCTGAGAACATGGTTCAAGTTGTCTCATTGACAACAATATCATAAGGGAGGGATAACTTATGTCTTATGTTAACGCAGACGGTCTGGAAATCCTTGCCTCAGGTGATGCAGGTACTCCAGCAAAACGAGGTACAGCAGTATCTCCTAAGAAAAGCCTCGTAATGGTGCTTACTGGTACAGAGCTTCCCTCTGCTGCCGCTACTCCCCAAGATAACGATGCTTTCATTCCAGCAGGTTCGTTCATTGTCTCAGCTAACCTTGTTGTCACTTCAGCTTTCACCTCAGGTGGTGCAGCTACTTTGACAATCGGTGCTTATGAGCAAGACGGTTCTGTTGTAGATGCCAATGGTATCGACGATGCTGTTGCTCTTGCGGCTATCGGAGCCAACAAAGCAGTAGCTTGTGACGGTGCTCTCGTAGGCGGTACAGCAACTGTTGGTGCAACCGATGTTTATATCGAAGCTTACTATGGCACAGCAGCCTATACTGCTGGTGAAGCCAAGTTGGTTATCGAATACATCGAACCATAAAACACTAGGGTGTCCCTAAAGTTTTTTAGGGGCATCCTTACTTTTTTCTTGACAAGATAGATAAAATATGTTATCATATCTTAACTGATGCAGGGGCTATAGATGGCTAACGTAAATCACAGTTCACTTACTGATCCTTACCTTCATGAACCTAAAGGAGTTGCTACAGCAACCAGTGGAGATGTTTATGTAGCTAATGGCTCTGGATCAGGTGCTTGGACAGCTAAACAAACTCTTATTGAATTATCTATCGAAGGTTATTTAGAAGATGTCTCATCAGTAGAAAAAGTTTATGTCCCTATTCCATTTGCAGGGACAGTATCTAAAGTTCTTACAGTTCTTGAAGCATCTATTTCTTCAGCTAATTCAATAGTAACCGTAAAGAACTCAGCAGGTTCCTCAATGGGGACACTGACTATTACTCAATCAGGTTCAGCAGCAGGTGATGTAGACACTTTAGCTCCAACGTCTAATAATACAGTAACAGCAGATAGTTTTATCACTATTGAAAGTGACGGTGGTTCAACCAACACAGCTAAACTTCGTTTCGTAGTAGTATTGGATCGTTCATAATGAAAACTACGCTTCTACAGGTTGTTCAGTCTATCCTCTCCGACATGGATTCAGAGGCAGTCAACAGTATTTCAGATACAACTGAAGCTCAACAGATTGCATCTGTAGTCGAAGATACTTACTACAATATTATCTCTGCGAGAGAAATACCTGAACACAAAAAACTTATGTCTCTAACGGCACTGGCTGACTCATCACGTCCTACCCATTTCCGTTATCCTGACAATACAAAGAAGATTGAACGTGTTGACTACAACATTGGGACTGTAGCTAGCAAAGACTTTCGTGAGATTACTTTTGTAGATCATGAGTACTTCCTAGATAACATGAACCAAAATGGTTTATTAGTTGAGACTGTAGAAGGTAGCATTGACATCTTTGTCTCCAATGATAAAGCACCATCCTACTACACGTCCTTTGATGACTACCATATCATTATGGATGCCTACGATGCAACTGTAGAGTCAACACTTCAGCAATCTAAAGTAAGAGCCTTTGGTGCAACCTATCCAACCTTTAGTCAGACAGATGGACACATCATTGATCTTGACAATACTCTGATGCCTTATCTTTTGGCTGAAGCTAAGTCAACCTGTTTCTCTTTGTTCAAGGCTGGGTCAGACCCTAAAGTTGAACAAGCTGCACGTCGATTGAAGTCTTACGTTCAAAACGATATGTATAAAACTAAACGTGCTAATACTCGTAATTATTACGGAAGAAGTTAATGATCAAATATGAACACGATACAGTAAACCAATACTGTGTCTGTCTATCAGATAAACTCTTATCAAAAGTTTTTATCGAAAAAGAAATTGGTGGCTACTCTTTCTTCGTTATTAAATATGAAAAGGGAAGTGTACCTAAGGAATTATCAGGACAGTACACAAGTATTCCAGAAGCACAACGTGGTTTAGAAAGGTATCTTCGTAACAGACCTGTATCAAAAGTTAAACAGGTAAGAGAATACGCAGATAAACGAGAGAAAGAACGTAATGCCGCAAAGTCTAAGTCAGAAGGCAGTTAACAACTTTGTTCGTGGTCTCATCACTGAGGCTGGCGAACTTACCTTTCCTGAAGGTGCCTCTGTTGATGAACTAAATTGTGAGCTACGTAGGGATGGCTCAAGGAGAAGAAGGCTAGGACTAGCGTTAGAATCTAACCATGTCCTGTCTTCTTTTACTGTTTCTGATAGTGAGATTGTTCACACAGGCGATTGGCTAAACGTAGGCGGTACAACTGAGCTTGAGTTCTTGGTTGTACAGAAAGGCTCCAATCTTTATTTCTATAATAAAGCAGAACTACCTTATTCTTCTCAAGGATATACAGATTACATAGACCTGACTGCACATGAATACGCAGGTTCTTCTGGTGCTGAGACAGCTAAGTGTCAGTTTGCTAGCCTTAATGGAAACTTAATTGTTTCTTCTGAAGCTATCAATACTATCTATGTAGCCTTTGATAGTGCCAGTGTAGGTAATGAGTTCTCAAGTGTAGAGATTTCCTTTAAGGTCAGAGATTTTGATTGGCAAGGTGACACAGATACCTACAAGACAGCAGGTGCTACTGACGCAGCAAGAACATATGACACAAAGAACGCAGGTTGGGTAGACACTAAAGGAGAAGCAGCTAGAACTACTTGGTCAGCAGCTAACTCAGGGGACTACCCACCCTTAACGCATCCTTGGTTTGCAGGTAAGGATAGTAGTGGTGACTTTGATGCAGCAGAATGGGACAAAGTTTTTGCTGGTAATACTCTAACTTCTAATGGACACTATATCCTTGACTTCTTTAGTAAAGTTAGATCAGGTCTTACAACTGAAACTATAAACACAAGATTTAAAACTGTAGCTTCTTTTGGTGGACGTGTGTTTTACTCAGGTATCGGTGATGCTGAACACTCAGGCCACGTTCTGTTTTCTAAGATCGTAGAAGGTGTAACTGATCTAGGTATTTGTCATCAGGTAAATGACCCGACTGCTGAGTACCTAAGTGATCTTTTAGATAGCGATGGTGGAATAATAGTTATACCTGATGCTGTCAATATCCAGCTTATCTATCCGTACCAGACATCCCTCTTTGTTTTCGCTGAGAATGGGGTGTGGCAAATTGCAGGTGTAGATGGTGTCTTTAAAGCTTCACAATACAGCCTCAACCGTGTCTCTAAGATTGGCATCTTAAATCCTCAGACTTTTATTTCTGCTGAGGGAACTCCTTTTTGGTGGTCAAGGTTTGGTATTCACACACTTGGGACTGACTCAGTGTCAGGCCAAGGTCAAGAAACAAATATCAGCCTAACAACTATTCAAACATTCTGGGATCAGATAGACACAAGTGTTAAACGAAAAGTAACTGCTGTATACGATAACATTAACAAAAAGATTTACTGGGCTTATCCTAATGTAAATGAAACTGTAGATGCTAAACTAAACAACTTTCTTATTCTTGACTTAGCCCTGCAAGCTTTCGTTCCTTGGTCAGTTCCAGATCAGGCATCAAGTACAGACTGCGTAGTAGGTCTAGCCTTTTACTCAGGGTTTGGTGCAGATACCCTTGAACTTGACGTAACATCAAATGGTGGACTTGATGATGTTGTAACCTCTGCTGGTGACGATGTGGTGTCAAGTCAAATATCAGGGTTTGCTACTGGTGATCCTTCGATAGTCCTCTTGGTAAGAGATGGCGCTACCAACAAGATGACTATGGCATCCTTTAGTAGTACATCTTTCTTGGATTGGGGTGACACAAACTACTCATCTTTTGCTGTCACAGGCTATGACTTTGTAGGGGACTTGCTAACCAAGAAGAATGCACCCTATATTGCTGTCTACTCAAGACTGACAGAAGAAGGCTTCACAGGTAATGAGACAGATGGGTACGAACCTATCAGACCCTCATCTCTTTTAGTCTCAGCAGCGTGGGACTTCAAAGATACTTTTAGTTCTACACAACAAGCTTACAGACTAAAGCAACCCGTAGTAGTTAACCCTAGTGACCTGTCTAACTTTAGCTACCCAGAAGATGTCATAACTACCAGACTGAAAATCAGAGGTCACGGTAGGTCTATGCGAATTAAATACGAAAGTGAACAAGGAAAAGACTTTATCCTCCTAGGATGGGGTATGATCCAAGGAAGGAACACTAGGTTTTAATGTCAGAATATACAATACGTGATGCAACCGAACAGGACGTATTAGATACAGTAATAGCAGTCAAACAGTTCTGTAGGGAAATACCTCACCCAGCTTGGAAAAGCTTCGAGGCTAACAAAGTAAGCGAGTTACTTACAAATCTAATCAGACACGAACTAGGTCTTGTTAAACTTGTGGAGTACGAAGGAGAAATCGTAGGAGCTTTGATCGGAGTAATCAGTAGCCTACCTATCAATAATCTTACCTTTGCACAAGAGTTAATGTTCTGGATAGAACCTGAACATCGTAACGGAAAGACAGGACCAAAGCTCATAGATCAATACGTAGTCTGGTCAAAAGAAAATGGATGTGAGTTTGTCAGGTTGTCAACCTTAGATGAAGTCCTAGGAAGTAAAGCTGGTGTTCTCTTTAGGAGAAAAGGTTTTAAACCTACAGAGACAGCCTATATAAAGGAAATTTAAAATGGCAGTTTTCACGACATTAGCAGCAGCAGGGCTTTATGGGACAGCTTTATATGCTACTGGTGCAGCAGTCTATGCTACTGGTGCTTCACTATATACTCAAAATCAAGCTGTTCAAGCTCAAAGAGGTGCTGCAAGAGTACAAGCGAGGCAGCAGCAAGCCGAAGCTGCCAGACAAAGACGTGGTGCTATCAGACAATCTATCTTAGCTAGAGCACAAGCAAGAACTGTAGCTGCTGCAACAGGACAAACGGCTGGTACTGCTTTCCAAGGTGGGATGGCTTCTCTTACTTCTCAGCTAGGTGCTAACTTAGGTTACAGCACCATGATGTCAGGGTTGAGTGCTCAATATACTAGACTATCAGATCAAGCTGCTCTTTATGCAGGTAGGTCTCAACTCTTTGAGTCAATAGCTGGTATTGGTTTTGGATTAGCAGGTCGTCTACCTACAACTCCTCAGACAGATACTACAACTTCTACAGAGAATAATGATATGTATAATCCTCAGGGACCACAAATATAATGGTATCTCTTCTTACCCTTAATGATCAGATAATCAATGAGCAAATCCTCAAGGAATCTCTCGTTGGTACTCAGATCAGTAAACCTTACAATCCTCGTAGTCTAGTTGAAAGAACTAAGACTCAAGAGGTTTCTATCGCTACAGAATTACCTGTGGATCAGATAGAGGCTGAACGTGCAGCAGGTGACGATAGCTCAGAGGTTATAGCTAAGAACGAAAGCCTTAACTTTGACTATGCCTTAGCTATCAACCAAGCCTATCAGGATGGTCTACCACCTGAGACTATAGCAGCTATCATTGAGGAACGTAAGGAAAAGGGTGAAGACATGTCTCTTAGTGAGTACATGTTGGTTCAACACCTTATGCTCTCCGATGGTGACATAAACCCTTATGCAGCTAGAACCTTGACTAACATGGAAACATGGAACAGGTTGATGCAAGAGGCCATCGAAGAGAATGACCAGAGTGGTGTCGGTAAAGTTCTTAGTTTCTTCGATGTCAATATTCTTAGAGAGATTACTATTGGTGCATTTGAGAACGTAACCCTTAGGTCTAACCGTGAAGGTGATACTATCAGGGCTGCATTTAACCAGATGAAACCTGAAGAGTTCGAGAAGTGGGCTTTAGAGTACATAGAGGAACGTAAAGAGGAAGGCATCTTTAGTTCAGATAGTATCTGGAACTTGTACAAGACAGCTAATGATGCAACCTACCTAGGGGATGACCCTATGTCTGGTGTCTATGCCTTGTTTGGTGTTGCTGATATAGCTACACTTGGGACAACAAGCCTTGTAACAAAACCAGCCTCTGCATTAGCTAGACAAACGGGTAAGGTTTTAGGTATAACCAAAGCTAAAAGACCTGTCGATGTGATAGCTACACTAGGTGATGAGGTACAGGCAGCAAGTGTATCAGCTAAATTAGTAGATGATATAGGTGCTCAGACAGATGAAATAGCTGCTGGTCGTAGTTTACCTAAAGAACTAGACCCAGTTGTCGGACCTAATGCTCGTCCTTCAGGCGTAGTCACAAGGGATCATACTTTAAAGAATAGAATTGTAGAAGAACTAGAGCTAGCTAACCGTAGAGGTAGCTTTGGTGAACTCGTACCTATGAGTAGTGTTCGAGCTTTAGCTACTAAAACAGCAGAAAGTGTGGCTAAGAAGACAAACAACGTAGCTCTTACTCGTTCTGTCAAACCTGTGTCTGTAATTGATGAAGGCTCAGATGACTACAAGATCGTAGTCCGTATGGGTAAAGACAAGACAGGTGGTTTCTTCAGACGTAAGATGGATGCAGAGGCCATAGCTAAGAACGACCCTACACTAAGAGTAGTCAAAAGGGAAGAAGGCCGTGGCTGGTACCTAGAGACAGAGAAAAGACTTGACATCTCTGACTTGCCTGAGTCCATGCAGATCGTACAGAAGTCTGATTTTATCAGAGATGCTATCAATAAAATGTTTGGTGCAGCCACGGTTCGCTTAGGTGACAAACTAGGTGCTAAGTTCTTACAGGCTGAAGCTGGTCAGGCTCTCATAGGTGATCTCGTAAAGCCATACCAAAAGAAAATACGTGCAGTAAAAGGTAAAGAACTAGAAAACCTGTCAGATTTCATGACGCAACTACGTGATGGTGATCTATCACATATGCGTCAGGCTCCTTCTGTAGCTAGCTTTGAGTCCATGTACAAAACTATGTACGGTTCTGCCCCCAGCAAAGCTACTACGGAAGGTTATGAGGCTCTTATTGACATCCTAGATGCAACTTGGCACATCAAATCATCTGAGAGATTGAAGAGAGCCGTGGCTGCTGATGGTGTCTTCCTTGAGATGACCGATGAGTTTGGTAATGTAGCCTACAAGGTAGCTCAGAGTCAGATAGACGATGAGTTTATTCTTGATCTAGCTACACTAAGGCCAATCCGTAAGGATAAACTCAAGGGTGACCAGATAGTCTACAAGGTTCCTGAGACATTCATGGACCATCTATACTTTGTCAACCCTAAGGGTGTCAGAGTTTTAGAACGAGTAGACATCATGCCGTATAATATTGGTGGTCCTCGTACTAACTCTGAGTTCCGTTGGTTCTTGGGTACTGTCAAGGAGCAAAGGCTAGCCTCAGGTAAGTCTGTGTCTGTGGGCTTCAAAACTCTACTAGGTTCTTTCGGTAAAGACCAGATAGAACTGGCTGTATCTCAGTTAAATAATATAAGCCGTGCAGTTAAGAAACTCCTAGATGAGAATGGTATTGATGACATCGCATTACTTAGCCTAAGCAAAGCTCAATATGATGAGCTAGGTGACGTTATCAGGGCTAATAACGCATGGAACAAACATGTCACTGACCTAGAAGACCTGCAAAGATTAGCTCAAACCCATAAGTTTAACTTCACAGAACAATTCGTAGCTAAAGCTAGGGATGAAAAGATTTCCATAGGTGAAGCTGGAGGTGATCCTACTCGCTTTGGTTTGTCAGTAGGTGAAGACGTAAGTGTCAAGATGAATAACCTTGGCATGAAACGAGGTGACACACCTCTCATTGAGTTTGGCGGTAAGTCAGCTACAAATGCTAACCCAATATCAGCTATCGCTGACCAGTTTGGTACTGAAGCTTTTGGTTATGCTAATCGTGCAGCCTCACAGAATGCTTTAGTTGGATGGAATAAACTAGCAGAAGCTAACCAAGGATTAATCAAGAATTGGGACAGAGTTAATGCTCTCCCTAGGAATGATTTCTTGGGTAGACTTTTGGAAGCTGAAGTTACTAAGACAGGTAAGTTCAACGATGTAGCTGCACAACTACGTGAGACACAAGATGTCATCAAGCGTAGGCTCAATCAACCTACTTGGTTGTCAGATAAGTGGGAGTCCTTCACAAGGTCAGCTACTGAGTTTGTCTTTGAGAAGACAGGATTTAAGTGGGACTTAGCAGCTACTGACCCTGCGTCTAGACTGCTTCAGGTTGGCTTCTACTCTAAGTTTGGCTTCTTTAACCCAGACCAGTTTATGCTTCAGGGTTTGCATAGTCTTACCATCGCAGGTATCTCTCCTACCAGTGGTGTCAAAGCACTAGGTATGACAACACCTATGTTGATTATAGCAAACTCTAAGGGTGCAGCTAGACAGACAGCAGTTAAGCGTTTAGCTAAAATGTCTGGTTTAACTGAGGACGAGTTAAATACTCTTGTTAGATACATAGATGAAAGCGGGAGGAATATAATTGACAACCAAGTTATCGAACTCCAAGCTCCTCAAAAGTTTGGTGCGGCTAGCACTCTTACGGGCAAAGCTCAACAATCAGTTGGAAAATTCTTAGATACCTCAACCATCTTCTTCAGAGAGGGTGAACGTTTCTCTCGTATGACAGGGATTATTACAGCATTCCTTGAGCATAGAGCCAAACGTCCTGACATTGATCCTCTGTCTCCCTCAGGTAAGACTTGGATTACCAACAGAGAGCAAGACCTCACCTTCCGTATGACCACAGCATCCAGAAGTTTTGCTCAGTCAGGTCCGATGAGAGTTCCTACTCAGTGGTTAA
>Ga0196899_1000414_pt1 | contig 22457 bp, 16 predicted proteins | sample VirMetDEL_Sep_01_FD_169095 | JGI IMG/M metagenome (GOLD analysis project Ga0196899, IMG submission 169095) | Aqueous microbial communities from the Delaware River and Bay under freshwater to marine salinity gradient to study organic matter... | ecosystem: Environmental > Aquatic > Marine >... | reverse complement strand
TTAGTAGTCATTTGTTTACCTCTTTCTTGTTTGTTTTGAATCTTATAAGATTCCTAGAGGATGCCTGTTTAAACATCCTCCTAGAATATTATAACTCTAGCCAGTAGTTACCACCTTGAAATTATAAGCATCTCCACCATCAAAAGATGATGGCATAGCTGGGTTAATGTATCCAGCTTGTACCCAATTTCTAAGGTCTTTCTCTGTTGCTTTTCTCATGCTCACATGTCTTTCTACATAATCAGTATCAACAGTGTATTTATATTCTATGGATGCCTTGTTTTGCTTGTAGATATAAGCAGGGTAAGTATTGCCATTAGTTGTTGTAATAGCTATTGGCATACCTTCATGGAATTGGCTCATGAATTTCTTTTGTCTTGCATCCTTCTGTTCTCTAACTGAATTAGCTAAGACCTCTAACTCATGGTCATTCAATTCGCTTAGGTCGTTACTTAGTATTATTCCTTGTAGAACATTTGTTCTAGTAGTCATGTCGCTCCTTTATGTTTGTTTACTGATTCTATTATAAGACAACTCCTGTTTAAACTGTGTATTTCTTTTAGATTTTTTTCCCACTCTTTCCACTTCTTAATCGTTCACTGTATCTTGAATACTTGATATTAATTAATGGGCTACCCCCTCTTAGTTTAAATTAATTCCAGTACATTCCTACCCAGATACTATTCATAACTATCTAATTGTTTAAACAGATTGAAACATAATAAATTATTCTAAGACTAGGTACACCAATAATATAGGCATATAACATTGGGGGGGTTTAATCTGCTACCCATAGTTACAGTTGATGTACCCTCTAAATATATGCTGTTAAGTAGGTACAAGATATGGGGGTACTACATATTGTGGTGTACCATTTATTACTAGATATAGTAGTACTATATATAGTAGGTCTATTAAAGCTATGAGAAGTACAGCTAACCCTGTGTCACTCCCTCCCAAAAACCAGAATGAACTAAAATAAGTAACATTTAAATGTGTGAAGTAATAGCCTATTACGCTAGTTAACATGGTCCTGCTAATCCACTTGATTGACTGTGTATTGTCAAAGGTCCTTTTCTTAAAGCAGGAAGAACCTCTTGCTTGTTATCTGTATCTTATCATACCACAGAATTTAATGGTAGTATTATTTTAGGGGGTTGCGTATTACAAGTAGGAGTTTCCTCCTTTCGCCTACACCTGGTAACCCCCTAGTTTTAACTTGTTTATATTTTTAATGTGATATAATACTTATGTTACATTCGTAACTTCAGGATACCCTCCTGATTGTTTGTTCAGTATAGACCCTCTAGCAATAGAGGGTTTATCTGTTAGGATACAAACATGGATTTTATTTATGTTGTTGATTGTGATGTATGTCTACATCCTTACTGGGAGGACGAGCTCATTAATGGTGTATGTGTAGGTTGTAAGGAGTTTGAAGAGGAATGAGCAAATCAAAAGACCACTACACTTGTTCAGCGTGTATGAAGGTTACTTTACTTGATGGCAAAACTAATCTATGCTACGACTGCAACAGAGGGCATATATAAAAAAAAATTTTTTTCACCTACTAAACCAGGGGGCGTACTATAGTACTTATACCTGGAAAATCCAGGCAATTGTATGAGGATACAATTCAATTTATGAAAAGAAAGAAAACTTTTCATCTTTAAGTAACAAAAGTATATGGTGTACTGGTGTAAAGAGATGTAATAGTTTTGTGAACTTTCATATTTTTCATTACAGTAAATGGACAGACTGTACGAACAGAACGCCACCATGTGTGGCGTTTTGTGTTATGATAAAGAATATAAGTTAGGAGTCAACATGCCAAAAGGTATAGGTTACCCAAAAGGGATGAAGAAAAAATCCAAAAAAGGTAAAAAGAAAAAAAAGTAAGTATGGCTGAATATCAAGGTAAATCTGTCAAACTCAATAGTCCATCTAGGATTAGTAAGGGTGAGCCAGGTTATGGTCGTAAAAAATTTAAAGTTTATGTACAAGATGGTGGCAAAGTTAAAAAGGTTATGTTTGGAGACCCTAACATGGAGATTCGTAAAGATAACCCAGAAGCTAGAAAATCATTTAGAGCAAGACACAAATGCAGTACAGCTAAAGATAAAACAAGTCCAAGATATTGGTCTTGTAAGATGTGGTAAGGATAAGTTATGGCAGCTAAAAAAGGTTTATACCACAACATGAACAAGCGTAAAAAAGCAGGAACAAGTAGGTCCAAGAAAAACTCTACAATTAGTCCAGAGGCTTACGCTAACATGAAAAAAGGTTTTCCTAAAAAAAGAAAAAAAATTTGAGTATTGATATACCCTGTCCAAAATGTGGAGAGGTGTTACTACCCAAGGACAATATGAAGTGTAAAAATAAAGAATGTACTGGTTATGTCAGATAGAAAATTATGTTACGCTGCAGGGTGTAAAAGAGTTCTTAGTGGTAAGCGTAGAAAATATTGTAGCGATAGATGTGCTAACAGAATACAAACACAAAAAAAACGAGCTAAAGCAAAAGGCGTTCAATGGGTACAAAAAGAAGACGAATTAGTTATACCTAGTAAACAAAATGTACAAAGTCGTAGAGGTGTAGTTTATAACGACCTAAAAGAATCAGGTCTAGGTAAAGATATACTTACACAAAAAACAACTATACAAGATGTAGCAAAGATACTTGAAACTTCTGTAGCAGCAGTATCTATGGCGTATCAAGCATACATAGAAGATTTAGAACAAGAAGAAGCAAGAAAGACTTGGGAGTTACCACAGGTAGCAGAAAAATCATTACAAGACTTTAGAGATTTTAGAGACAGATATTTTCAAACAGAAACAGGTGACGCATACGAAACACCAGATTTTCACATCAAATGGATTAATTCTATCTTAGAAGCAATAGAACATGGTAATCAGCAAATGATACTATCGCCACCACGACATGGTAAGACTGACTTGTTAATACATTTCGCAGTATGGTTAATATGCACAAAACCAAACATAAGAATATTGTGGGTTGGTGGTAACGAAGAGATTTCAAAGAATGCAGTTAGTTCTGTACTTGACCAACTAGAAAGTAACGAATTACTAATAGAAGAGATATGTGGACCAGGACCTAAGTTTAAACCTACAAGTAGAACTGGTAAGTCATGGTCACAAAATGGTTTTACTGTTGGTACTCGTACTGTTACTGGTATTAAGTCTCCTACTATGGTTGGTATAGGTAGAGGTGGTAAAATACTTTCTCGTGACTGTGACATAATTATTGCTGATGACATTGAGGACCACAGTTCTACTATGCAACCTGCATCAAGAGAGAACACAAGAAACTGGTGGACTACAACATTATCAAGTCGTAAAGAGGAACATACAGCTATGGTTGTTATAGGTTCAAGGCAACACTATGACGATTTGTATTCTCACTTGTTAGACAACGAATCATGGTTAACTATTGTAGAAGAAGCACATGACACAGCTTGTTCAAAACCAGATTGGGATAATGAGTTACATCAAGACTGTATGTTGTGGGCTAAAAAAAGAACATACAAATGGCTTATGGATAGAAAGAAAGCTGCAGAGACTACAGGTGGTAGAGCAATCTATGAAATGGTATATCTTAATGTAGCTATGCCAGATGGTATGAGTTTATTTGACAGACCAGAGATAGAAGAATGTAGAGACCAAAACAGAGACATAGGACATATACCAACTAATGTAAGATTAATTGCAGGACTTGACCCTGCGTCAACAGGATACCAGGCTGCGTTTTTGTGGGGATATGACCAACAGACAGATAAGTTATTTATGATAGATATGGAAAACAGTTTAGGTGGTGGTATTCCAGTAGCACTAGAAATAATAAAACAGTGGTATCAAAAATATAACTTAGCACATTGGGTTATTGAAGAGAATGGTTTTCAGAGAGCAATACGACAAGATAAATCAATTAGAGAGTTTGCAGGAAAGCATGGTATCTTTTTAGAAGGTACACAAACTTATGGCAACAAGCATGACCCAGTATATGGTGTTACAGCTATGAGACCATTGTTTGAGCAGAAGCTAATTAATTTACCTTATCGTAGCTTTGAAGCACAAGAAAAGGTAAACTTATATACAAGTCAGTTAGTATATTTTAGTTCTGCACAAAACAAGAGTAGAAGTGTAGGACAGAAGTCTGACTTAGTTATGGCGAGTTGGTTTCCAATGAAAACAATAAGGCGTTTACAAAAAGAAAGACTTGCTACAATGGGTATGGAATATGAACCTAGCTTTAGTGGATACTCTGGGCTAGATATAGATATAGATGTTTGGAGAACATGAAAACAGCAGATGAGCTTTATGCAAGAGTTTACGAACTTAGAGCTATGCACTCTGATTATGTAGGCGATAAAGAAAACATAAGAGCTATTATGAATGGTGGTGCAGATGGATTAAAAGCATTACTTGGTAAAGATATGCGTGATATGGATTATAAACAATTACCAGCACCTAACTTGTTAATGTCTGCATTAGAAAGATTTGCACAAAAATTAGGTAGAGCACCAGATTTAAAAGTAGATATATATAACGATAAAGATTCAGAAAGAGCAACTAAGAGAGCAGAAAAACTAGAACGAATCGTACACGCGTATGATGATATGCAAAAACTAGATAAACAATTACCACAAATAGGTAGATGGTTACCTGGTTATGGTTTTGTTGTATGGATACTAAAAGAAAAGAAAGATGCTAATGGAGTACCTTATCCAGTAGCAGAGATAAGAGACCCTTATCTATGTTATCCAGGATACTTTGGCGTAGACCAACAACCAAAAGAATTAGCTGTAGTACAAAGAGTACCTCACACAACACTTGCAGAGATGTATCCAAAACATAAAAATGTAATACTTGATGAAGTTAGTTCAGAATATAATACTATGGCGTATCTATCTAGTTACGACCAAGGATGGGCTAACGCAGATGGTACAGGTAAAGTAGTTGCAGAGTATTATGACGAAGAAGGTACTTATGTATTCTTACCAGAAAACAGAATTATATTAGATTTTATTCCTAACCCTCTTAAATCAGGACCAAGATTTGTTGTAGCAAAGCGTTACAGCTTTGACCAAATGCAAAGTCAGTTTCATCATGTAATTGGCTTGATGGCAAATATGGCAAAAATCAATGTTCTATCTGTTATTGCTATGGAAGATGCTGTGTTCACAGAAACCAACATCATTGGCGAGATAGAATCTGGACAATATAGAAAAGGTAGATTCGCAGTCAATTACTTGACACCTGGTTCGCAAGTTAGCAAACCAACTAATAATTTGCCTTATCAATTGTTCCAACAAATAGATAGACTTGAAAGACACCTAAGACTAGGTTCTGCATATCCAGTATCAGATGATGGACAAAGCCCTAATGCTTTTGTTACTGGTAGAGGATTAGAAGAACTAGGACAATCTGCATCACTTCATGTAAGAGAATATCAAACAGTATTAACTGATGCACTAGAAGAAGTAGATTCTAAGAGATTAGAGTGGGATGAGATTATGTATAAAGGTCAAAGAAAACCTATTGCAGGATTTAGAAAAGGAACTGCATTTAAAGAATCTTATGACCCAGGAACAGATATTGCAGAAATGTACAAGACTAGAAGAGTCTATGGTGTTATGGCAGGATTTGATGAGCCACAAAAAATAATAACAGGGTTGCAACTAAAACAACAGGGCGTAATAGATATGCAAACACTACAAGAGAACCTTGATGGTATTGATAATATATCCCAAGTGCAAAACAGAGTTAACTCTGAAAAAGCAGAGAATGTATTATTTGAATCATTAATGGCACAAGCTGCACAAGGTAATGCTAAAGCAACTATGGCAGCTATAGAGATTAGAAAAAACCCACAAAATATGTCAGAGATTCTTGATAAGTTTTATACACCAGAAGAACCAGAAATGACACCACAAGAAGCTGCGTTAACTGGTGCAGGTGGACCACAGATTCCACAAGCTGAACCAGATATTGCTTCTGTTTTAGCACAACTAGGTGGAGGATTACCACCTGAACAATTAGCAGCAGGACCAGGACTTCCACCAGGAGGACCTCTTGGCTAAAAACCCATCAGAAGTTAATGCAAGATTTTACAATATTATAAATAATGAAGATTGGGATATTCCAGAAGTAGAATCTGAACCAACCATAATAAGAGATTTATTTGTACAAGGGGATGTTCCTCTAGGTGCATACATTTTACCTACACATTTACCTGGTGTATGGTTTAGTATAAGTATGGGTTTTGAAATAGAAGACCCAGATAAGGATGGTAACAATGCCAGGTGGTAGAAAACCTAAAATAGATGGTGCATTTCAAGATGTAGTTTTAAAACCTATACCAGGTTCTGATGAATTTGGTGGATATACGCAGCAAGAAGAACAAATAGCTGCAGTAGGTAAACCACCTTCTGATATGTTATTACCACAAGATGCAGCAGCTATGCAATATACACCAGAAGATATATTCGCTAAAGGTACTGAAAGGCAAGATGAACCAGGAACATTTGATAGTAACCCACAACAAACAGTTAGTTTGCCAGTAGGTACAGATACTCAAATACTTATAGAGTTAATTAAGGAAAAAGCACCAGTAACTAATCAGAGGTTCTAATGAGCATTTATCATAAATGGAACAAAGATTTCTTTGAAAAACAAAACGAAAGTATTGCATACAATAAAAAGAAAGATGTTACTAAAGCTAATACTGATTTAGATGCACTTACTCAAAACTTTCAAAATTTAAAAGATTTAACACCACTAGAAATGGATGAGTTAGTAGTATCAGCAGCAGAGCTAGATGTTACACCACAGCAATACTATGAATTATATAAAACTACTAAACCTATACAAGTTAATTTAACTAATGGTAAACCAAATGCTGTTACAGATTATCTAAAAAAAGTACAACAGATAGTTCGTAACAATGATGCAATATTAAAACAGACAAGTAAAGATTTAGGTTACGAAAAAAGTAATAAGTTATTAACAGGAACTCTTTTTATGGGTCTTAATAGTATTTTTGATGTTATTCAAAGAGGTGTAGTTAATCAATTAGGTGTGCCTTATGCACAATACGAAGAAGAGATACTTGCTGAAATGGGTCTTACTAGACAAGACATGATTGAGTTTGAAAAAAAAGGTCGTAACGATAATCAACAAGAATGGAAAGCATCAAGTGTAAGAGCAAAAGCATTTATAAAAACTTTAAATAATTATGTTACAACAGCTCCAGAAACTTTATTAAATATTTTTGGTTTAGATACACCAGTAGATTCCTTAGTTGATGTAGAAACTAAATCAAAAGCATGGTTAGCTACACAAGGTGTAGTAGATGCTGAAGGAGAAGGGTATCTTCAGAAAACTGATATAGAAGCTGCTATTCAAGCAACAAAAGAAAATACTCTTGATGAAATACGAATACAAGAAAAAGAATTGCAAAGAGAACTTACACAAACAGAAAAAGCTAGTTTGGCTTTAAACAACTGGTATGACATTGTTACAGAAGAAGTATCAGACAATCCTTTATTAAATATATTAGCTGAGTCTACACCAGCAGCAGAAAATAGAAAGTTAAGAGAAGGTTATGAAAAAGCACAGATATCTTCTAACATAGGAGATTTTGCTAGTTACTTAGTTACAGGAAATATGCCAGGTAGATATGCACCTGAAAATGTAATGTATGAAGAAACACAAGAATTATATGATTTAAAAATATTACAAGTAGAACAAGCATTTGATAAAGGTGAAATATCTATTACACAAAAAAATAAACTTGTTGATGAACTAGAAGATGAAAGAGATGAAGAGTTAACTAAGGTAGCATTTGACCCTAACAAAGGTTTATCAGGAATTATGGGTGGTGCTATGAATTTAGTTGCTATGTACTACACAGACCCAGGTGTTATGTTTACTAGAGGTGTAGGAATAGCAGGTAAAGTTCCAGAGAAATTTGATGAAGTACTTGCTGGTGCACAAAAAGAAATGAAAAGATTTGTTGATGAAGGTGGAACTGTAGCAGAGTTTTGGCAAAACAATGACGAGATACTAGATGGTATGGCTACTGTTATTGTAGAAGCTAACAAAGCAAATCAACCTACATTTTTAAATATGATTAATTCAGGATTTAATCATAAGTTTGCAAAGACTGTAGCTGATGCAACTGACCCTGCAATTATTAAAGAAGGTCTTATAGATGGATTTAATAATGGTTATGTATCAGATATGGTGTTTGGAAAATCCTCGCTAGGTAAAACAGGTCAATTTAGAATACAGTCCAAAGTTATATCAGATAACTTGATTAGAGCATTTGGAGAAAAAGATATAGACAACAGTATTACTGCAACAGGCAGAAGAGGTGGAACACTTAAAGAATTAATTAATGGTACTGATATAAGATTAGCTAATCGTGGACAAGTAGATTTAAGAAACATACAAGAAGCTGTTGTTATATTTTCAAGAGTTGGAAATTTATTTAAAGTACCAGAAACTCGTTTAAACAAACTGTTAACAGATTTTTATAATGCAGCAGACGAAGGTCTTTATACAAAAGCACAAGATATTTATTATGATGGATTGCTTAGAACAGAGGGTGCATTACAACTTAGGTATTTGTATGGACTATCAGATAAAGAGATAACAGAGTTTTTTGGAAACATGAAACAAGGTCCAAGAATGTTTAGTGATGATGTAGGAGATTTCTTAACACCATCAAGAACAGATGAGTTTTATCCAGTAGATGAGATAGATATTCTTACAAAGAGACAATTTAGTGGACAAGTAGAAGGTATAGAAGTACCACAAGAATTTACAAGAAACTCTATAGAACTTTTAAATCAATTTAGAGGTTACACCATAGAGGTACCAGATGTAGTAGGAATAATTAAAAGTACATCACAAAGAAGAAGATTAAGAGCTAAAGCATTAATTGAAAAAGAAGGTATTGATAAAGTATTTGATAAAGCTAGAAAAGCATTTGAAGATGGTAAACGAGGAACTTTCTGGGATGAAGATACTCCTATGGGTGCAGAGATATCAGCTATTGCTAAAGGTCTAGGAGACCCAGGAATATTGTTCAAAGGTCAAGAAAAAGTTTTGTCAGCTATAGAAAAAGGAACATTTGGATTAGTAAGAGGAGTATTCTATCCACTACAGTTGCTTGGTAGATTTTCTTATCCAGCAAAACTTACAGTAGATGGACACATAAGAGCATCTTTGCTTGGTGTTAGGTCAGCGTTTAGAAGTCCTATAAAATTTCTTAGGTTCTTATTAAATGATGCAAATGGTGCAATAGCTAGAGCGTTAGGATATACACCAGAAACATCTTTAGTTGGTCCATATAAAATAACTAGACCATTGGAATTTAAAAATCAACAACTGCAAGGATTAAATGAAAAGTTACCTATGCCTGTAAGAAAAGCATTAGGTGTTTTACAAGATAGTGCAGAGTATGGTATACCAGAATTACAATCATTGTCATCTGCATCACCAACATTTGCATTTGGTAGAAGATTTCCAGATACAGGTTATGACTTAATTAATAAGGTAGGAACAAAAAATGTTCCTATGCCTGATGGTGTGTTAGATTTTAAGTTGTCAGATGAATATATAGAAGCTGTACAAGAATATTTCTTTGAATATATTGATGATGACTTAGCTATGATTACAGCAGCATTAATGAGAAAAGGTTTAGATTACACAGATATAGCTAAGTTTTACCAAGAGACTCCTTCTGTACAAGCAATTATAGAAGAAGCAAATAAAATGATGCAGTCAAGAAATGTTTATTCAAGAGGTACATTACCTATTGCATATAAAACAGAAGACTATGATGAGTTAGCTAAACACTATGTACAAAGCATAAACAATATAACTGGTGGTAGTGGAGATATGATAGACATTTTTGCTACAGGTAAAGTAGGAAGAGTTGATTTGCGTAGTACAGATTCTATGACACCAGAAAATCTAGCTATTTATAATGCAAAAATTAGAAAACTTACAATTAAAAATCAAACTAATATGCCTAACCAAGTTCCTAAAATGAAACCAGAAGTAGATGAAAGAACTGCATTTCAAAAAGGATTAGACGCTTTGTTCTTTGCTACTGCACAAATGGAAGCTGACTTAATTAGAGTACCTTTGTTTAAACAAGGTTATGAACATTTTATAGAAGCAGGTATTCCATTTACATCTAAACAAGGTCTTAATAAAATAATGAATTTACATAAAGACCCAGAGTCATCTATAAATCTTAGTGATGATATATTTAAATTAGTCGAGCAAGAATACAATGCTATTAAAAATTTAGCACCTGATTTAGCTGTTACAGAAAGAACTGTTCCAGTTAAAGTATTTGATAATGGTGATTCGTTATCCATAATTGCATATAGTGATAATGGACAAAAACAAATTACAACACTAAAAAGATTAGATACATTCAATAATGAACTTACTTTTGATTTAAACCTATATAACACAGAACTTAAAGTATTTAAAAAACAATCTGCTGTAGCTGATTACAGATTAGGTGATGATGGTGACGCTATAGGTGTATATAACTTTTCTGTCAATAAATCAGAAGCTATTATTAATGGTTCTATACCAGACAGAGATGCACTTGTTAGAGCAGTAACTAATGCACTAGATGAAAGCGTAGATGCAGAAGCATTAGTAGATGATGCCATAGAATATCTAGCTAGTAGTCAAGGTAAGTTTGATAAGAGAATAACTAAACAAGAATTGTTTGAAGTTCTAGGTATAGATGGTTCTACACCTAATGTTATTGGACTTAAAGTAAAATTACAAAAAGGTAAGACAACTAATAAAGTTAAAAATGCACAAGGTGAAATAACACATGATGTGGGTATTAGTACATTAAATAGAGTAGTAGGTAAGAAAGTTGCAAGACCAATACTTAGAAAAAAAGCAGATGTAGAAGATGCTATAGATAGAGCATACGAATACATAGAAGCTAATCCAGAAGGATGGAGTATAGATTTAGGTAGAAAAAATAATACAAACATACCTGGTTATTATGTTTCACCATATAAAACTAAAGAAGTAATACTAGATACTCCTGTAACAAGAAAACAAATAGAAGATTTTATTATTAAAAATAAGACATTGTTAAAGAAAGAAGACCATGTGTTAGGTGGTTGGATAGAAAATGAAAAACTTTATTTAGATGTTTCTATAAGAATTAAAAAGGGTGTTGCTGCACAAGTGATAGATGGAACAGATGAAGCACTTGCTAAAGCACAATACATAGCGATACTAGCAGACCAAAAAGCTATAGGTAATATCACTACTGCTGGTTATCAAGGAGCTATACCTAGCAATACTGCAGGAGCATTTGATGTTATAAGAAGAGCAGGGCAAGATTTACTTATAGGTTCTAATAAAAAAATACTAAAGCCTAATAAAGCTATTACATCTCCAAGAGCAGGTGCAGTGATTGGTAATGATGTGTTACAAGCTGCAGGTATTAGAGCTATTGTAGATGAAAAAGCAGGTGTTGTTAAAATATTAAAACCACAAACTAATCCAATTTTAAATCAAAGAACATTTAGTGGAGACTATCAATCTATGTTAGATTTGTCAGATATAAAATCTGCATCTACACCAAGAGTTATGTCTATGGAAGATTTACACGAAAGAGCTGTGGAGTATGCTTTTGAGTTACACTCTAGGTTATTATATAACCTAACAGAACGAGGGTATTTCTCACAAGCGTATAGAGTTGGATTTGCTTTCTTTGAAGCATGGAGAGAAGTTTTAGGTAGATATTACAACTTAGGTTTAGCTAATCCTAAAGCAATAGGACAAATAGGATTTGGTTACAGAAAAGGTATAGAACATAACTTTATATATGAAGACCCTTCTGGAGAAAACTATTTAATAATACCAGTAGGTGGAACACCATTTGAAGATTATGTAAAGACTGAAGGTAGAGGTGCGTTTACTGATGATATGTCACTTGCTGATTCTAAGATTATTGCTAAAAGAGGTATACCACTTAGTGCGTTAAATGTAGGTGGTGGAGGATTATTCCCACCAGTAGGACCTGCTATAGCATTACCTGTAGGTGTTTTAGTTAAAGATAAACCTAAAGCTAAAAAGAATTTAGAGAAATATGTATTTGGTGGATTTGAGTTAACAGGTGCAAGGTATGATTCGCTAGAAGATATTCCAGGAATATTATTAGAAACCACAATACCATCAGTTGGTAAGAATCTTTTGAATCAACTTGCTACAAATTTAGATACAGCAGGACTAGATGAAGACCAATGGTTATCAGCTATAAACACTGGGTATCAAGTAGCAGGTATATTAAGACCAGATTTAGCAGATGACCAAGAAGCATTAGAAACTGTTGCTATGACACTAGCAGCTAACTTCTTCCAACTTAAAGCATGGGATAGATTTGTAAACCCATTCATACCAAGACTATCTATTATGTATGCAGTAGAAGGTAATGAAGTTGCATTTGGAGAATGGTATGGAAATAAGGGTGAAGATAGTGGATTAGTGTACAACAACTTTGTAGAGCTTTCTGTTATACATGGTTTCTATCAAGATATTAAAGATGAGTATGTAATGACACTAGGACCACAAGGTGAGTTCTATGCGTTGCTAGAAGTAGCTAAGTTATTAGGTTTAGATAGTAAAGATTTGTCAGAAGGTTTTACTTCTACTGCTTTACAGTTAAAAGGTAAGAACATATCACAAGGTGGTATCTTACCAAGAACTACACCAGAGTATGATTTTGTTTTAGATAACCCAGAACTTGCTGCTGATTATGGACCAGTGTTAACATTGTTTGCTCCAGGATTAGATGAAGGTAATGTTGATTATGGTGGGGTAAGTTATATATCTAACTTAGGATTGTTTTCACCAAAAACACCAGATGAGTTTTATGTATCAACACAAACATTCCTTGCTAGTGCAATAGAAGTAGCAACAAAAGATTATTGGTCTAAAGTTATAGACAATAGCACAGCTGACCCAGGAGAAAGAGTTGCTAGAAAGAAAGCTAAGTTTGCATTAATAGAAGCTGATTTAGCAGAAATGTTTCCAATGGCTTATGGTAATTCTGCAGAGTTAAATAAAGTTTTAGGTTCTGATTATGAAACAGGTGTACCTAATGATGTACTTATAGATTATTTAGAAAGAGCTGTTAAAGACCCAAGACTAGATAACTTTGACAATAGAAATGAGATAGCTTCATATCTTAATTTTAGAGCACAGGCAATAGATGCTGTAGCAGATAGTAGAGGTTATCCTATAGAAAAAGATGCTATGAGGTGGATTAGTACAAGTAATACTGTACAAGCACAAGAAGTTCGTAATCAGTTGTATACTAAAGCACAGGAAATAGGAAGAAATAATCCTAAATTTTTGGTAATATTTGATAAGGTATTCTCTTACGAGCTTACTAGATTTGGATTAGAAGGATAATATGGTACATACACCAGGACATTACGACACAACTACAACTACAACAGTTCCATCAGGACCATTTGGTGGAGTAGGAAGTGGAAATGCTACAACAGGTGGTAGTAGTGTAGACGAAGATTTTTATGTACGAATTGCTAGTATCTTAGATACTGCAGGTGCAACAACCAAGACACCATTAGGTAATGGTTATCTTAAAGAGTATGAAGTACAAACAGGTATAACTGACCCAGAAGAAGGAGCAGTAGTTAAGATAATTTCTGCTGAAGAGTTTTTAACAAGTGATGAATGGCAATCACAACGAAGAGATATATTAGGAACAGGTGCTGCGTATAAGTATGTTTACTTTCCTACAGATATAGGAGCACAAGCTAGACAACTAACACCTTATCTTAGAGTGCAAACTAAAAATTTATTATCTGCTGCAGGTCTTATAGATTTAAATAAAACTATAGGAGCTGAAATAGATGATGAGTTTCTTAAAGGACTTAAAGCAGCTATGGAATTTAGTATGAATAATGGTGGTACATTTACATGGACTGCAGGACTTAAAGTACTAGCAGGTCAAACACAAGCTGCAGCGTTAGGTGGACTAGGTGGAGGATATACATTTGGTGACGAAGCATTAGACGAATATGTAGAAGATTTAAAGAAAAAAGCAGAAGCTAGAAAAGGTGCTCCATTGTCAGACTATGAGAAACAATACATTACAGGCAAATTAGTAGAAGGACCAGTAGAGCAGTTTAAACAATCACTAACAGGATTAGGAGCAGGTACTGCACCTTCACTAAGTTATGATGTTACAACAGGTCAAGCGATACAAACACCTGGTATGGAAGCAGAAGAACCAGATGTAGATATACTCACAGAAGGTGGAGCAGATGTATTAGATGAGATATTTGAACCAAGAGAAGAGTTACAAAGACAAGCAGATGTAGAAGATGAGACTTTCTACAGGATGCAAAGAAATCTAGCAGGACTTAAATCTGCTGAAGCACAACCAGTACCAAGGATAGGATAATGGAAGAAACAAACTATACAGTAGAAGAAGTAATTGAAGCACTACAAAGCGTTGGTATTGCAGAAGAAGTTATAGAGTATGTTGTTCCAATAGCTGGTTATGAATCAAGAGTAGGTGGTGTACCTTTTACTAGAGATGCACTAGATAAAGAATCACCTTCATGGGGTATATTCCAAGCTAACTTAAATTCAATGGCACCTGCTATTTATAAAGCTATGAAAGAACTTGGTGTTGAGTTACCAGGGGTTACAGATGAACAAGATAAAGTTTTGTTAAGTAATGTTGCACAACCAGGACAAAAAAGTTTACTCAAATTTTCTAGTGAACAAAAGAAGTTTGCTGCTGAATGGTTTAAAACACAAGCAAGTTTAAAAGATAACGCACTTGTATTTAAATATATGTTGGAACAAAAGTTAAAAGATATAAACTCAGATGATTACAAAGAAGCTATGAAAGAGTTATATGTTTTAACTATTGATAAGTTCAATGACCCAAACAATACAGACGCACAAAAATTAAAACAAGAAATAGAAAATGAAGTAAAAGAAATTATGGCTGGTTCTCCTACAGATGATAATGCACCTGACAGAGGTATACCAGAGCCAGAAGATGGTTTTGACCCAAGACAACCTAAACCACAAAGAACTCCAAATTTAAGCCCAACTGAAATGACACAATATACAACACAAGTTCCATTAGCTGCACAAAGTAAAGTGTATGGTAGAGTAAGACAGATGTTAGAAGCACAAGTTAACAAGCAAAAGAAAGCTGCTGGACAGCCACCTGTTAATACAGTTGTGCCTAAACCAACTGTGAGTGATGGTGTTAAAGCTGCACTAAAGTTGTTGGGAAGATAATGTCACCTGAAAAACAAAAAAGTGTTGTAGAAACAATCTTAGAAGACCTTGAAGATTTTGAGTTAACTGATTTTGAAATACCTGATGAAATAACATCTAACGAAAAGTAATGAACAGACAACAGGTTATTAAAGAAAAAGATAGGATTCTTAGTAATCTTCTTGAAGGTATATTAGACACTGTACCTGGTAATACAGTAGCACAAACATATAGACAAAAGGCTTTGCAATTAATGATGTATGGTAATGACTTACATCATAATGACTTAGGTAATGAAATGACTAAACTCTCTACAGAACCATGGTCAAAATTATCCACAAAAGAGATAGAGAAAAGACTTACAGAATTTTTTGCAGATGCAGCTCAATTAAATATTGATGCAGGTAAAGATGTTTTTATGATGCAAGGTCAAGGTGTCAGTAGACTATTAGCAAAAGCAGGAAGAGATAGTGCAAATGAATTTAAAAGATATGTTAAGTTTGCTATAAATAGTTTAAAAGAATCTAATGAACAAGATTTTCTTTATACTAAAGGACAAGATAATTACAAGAGAGCTGCACGAGAAATACTTGATAGTCTTACAAGAAATATAAACAGACAAGAAATTTCAATGGGTATTAGACACGCTTTTCCTGAAAGTCTTGAACAAAGAGTGTTAATGAATCATGGTTTGGACATAATTGAATTTTTACAAAATGCTGAAGCAGAACTTATGTATCCAGATGAACTTGATACAGCTATAGAATGGAATAGAATACCTGTACCACAAGAAAATTTTAAAGGTAAAAGATTATATTCTCCACCTGAAAATCTAAGTCAGTTGCGTGAACTTCACACTTGGTGGACAAACGAATTTAATACAAAAGCTAAAGAGTTTGTATTAGGAGACAATGTATTTTTATTCATGGATGACTTGACTGATAACATAGTTCAAAATGATGCCTATTACCAATATGCAGGTATGGGTCAAAGAAATACACCTGACCCTCCTATCGTACAATTAATAAATGAAAAGTTACAAGAGTTTTTATATGGTTTAACTAGAAATATAAGCGTTGAAGTATTTGATGAGATGCGTAGTAATGCTGGGGTATCTCCTACTGATATGAATGCTTATGAAAAAATGGGTGAAGGAAGTCGTGAAGCAGTTAAACAACTAACAAAAGATAGAATAATAGAATTTATTGAAACTAATTCAAGTGCTTCTGATGATTTGATAGAAGTTATTTATCCTGAACTACGATTATCTGGAATGACTGAAATGTATCCAAGTACTACAATATACGAAAATCTTACTGGTAATCCAGTCGACCAAAGAAAACTTTTTAAAAATAAAATAGATGTTACTAATGTTTTGAAAGGTAATGTAAATGTAGCAGACACACCTACAAATGTAGTAGACACACCTACAAATGTAGTAGATGATGTAGAAACTTTAAACATAGATGATTACAAATCTTTTACTTTAGAGGTAACAGACCCTGCAGGATTACACGCTAGACCTGCTGCAGGTTTACTTAATGATTTAAACAATCAAGGGTTGAAACTAATTTTAATGGAAGATGGAGTTTTAAAAGAAGTAGGAATGACAGGTCTTTTAAAAAGAGGAATACCAGTAGGTGGTACTTTAGAATTATTTGTTCCTAAAGATTTAATAAGTATAGATATGGGTGATGGTAGTGATGGATACAAAGCACAAACTAGAGGAACATTAAGGGTTATGGATGATGCTAGTATATCTGTACACAGTGACAGGATTAGACAAATAGCACAAGATTATCACAAAATAATGGGATACTCTGACCCAGAGTTTAAACCAGCTATGATATTTAATGATGAGATAGGTGCAATAGCAGCAGATATATTTGAACAACTACCTATGTTTGATGACAATGCAATCCCTTATTACAAGAAGTTTATAGGGGAAACTAATATGCAATATCAAGTATTGCTAGATTCAGGTATGAAGTTTGAAATAGTAGATGTAGACCCTTATACACCTAATAAAGCTGGTCATCAACAAATGATAGCTGATATGGAAAATGGAACTTTAAAAGTATTAGCTACAGATACAGGTTTTGGAAATGATGCAACAGATGTAAGAAATCCTATGTTAGCTGAGTCAAGGTATCAAGATGTAAATGGAAGAGTAATGCTAGAGAATGATGTCTTTAGAGCTGTACATGACACATTTGGACATGGTATGAGAGGTAATACCTTTGGTCCAATAGGTGAGTACAACGCATGGTTAGCTCATAAAGAGATGTATTCTCCAGACGCTAGAAGAATTATGACTACAGAAACATTAGGTCAAAACACATATACAAATTATGGACAACACATGAGAGATGTAGATGGTAACTTAATAAAGGTTGGAGACCCCAATTATATTAAACCAGCTGATAGACCATTTGCTCCACAAAAAGTAGCATTGATGCCAGAAGAAATAATTAATGTTGCAGGTACTGTAGTAGAAGATGCAAGTGAATTAGTTGATACTGACAGTTTAAACAAGCTAAAAGAATTAGCTAATGCAGAACCAGAAGTTGTAGATAACATATTTAAATCTGCTAAAAAAGTAGTAGGTAAAACATTTAATACAGTAGCAGGTGTTTTAGACCCAGGTGATGTAGCAATAACTGCAGGAATAACTAGGTTACTACCTAGGTTAGGTGCAGCAGCAATAGCACCTGCAGCACTAGCAGCTTATGTAGGATATGAATTGGCAATACTTGCTATAGATGCAGGTCAAGCATACAACAAAGCAATAGAAAAACAAGGTGGTCCAAATGATTTTGTACCATCATTTATGGGTGGTAAAACATTGAAAGGTGAAGAACCAACTTACATAGACTACGATTGGAAACAAGTAGGTAAAGATACATGGCAAGAATTTGGTGAAGTTTCTGATACATGGTCGTTGTCATGGAAGATAAGTGAACCTATAATTGATTATGCCTTTGAACAGTATGGTAAACTACAGGAGAGTAGGTAAATTATGGCATTAACGCCACAAGAAAATAGACAGTTATTAATTGATTTAGTCAATGGTCGTATATCAAAAAAAGAATATGATGAAGTTTTATACAGTCAAAGAGTCAGAGATTTAAGAATAGCTAATAATCAAGCACCAAGTTTATTAACAGAAACAGAGAAAAGATTATTCACTAGAGCTGCACAATCTGCAAAACCAACAGTACCTACAGTAAATGACCAAGGTGTTATAGATGTATCTAGTATTGACACAACTACTAGAGGTTCTACTACTAATCAATTTGGTACACCACCACAGGATAAAAAAACAATTACTGTTACAGATACTAAGGGTGGTAGACCTGATGATTTTGTACCTGACGCAGAGGAACAAGATTATTTAAATGCAACTAATAATAATAATGATTCTGGTGATAATAATAATAATAATGATTCTGGTGATAATAATAATAATAATAATTCTGTTGAAACTGTTACAGAACAACCAGATGAATATGGATTTACTCCTTCACAATATAAAGCAGGTATTGCTATTTATAGAAAAGATGCACCTGCAGGTGGAGAAAGAGTATTTAGTACAGAATCTTTAAGACAAGCATTAGGTAATGGTTATTCATTAACTCCAGTAGATATTACAGAAGGACCAGATGCAGGTACATCAGCAGAAGAAGTAACTTCTGGTGTAACATCAAGTAGTGCAGAATTAAGTACAGGTTTTGTAGACAGTCAGATATGGGAGTACCAAGGTAACAAGTTTGTTGTATGGCAAGTTCCAGGAACTATGATGTATATGCGTTATGCTGCATCTGATATAGATTTAGATATGTTATACAGTGGTAGAGAAAGACCAGATGAAGTACAGGCATCAGATACTATGTGGACAAGCTCAGTATTTTTTGGAAAAGTCAACGAATTAGATGAGAAGGTTATTACTACTGGTGATAGTCCTTTTGTAGGGTTCGTAGAAAATTTTGAAAAAGCAACATTAGGTAGACCATGGCTCAAAGATGATGACGAAATGTTTTCATTATGGGTAGAAGGATATGTAGAAGATAGAGATATACTTACTGAAGAATGGGCTAACACAGAATGGTGGAACAACAGCACAAAAGAAGAAAGAGATTGGTTAGTAACTTCTAAGGGTAGAGGAATTGGAGATGCTGATTTTCCTGCTGATGCTAAAACACTACTAGACCAAAACAGAATATTATATTTACAAACTATGAAAAATGCTGGTATTGCTAATGCAGATACTATAAGAGATGCTAATGGTAATTCATTAGCTGAATGGTTTGCAGACAAAGTTACATTTGGTGAGTTTGATGCAGTCAAAGCATCAGAACAAATACAAGCATTGTCAGATGTAACATCAGGAATACAAGTGGATGAAAGAATTACAAACTGGTTAGAAGGTAAAGGTGAAGTAGACCAAACTAGAACAGGTTACGCATCTGCTAGAGCATTAGCATTAGAGTGGTTAGGTCCAGTATATGGTGCATTAGATGAAGCAACATTACAAGACTATGCAGGAATAATTAGAAACGCAGAGAACCCAGATGTAGGTGCAGACTTATTACAAGAAGAATTAAAATCACAAAGAAAAGTTTTATTTAACACAGACATCTATGACGAGAATTTAACTTATAAACAAATAGCATCACCATGGCAAAACTATTCATTTCAATTCTTAGGTGAAAGAATAGATGAGACTTCACAGAACTGGTTAAATGTATTATTAGCTAATGACCAAAATACAGCAGACCAAGAGTTAACAGCTTATGGTTTAAACAATAACATAGTAAAAGTTGTAGATACATTGTCAGACAATATTGCAAATTCTGTTGGTGTAACTCAAACAGGAGTACAGAGAGGATTTAGTACATAATGGCAAACATAACAACAGCTGGTTTAAATAATTTAAAAGATGCAGCTAAGAAAAAATATGGTAATTTATTACCAGATGAACTATTAAATATTTATGTTACATCATTTGTTGAATCAGGTAATGATGAACAACAAGCTATACAAGCTGTTCGTACATCTAACGCTTATCAAACTTATTATCCTGGTAACTTAAATCCAGATGGTATTACTACTAAATATAATGAAGCAGAATATACACAAGTTGTTGATGGTTACAGCAGAAAGTTTGAAGCTATAGGAATTAATCCAGATATAATTTTGACTAATGATAGAAAGAAACAACTAATAGAGAATGTTGTATCGCCAGATGAATTAGGAGCAAGAGTTAATACTGTTTATACAAATATACTTTCTGGTATACCAGCAGTAAAAGAATACTATCAAAGAAATTTTGGAAGAATATTGACTGATGAAGAAATAATAGCCAGTGCTATTGACCCACAAATAGGACAACAATTAGTAGCAGGTACTATTGCAGCTAGAGATGTTGTATCACAAAATGTGGTAAGAGCACAGATTGGTGGTCAAGCATTGTTAGCTGGAACAGATATATCTATAGAAGCAGTTGAAGCACTTAGGCAACAAGGGTTAGACCCACAAGCAGCAAGACAAGCATTCAATCAAGTTCAGAATATTCAACAACAAGCTCTGGCACAAGGAAGAGATATTCCTGATGTACAAGATATAGTTGAAGGATTACAGCTAGGTGATGTACAAGATTTTCAAACAGTCTCTAATATTCTTAGACAGCAAGTCGCAGGTAGCTCTGCACAAATAGGAGCTAGGACAACACAAACAGGTGCAGTTGTAGGTCTCATAGAACAATAGTTGTTTAAACTACTTGTATATCTGTAAATTATGATATAATAAATACGACCCTATTCCTAGGTCTGGGGGTTAAACTTGACCAGGATACATACGAACACTGTCTTGATGCCTACTAACAAGACATGGAAAATAAATAATAAGTAGATAAGGCTCAGTGCATTACATAGATGGCACTTGTAAAAAAATTATTTATAGATAGGAGACAGCAAATGTCTGAAAATATTGATAACACAGAAGGTTCAGTGGAATCTGACAAGAATTGGAAAGCAATTCGTGAAGAGAACAAAGCTCTTAAAGAGGAGTTGATTTCATATCAGTCCAAAGAGAGAGACAACTTGTTCAAAGAAGTTGGATTAGACAGAACTAAAGGTGTTGGAAAAGCTGCAGATTTGATGTACGAAGGTGACCTTGAAGCAAATGCTTTAAAGGAATTTTTGTCAGCAGAGTTTGGAGAAGAAGTTGTTAGTGGACAACAAGACAGTATTCGTAGTACAGTAAACGAAGGTCAAAATAGACTGGATGCCTTACAGCAAACAGCAAAAGCCATTAACGAAACTCCAAATATCACTGACCAAATAGCCCAAGCACAAAAAACAGGCAGAGTTAGAGACAGTATTGCGTCTAAAATGATGGCTCTTAACGAGCTAGACGAAAAGTAAGTCTAGGAGAAAAGCTCCTAGATAAAATTTATAGGAGAATAAAATGGCAGCTATAGGCTCACCAGACCCAATCTCAGTATCTGAGATTAACAATTTTACAGGTGAACTATTCAAAGTTGGTGCAAGAAGAACACCTCTACTATCCATGGTGGGTGGTTTAACAGGTGGTAAACTTCTTAGTTCTCCAGTATTCCAAACCCAAAAAGTGGATACACCTACAGTCAACAGCTATACAGCAGTTGCAGAAGGTGGAACTCCAGCATATTTTGGTAGAAGCAGAAGTTCAGCAATAGACTGTGTACAAATCTGGAATCAGGGTGTGAAGTTAACATACTCTGCTTTAGGTTCAACAGGATATTTGAACTCCCAAGCTATGGAATCTGGAACAGCAGCTTTTGAAGGTTCTAACCCAATCAATGATGAAATGGCATTTCAGTTAGAAGAACTACTTAGCAAAATCGCAAGAGAAGTTGAGTACGAATTCTTTAATGCTACTTTCAATGATGGAACAGATGGTAACCCAAGAGAAATGCGAGGAATCGCAGAATGGGTAGCTAGTGGAAATGGTTCATCAGCTTTCGCACATGATACAAATAATGATGGAACAGGAACAGCACAATCATTAGATTACACAGCAGTTTCTGAAACATTAAAACTTATGTATGATGCTGGAGCTCCAATGCAA
>Ga0196899_1000410_pt1 | contig 22604 bp, 36 predicted proteins | sample VirMetDEL_Sep_01_FD_169095 | JGI IMG/M metagenome (GOLD analysis project Ga0196899, IMG submission 169095) | Aqueous microbial communities from the Delaware River and Bay under freshwater to marine salinity gradient to study organic matter... | ecosystem: Environmental > Aquatic > Marine >... | reverse complement strand
TCACCAGTGGTGGCTACCCATACATAGATGTTATCATCTTTAATAGCACCAATGTAAGAGCCAGCTATATCACGTTCAATAAAGAACCAAGCTGCATCTTCAAGTTCAGCCTTACTGAAAGAAGAGCCATCAGGCTTCTTAAAGACACTGGTAAACCTTAGACCACTTCTTTTCAAAAGACCAAAGGTAGGATCAGGATACCCATTGATGCACTCAGTAAGTTGACCGTTTAATTTTTTGTCATCATTTTGTTGAGAGACACCACCAAGAAAGTTTGGTGTTAGTTGGGTTACAGCAGGCATCAGCGATACAATGTATGATAAGGTTGATAGCTTTGATAATAGTTTTGCCCTTGGGGACTACCAAAGTAAGTATAGTCTCCTTGGTTACACTCATATTCAAGTGCCATTGATCGGGCAAACGCTTCCTTTTGTTGAAGCATTTGGTACTGATTACCGTCACCAACAATACGACTAGATACAATAGAAGCAGCACGTGCTACGATAAACGCTTGTACAGGGGTTGGAATATTTTCCCAATCAAAGTACCAAGTGATGTCTACATAGATTGTTTCATCATCCCAAGTGTATGAATGTGCTGTACGATCATAGAGTTTACCCCCACGATTGACAGCATCACGATTCATATTAATTGGGTAGTTCTGATTCAAATCCATTTGAAGTACATTATTAGGAATCAGTACTTCATTGTTGGAATCAGGGGTGATTGGGTAATCATATTCTTTATTAAATGTCCAGCCTTCTGCCTGTACTTCACGGGAAACTTCTCGGAGGGTGTTGAGTACAATCGCAACGTCCGGGTTGGTTGGAGTTTCAACTCTACTTGTAACATTAGATTGAGTCAAAGTACGTTCAGACACAGTCTGTGAAATATTCACAGTGTATTCATACGTTACAGGGTCTGTAGCAGGTACAACTTCTACACCAGTTGTAGCAATAGACGTACCACTTGTCACACCAGTACCACCAATATAGGTACCGACTGGGATGTTAGCAGTAGTTGTCGTAAGTGTTGTACCAGAGATAGAACCAGTGAACCGACTTACTTCATTAATTACAAGAGTCTCTTCAGTTGTCAACGTAGTAACAGGAGCCTGACCAACTGACGCCAGGATCTGATTAACAGCTTGTAGCTCAGTGTTGGAGCCAGTGGTAGGAAATGGCATGATAACAATAATGTTATATAAAGATTTTAAAAAAAGGAGCCCCCGAAGAGACTCCCGTAATTCAATAATAGATCAGAAAGCGGAAGGAGCAGCAGCACCCACGTACAGCTCAACAGCTGCAGCAGGGTTCAGATAGTCACAACCGCAAGCCAGACGACCCAGCATCACATCACCTTGATAGATGACAGACACATCGCCGCTGGTGACTTGCACCTGAGGACCAATAGCTTCCACCATACCTGCAGCTTCCTTCTGGAAGATAAGACCGCAGGACTTGGCACCCACTTCAGCAGCAGTACCATAATCGTTGTTGATACCAGTAGAAGTATCATCATAATTATCATCAGCAGTCAGAGCTTCTCCAACAAAGTTACCAGTGTTACCGGGATCAGTCACACCAGTAGTACCACCATAAGCAGTACCATAATTACCCAGGAACGGAATGTTCATGGACTTGTAGATCTTGATACCAGCGATCTCGATGATACCTTGACCGGACTGCAGAGCAGTACCTTGAACATCACGGTTCACCAGACCATTAGTACCGACAGCTTGGATCAGCTCATAGTACTGACGGGGGTTAAGGACAGCCACGCGACCATCGCTAGAAACACCCTTCTCATCCAGAGCAGCAGCTGCATCATAGAATGCAGACACCAGATTGGCAGCCACATAAGCATCAGAATCATTGGCGGTAGTGCCAACACGAATCTGAGTACCACCGGGCTCTACATAGTTAGTAGCGGTGATGGGGCTAGCCTGACGTGCACCACGAGTGATAGCACGGAAAGCAAGACGGTCATACTTCTCAGCAAGAGCATAACCAATCTTACGAGAGATCTCACTACGAAGATCGTAATGAGCAAGCACCTCATCCAGCTCATACACGAAAGCAGAGCTAATCAGAAGATCATCACAGGTGATAGTCTTCTCAGCCACCGGGGGTGCACCGTTGCTGTCACCCAGGATGCTGTTACCAGGAGTATGGAACTCCGACTTAGTACGACCCGTGAAGATGAACTGCAGAGACTTGCCGTTCTTCAGGGTACGCTTCATGATCAGGTCCCGAGCAATAGTGTTATGCTGGAAACCTTTGAACATCTCACCCGAAAACAGTTTCAGGTAAAGGGCACGGCGATCCGCGCCGAAATTATCTGAACCCGGTACAGTAAGTTGTGCGGGGTTCACATTAGATTGAAAAGCCATTTTTAAAGGAGTTAAGTAATAAGACTTGCTCCCAAACGTTTGGAAATTTTTTAGATTTTTATTGTGGTCTATCCCACCGTCTAGACGGCGAAGGTTGTCTCCGTAGAGGCCAACGCCAATAGGAGCCAGGTCCGACTCTGAGGTGCCTGACTCCGTTTAGTTATTTTTGTTTAGGTGTGTAAGCAACGCCGCGATACTTCAGCTTCTGCTCTTTCTGTTGAGCTTTCTGCTCCCGTACACGGGCATCCAATTCGACTTGTGTCATTGTTCGGAAAGAAGTGTCTGAGCCCCGTTCCATGCTCAGGCGGTATGCGTCCCCGAAGGGATGAACGTACGTTGCTTACTTCTTCTTAGCAGTCTTGGCTGCCTTCTTAAACTGTGCAGCAGTAGGAGCACCAGGACTACCGGGCTTCCTCATCTTCTCACCACTACCTTGTTTGATTCTCATCCGTTTAGCATGGATGTTTGCATAGAGACCACGTTTAGCCATTAGCCAATCACCGGAGCAGTAAGTGCTACAGGAGTTGTCTCAGCTGCAGCAAGATCAAGGGGGAAGTTGTGAGCATTACGTTCATGCATCACTTCGAAACCAAGGTTAGCACGATTCAGAATATCTGCCCAGGTGTTGATCACTTGCCCTTGAGCATCGATAAGGCTTTGGTTAAAGTTGAAACCATTAAGATTGAAAGCCATGGTCGAAACGCCCAAAGCAGCAAACCAGATACCAACAACAGGCCAAGCAGCAAGGAAGAAATGAAGGCTACGGCTATTATTGAAAGATGCATACTGGAAGATCAAACGTCCAAAATAACCATGAGCGGCAACGATGTTATACGTCTCCTCTTCTTGACCAAACTTGTATCCATAGTTCTGAGATACTTCTTCAGTCGTTTCACGAACAAGACTAGACGTAACCAAGCTGCCGTGCATCGCGCTAAATAGAGACCCACCAAAAACACCCGCAACTCCAAGCATGTGGAAGGGGTGCATAAGGATGTTATGTTCAGCCTGGAACACAAGCATGTAGTTGAAGGTTCCCGAGATACCCAAAGGCATACCATCAGAGAAGGAACCTTGTCCGAAGGGATAGACAAGAAATACAGCGGTAGCCGCCGCCACCGGAGCTGAGTATGCGACACAAATCCAAGGCCTCATTCCCAATCGGTACGATAGCTCCCATTCCCGGAGCATGTAGGCATACACACCGATAAGGAAGTGGAAGATAATGAGCTGGTAGCAGCCGCCGTTATAAAGCCATTCGTCCAGCGAATTGGCAGCCCACACTGGGTACATATGTAGCCCAATTGCGTTCGAGCTGGGTACCACTGCCCCTGAGATAATGTTGTTACCCCACATGAGGGAGCCTGATACTGGTTCACGAATGCCATCAATGTCAGTAGGTGGTGCGGCAATGAATGCGAGGATGAAGCAAGTTGTTGCGGCCAACAAGCAGGGGATCATAATTACCCCAGCATGGCCGATATAAAGACGATTTTTAGTACTGGTTACCCAGTTTAAATATGAATCCCACATACCCCGAATTGGGTTAGTTGGGCGCAGGACAGTTGCGGTAATCATTTCAGTTCTTTTTGAAGAGTTTGTAGATGGCATCAGCAACAGCAAGTGCTTCTTCTTCATTCATACAAATATGGCGAATTCGTTTATCACCTTTCTCAACATCATATACCCATTCAGAAATGGTACATCCATCACAATTTACATCAAGGTGAGTGTCTTCCACTGTGTACCAAAAATCTTCGTGTTCTTGAATACGAACTTGGTTGGTGATTTCAATAGGCATTTGAAGTTCCTTTGTGTATGAGAGTATTATAAGGCATCACAGGGACACTTGGAGCATCCCTTGTGTCAGTTCTTCATCTGTCCCAGTCATAGTATGTGGTAGTATTCCCAAAATTCAAATAATGCCAGAACAAATCCCTCATTCGTTCTTCATTTGGAAATCCGTCAAGGTGGTTCCACATATGGTTCCTCCAAGACCACACACAGAATTCAAAGAGAGAAATAGAGGTCCATATTGTCCATTTACGAAATGTGTCAGTCATGTTTGGGGTTGTGCAATAGTAACCATGGTAGTTAATTAAGACGTGTTACTTTGACTCGTCCAACTCCAGAACCAGTGAGACCGATAGTATCAGCCGCACCTTTACTTAGATCAAGAGTCCTACCATGAATGTAAGGACCACGATCATTCACCCGAACAACGGCACACCTCTTGAAGCAAACCCTAAGGCGTGTTCCAAATGGTAGTGTCTTGTGCGCAGTAGTAAGGGCATGTTGATTGTATCGTTCACCGTTAGCAGTAAGGTTACCGTTAAAGCCGGGACCATACCAACTAGCGATCACCGATAGAGTAGTTAGAACAGGAATCATAATAATAAAGCAAAGAACTTTTATATTACTTACTCCTACTAATCCACCAATACACGCGCAGTATTGGCGGATCTATCAATACTTACTTCTTCTTAGTACCGCCACCTTTGTAGCCTTTCTTACCGCAAGCCATGATTAAAATACTCCAGGGATAAGTTGACCCGTCACAACGTAAGCGCCAATAGCAGCCATAACGCCAAGCATAGCAAGGCGACCGTTGAGGAGTTCAGCACGTTCGTTATGAGGCACGGTGTAATCTTTGTCGGTGTACATGATAGGTTCTTTAGCCCAAATGTTGGTGGTCATTAGAATTGAAGATCAGAGTTTTCAAGCTTATTCATTACATCCCGTCGATAAGCTGGGTCGTTATCGTAACGTGGATCACTCATTGCTTGTACAAGTTCAGCTTGGCTACGGAAGGAGTTGTCCTCTTTACTAGCACTACGACCAGTCAACAGGTTACCGTCCTTACCAACTGCATCAGTGTACTTAGCAGCTAGTGCTTGTACAGCAAAGAAGATAGCACTAGGGTCACCTTTACCCATCACTGAATCATACATCTGGATCTCACCTTCGGAAAGGTTTTGTCCAGCCCAGCCGATCATAGATTGATAGGCTTTCTTACCACCTACCATCTTAAACAACTGATCAGCTTGTTCTTGAGTCAGTTGGTTTTCAGTAGGTGCTTCTTCTTCTTCAGACTCTTCTACTTCTTCGTCGGCTTCTTCACCGGGTTCGGCTTCATCGGTTTGCTGTACTTCATCACGTGGTTCTCCTAGTTTCTTTTGAAGTTCGATGTATGCTTGTTCAAGGGATTGAGCATCCTTAAACTTACCAGCATACATTGGGTTTTGTTCACCTTCAGCTGCTTCAGCTACAGCTAGGGAGTCCTGCTCATCAGCATTAAGTTCACCTTGATCTGCAGGTGCTTCGTTATAAGTTAGAGTTTCACTCATAAGTGGTGGTTACATTTGTGGTGGTTGTTGTTGCATCATTTGTTGAGCCATCTGTCCTGCCGCTTGTTCACGACGTTGCTCAACTTGTGCTAGTTGTCCAGCTTGTTGTGTCATAGCCATCTGTGCTTGTTGTTGCATAGCGGCTTGTTGTTGTTGCTGAACCTCTTGCATACTCTTAACAAGGTTCAAGACTTCAATACCTTGTGAAGCAGCCAATCGTTTGATGACTTCTTCAGGATTGATGTAGGTTTGAAGTGCTTCAGGTCCCATTGTCTGTGCAATAGTACCAAGGAATTGCGCTAAGCTTTCACGATCTTGGCCACGACCCAATGCATTGATACCAGCGACAATCGTAGGTTTAACAATGTCACCTTTAGGAAGGCGAGGGATATCACCAACCTTTTGTGCAACACTAAGTTTACGGTTCAGGTACGGTACAAGGAACTCAACAGTAAGAAGGGAGAAGAGTCCCCCGAGTTGTTGTTCAAGTTCCAGTTGTGTGAGTCGTACCTCTTCCGCAGTAGTGCGTTCACTTTGTCGTACAGTAAGGACAAGGAATGCATCACTTAGACGTTGAGTCAGTGTACCAATCATTTGGTAAGCAGTTTGGAAGTCAGCTGTCTTACCAACTTGTACAACACCAATGTCATCAGGACGACCTTGGATGATAGCACCGTTACCTGCTTTAGCAAGTGTAGCAGGTTTAGTAGTACTAGAAGGTGATACAGTAAAGACAACCTTGGCAGCTGCTGCTGATCCTTCAACTACTGCTTGCGATAGAGCTTCAAGAGACTTCAGGTCTCCGATGAATTCCTCTACCCTACCACGTCCATAGACTTCACCATCTACATGGTTGAACCTAAGGACTAGCCAAGGTGTTGAGTCTTTGGGTGCTTTACCTTGAGATCCAGGTAGTTGTTCCCCATTAATTTCTTGATGCCAGATCCAACGATTGTTATCAAGAGTACAATGTGTATAGACATCAACCTCATCCTCATGAGACCTGGATTCATCCATTGGCTCATTGGGTTGAGGATCTTTATAATTGGGGTAAAATTTTTTCAGTATTTTTTTCGAGATTGTCTCCTTTGTTACGATCTCAATAACATTACCGTTGCCATCTCTATCTACCACATAACGGTTCAAAGGATAAAGCTTAAGCCCATCCTTACCCATGAAGATAAGAGCATTGCCAGCTACAACAAGATGCTTTAGCGCTTGGTGTACAACGACACGATCACCAGAAGCAGCAATAGCTTCCATGATAGTACGTTCTACTTTAGCAAACGACAAGTCAAGTTCTGATCTAATCTCAGGTCCTAGTTCTTGACCAAGGTTGATATCATTAACCTGTAGCTTAAAGAAACTGGTTTGAGGTGGCAGTAGAGCTAGCATCAATTTAGATGCCAGAGTGACTACCCCCTTTGCACCAACGCTTTGCCACGGGGTTGTAAGTTTGATAGAACCTTTGGTGTATACCTCATCCTCTCGGATAAGATAAGGAAGAGTTAGATCTGCTGCTTGTCTAGCAGTGTTTAGAAACTGGGCACGGTCTGAGGACAATCTGTCATAACGAAGTTTAGCGGTCATCAGACGTTAATAACAGTAGGTACTTGTGATGCTGCAGATGCAGACAGGGTAGGTGCACTAAAGGCAATAGGTGCAGCAGTTACTTGCTTAGGACGATACTTGAATCCTTCAGTACCAGCAAGTTTATTCTGGTTATATCCGATACCAAGTTGAAGGTTGGCAGGGGATGTTTGACGACCAGAGTTAATCATGAAAGCACGATTAGCAGCTTTTTCTTGCTCAGCAAGGGCAAGATTTTGTTCCATTTGTTGCTGGAACATTGCTTGTGAATTAGCAAGGCCAGACGCCATCATGGTTTGCAGATCAGCCATCTGTTGCTGACTATTAGCTGTTGTTGCTGCAAGCATCTCCAAGAATGGAGCCATGATGCTGTTGTAGTCAGGACCGGCAGGTTCGGCAGGTGCAGCAGGTGGTGCTGCGGGGCTTGATGGAGCAGAGGATGGTGATGCCTCTGGAGAGGGAGTAGGGGCAGGTTCCGGTGTTGCCCTTTGATTTTGGACAGAGCTACGTGGGGCAATGATGGGTATTGGTACTCCACCTTGAGTACCCATGGTACCCTGATAAATATACCCACGGTTAATACTCAAATCTTGCAAAGGTGCTACAGCTTGTTGTGCTGCCATAGCCCTGGGTGTTCGTGCCGGTTCAGCAGGAGCCTGGTTATACGTGTTTACAGCGCCTGCGCCAATCCCAATATTAAGTTTCTGAGCTTTGGCAAGAACTTCTGCATAAGTTTTACCAGTTTTGTCAGCGATTTTTTGAGCCTCTTGTCCACTAAGAACACTGCCAACATCTCTGATCATCTCAGATAGCGTAGCCATCGTTCTCCTCCATATAATTGATGACCCACTCAACGACACTACGTTGACCGGATCGGTACATCACTTGTTCCATTGTCATATCAGGTGTAGGGTTGGTGGGTGGAAACGTTTCATCTAGCTTAGCAAGCATGGCATTAGCTGTCATGCCACGTACATCAAGTAGACTAAGCGTATTGTGGGAGGTTGGGGTTTGCATGTTCAAAGAAAGCTGGCATTCGTGCTCGTTTGGTGTCGGAAAGCTCTGGAGCTTTGCCTTCATACATTAGCCGATCACTGGAATCCAGCCAAAATTTTTTGTTCAAATATTTAAGGGAGTTTGTTGAACTCAAAGGTTGCATCACCCAGTTGATAGTTGCCTTACGCAGTTTATCAAGAGAAGGACTGATATCAAGCCCCAACTCACGACAAACAAGGCTATTGGTAGCAACGTGAACTTGTTCATCACGACTAATGTCAGCACTCACTGTTCGGAGACCAGCATCACCGTTAAATCGGAAGAATGGGAGGAGCACAAAGAAAATTGCACGCTCGGCAACAAGTGCTTTGAGGAGCGTGTGATCTGGATGAGCCACCCATGCGTCACGAATTCGTTTTGCTTCCGCTTCAGCTTCTTCATCAACACCGATAGCGTTGGCGATGTAACCGAGTGCAAGGTCATGATTCTCTTCGTCCTTGATATTGGACAGAAGAATGTCCCTTGCCATTTCCGGTACTTCATTCTTAAGTGCGTCTTTAATAAAATCACCAACTGGTAGTTCCATGTGACGAATAGCCAGGGCACGGTAGATTGTCTCTTCCGCACCTTCGGTAAGTTTACCAGCAGTGGTTTGGACAGGTGTCCATGTACGTTTACGATTTAGGAGTTTTTGATAAGGATTCATTGATTATTTAGATAAGTAATAAGATTTTGAAGTGTTTGGATGTTGTCTCCAACAAGCCCTAACGCTCGGTTGCACTTATCACATATCATTCCACGAACCTTTCCTGTTTCGTGGCAGTGGTCTACAACAAGTTTTGTAGGCTTGGTGTCACCTTCTGGTGTGCCACATGTCTGACATGTATTTTTTGCAGAAAGCTTGAGTTGGTAATATGCTTCTTCGGATAGACCATACTTGTACTTCACAGCCTCAAGTCTTCGTTTTTCTGGACAACGGGATCTATAGTAACCACTGTGACACTCTTTGCAGTAAGAAGCTTTACCTGTCTTGTAACGTCTATTGTCGTAGAAATTATCAAGGGCTTTGACTACACCACACCTGCCACAAAGCTTACTCTCCGCAGTTGCAGTCTGGGGCTGGGTCATTTAGGATAGAATTCAAATAATCATCAACTTCAGATTCATCTAAAGAAGCATAAGCGCTTGTTTTATCCTGAGTATCCCCCATGATTTGAAGCGAGTAATAAAGAGAAGTCTGTGGACTTTCCAACCAATTATTGATGAATGTGTCATCATAGGTAACCACATCAGACCAACTGTTGAAGGAGTAACCGTGCAACAGTCCAGTCTTGTCAAGCATGGTGATAATACCATCACACACTGCTTTATAATCATCCCAGCCAACTTCTGATGCGATCTCAACAGGACCGTAATCAAAGCTCTGGACGCCAAACGTACCGCTATCACGGTCTACCTGACGGGCGATGGGAGGAGCAATCTCAGGGGTAGTAGTGTACCCATCGAGATCTTTGTAGCGGTAACTACATGAGGCAGTGGGAGCAATGGCAAAGGCTCGCTCCATATTGTTAACCCGTGCTACCTCAGCAGCTGCTTGGATGCCTGCATTGATCTCAGCAGCAAGGATGTGAGCAGGGGTCTGAGCCATACGCCCAAGGCGGATATCAGTAAGTGCTTCACCGAACTGCTTATAGGTTACACCATGCCGCCTAAGCATGTTTGCCAACCCAAGGAGTCCGAGACCGACTTGGCGATCAGTCTCTGAAGGGAGGTACTCTCCGCTTTCTCCAACACCTGTTTTGCTGTGGAGGGCGCACAGCTCGGACATTCCGTGGACAAATGCACTTTGAATGTCATAGAGTTCACATCCGCCGAGGTTGACATGTTGCAGTAGACATGTTCCGCGTGAGGGCAGGTAAACCTCCAAGCATACGTTACCCCGGATTCGATTTCCATTTCGATCTACTTTTGTTTTGTTGAGCCAGATGTCACCTTTCTTGATTCCTTCAAGGAGTGCAGCCTTAGTGTTCTCAGTGGCTTCTTCCCACCAATGGTCGTTAATGTTGACACAACGTTTAACCCAAGGTAGCTCACTACGACTAGCAGTAATGAACTCAAGCACATCAGGATGGTTGAGATCAAGATGACATACAACAGCTCCATTTTTATAAACACCTCCACGCCTCAGGATTTCATTGAGGGTTGAGTAGATCTTAGCAAAGGATACAGGACCAGATGCTACAAGTCCTTTTCCATTTTCAGATCCTTTGGGTCGCAGTTTGCTAAGGTGGACAGCAACTCCTGCACCGTAGCGGAGCGCATGGCTAACGAAACGCCAACTGGCTTCGATTCCATTTTCTCCTTCCATAGTGTCTTCCACGACAAAGACGGTACAGGAGACAGGCAGGCGAGAGGTTGGGTCATCAATCCAATTTTGTACACGCCCAGTTCGGGCGATTAGTTCTTTGGTGGTGGTAGACATTCTTTTAATAAGGAATTATGTTATTAAAGGTTAACACCCCAACCTTAAACAAGATCTTTTAGGTCGGGTTCTTTGTAGTTTGGTCCCTTAAGGACTTTTCCATCATCACGACGGATAGGTTGCCCATCATCACCAAGCTTACTCATGTTGCTTTGATGGACACGATTGAGAGCTTCATCAAGATCCCAACCAAGGTTTTCTGCATACTGGTAGCAGACATAAACAAGATCAGCGAGTTCCTTCAGGCATTCTGAAGCATTAACTCGAAGACCCATGATGAGTTGATTCTCTGCATCAAGGAACTCTTTGAATTCCTCAACGATCAAACTCCGTTGCATAGTCCGTGAAGCTGGACTCGTACTGTTCCTGACCTGGAAACTTTTCCGGAATTCCTTTGCTTGTATGCTGAGAAACGATTTCGTTTTCAAGTTCATTTTGTAGGTAGTGGATTGCTTTAGTGAGATCGTTAATTGTGGTCTCTCCGTCCTTCTTACCACAACGGCAGATGTACTTTACTGCATTACCAAGATGGAAATTCAGTTGCTGTTGTCGGATAAAGTCTCCGACTTCCCAGCTGTTTCCGTAGTGTTTGGGCGAGGTGTAGGCCATTTTTTAACTAGGTTGGACATCGAGTTACCAAGCACAAAGCATTGGCGTTGTAAGGCAAGGAAGATCGTAATGATGTCTTCCTTCTTTGATTCAGGATGACGTAGTGCATCCTCAATCTGTTTCATCTTGAACTCTTGCTCCATTGTCAGCGTGACAATCGGGGCTGGGAGTCCAAAGTCTTGGTTCTTGATTGGTGAAATCATAGTCTTCACATTGAAGGATCTTTGCTAATCGTGCATTCTGCAATGCAACTGACTCATCGAGACCCTTCTCCATGAAAGCATCCACGACTGTCTTCCAATTATCACCTTTCTCTGCTAGAAGTGCTGCAGCACGTTTCACTCCAATACCAGGGACACCAGCATAACCATCAGTTTGATCACCAGCCATAGTTTGAATAAGGTGCCAACGATAACCCTCTTCTGGGGTGATTGTACTTACTTCCTGAGTGAAGTCGTATAACTCACCAGGAATCTGTCGCATATCTTTATCAGGGCTGCAGATGATGTGACCTTTCTCTTTTGTGGCGTAGATACCGAGCGCATCATCAGCTTCAAGAGTAGGCATGATTACCACATGGTAGTCTTCCTTGAGTTTGTTGATGACCCTTTTGTAACCGCACGGTTTCTTTCGGTTTCGATGTCCTTTATAGCTTGGGTCAATAGATTTACGGAAGTTGATACTATCAGAAAAAAACAGAATAGTATCATCAAAACATCCAAGGTCAGAAGCGATATTATAGAGTTCTCGTTCGACGTACTCATAGGCTTCACTGAACCTGGAGGTAACGACGATAAGATCTTCTCCGAAGTCAATTTCGGTTTCTGTCCCTGCGCAACATTTGTAGACGATATAATCGGCATCAATTAAAAGACTCACCTTCCTTGTCCCCGCTTGAGCTTACGCCCATGCGAAGGAAGACTACGACGGCCATTACCTTGACGGGTGTGTTTATGTTTTGCACGGGATTGGAATTCAACACGTCCCAGTGCGGTTTTAGATTTTACAGCCATAATAATTAGTGTACATCTGCCCAGGTGGATCCGATCTTCCCTTCGGCAGCAATAGGGACTCGGAGGTTGTAATATTCACCAGCTTGCGCAGCACAGAACTCAAGGTGAAACTTCAGATCATCTACATACTCTGGTAATGTCTCCCACTGTAGTTCATCATGAATGAATGCAAGTTGGTGGGCATTGTTGTTGATGAATGTGTTATTAGCAATAACCATCCATTGTTTTGCTACAATACCTGCGCTCCCTTGGAGTAGGTAGTTAAGGGCTTTGTGGCTACCATCAACAGAACAGCGGCGACCGTCACACAAATTGATGTAACCAGATTCCGCCTTGGACTTAACCGCAGTAACCAGTTTCTCAAGTCCTGGAATTGCATCCATGTAAGCTTGACGTATCTCAGCCCCTTTCTTTTTAGCGGCTTGCGTCGATAATTGTGCATCATAAGATAATCCGATCTTGTGGTCACCGGCTCCGTACAGAAAGGCATAAGTAACTGTTTTGACTAGACGACGGGAGATACCAATCTTGTCTGCGTTCTCTTGGTGAATGTCACCGTTGAGAAGTACATCTCCGTACCTGCCTCCATCATAGCGAGCAAGGTAGTGTGCGAGCATTCGTAGTTCAATGCCTGCGAGATCAGCACCAACCATGACATAACCAGGGCTAGCACGGAATAGTTTTCTAAATTCAAGATCACTTGGTACCTGTGCAAGGTTTGGGTTACGATGAGCACATCTAAATGTGTTCGTAGCTACTGAACAGTGGTGATGGATTCGGTTATCACGGACAAGCTTTAACCAGGCATTGTTACCTTCAGACAACATACCAAGGCTTTTGGTTAACTCAAGGCTACGAAAGAACTGCAGAGCTTCCTCTGTGCCTATGTCCTTGAGTGTTGTCTCGTTGATGACAGGTTTACCTGTTGCTGTCATCTTCTCGAAGTTACGGTTGAACCGTGTCTTCATGACCCATGCAATGTGATCACGACTGGTTGGGTTGAACTCCTTTAGTCTAGTGAAAGTAGCTCCAGCGACATACCCTTGGGTTCGATTAGGTCGTTTAGGAGTAAACTCCGGTCCCGACACGTAAGGGTACCGCTCCCGTAATAGCTGATTAAGGCTATCAAGCTCGGTGTAGAGAGTTTGTGCAAGTTGCCATGCAGCTGGTTCATCAAAAAACCATCCATACAATTCTTGTTCAGTGAGGATTTCTGCAACACGGTGTTCTAGCGTGATCCATTCAGGAATGGTTGAAAATGTTTCCAAAGTTTTGTAGTAACAACAACGTCTTGTACCATATAGTCCTGCATCTCTTGACTCCACTCCTTCCAATCTGAAGTCTTACCGAACTCTCCTTTGTACTCACCGAGGCGATAACCATAGGCTTCAAGGGAGTGACGACCATACAGCTGTAACGGCATGTTCTTCCAGTTACGCTTCTGATCAGTCTTCAGAATGTCAGCGTGGCAAATGCGGCTGAGCACAAGAGTATCAAGAACACTGCCACTGGCTCTAAACCAGGGGAAAAGCTTGCGAATAACAGGTAGGTCGTAGTTGATAATATTATGCCCGACAATACAATCAGCATCCTCAAGCCGTTGTATCCCACGAACAACTGGTTCCGTATTCCCTTCATCATTATAGACAAGGGTTTGGTTAGTCTCTGTATCGTAGATGCCAATACAGTGGATGTGGGTAACATCATGAACTAGACCGTTTGTTTCGATGTCAAAGATAAGCGTCATTCCAGTGTCGTATTACACCAGCAACAATAAATAGGTTTGTGACGAAGATCATCAACTCAAGAAGGTTGAGCCTTCGGAGCAGCGCCTTTCCAGACATAGGTCTTATCAATGAATTGTGCCTTGGCTACAGCTTCAGGTGTGGGAGGGTTAGGTGCTTTCAAGGTAAGTCCAGTGGGGAAATGCAGGTAGCGCTCACCATTAGAAGTCGGTGGCAGGGTCGAATTCTTCATTAGATTTAGTCTCTTTGAATTTACAGGTGTTCAGATCATAGCTCAGTGTACACGCGACGCCAACCTCGCCTGAATAGCGATTCTTGAGGATTCGCACAGTCGTATCACTTCCTCCAGATGTGCTCTGCTGGTTTCGTTCAAGTGCAATAACTCCGTCAGACAGCTGTGCAATAGCCGCAGATCCTCGCAGCTGTCCCAAAGTGACGCGGGCACCCTCTTCATGGTTTTGGTCATTAGATGTACGACGTAGGTGAGAGACAAGAAACATAGCCACACCAGTACGCTCCACAAGAGAACGCAACTTAGTCATGGTGGTATCAATCATCCGCCGCTCATCACCATCCAAACCACTCAACAGGATAGAGAGGTGATCAAGGAATATTACCCTTGTATCAAGACCCGTTGCCAAGTACTCAATTCGGTTGTAGATGAGATCAGGATCAAAAGAACCAAAGCCGTCAAAAAGAAAGAGGTTCCAATTAGCAAGAGTGTCTTGATATGCTTGGGTGAGAGTAGCTCGGTCATGTTCTCCAATGTGTAGTGACTTACCAACAGCAGCGGACATCAGTCCAAGAGCTGTACGACGGTTGGATTCCTCAAGAGCCAAGTAACCGACCCGCTCGCCGTTACGTAACAGGTGAGTTGCGAGTTCACGACAGAAGCTGGACTTTCCGATGCCAGATCCTGCAGTGATCGTGACAAGTTCTCCAAACCTGATCCCGTGTAGTTTGTCTTGGATTCCTTGAAAAGGATAGTCATGATCAGATGGTGGTGTTGGTGTTGTGACTAGTTCTAGGAGAGACTTACCGTCTACAATGCCATCAGGTCGATAAGGTTTAGCATCCCATATAGCTCGACGAATCGCCTCACTGTCATTAGCTTGTAGCGCGTCTGAGGCATCTTTGTACGCCTCCAGACGGGCGATCTTGCACTTGCCAGGTGGCAGTACCCCTGCTGCTTCCTCCGTCGCCTTACGGCCTGCCTCGTCATTATCGAAGAACAGGACAATCTCCTCATAACCTTGGAGCCAGGGGATAGCCCGTTGAATCGACTTTCTTGCCGCTGCGGCACCGCTAGGTAAAGAAACCATCGGCCACCCCGGCATAGCTTCTTGACATGAAGCTGCATCGAGTTCGCCTTCTGTAATGACAACTCGTTTTCCAGTGGAGGGAAACAAATGTTGTCCAAAGAGTGTTCCAGGGACATTACCTTCGTAGGTGAATACTTTGTCTTTTGTCTTTACCTTACAACCTTCTAAGACACCAGATTCACTGAAGTAATAGAAGCGGAGTACAGTACCATCCTTATGGATCTTGTACTTCTGGCAGACTTTCTCTGAGATGCGTCGTTTCTGCAACCTTTCGGGTGAGCCACGCATCTGTACATTAGTAGACATTGTGTGAATGTGAAATGACTCCTCCGTATGACCATAGGTATTACAAGAGAAACAAAAAGTATGACCATCAGAGTACAAAGAGTTTGCATCTGATGATCCACACGTTTCACACGGTAAGTGTCTCACGAATTCGCTTTCGCATTGCTGCGTATGCTCGTGCTTGTGCATCGTGATAATCGAACCAGGAATCAAGTGCTCGGTAGAAACCTTCCACAAGGTTGTCTACAGTATCAGGTCGGTCAGCCTCAACATCAGCAAGGTAGTCACTGAAGCCTTCAGCGTAATAGTCAGCGGTGCCGTATTCTACGTTAGCCATTCAAGTGGGATGGAATGAAAGGAACAGTATTGGAAGCCATGCTTTTCGCACCACTTCGCGTAGGTAGTTTTAGATCCTTTGTAGATCTTGTTATAAGGTGCTTGAAAGACGAATCGAATATCTAAGTCGGGATTCATCTTCTTCACTGCGATCATCTTCCTTCGGTCTTCCTCCGTCAGGCGCCCCTTTGTTTCTAAGAAGACACCATTCGGTAAACGAAAGTCGGGTGTGTAGTTGCATTGAAGAACGTAAGGAACCTTGGTTGACTCGTATTCAAACTCTACCTTCAAGCTTGAGAGAAGGTCAGCAACCTTCACCTCAAGACCTGAACGGTATTTAGGCATTAGAAATCATCTTCCTCAATCTCAGGTGTGGAGGTTACGTTCGGTTCAGAAGTCTTGTAACCTTTAGTTTGACCAAAGAGAGCTGCCACTTCAGTTTCACCCATATCGCCTGTATCAACACCAGCACTAGATCCAACCGTAACGACTTGGATACCGACAAGCTTAAGACTCGTTCCATAGGTGACGCCATCACGAAGGATGTACGGCTTCTGACGGAAGGCAAGCTTGACCGTAGATCCGCTGTAGATAGGCGTGTTGGGATCAGTAACAGGAGTCCCTTCTGTGTCAACGACAGGTGGGCGAGTCTCCTCATTCCAAGAGAACTTGACCTTGTACTTTCCATCAGACACTTCCTCCCATGGTTCAGGTTTGAGAGTGGAACGCTTCGGGTTCTTCAGTTTAGACTCAGCCCACTTGATAGTATCAGCTCGATCTTCTTCAAGCTTATCAACAATGGACTGATCAACAATAGCACCCAGCGAGTAGCCATACTTACTGGGTTTGAGAATAGCCTGATAACCTTCAAGGACAACAGGCTCTTTAGTAACGTGGATGGTTTGAGGCATTAACAGAAAAAGTAGGTGGATTCAATCACGGACTCTGGTTCCAGATCTCCGATGATCGGTGGGTCAGTCTCTGCTCCAATCTGTGAAGCAAAGTCTAGTAGGTAATCATGCTCCGCAAAGAGGTGCATGTAAGTCTCCCTCACAAGTGTGCTGAGGGTAGACATATCGGTAGCACGACACAATACTGAATCGTGGATGAGAGCAATAGGTGAGTTGAAACGTAAGACACTTAGGTGTAAAAGGCTAGCATCAAGACTGTGGATAAGATTAGGAGCTGTTGCGTTCTTGTGGTGCTGCTTGTCTACCTCTTTGGTATCATCAACAGCCACCTCTAGTTCACAACGACCCAACAGCTGTAGCTTGACTGTTACCTTTTCTTTCTTCATCAGTCGTTGAGTGACGATAAAGCCAGATGGTGTAGTCCAAGTTAGTTCAGTCTTGCCGTTATCAATAGCCTTGGAGACTTCAGACTCGATCCATGACATAACAGCCATAGGACCAGGAACGACCTCCTCCATAGCATCTCTAACAGCTTTGACTGTCTTGCTTAGGTCTTCCTTCTCAATCTCTACCCCCTTCTCCAGTAGTGCGTCCCTGATATACCCACGGTTGGAGTATGGTTTAGCATTATAGGGGATAGTCATCACTACACGTTTGACCACCTTTCTATCGAGATGTTCTCTAATAGAAGCTGGGCAATACGGCTTAGCAGTCTCAGCTACGACCTTATAAGCATCCTGTGGTTTATCACTAGGTAAGACATTAACTAGCTTAGCAGTAGAACGATCTCGTGCAAGACCTGCAAGGATTTGTAGACCTGAACACGTAGCATCAGTAGCAACGAATAGACCAGTGAACTGCCTGTCACAAGCTAAGACACAATGATAGTACTCCTCACAAGCTGCTAGGAATTGCCAAGGTTCATCAGCTACTTCCCATTCAGGAAGACACCCAATAGGATTTAATACAATGCGCTTGATGAATGTGGAATTAGCTTTTACCCAAGCTAAACGCTCAGACATAGGAGCTTTATCAAGACCCCATGTAGTAGCTACTTGAAAGGCTAACCAGTCCTCAGCTTCAGGAGTCATGAAAGCTTCTTCATAACTTCTCAATAAACTTTTTCCAAAGTCTGTATCTTGAGGAGTTAGAAAGGCAGGGATTGGATAAGCTCTACCTCTGTAGTCAAAAGACCACGGAATATAGAACTTCTCTCTTCCTTTAAACCTCTTCACTGCTTCCATTGTCATGCGAGTTCTACATGACTTCCTAAACTCATTAGCTTGTCTATTCCTTACTTCAGCTGCCTCTCTCCTATAAGTTTTTCTAGCTTCTCTATTCTCAGCTATATCTACTGGTTTAGGAGGTAGGGGATGTTCTACTACTGGTAAGAACTTACCTACTTGTACTCCCTTCTCATCTAACTCCTCCGCTACTCTTACGATAAACGGATTTAGACAGTAGGCTACCTTCTGAATCTTGTTCAGAAACTCCAGGGGTCTCTCCCCCTGTATACATCCGCCATGTCCACGACGCACTAGCTTATGCCCGTTCATCACCTCATTCAGGACATACCCGCCAGCTTGCTCATTGCTCCAATCATTAGGAGGTATAAGCATTGGCCATGCAAGAGGACTAAATAGTTCAGCCTCTTTCATCAGTGCGTCCTTGATGTCCATGAAGTAGGCAGTCGGGACAACAAACTGTGTCTTACGGTTTCTGTCTCGTTCGATGTGTTTCTCGAACCAACCACTAACTTGCATGATGCAATCTAGTAACCAACCGCCTAACTTAACACGGTTATCCCTACCCCATGTCTCCCACTTAGGGATGTTATCATGGCGGTTCATCAATGTCTTGATGACCGTTAGTTTCTGTTGAGTACCAATGGATTTGTGCCAGTAGTTCTTCTTAAGTGAAGTAAGAAGACCAGGTGCTACTGTCTCATAGTGCCTCATCTGACACTCATTCTCTACGCCAGCTCCAATAGTGTCACACACGTTGACAAGCTGATTAGCTTTATCTTTGTATGAGAATACCTTATCGAAGGTAATCTTAAGAGCAATGGTAGCAACTGCTAATGGTTCTAGCTGTACAACATAAGATTTAATGAGTTGGAATTGATGACCAGTGCCACGCTTTAATCTGTTGTGGGTAGTATCCTCAATGTATTGTACAAGTTTAGGTAAGAGTGCATCAATCGAAGCGTTGCCGTAGACACTAGCTGATGCATAACTCTTATCTTCTAGGTCATGTGTGTTCTTGTATAGACGTTGTAAACCTAATGCAATAGCCTCTCGCTCGAACTTGATCTGTTCATCAATCTCGGCTTGTGTCGTCAATACAATCCTCCGCGTCGTGAATGTGAATCAGTTGTGCAAGCTCAGGATAATCCTCGCTCAGCTCTTCAAACTGTTCAATCGTGATCAGACTCATCTTCTTCGTAGTGTGGTGAAATGAAATGGATTTGTTCATCAGTGCAGACAGTAAACTCTACACCCGCTTGCATTAACGCTGATACTTTCTGCTCAGCTGTATGACGCTTTTGATACGTGTACTCTTTGACCTTACCTTTCTTTGTCTCTGCACGAATGATACAGCACACAGAACTAGGCAACTCCCAGCCACCTACCTTCCAAGACATAACTTCCTCAAATGTATGAGGAACAAACATGTCATCAGGTGCGTCTTTGTATTCTTGCCAGTTGTTTGGGTAATACTTCTTACCACTCATCAGCCTGCCTCACATTTAATAATTCATCATCACGTTCTTGGGACAACTCCAAAGCTATCCATGCAGCAGCTTCAGAATCGGGCGCTAACAAGTGTATAGTGCCTGAACTAAGGGTCACCTCGTATAAACGTGGTTGTGTCATTATTTAGTCTTAGTTGAACGGGTACGGGTTGCACGTGGTTTAGGAGCTACGTCCTTGATGTTGTCTACCTCCTCACCCTTTTGGTTAACCAATGTTTCGTATTCATCACGTAGTTTGTGATACTCTGCAGTGTATTCTGTTGTGGTTGAACAATAGTGAAGCCAACATTTAACAGCGTTAAAGATTAGCCACTCCTTGGATTTAGTCATAGATGTTTAGTAAGATTGGGTATCAGTAAGGATAAACCTAAGCTCAAGTCCTGGGGGCTCAAGCTTCCCGTTTTCATAAGATGCTTCTACATAGACAGCCTCAATGCCGCCACTTGATGTAGTAGCCTTCCTATCCCATGAGTCATTAAGACGTTTCTGTGCAGCAAGGATTAGCTGTACTAATGTAGGTACTTTGTAACCATCAGTTGTTGCCCACTTCCAGTCAATGTGAGTCATTACCTTATGGACACGTTCAAAGTTAAACGTATTCAGACAATACTCAATCGCTTGTTGTTTGTAGTCAGTCATTGTTTGTGAATGTGAAATAGTCGTCGATATACAACCAAATGCGGTTGTCAATCTCATCAGGAAAGACATCAACCTTGATGGATGTGTCGTGGATAGAATTAGTCATTCATCATCCTCCATAAGTTCAAACAAGTTAAGATCATCAAACAAGTCGGGATCGTCATCAATACGTTCCCATTCTTTGATGATCTGTTGCATGAATTGTTCGTCAGTCATTCAGTAATTCTCTTCAGATTGGTTGTAATCTTCAGCCCACGCAAGATACCTATAATAATCTACGTGGTTTTCTCGGTACTCATACCATGGATCAACAGTAGACAACACAACCTCAGGATTAGCTAGGATACGCTTCCAATACATAATAAGATCATGTGATGTATTGATGAGTTTGTAGCACGTGTTGCTAATCATTAGCTGCGTCCTTGATAGTGTGAATGTGAATCGGTTGGCTAGGCGTACTTACCCTCCTCTTCATCTTGCATAACACGCTGACAATATGTCTCAATGGTGTGCCATACCATAACCTGAATAAGGTTCGGGATAGACGTTGTACCCTTGGAAAGTTGTTCCATGAAGTCTTCACCTAGCGTGTCATGGCAGACATCTTCTACATCATCTTCAAACTCAGTGAAGAACTTAGTTGTCTCATGATAGTATACAAACCCAGAGACACCCATACTGCAACCGTAGTTAGCAATGTCGTAGATCTCATCAATGTCGTCGAAACGCTCTTGGAGAGCATCAGTCAAACGTTGAGTGTAGAACAGCATCAGTGAATGTGAAATGGATTAAGTGGAAGAAAGAAAGGTGAGCAAGTGATGCCCACCTAAACGTTAACGATCAGCCAACAACAGTGTAACGGTTACCCTTACAGTAAGCGTTTACAAACTTACCTACCGACTCAAACTCACCAAAGAAGAAGTCAATAATTGCATCAGTGCTAACGTTATCGTAGAGATAAGTCTTAGCGTTGTTCATGAATTGTACAATCACTTGGTTAGTCTCGGGGTTGAGGCGGATAGAACGAATGTTGGAAGAAGTGAAGTTGGAAGGTTGGAAGAACATCTGTGAATGTGTTGAGTGGATGGAGAGAGAAGAAATGAAAGATCAGACAGCAATAGCGTAACGCAGAGACATAGTGCTACGCTTAGCGTTTACACAGTTCTCGTTAACCCAAAAACCAAGAGACATGTTAGGATTGGCAAGAAGGTTGATGATAGCACGACGGCTAACGTTAGTATACTTGTAGCTGTAACCGTTGTTGAATACAACGTTAACAACACCAGTGATAGGATTGGCAGTCATGTAGTACACAGCGTCAGAAGAACGAACAGGAACGATGGAAGTGAACATGTGTGAATGTGATAAGGTGAATGAGTGTAGCTGGTGAGAGCTACAGAAACCCAACACAAAGTGATGGGAAAGTGTAACTGTCAGTTAGTGAGATCAGCGGGGATAGTCAACCAGATTGCTCGATCTGTACCCATTGTAAATTGATTATCCCAGATGAAGTGCATTGATTCTTGATTAGTCAACTTGCAGTGCTCCATCAAATGGTTGACAGCTTCGGAGACAGTAGTGAAACGAAAAGTGTTAGACATTGGTGAGCAGTTAGTTAGTTAAAGCCATTGACGAATGAACTCGTCTAAGTCATCAGCACTTGTCTCGTAGATAAGCTCAGCATCACTTAGATGTTGAAGCATCAGAAGATACTCATCAGGTGTGGGATCAGTGTCGGGATCGAAGTCATCATGACACAGAAACTGATACTCATGATAAAGAGCAGAGATGAGGTGTGAACGGTTGAGCGTGTCAGTCATGAACTAATGATAGCAGGTGGTGAGCTTGGTTGGGTGGTGGAGTGGACGGTTAGTTGACTGGTTGGTAGTACACATGCTCTATTGCATCACTTACTTCATGATGTTGGATGCCGTTCACCTTAGCTGGTTTGTTACGCTTACCCTTTGGTACTTTGTTGCACCACAACAGTGTCTTCAGGTGTGCTGGCAAGCCACCACTCGGCTTATCACCAAGAATGAATGTTGTGTCTTTCAGCTTAACTCGCATCATCCCTGTCGCTTGACTACTCACATAGTATGGCACAGCTCAACACTGCTGTCAACACTCCATTGATCATGGTTGCTTATCGTTGCGAGCGAAGCGAGCTGATATACTTATCTAT
>Ga0196899_1000404_pt1 | contig 22814 bp, 27 predicted proteins | sample VirMetDEL_Sep_01_FD_169095 | JGI IMG/M metagenome (GOLD analysis project Ga0196899, IMG submission 169095) | Aqueous microbial communities from the Delaware River and Bay under freshwater to marine salinity gradient to study organic matter... | ecosystem: Environmental > Aquatic > Marine >... | reverse complement strand
CCAATACAATTACAGATAAATCCGAAAACGCAAATAAAAAATGAAAAAAGTTACAAAAAAAACTACAGCACGTAAACGAGGTAGACCGCCAAAGACAGACAGGCAGCGAGCTTCAGAGGAAAAGAAAGCTGCTAAAAAAACTGCAAAAAGAATCGAAAAAGCTGAGAAAAAAGCTGAAGATGAACTTGTGGAAGCAATAATTAACCCAATAACTAGCATCAAAGTGAGCGAATCCTTAGAACTAGCTGTGATAGAAATGCAAGCAAAGGGTTATACTTATGAACAAGTTTGCGAAGAATTAGGAGATAATGCACCTAGTAAAGTAGACTATGCGAAGATTCAAAATGCATGGGAGATGTCGCCTGACGAGTTTGTTAGGTTACAATCAAAGAAATATCAACTACTAGAGAATAAACTTTTGGATAATGTGTATAGAAATGCTGATATACTCGAACCTCATCAAGCTTCTATGGCATTAGCGCGAATAGCAGACCTTAGAGCAACTAACATGGGTATGCCTAGTAATATAACAGCTACAGTCAATTTTAACGCGAAGAAACGCGATTTAAAGGCGCTATTGGCTAATGATGTTCCTGCTGCAATAGAACACGCCAAGAAGGTAGATAATGGGTAGGCAAAACCAAACATTTGCACAGATTGCAGATATTATAGACAAAAAAATAGAGAAAAAATTACTCTATGACCCAAACCAGGCATGGGATAAATTTGTTGAATCTGTGCCTCAATTAAATATACCACCAGAAAAAACTGTCAAAGTTCAGGTTCAATGGCTCAAAGAAGCTTTTCAGAGAGGGTGGCAATATGGAAATGACTTTGGAATGAGGTGGGGAAGGCAGGTAGAGCGACATAATGAGTGGAGAAAATTGCGAGAATTAAGAGCTTATACAGAAGATGACTTAGAAGAATTAAATAAAAAAGTTTAAAATATATTTGACAATAACTGTTTTTTGGCAAATTTTTTAAATATGAACGAAAACAAGAAAGAATTAAAATGGGATCTCGTTTACTGGGCAGGTGAGCGAGATATATGGGTGAGGACTAAATCTGGAATGCATAGAGCATATTGGAGAAGTGGCGGTCTTGTTGATAAAAATAGCGAATGGAGAGATTGCATTGTGGATGCTCTTGCAGATGCTAAATTACACTTAGAAGGGTTTGTGAAATGAAGAAGTCATTTATATTATATCACGATGCCTGTGAAAACATTTTTGATTTATCAAATGAAGATGCAGGAATAGTTTTTAAAGATATTATTTTTCACAGCTTTGAAAAGAATAATCATAACCCAAAGAAAGCGAAAAAACCCAATGGGTTAAATGGGTTATTGAGTATAGTCTCGACATTCTATAAAGACCAAATAGACAGGGACTTAGAGAATTATAATAAGATTGTAGAAGTCAATAAAAACAATGGAAAAAAGGGAGGCAGACCAAAGAAGAAAAACCCAATAAAAGCGAAAAAAGCCGATAAGGATAAGGATAAGGATAAGGATAAGGATAAAGAAAAAGAAATATATAATATTTATCCACGAAAGATAGGTGGAGCTAAAGCAATTGAATCAATCACAAAAGCTCTAACCAAAATCTCATACGAAGAACTCAGAGAAAAAGTAAAAACGTATGCAGAACAATCAAAGGAAACTGAACCTCAGTTTATTCCTCATCCTTCAACTTGGTTCAATCAAGAAAGATGGTTAGATGTTCAGCAGATAAAAAACAATAAAGTATTCTTGAATTTGATATGAGCAAAAAAATTGAACAGGGAATCTTAGCTTGCATTCTCAAAGATGGTGAATCAATCGTTGATGTAGTCAGCGAAGGAATTAAGCCTAAGTCTTTTGAAGATCCACAATGCTCTAAGCTTTTCGAGGATATGCTAAAAGTCTACTCAAATGGTGAAAATCCAGATTATGTAGAGATGTGTATGCAAGAGAACGCTGATATAAGCCTTCTAGGATACCTAGACGAGCTTGTAGACACATCAGCTATGCTTGGGTCTTATTTGAAAAAGAAAAAGGCTTCTATGGCTAAATATGAGCTTTTAAGGAAATTAAAGGAAATATGGGAATTAGTTAAAAATGATACCTGTGATTCTGAAAAAGCAATCGGATTAATGTGTGAGTTAAATAAAAACTCAAAAAACGAGAAAAACATCACTGTCAAAAAAGAAGTAGAAAAGCTAAAAAAGATAGCCATAACTCCTGAAGATGAAAGAAGCGAATTAACGCGCACATTTACCTTTGGATTAAAAGGTGCAGATTTAAAACTAAGCAGAATACGAAAATCTGAGCTTGTTGTAGTTGGTGCTAGACCCTCCACTGGAAAAACATCGTTAGCGTGTCAAATCATGGATTCTAATGCCAAAGAGCAGAACAACATCCTATTCTTTAGCTTCGAAACAGATGCAGACGAATTGTCAGAAATAATCATGTTGCAAAGAACCAAGCAGAACCTAGATTGTATCACCCAGGATGGAACAGATTGGTGGGATAGACAAACAGATGATTCGTTAGACAATATGCAGATTATATCAAAACCCTGCACAGTTGAAGAAATCGTTGGCAAGGTTAAAGCAAATCATGGAGCAGGAAAGTGTGATATGGTAATCATTGATTATCTTCAGCTTATAGTTCCATCGGACAATAAGCAGAGTAGAGAACAGCAGGTTGCTCACATATCCAGACAACTCAGGCTATTGACAATCGAATTGTGTGTTCCAGTTATAGCACTAGCACAACTAAATCGTGGCACAGAAAAAGAAGATAGACCGCCAAGGATGTCAGACCTCAGAGAATCAGGAGCTATTGAACAAGATGCCTCTAGGATAATTATGATACATAGACCCAAGGAGAAGTTTGACGGGTCAACTCAAGACCCTGAGCAGGGTTATACGTCATTTGTATTTGACACAGCGTTACTACAGGTAAAGTGCAAAAAAGGACCAAAGGGAGTAGGTATTCCAACTAGATTTATGGCTCCTGAACAAAAGTTTTATGAAATATCTTCGATTTCTGTTTGACAACAACAATAAACTAAGCATTAGTAATATCAGTTAACCAAAAAAAGATTATGAAATATATAGAAATGATACAAGATATGACCGAAAATAATATGGTCGAATTATTAATTGAAATCCGCGAGGCAGCAGATGAAGGTGTATTTGCAAGCACCAAAGATCCAGATGGGTTACTAATGGAAATGATTGACGAATATAGCACGTTTCCTTTTATTCCAACAGATTTAGAAGAGGAAGAAGGATGAATAAAGAAGAAATTTATTTGGAAGAAGTTTACTGGAAAGAACTTGCGAAGATGGTGGCGAAAGGGACAGACTATTTCTGGTCTAAACGATTAAAAAAAGAAAAACCTGAAGATGAGTGATACACCTAGAACAGACAGAAAAGATGTTAAAATTGACTATTAAATCGGAGAGTGGAGAGCATGAGATAAACATTCATGCTAAAACAATGAATGAACTTATAGATGATAATTTACCAAAATGGTTGCCTGATTGGGAAGAAACGAAAGAGTTTCTTCAGAAAGTAGGGAATACCGATGAAGAGATAGAGCAAAAGTATAGAGAAGATGAATTTTGGTATTATAAGAAAGCGAGGCAGAATGAGTGAGGAAGAGGCAGAAAACCACTTCCTACCTCCATATAGGAAGTATGTGGATGAATATGACGAGAACCTTACAAAAGAGCTAGTAGCCGTTTTAAACAGGTTTTCGGATCAATATGTTCCATCTGAAGATATGGAAAAAGGTTGCGTTAAGAGGTTTTGGGAATATGTAAAAGATAGGTGGGATTATGAATATGAATATTATGAAGTCCCACTTGAAGAATCTGACGATGAAGAGGAAGAAGAGTGGTAATAGTATGACCCTAGTTCATTGAGAGCTAGGGTTTTTTTATTATTACATTAGCATCTCCAGCAACCCCCTTTTTTACTTCGGCTTCTGGAAGTATTTTTTGAACAAACTCAATAAAATCACTCTGCTTATATCCCTTTTGAAAAGTTCCCTTTCCAGTTATAACCTCTCTTGGTCCTACTAATTTTGTTTTAGGATTATTGAGCGTTTTCTTAATACTGTTCCAACCCATTACATTGACAAAAGCCTCGCCTTTATTATCCAACACCCTATATATACCTTTAAGTATATCAACCCGAGTCTGTTCTGGAACCACATTTAATACAGCATTGTTTATGATTTTATCATAACTATTAGATGGGATGTCATTTACATTTTCAAAATCAGGATCTATAACTCTTTTCTCTGGCTGAGAAAATGGTTCATACCCATCTATATTATATCCTTTATCTTTTAGCGCCTTGGTTCCATGGCCTAATCCAGCACTAAAATCTAGGATTCTCTCGTTTTTATTTATGAATTTTTCCCCTATTTTTTCGTAAGTGCCTTTCGTGGTTGTTATTTGTGTTCCTTTTGCATCTTCTGGATTGTAGCCATTTGCAAATAAATAATCCCATGTTGCAGGAGGCATATCTCCGCCCTCCTCTTTTGGGATAACCTCATTAGATATTTTTTTCTTGGGCATAAATTTAGCCTTAGTTATATTGTATGCTATAGATGGCGATGGAACATCTATTGATTCTATTCCAACCAACCCATCTATATATGTTGACTTAAATGTATTATATGGGTTTCCCTCTCCTGTTGGTCTAGCATTGCCCTCCCTCTGCTTATATCCAGTTTTACTTTGTGTTCTCTCTTTCATCTGCCTTTCAGCCCATTTTTTTAAGTCTGTATCTTTAATTGGGATTACATATTTATCTGGACCTTTTATGCCATATAAAACCTTATACCTTTCTGGCATTGCACTGTCTTTTTTATACATATCCCTTGCGTAAGTATTAAGGTCATCAATAATCTCATCTACCGTCATTAAAGAGCCGTCCTTATTGAGGTATTTTTCTGGCATATCTCTTCTTGCCAATCTAGCATTTTCTCTAAGGTAATGCATATCAGTGAATTGCAAAGAAACCCCAATCGCTCCACCCTTCTTTTGAACCAACTTAATACCAAATGGAGCAACTATTCTATTGGCTGCAAATCCAGTAAGCTTACCATCTTCACCAATATATTGCATTGTAATATTTGCAAGCTTATTCATTTGGGTAGAGTTTTCCCAGTTGTCCAGTGTTGTTAAGTATTTTTCCAACTGATCTGATAGATCCTCAATTTTACCCTTTTGAGACATTATTAAATTTTGAATAAACCTTCTATCTAGTATTATCCCATAGTTGCCCTCTTTGTTTTTTAAATCAAATGGAACAACTCCACCAGTTTCAGCTATATCTTTCAAATTTTTAATTGAATCCTTTTTAACTTTCTTGTCTGGAACAATGCCAACCATATTTTCACCTTGAGCGTTTTTGTGGCTGACAATGCTCATATTGGGATTGGCAGTCTTTATCTTGGAAACTTCATTTGGGGTAATCTTTCTATATCCCAATTCGTTGTTCATTTCCTCTTTTGCTCTATGATCTTGAATCTTTTTAACTTGATGCCAGTTGTTTATAAGCTTTTTGATTTCAGGGTTCCTTTTTAACCTTTGTGCCGCACCTTTAATTTCGTCACCGTTTTGTTTTATAAACCCATTTTCTTCAAGCGTTCTCCTTATGGCTGAAGAAAAGAACTCTAGCCCTGTATCATCTAAAGATTCAAATATGTCTGGATTTTTTTCAAACATCAATCTATAATGCTCTGCGCTATATTCATGTAGAAAATCATCGTATGTTCTTATAACATCTCCACCTAAAGCATCATTATATCCTGAAATGTAATCAACTGCCTCATTCGACAGTCCCTTGATTTTTGTTCCGTCACGAAGGACAACCTCTTTGTTTCCTGTCGTTCCAAGTCTAAGGGCAGCTATGATATTATCTCCCTCTGGTGAGTTTAGCATAGAATCAAATGCAGCGTGACCTATTTCGTGAGCATTATTCCCCACTAACTCATCTACCTTTTTAGTAGTTGCAGTTTCTCCGTTGATATAAACAGTTCTATTATCTAGTCTATCATAGGCCGCTTCCACTTTATCACCAAACATATCTACCATCTCTTGATTTGAGAGTATCTTTAGCTTAAAGTTGTTTCCCGCTAACTTAGCAGATGCAAATTGTATTTGTGCTTCAGGAGGTAGTTTTTTAAAGGCTTTTACTTGATCTTTTTCTAATCCTTCTTCTATAAATTGAGCGATTGTATTTTTCTGCCTCTTGCTTCCTGCACCAGAACCAAGACCACCCTTACTACCGCTAAATGCTGCTGTCACTGGTCCTAATAGTCCTGTTGCAGCCGCTCCACCTGCTTCACCAACATCACCTGTAGCTGCATATTCTAATGCCGCATTGAGTGCACCTATTTCAATACCATCTGCTATTGTATCAAAGGCATAGTCACCAAATTTAGTTCCACCCATATCATAGGCTTTTTTTGCTAATCCTCTTATTTTGGGGTTTATTTCTGGATTTGATGCAACCCTAAGAAAAAACCTCTTACTAGTCCCTGGGTCTGTCATCATTTTAAATATCTGATTGGCATTTTCACCCAATTTCTCAGTAGTTCTAGCTGCTCTTTTTGCTGCTGAATACATAAACTCTGGAACAGCTTTGCCTCCTAGATGCCCTAGTGCTGCACCAATTTGACCTCCAACTATAGCACCCCAACCTCCACCAATTGTTGCTCCAATAGTCCCTCCAACTGTTGCACCTTGCCAAGCACCCTGTCTCTTTCCTACTTCAGTAGTTTTTCCTGCAAGATATTTAATTGGCTTTGATTCCAACACCCAACTTGAAGATTTTCCTGAGTATTTAGGTATAGCAGCCGCCATTCTAGGTAGATATGCTGATTTTCTTGCAGCTATAGACATTCCTGTTTTTGCTAATTTACCTGGACCTGAAACCACAACTAAATTACCTGGGTCTGTTAGTAATGAAGATGCATTTTTTAAGTTTTCATAAACTTCTTCAGGCTTAAATATTAAACCGTATTGTTGTTGAGCTTTTTCTTTCCACCTTCTGCTTCTTAGTCTTTCTGATTCTGCCTGAATTTCTTCCTCTAGCTTTGGTCCACTCCAATAGTGTGTTCCATATTTGGCAAGCTCTTTTATTTGAGTAACTGCCCCTGAAGCTATTCTAGCATAGTCCTCTATGTTTTGTGCTCCACTTTCAATTATACTCTTTTCTAACTTTGATAAGCCCTGACCACCTTCATACTGTGCAACATCCTCTTGAGTTAACCCTAATACACTAGGATCTCTCTTTAAATCCCTCATCCCCTTATGTTTGAAGTGCTCTTTCAGCGCAGTAGGTAATTCTCTTGCTGCACCCTTTGCCATTTCCTTGATGCCAATAGCTGCTTGCCCAAACATTCTAGTTGCCCTGCTAATATCCTCTAATATGTTTTCGGTAGGAGTTTGCAGATTTCTTTTTCTCTGCCTTATCTCATACATTTCTGGCGTTTCTGGTGCATTTCTAGCTTCAGGTGAGTTAAAAATATCATCCAATTCCTCGTCTGTAGGATTTTCACCCTTTGGAAACTCAAACTCCAATATCTGTCCTGTTTCTTCGTTAATAACTTCAAGCCACTCATATTGAGTATCGTCAACAACTTCTTGAGGTTGATTGTCTAACTCTACCTCTGGTTCAGGCATTGGTGCAACCTGTTCACCTGTTGGTAGTGTTTTTCTATCTAAGCTAGGTGGTAATGCTCCGTATAACATAAGATTTATTACTGTTGCTTTTGTCTAATAATTCTGTATCTTTTATTTGACTTAGCAGTTTGAGATTCTGCTATTTTATCCTCTGTAGATTTAAGCTGCGACTGAATTTCTTCATCTGTTTTTGCTTTCAGTTTTTTTTCTAATTCTGGGTTTTTCGGGAATATTTCCCTTAGTTCTCCTATATTTCTTGTTCCAGCTTTCAATATATCTAAACTTCCCTGAGTGCTATAATATAGCGTTTCCTCTAAGTCTTTAAAAATTATTTCTGCGATCTCTTCGGGTCTATTAAGAGTTGGCAATAAGTCTGCATATCTAGCGAAGTCCTTATCCGTTAATACTCCAACCTCACCAAATACACCTCTGGCTAAATCGGCCACCATAGAAGTTTTTAGTGCGGCTATTCTGGCTGCCTTAGAATCTAATCCTGCCCAACCTTTCATTTGACTTATAGCCCCTCCAATTCTCCCAGTTTTGGAGCCACTCTTTACGGCATCTTTATAAGCTGAATTTAGTTTTTTAAGTTGAATCCCAATTAATTTTGCCTTCTTAAAGACCTCCAAATCTCTACTCTCTAAGTTAGCTCCAAGAGATGCTTTATCAATTGATTGCCTAGACTTTGCTAGTTCAGCAACCTCCTTGGGTTTTAACTCTTTTGGAAGTCCTGAGCTTTCAATAAAATCTTGGATGTTTTTCTTGGAAACATCCACTCCTCTTTTGGTCATAAAAGACAATAAATCTTTTTGAGTGTCACCAACCTCATTTCTCACTGCTTGTTCATATTCCATAGCACTTGCAGTTTTTCCGGTCTCTTGGGCTTTTTTAAGAAGAGATTCTGCTGTAATTTTTGTGCTTGGAGCCTCTTTTCCCATTAAACTAAAGTCTCTCAATTCAGACTTAGGCTCTTGAGATCGACTAAAAAAATCAGCCATAGCTTGAGTTGCTTTGTTTGTATTATCCCGTTCCGCTTGTAATCCAATAATCTTGGCTTCATCGAGTTTTTCTGCTGCATCTAGCCTTTCAGATTGTGCTCTATAATAGTCGGCCATCATTTGCTGTTGAGATTGCTTTTGCTCAATTTCCATGACCTTAGTTAAAGCATCAATAGAACCCTTATCTTTTGACAGATATTTTAATTCTTCCTCTGAGGACTCTGGAAGTAATCTTGCTAGCATTGTTTGTCTTCCAAGTCTAGCCTCTTCTTCTTGCTCTTTCTTATACTTCCTTTCCATGGCTGCACCCACAGATTGACCTAGCTTCTCAAAAGCCCTACCCATAGCCCTACCAGGAGCCATTAAAAGCTCTGGTGATACCTGCTGAATTGGAACTGGTTGATTTGTAAAATATGGTTGTGCCATTTCTATATCTCCTATCTAAAATGATGCGAAATCAATTTCATCTTGAGCAGAGAATTGTTGAACCTTTGGACTGCCTCCAAACATCCCTGCTATGCCTGAACCTATTTTTCCTAGTCCTGCCATGCCTTGTCGAGAAGTAAGTATATTGCTACCTAATCCCATAAGACCTGCACCCATTTGCGCCCTGTTAGTTTGTTGGGCTGCTGCTGCTTGATTCTGTGCAGATATACCTCCTGTAAGTAAAGCATTACCCGCAGGATCAAATGGATTAAATAATGTAGGCTGAGAGGTAGCATACTGACCTGCCATGCCTAACATTGCCCCTGGCGTCATCGTCATTGCCTGTTGCAAGCCTGGTGCTAATAAAGGATTAATTTTACTAGCTATACCTAATTGCCCTACTCCAAGTCCAAATCTTCCTACATCTAAGCCGTAAGCTCTATCTTGCTGCTGACCCTGCCTAAACATCTGATTAGCACCCATTGCAAAACCTCTTCTGCGTTGTTCTGCTTCAGTTCCTAGTCTGTATCTATTTAATACATCTTGAGCAATTGCAGCGTTATCTACAGCCCTTCCTCGCGCCTGAAATCCACCTCTAGTTGCTTGCTCTAAATCTCTAGCCTCTCTTGGGTCTAATTGTCTACCCAATTGCAAATCTGACAATGCCTGACCTCTCAGAGTTTCCTCGATCTCTGTAGGACCACGAGTAGCTTGAGCATCTGCCATTAAATCCTTGTATTGACCAGTTGCTAAACCTAATGTCTCATACAACTCAGGATTAAGTTGCCTAACCATACTGGCGTAACCAGGAGCATACTTCTGCATCGCTTGTTGGCTTTGCTTTGCAGAGAAGTCTGTAGCCTCTCCTATGCCCTTTCTCAACCTCCCAAAAGCGTGTTCCATGCCACGAACACCTATGTCAGTCATCTGTGGTCGCCAAAAATCCTCTTGTTCTGCAACTAATGGCAATAATTGAGTCTGAGCACCTAATGTTTGATGTCCTATGTCAAGTGGATTATAGGTCTTTACCTTGGGCTTTTTAGAACCAAAAGTAGACATTGCTGCACCACCCAATGTTGCTGCACCACCTATTCCGGCAGCCCAGACAGCAGGAGCAACCTGAAACTTAGGAACTATGCTATGAAACCAGTTAAATATATTGTATTTTCTACCTGTCATACTAATCCTATAGTTTGTAAATTTTTAAATCGAGATGACACACTTTAACTCCTGCCCCCATTATATTAAAACCAAGACCAGACGCATTTGCAACTACAGCAGATGAAGCAGACCTAACATCAACATTTGATGATGAGGATAGTGTAAAATATCCACTGCTTTTTCTGTGGGAAATAGATGCACCAGCCAACGTCTCATAACCATGTGGTTCAGTATATGAGAGATCAGCCGTTCCGGTTTTATCGTAAAGTATCGTTGTCCCTGTTCCATTATCCACATTGACAACTGAAATGATCTCATAATAATAATCTCCTGATGGTAGAGTTACATGAGTGCTATTTACATGAACACCAGATTGATTATTTACAATTGTCTGAGTTCCAACCGCACCAACATTCCCGCTTGTTGTGCCGTCATTAGTTAAGGTTGCACCTGTTATGCTATTTTTTACAATTCTATTAATATCTCTAGTGTAGTAAGTGTCAGCAGCATCAATAAAGCCTCCACCTACATCACCTGCCTTTACATCTTGAACATGGAGAACTGGCTTAGATTGCAAGCCTCCACCGCCTAATAATGTGCTTAAATTTGCCATAATGTTACCTTATATTCCTGTAATTCTCCATTCGCTTTGAGTGCTACTGTATCTCAGGAAGAAACTAGCATTCTTAACATCTACAACCAATGTAGAATCTCCATGAATATTTGTTCCGTTCCCGTCTATTGTTAAGTTTTTTGAATCAAATGTATCGGCTGCATCTGCTATGCCAATCATATCTCCATCACTAGGAGAACTAGGCAGCGTCAATGTCCATGCTGCACTCGATGTGTCAGCCATGACCTGATCTCTGTCAACTGCTGTATATGTTGTTGTTTTTACTGTCCAATCAAAACTTCTAGCAGCTAATTCATTAATACCGCTAGGCTTGACTATATCACCATTACTATAATAATTTTCTGCCATAATGTTTTATTCGAATGTTCTAGTTCCTCTAAATTTATCAATTGCTTCAGTGTTGACACCTCTAATTTCAGGTCTTCCTTTTGTTGTTTCTATCTGAATACTACATCCATAGCCTCTTTTTGGTATAGATGCCCTTACAAATGTATCTTCTATGGTTGCTCCTGAGTTGCTTACTGTTTTTAGTAGTGTCTCACTATCAGGATTTTGTGTAATTGCTGTAATTTCTAATGAAGAATCTGCGGGCATATCTAAATCAGCCTGAAGTCTGCTAAACTTCTTAATCTGCTGATTACCATGAGTGTATCTTCTGGTTGTTATTTTCCCATTGATTTCTGTAGTTTGAGCAGAACCAGTTTCATCATTTTCTTTTTCTTCAAGCAGAATGAGTATTCCTGAAGCACCTACAGCGAATAATCTATGGTCATTTCCATAATCTACGATGTGAAATTTATTTATTTGTAGCCCAGTTGGGTATGTATCAACAGATTCCCACGCTTCATTTAATATGTTGTAAACAAACACCTTATTGTTTGTAGTAGATGAACCAGTTGGAACTGCTATGTAGTATCTATTATTGTGATATGCTGCTGTTGAGCCTTCTACTGCGCTAAAGTTAAGATCATTTATCTGGTCGTCAATTGGCTTAGATAAAGGTTCTGCATACCCCTTTAATCTGTCCTCAAAACCTGATTGTAGGCTGTATACTCCCTGCTCAGATAAAAAGAAAATTCTTTCACCTATTGTAACAATTGTATCTCTAGCAATACACCCTACTTCTCTGGTTAATTCCTCAACGTCAACATTATCTAAGTTGTTTGATACATTCTTAATAAGGTGGATTGAGTCTCTAAGGAACACCACTAAATCATCTTCTTTGTAAGGACTAAACCCTACAACCTTGTCACCTGACCCATCTCTGAGCTTAAATTGGTTTTGAGCAGCATCATATGTGTCAACATCAAGTATATCAGATAGTATAATATCGTTTCTGGAGCCATCAGGATAGTCTAAAATCAATCTGTTTTGGTAATACAGCCCAAAGTTAGCCTTTGGCATGGGAATCAAATCTAGGCGATCCCTGCCCTTATATAGAGTGTCACCAGAAGAGTTACTTGTCCAGTTATTGTCTGCTGTTAATGTAGTATCTGAAGCAATGGATGCAACAAAGTTATATTCACCATTGACCTTAATTCTATCGTTTACTGCTAAATCGGTTTTAAAGTATGTATCTGTTCCTGTGACTGTTGCTGCACCTGAAGCAATACTAACTGTGCCTGTTATTGAATTAAGCCCATCTGCTCCTATTGCTGTGCTTGATACAAGCTCAAAATCACTAGGAGAACTCAAATCACCATCAAATTCTAATGGTTGTTTACTATCTCCGCGCAACATTACTAACTTATTGAGACACTGTATCAAATCTACATTGTCTGTAGAAGCAATGCTCTCTGTTCCTGTATAATCTACCTCAATAGGGTTACTAGCGTCATCTGGATCAACGAAGAAAGCTTTACTAGCAGATAACAGAACAATATACTCGTTTCCGTCCGAATCATCTGTAAAAACGCCAGATGAGAATATACCATCATCATATTCTTCCTGTATTATTAATCTTTGTATTCCTGTTGCATTGGTGGGGTTTTCACCTGCCAATGACGTTCCTATGTTAATGCCAAAAACGCTTACAGAGGCTAATGATACAACACCAGTAGCATTGTAGCCTGATATAGATGCTCCTGTAACTTCGCAAGTATCTCCATCTAATAATCCATGCCCGCCTCCAACTGTATATTTAGCTACAGAACCCGCAGATGTAATGCTGTCTATATTAAAAGATGTTGGAAATGTGAAAGATATTGTTATCGGTGTTTTGGCTAATGATATTGCATCGGATAGGTATTCTGAACCTTTTCTTACCTTTGCAACAGTCTTGTCTAGTCTCATGTTTTGAGACAGAGCAAGCAACCCTGGTTCTAACGTAGTTGGATGCCTACGAGAATCCATTCCCTTCCACGCAAAATCTCCATCCTGTGTGATAGGGTCATCTAATTGTGCAAATGCTCTGAATCTCGACATATTACTATTAAGTATTATTTAGGTAACTATATTTAATTAACTATATTTAATTCTTGAATTTTGTCAAATCACTCATATTCTAGCACGTGCATAGATGCCCATACATTTGTAGTGTTTGCCATTGCTGTAGCATATATTACAAATAGATCTGAAACTGAACTGTCGTAGTTTTGAACAGCTAAACTGTGTGTATCATCAAACCTAGATTGGCTTGAGCCAGAACCAGATTGCCCCTGTCCACCTGAACTTGCGGGAACAAAATATTCATCAAATGTATGATTATCCCCACCTGTTATTGTTGGCTGACCTACATTATATTCAATTGCAGAGTGGGTAGAATCAACACTAGTCCAAGAACCACCCGTTACAGATGTTGGACTGTGAACTACCGCAACACGAACATAAACATCCTCTGTGTCTGCTAAAAAAGAAGTAGTTAGCAATTTAATTATTCTTCTAACATCCTGAGAATCAAAGGATGTTTTAAGTCTAGCAACCAAAACAACCTCTTCGCTTGTTCCTACATTGATTGGTGTTGCTTTAGTTCCAAATGCCCAATCTGAACCTACCAATCTATGTCCCCCCTCTGCTACAACATCAACACACCCTTCAACTAATTTTGTTCCACTAGCTGCTGTTCCTGTGTTTTCAATCTCATATCTAGCAGGGAGATTCGGCTTTGATATATAAGGAACAGTTTCACCATCTGGATAATATTGGTGGCATTTTATTCTTTTGCCATTCTTTATAATACCCCACTTAACACCTACTGCCCCTTGCCATAAGTATTCTACCCAAAAAAGTAACCATTCATTCCAACTTGTAACAGTTTCACCGCTAGGTCCAGTTCCATCAAGTGGATCTATATTCCAATCTGCTTGAGACACCCTATTATTAACAATTGAACCACTTGTTTTTGTTCTGCGAACAACACCCATTCCAGTTCCATCATCTTCAAAGAAAACCCCATTGTCATTGTCAAACATTCCAATTCGCTGCGAGACATTTGCCTTTGATTCCGCAAAAACCCCTGTCATTTTTGCTGAAACAGGACTACCAGGAAGGTATGGTATGTAATAAAATGATTGTCTAGTTACCCTATCCCCACTTGCTGTTGTTGTATTTAAGTCTGTTGCACTTAAATTAAATTGAAATGTAGAAGAACCACTCCCCGCAGTGTCTTCTATCATAGTGTGATTTTTCATACTAAAGGCAGCATGAGTAAATAATTCTTCCTTCTCTGAGGTTCTAATTCTGTCTGCAAAATCTGTGCTATTGCCCCCGCTGCCTATTCCAACTTGGAGATTTCCCGCGTTGTCTACTCTTACCTTGTTTCTTTGATTTGGATTACTGTCTTTTCCTTCAATTCTTATTTCATTATATCTGCTCATTCTCAAATCCTGTTTTGTTGTTTTTCTTTAAATTCTTTTCTTATCATAAAAGCTTTTCTGATCTGAGAATAGGCAGTGAATAAAGCACCAACAAGTGCTATAAATGCCGTCACGAATGCCATAATGGTAGTCGCGCTCTCCATCCATAGATAAGCACCTGTTCCTCCCGAAACAGTATACATTGCTAGTGCTTTATTTGCGTCCATTGTTAGCTAACTTCCTTTACTATATTGTTAACCTCCTTGGATACCCCATTCTTGTCTGCAAGCTTGGCTACTTTAGCCTTAACCTCTCTAATAGCCTCTTGACCTGCCTCACTTTTAACTGCTGTTTCTATGGCAATTGCAGCGATCTTGGCTACCTTCTTAGCCTTTCTTCGCTTTACCTCTAAGAATGCTGTCAATAGTGTTCCCAACACGCCTGTAACTGCCGTTCCAAAAGGAACTGTGCTTGCAAGTGGTTCTACAATATCCATGCTTTTCTCAACGATAGGATTCAATACGATTCCCTCATTGACATCTGGTGTTGCAGGGTTATCTTGCCCATTATCAACATACAGTGCTTTTTCAACTGTGCTGCATCCCACAAATAGGAAGCATAGTGCTAGTGTCGCTATTATTTTTTTCATATTTCCTTTCATTTGAAGAGTGCTTTTAATTCCTTTGGAACTTCGATTTCAAAAGAACCAACCTCACCTTTCCTAAAGTTACAATTTGATGCCTTGTCTGGAAGTCCTATTAAATCTAATCCGATGAAATTTAAAACCATCTCCCAAAAGGTGTTCTTCCACTTTACCATATTCTCAAAACTAGTGTGCCTAATCTGAATCCTGTCATCCATGAAAGCATACCACTCGTGGTTCCAATCTTTATATTCTTCATAGACAGGAACAAATTCTCTTACCTTTTCTTCAAATGATAACTTATTCCAATCAGAATGAGGTGCTTCTAATCTATTTCTGTGGTGAAGCCTTGATAATGCAGCATCTTTAGGGCATCTATGGTGGACTATTAATCTTTTTTGACCTGTAGATAAAATGAAATCTATCAATTCTTTACTTGGTCTTTGGTGCATCTTCCCAACAAATCCATAATCAGGAAGATCGTTTATCTTAGTATGATTGTAATTGCTTATGTCATATCGTGGAAGTGCTGAATTTAGGGCTATTGTATCAGCCATATACTCAGATGCCGTTTTTACTCCCGCTATAAATATAATGCTCATTATGACACCCAGGTTAAGTCTCTTTCTACTAGTCCATTGAATTGATCTTCCATACTCTCAGGAATTGGCATAAATAGATTTCCATATTCCTCATGCTCAGTATTATTCACAATACATTCTGTTATATTTACCCACTTTTCACCGCACCTTCTTGGCAGCCCTAATTCGTTCTTAATTAAGGTGTGAGCGTCCATCCAATCTTGTTGTGCTGTGTAAATTTTATAATACATATCAATATACGCTAAATCTGTTATTAAGGTCGGTGAATACATCTGCCATTTCTGCATCTGTAAGTGATCGCTGATACACTACTACAGAGTCAATGAAAGCTGTGCCTGTAAGAGTTGTATTAATTAGTCTAAGGGCTGCATCTGTTGTATTATTGGTAGTGTCTGTAATACTGTCACCCTGAGTTCCGTCAAACCAATAATCACCCGCTACACCATCTTCTAACCTTACTGCAAATATCTTATTTGTATCATTGACTAGTGCCGTAGTGGATGCATTTGGTGTAGTGGCAAAATCGTTTTTAATCTTACCTGAAGTATCCTTACTAATTAAGTCTGCGCTAGTTTTAAGTAGTGCTGTAGCTTCTGTAATATCAGTAAATTGACCTACTATAAATACGGTAAAATCAGTTGCTATTCCTGCATTGCCAGATGTAATAAGAAACTCGCTTCCAGTAAATCTAATGCCCTTATTTTCATCGAATATTGGCTGATTGGCTATCGTTGATTGCTCTAGGTCGTTACTATTACCGCTAAGATCAGTCCAAGAGAATACATTTTCTTGATTTATTACCTGACCTACTACCACCCCCGCGACTGCATTACTAGAATCTATGCCATTTTCTGTGAGGTCTAGCGATCCAACCCCTCCAACCAGATCCGCTTCTGCTATGGAATTAGGAGTCAGGTGGTTGAGATTAGTGTGGCTATCCTGACCTATGATCGTGTTGTCCTGCTCGTTAAAGTCCCAGTGTGATACTAGGTTTGTCTTTTGGGCTGCACTTAGGTCTGCGTAGTTAAGTGGTGCTCCGTTGTTGTAGAGGGAGTTGATTGTGGATGCGGAGAGGTTTGTGTCGTAAAATGAGATTTGATCTATAGTCCCATCCATTAAAACACCTGTACCATCCCTAGCACCTATATTAAAATCAATAGTGTTTGCTATTGTATTAGATGCTAAATCATCCTGAATAGGAGTAGAGTTTGTATCGTCAACACCATTAACATACAATTTTACACCACTTGCGTTACCGCTACCATCATAACTAAATGATACATGATACCATTCATCCGTATTTAACGTATTATTAGTATCAACCTGTATACCTACCGTTGCAGTATTGTAAATTCCAAACTCCAAGATAGAAGAGGCATTTAAATAAAATATATATCCTCTAAAATTACCTGAATTTTCCTGCTTTGAAAAAATAGTTCTTGATGTGCTATCAAACTTTATCCAAGCCGTACCGCTAAAACTATCAGTGTATTCTAAATCAAAATCATTTGATGCAACGTGAGTTATATTAAAATAATCCAACGTCCCACTTAAATCAACCGCATGAGTCTGTTGCGAACTCTCACGCCCGAAGTTTTTGGGGGAGTCATAATCATACCATGCAGCAATGGAGCTATAGAATGTTTCGCTGCCCGTAAGATCACGATGTTTGATCCCTGTGCCTGTGTTGTAGAGCGCGGTTATTTCTCCGTACGTGTCTTCGTCTAGTGCTTTGTTGAAAATTATTACTTGGTCATATTTACAATTAGCATCTGATGCACCAGCAAAATATTTTCCATCTATTCTAAATTGCTTTACTGAATAGGTTATGTCATCTGGAGTTCCACTACTAGTGCTGCCACTTTGAGTAACTTCGGTTCCATCCACATACATTTTAAAGCCAGTATTTAGCTTAGATCCATCATAAGTGTAAACTAAATGATGAAAATCATCATCTGTAAAAGTTGTGTTAAATTTTGGGTATAGTAAAGCCCCATTGTCTGTTTTAATTATTGCCTCGTTTGACTCAACACCAAAACCAACACCATACCCTAATGCGCCTGTATTTTCTAAATTATGTATCAATGGGTTAGCTGCTCCTTTGCTTTGCAATCCCCCAATCCAAATACTAATAGACCAAGGTTCATCTGAGTTGAACATTAGACTATCACTTGAGCTTTCTAAATACTCATCAGTTGTTGACGCATCAACCGCCAACTTACCATTGATCCCTGTATCACTTCGCCAGTAACCCCACAAATTAGCTATATCTGTAATAGCCTGAGCAGCAGCTACAACGGCAGTTTTAGTCCAATGCCTAAAGTAAGGTAACACTTTTGTCTTGAAAGACATTGCTACCTCCTTATTCTACTGTTATGTTAAGCCTAAGAACTACTCCACTAGCTGTATATGTTGGTGTCCCTCGCGTGACTGCTCCTACATATAAATAATTTGAGTTACTAATATTAAACCCAATTGGAGTAAATGAACTTGGCTGACCATATTGGCTATTGATAAGGTCTGTGTAACTAGAGATATTTGCTACACCTATGATCTTGGCTGCATTTGCATCTGATATGCTAACTGCTGAACCTTCAGTTCCTAGAGTTGGTGCTGCTGTATCAAGAGATTGAGCAAAGATGACATCCATTTCAATACCCTGGTCATCCTTATCTACAACTTTTACATCATTGATAGTGCCTCTGATATGAATGTCTTGCGCTCTAGCTGCTCCTACTACATCAAACTTTTGAAAGTCTGCCACAATATCACCTGCTGCATGAGTTGCTGCATCTAGTGTTAATGTAACATCTACTATTTGAGTTCTAAAATTGCTTACGTTTGTTGCTCCCATTTTCTGTTTCCGTTTCTATTTCTATTTCTATTGGAGAATAAACTATAGTTAATTCACTTTTTATTATTTGTCAAATCATACGCCAATCCTGTATTGAGTAGAGCCATGAGTGGTTACATAGACAGGTTGCTGTTGATTTTGTTGCCTTTCAAATTTCTCTATTTCAAATAAGATCATTTGTTCCGCTTCATCCATAGCCATTTGTGCCTTGCCATGCTGACCTTCTGCTTTGAGCCAATCTGCATAGCAGACATTAATCAGGTATGGAAGAAAAATGTAAGGTATTGTTTGAGTGCCTACTGTAGTATATGTTGATACCTTAGTTCTAAAACGCACAAAAACAGTTCCAGAATCGCTATCCCAGTCAATTAGGTTAGCACCATTACCATCAAGCTCAAAAGTGTATTCTTGAGGAACCTGAGTGCTTCTAGGGTTAACATCATATATATTAAAGAACCCTGATATGGCCGTTTCGCCACCTTGCTCATAATCTATCAAGCCATTACTGTCAGGAGTGCGTTCTTCAATGGTTATGACTTCAGGCCATTCCCACCTCTCCCATGCAAGCCTAATCCACTTATTAAAATAAGCATTAAGCTGTGTCTGTTCAACTGTTTGTAGATCATCAATGCCTATTAAAGCCTTAACTCCATCCTCAAATTCACTGTATGTGCTTGTTCTTGCCATAATTAATAGTGGCTATTAGTGTAGCCTTTGACTTTAAATTGCGGATTGTCCCTATAAAAACTATTAAGGAAGTGCTTATCTTCCCATACATGATCGCCTTGATCCTGCCTCCATCTAAAGAACTCTCTGGCAGGGATTACTCCTTTAAGTTGCCCTAATCCATCAATTCCCTTGTTTTGGTTATCAAGAACTTTTTTTTCCATTAATGCATCTGCTTCTCGCTTTTTGAAGCTAAATTCTTTTACATCCCTAGATTCGCTAAATCTAAAATATCTTTCAAGTCCATCCATATACGCTGTTCCATTCATTCCCCGCAATTCAGGAACATCATACATATTATCTGCAAGTTGGTCAATTTCGCTCATAATGTATAAGTTAAAGGGGTGGCCTAACTTTGTAGACCGCCCCCCATTAAGATTGTTTATTTAATTTCGCTGAAGTCTCTGATACGAGCTGCGATTACAACTTCACCTGTAGAGATGTCACTGTTTGAATCTCCTGTTGGTGTGAATACCGCGCTAAGAGTCTTAGTTGCAGCATTGTCATACACTTTACAGTTACCTGTATTAGCATCCGAACCAACGGTGAAATATGCACCAGTATTGATTTTAGAGCTAACTGCGGTTCCGTCAGCGTGAATTGTTGCAGATGCAATGAATCCGTCTGCGTCATCGTCATCACCTACTGTGATTGCCAAATCTGAAGAACTTGCTCCATCGAACTCTGTCTTTAGATAAAACAACACCTCATCCACGCACCCATCTTTAGGGATAGTGAACAGATTTTCTGTTTCAGCACCACCAGAAGTAGTGCTAGTCAAATCTGCTGCTGTGATTGTTTTAACGTGAGTGTAACCTAATAAGGCTGCTTCTTGAACTGTCATGTTATATATCTCCTATATTGAATTATTAACTAGCAGCTTTAAATGCACCTAATCCCAAAGGATTCTTTACGCAAAGAGAGAGCACCGCGTCACAAAATCCACGCTCACCCCCACCCTGGTTCTCAAGGCGTTGTGAAGATTCTGCTTTAAGAATCGGAACCTCAATTAAATCGTTAGTTAGTAAATAACCACGATGACGAACTGTTGCATCAATGCCACTTCCGCTAGTGCGTCCGTTGAATAGTGAAGGAACAATATAAACTACACCGTAATCACCTTCATATTGCATAACGTTAAGAGTGATTTTCTTATCGTTTGCATCTTCAGTCACGCGATAAGTAGTATCAGATGCGCGAGCGAAGTCTGTGATTGTGCGTTTAAGAGTTGGTCCTGCAACGAGATATAGATTATCTCCTGCTGATCCTACTTGTTCATAACGGCTTTGAAGAACACCCTGTAGAGTATCTTCTGTGAATGAACCCATTGCTGTCGAGTTAACACTTGCAGAAGGAGTTCTGTATGCTGCGGGAACGTCAGATGGTCCTGAAGCATCAATCCAATCGCCTAAACCGCGAAGTTTGTATGGAGTTACTGCACCAGTTTCTTGCTGACGATCTTGGTCGGAAGCGATTGCTGATTCAATATCTCTTTTTAATTCACGAACACATTTTGCTTCAGAACGTGCGATTTCACTTGGAACGCCCGCAGTAGCAACGAGTTGCTGAATATCTGAAACTTGCCAGGTTCTACGAAACTTCTGAACGTAGTTACCAAGTTTTGCTCTATTCGCTGCCTTATTGTCGAATGAATTTACGTCTGCCCCTTCTGATACTCCTGCAAATGCGGGTGTATCTAAATCATCGGCTTGCCACTCTACAAAAGTTGCTGTAGCTTTTGATTTCTTTGCCATTGACAGAATTGGAGTTTCTTCTGGCTCCAAAACTGTAAGGTCATCTGTGATTTGCTCACGATTACCTGCTGCGTTATATGATGTTGCTAATGCCACTGTATTTTACCTTTCCTAATATATGTATTATAAGTTTTTGAGTTGACCTCTCAACTCAGCTAATCTGATTCTATCGTTAGTGCTGCCAGTCTCAGAATATGTTTTTTCTGCTGCTGCTATGCGCTTTGCTAATGCTGATTTTTCCGCAGTGTTGCCTGTCGCTTTCTTTGATGATGATCCAGAAGGAATTGGTGCTACTGGTGCTTTTTTCTTAGCAACCTTTTTAGCGGGTGCTTTGCCTTGTTTTTCGGCAATAACTTTTTGCCCCTCAATCATCAGACCTATCATGTAGTTTGCGTTTGGTAGCATATCAAGAATCTTACCCATCGTAGGATCTTGTTTTACTGACGCATATATTTGATACTCTTCAGATTCGTGTTGCCCTTCCTTAAAGAAATCGAACGTTTGAACTGCTAATTGATCCGCTTGTTGCCTTTGCTCAATGAATTTCCTTTGATTGGCAATAAACCCTGTTTTGCCTAGAGCATTTTTAGCATTCTCACGAATTGCTTTTAGTTGCTCTCTGCTGTAGCGTTTACCATCCTTTTCTGCGAGATATTCATTGCCATCGTCATCATATTTATCCTCTTGCATTAGACTTTCCACTGACCAATCAAGTAGTTCCTCAATTTGATCTGCTTGCTTGTCTAACTCAGCAGGATCTAAGATGTCTGCAACGGGGCTATTAAGATCGGCAGTTGCAACTTCCTGTTTAGGTTGACTTTCCTGTTGAACTTGCTCAAGCTGTTCCTGAGCTTCCTTCTTCTGTGCTGTCAACTTATTGATTCTCTTTAGCATCTTATCCCTGCCAAGAGCGTCAGTTAGTTGTTGTATCTGCTCTTCTGATAACCCTTCGGTATCAATTCCCAACTGTGAAAGAACATCGCTGCTTTCGCTATCTTCTGAGATAGGCTCATCTTCCGCTTCTGTTTCCGAAGATTCACTTTCGCCATCGGATTCTTCTGCTTCTGATTCTCCTGACAATTCATCAATTAGCTCTGTTGAACTGTCTGACTCGTCAGGATTATTTTGCTCTACTTCCCCCTCTCCCTCTGCTTCAGGTTGTTGATCTTCTTGTGGAAGATTTTCATACCTTTGCGTTAATCGAGAAACGAGTTCTGTTTCGCTAATATTCCCAGATGCTTCTTCATTAGAGACGCTTGCATCAGTAGCGTCTGATTGTGTTTCTGCCATAGGTCTAACCTAAGATGTTATATATTATATTGTGTTTTTAGTTTTTGTCAAATCTGCCCAAAATCTAACTATTTTGGATGTCCTTGACGTTATCAATCAGAGAATCATACGCTGCAATCATCCCTGACGTGGTAAAGTGTAAGTTTGTGTCTTTTATGACAGCAGGTGTCTGTAGATTCTTTAATGCATCCTCTCTTAATAGGGCTACATACTCTAAAAAGTTTCTGAAGTGGTCAGAATC
>Ga0196899_1000383_pt1 | contig 23678 bp, 20 predicted proteins | sample VirMetDEL_Sep_01_FD_169095 | JGI IMG/M metagenome (GOLD analysis project Ga0196899, IMG submission 169095) | Aqueous microbial communities from the Delaware River and Bay under freshwater to marine salinity gradient to study organic matter... | ecosystem: Environmental > Aquatic > Marine >... | reverse complement strand
GCAATTTTTGCGGCAGTAATTGCGTCGTTTGCAATCTTAGCGGTGGTTACGTTGGCATCAGTGATCTTAGCCGTGGTAACAGCATCGCTAGCAAGCTTTGCAGTGGTCACATTGGCATCTGCAATCAGTGCCGTGGTAACGTTTGCGTCAGCAATCTTTGCGGTAGTAATTGCGTCGTTTGCAATGTCGCCTGTAGCAATAGTACCGTCAGAAATTTTTGCGCTAGTAATTGCAGAGTCGGCTACCATTGCTGTAGCAACAGTTGCTGTGTCACCAGTCGTGACAACAGTACCAGTTACGTCGGGCAAGGTGATCGTACGGTCAGCAGTAGGATCTGCAACCGTCAGAGTTGTTTCATTTGCATCATCTGTTGCACCTTCGAAGACAATGTTAGCGTTCTGACCAAAGTTCAGATCACCAGACATGGTGCCACCAAGGGTCTGCAAAGCGTTGTTGTCAACCTCTTGTGCAGTAAACAACACCTGATCAAAGTTGTTGTTCAAGTCCTCTGCTTTGATAGCCGATCCAGCAAAGAACGTAGCTGTTTTTTCGTCGTTGTCGGTATCACGGAAAATGATAATAGCAGCCCCGTTAGACGGAGCTGTAGTAAACGATACCGTTGTTGCGTTGGCTAGTGTGAATGCAGTTGTGTTTACGCCGTCAATTTTAGCTTTGACGTCCGCTTCTTTAATATAGGGGAATGTAAAAGAGAAATTGGTGGTGGAGCCATTTCCTGTGAATGAGTTTTGAGTTACAGCCATTACGCTTTAGTAAGTTAATAAGAGTATTCACCCATGTATTGCAAGAACCGTTCGGCTTCGTTCTTCATACCAGAACGTAAGTAACCACCAACAGTTTCTTGAATATACATTTTTCTAGATACAGAATCGCGGCTAGAAGATTTGGCAGATGCCATCTTCATAGCATAACGCAGTTCACGATCTAGCATGATGTGTAGATCTTCAAAGATGCTAAGATCAGGCTCTAGACCTGCATCCACTGCCTCTTTGTAACGACGTCTAAATTCTCTACCTTGTGTAGTTTGCATGACACGTTTAATGCCATCTTTGAACAACCCATCACGTCCCATGATGTTAGTAATCTCAGAACGTTCGTCTTTAGTGTATTCAATACCTTTGCCGTTGGTACGCAGAGTAGGACGAGCATCGTATTCAATGTCCATAAGGAATTGTTTTTCATCGCTCATGCTGCCACTAACTTTCCAAGGCATATAGGTATTCCATACACGTGCCATAAAGGTATCAGGAATACCAACCTCACCACCGTCAATCCAATCGTAGACAGCAGGAAGTTGACCTTTTGTCATTGGGTTGCGGTTACGCATCAAATCAAACACACTCATCTCAACTTCCTTTAGACCTGGGTCCATAAGTCGAGAGATCTCTGCGAGTTGACTAGAACCAGGCACAGTTGCGCTGGTCAAGAAACTAGCAGTCCATTTGTTGATAGTACCGGTATCACCTCTAAGTACATCAAAGAAGGCTTCCAAACCAGAAGTGCTAGTCTTTTCTGTAATAGAAGAAGCCATAACAAAGCCTAGTTTATGAAGCTGTTCACCGATGTCGTTTGGTGCCAAGCTGCCAAAGTTATCCATGACATCAACAGTCAAAGCTAACCAGTTAGTAATAGGTCCAAGGTTATCGTAGCTAACCCATTCACCACCAGGCAAACGAATAGAACGGGGCTTCCAGTTAATTTCCCGTCGAAGAGCTTGTTTTTGTTTGTCGTAAAGTCCGTTGCCAGTAATCCTATCATTCAAGAAAAGACCCACAGCACCGGCTACAGCCAGGTTACCGATAGCTTCGCGTCCTTTTATGTCAGCACGAATTTCGTCGTACTTAGCTTTAATAGATGGTGTATTTTCAAGATCAACACCACGAGACACAAGCAACCGTTCAACCTCTTCTCCTGCCATTTCTTCAAACGGCAAAGAAAACTGTTTACGAGTTTTAGAAAAGACACCCAAAGGAGTATAAGTAGCTGACAAAGCTAGATCGTTTAGGGGTGTTTTAGTAAACAACAGGAACGGTTTAAGAACAGGAAATCTACGGATTGCTGAAGAAAACGCATCGTTAGCTGCGTTGTCCAAGTTCAAAGCAATCTCACCGGTTGTATGTTTTACAGCGTCATCAGTAATTAGACCAGTGTTTTTATCAAACATGCCGTCACGCACTTTTGTGTAAAGTGCTTGAGCTTTGTCTGCATCAAACGCTTCTTTACCGCCGTTAGTTACCATGTCGTATGCACGCCCTTTGGCTTCTGCAGTGGCAATCATAGACTGTGTAAAGCCGTCAAGCGCCTGCATAGAACGGTTACCAAAACGCAACCAAGGATGATCAGCCAACGCATTCATGTCTTCAACCATCTGCAACATGACTTGTGGACCGTACTCACCTTCTGCAGCTTTAGCATTTGCAAAGGCTCGCAGCACGTCCATCTGTGCTTCGTTACGCAGTCCAATATCATCACGTGCAGCAACCACATAAGGGTCAGTACCACTACGTTTGAAGATTTCTTTCATGTAACCAAAAGAATCTTGCAGCGTTTCAAGAGCAGCGTTGTATTGATACCAACCACGTCGGATTGTTTTCAGGTCACCATTCATCAAACCACCAGCCATGGTACGCACAGGCTTTTCAGCTAACAGGTATGCGTTAGATAGACCAGCTTTGATGGGAGTTGCAAATGCACTCAACGTAGAGTTGTAAAGGTTAGAGAAGAACCCACGAAGAACCACAGAAGGGATTTCAGGATTCAAATCAATAAACGCTTTACTTAAAACACCAGTAGAGTTACGAATATAATCATTTAGGCGGGCAATAGTTTTGACATTGCCGTCAGTCAATTCATATGCCATCATCAACGGAGCAAGCATTTCAGGCTGCTCTTCTTTGATGACACGCAGGTTGTCAACAGTAGACTTAGCTTCTTGTTTGATACGCTCCATAGTACGAAGCGTGGCGTTGCCTTCGTTTTTGATAAGACCTTCAAGGCGCTTAGCCTCAGCCATGTCAAACGCTTTAGTACCCTTAACAGTCATGCGGTTCCAAAGGTTAAGCATGTTAAGAGCACGGCCTCGTGCATACGACGTCATGCCCTTTTGTGCCATTAGGAACTCAACACGATCAAGGATCTGTTCTTGTGCACGTTCAATGGCAGGTGTGCCTTCAGTAAGGCGCATACCTTGAGCCATATCAGATACCTGACCAGCCATAGAAGTACCGACGTATGCCTGTGCCCGCATGTAATCCATGTTGACAAAGTCATCCATATACTTCTTAATAGCACCCATAACACCTGCATAGCCTTCTGAACGAAGCACCATGACGTTAGTGTCAGGATCAGGACGTTGTAGTTTAGATATTGCACGTTTGAGTTGCGGCAAATCCATATCATAGAATTGAGCAGCAAGTGCTTCACCTTCTTCTACAACTTCTTTGTGGCTAATATAACGACCACCTGCTGTGTTGTATCCATACTCCCCAGCGTCTTGCAGTTGGCTAGCAATCCCACGAATAACCATTTCTTGATTATCAGCAGTCTCTAAACCAAACTTAAGAGCACCTTCAGTAACAACACTACCTACACGACCGTAGACCGTTTCAATGTCTTTGTTAATACGTACAACGTCAACAGAAGCACCAATCACACCAAGGTCATCAGCAGATCTAACACCTTGCTCTTGGTACCCATAAAGATCGTGTACACCAAAAATAGGTTGATCTAGGTTAGTAGATTTATCTAAGTTGTAAGAACCGATTTCATCAAGAGCATCGGAGCGTTTGCCTGCAGAGCGTTCAATTACAGCTTCAGGGGTAGCGTCAATCTCTAGGTTTTTACTGAACCAAGCTGTTGCTTTTTCAGATTCAGGTACCCACTGTGTAGCCCTGTCAATGCCACGTACACCCTTAAACAGTTTGTTTAGACCAAGCAGCAAGTCAGTGCCAACACCTAAGTAAGCACCTTCGGTGACGTTCTTAGCACGTTTAATTTCAGGACTGTCGCTATCCAATGTAGCAACATCCTCAGGAATCCAACCAAACCATCTAGGCCACTGTTTTCGCAGACTACCAGATAGGTTGTCGTCCTCTTGGTTAATTTCAACAGTGTAGTCAACAAACGCACCAGTACCAGCACTTAATGCAGTTTGGCCGATATGTTTGACAAGAGGATCATTAAGGAATTTAGATGCTTGTACGGCTTTAGATCCTTTGACTGCAGCACCGGCAACACCGCCAAGCGCAACAGTAGGTATTAAAATAGACGAAAGTTCACGGACACTCTGAGCAACCTCGTTTTCATAAGGTGATACTTTGGGAATGTCAACGTTGGGAATAAGATTTAGTAGGTCAACACCAAAATCAAGGACGCCTGTAGCAGCAGCCATATCAAACTCAGCACCTTCACGGCGTAGTTTTTCAATGTCAACATTGCCTTGGGCATCCCTATATCGATTAGGTGTAACTTGTTCTGTTACTGGAGCTTGAGGCTCAGGGACAGCCTCAGCCGTAGCTTCGGGTGTTTGAGCCTGGGGATCGATTTGGGTTTCGTCTGGAGGCGTGATGAGACCTTGAAGGCGCTGTTGCTCCTTAAGCATCTCTTCACGGTCTTCCTCACTTAGACTAGGCGTACCTCCCATCATCGATGGATCATAGCTATTCATTTAATTGATTAAAAATCTGGTTAGCAAACCTGTATCGGTTACCAGCATGACCGTAGCCTACATAATCTTTGAGGGCTTGGTCAATCTCAATTTGAGTTGAAGAAGAATCCATCATAACCTTATAGGTTTGTGGGTAGACCTCTTGCATCTCACGTAGGATAGCACCAAGTTGCTCGTTGTCAGTAGCTTGATCAATAGATTTGCCTAGATAACCTTCAATACGTGCAACACGTGCACGATCACCTTGGAACTCAGCCCAAGACAAAAGACCATAATTCCTTTCAGAGGTATCGTTCATTACTTCACCCCAACTACGCTGACCTTGCCAAGTCGATTCTTGTTCAATCGTACCTGCCAAAGATGCAGCACTACGGGGAGGGAGACCCATTCCAACCAAAGCACGTGCACCAGGCACAGCTTTGTCAGACATAGGTACGTTAAAACGTCCACGCAGTTGAGCAGTGCTGCCAGCGTTAGCAAGGGCTACACCAGCACGTTGTACACGTTCATTAGTTCTGTTAACGTTAAACGCACGAATAAACCTAGGAGGCAGCTGTGCTTTACGTTCGGCAAGAGTCATATCTTTCAATTTAATAGGCTCTTTACCAATAGCAGGAGCAATGAAATTCATGACCTGCAACCGGTCCATATTAAATCGATCACCAATATGACGAATGATAGCAGGCTCTTGAGCACCTGGGTTACCAATCTTGTCAAAATAATTTACTACATCAGCTTCCATAGATTCACTCATTGCATTAACAATAAATTTAGGATCAGTCAACACGTTAGGGTTGTCAAGCATGACTTTATTCACGGCTGTGAAATCAGCAATACTCTGCTGAGCTTTACCTAACAAGTTTTTTTGATCGTTGATGATCTCTAAAAAATTACCGTTTTTATCACGGTTTGCCAAGTTAGACAACAACGGTGCAACACGTTGATTGTTCAACGCCAAGGATTGTTGGATGTCACCAGTTGCTGCTAGGTTTGCCTTAAACTCTCTTACAAGTTTGTTTTGCATAGCGGTAACGTTAGCGACGTTACGCTTAGATGTATAAGCAACAGCAATACCTTGATCGTTAAGAACAGAAGCCTTAACTTGCTCAATAGCTGACTTATACTCTTCACCATTACGAAGCGTGTCCTGTGCCCGTGCGTATCCCAAGTATTGAGAAGCAAGGTTAGGACTTAACCGCATAGATTTGACTCTTTCTTCGGTCAGGTTACCGTTACGATACAAACGGTCAAGCTCTCTTTGAGCATCAACTTCTGCACGTTTTGTAAGAGTTAGATTCTTAGCAGAGTCAAGGAACGGGATGTTCATACCAAACCCACCTTCATCCTCTACATATTGTTCCATTTGCCGGTACTCAGCATCAGTCAAGTAACCGTCTGAATTAAGCTGGCTAAATAGATCACGAACACCACTGTTGATACGATCTTTTTCTGCAGATTCTCTCTGTTGAAATTCAATCGTTTCTTCGCGCCTGTAAGCACGCATACGTTGGTGTACTTTTCCAATAGCTTCGGTGCCTCTGAATTGCTGACCAAGTGTCGTGGTTTTACCGTTAAACTCATATTCATAGTCTAACAGCTCTTTCAAGTCACTGCCGGTCAATGCATTAGGACCGTTACCATAAGAGGCGTTAACAGCCCACTCAAGCATCTGCTCTCGTTTTTGGCTTGAAGGGTTTGTACTGTTGAACTTAATAATTTCAGACACGCCACCTTTATTCCACGCTAAGTTAAGTGAATTAAAGGTATCAAGTTTCTGTGTTTTAGCAGCTTCGGTTAGCCGTTGTTGCAACAGGTTTTGATTGAATACGTTTCTAATTGATCGCAGCTTTGGGCTGACAATCGTCGAAACCAATTCAGGACGTACACCTTTTTCAGAGAAATTAACACGAAGAAAGTCTTGGTGAGCTTGCTCTAACGCATCTTGTTTATCTTGTGATGTAGCCTCAACAGGCAGTCGTCTCAACGCTTCGTCAAGAAACGGTGCATACGTATCAACTGTTTTGAGGAAAAGACCAGCGTTTTCAGCATACTCTTTAGTTCCTCTGTTCTGATAGTACTTATAAAATAAGTTTAACTTATCAGTATCGCCTTCACCAATAAGGTTACGGATAATGTCTTGCTGTGCAAACTCGGCTTGACTGAGGTTATCGTCAAGTTTTGTGATCTCTTGAAGCTGGTTATAGGTTAGACCAGTACGATCAATAATGTAAGTAGACTCAGCAATCCTATCTTTTTGCCTGCTTTCTCGAATTTGCCCATACAACTGCATTGCACTCTGAGAAATCGAACCAATCGACTTCATCAGATCTTCAGTTCTTTGAGCTTGACCTTGGATGTTTTGCTGCTCAATCTTGAAATCCCGAGTCAGAGCATCGCGATACCTTTGGCGATTCTCTTGTTCAAGCTTTCTGTTTGTTTCTCTGTTTATAGATTCTTGCTGTTGAGCAAGCTTTTGTGAGTTAAGATAGACGTTTCGGTTTTCTTCAAGAAAAGCTTGAGCCGCCTGCATACCACGCAAACGGCTTTCTTTACGTCTCCTAATTTTTTGTGTTTGATCGGGGGCTTGTAGCTGGTTGTCGCTAAAACTCCCTTGCTGTGCGTAACTTCTAAATTGTGCCATAAGAGAGTTTAGAATTTAATTATCCCCGCACCAGCTGCGGTAGCGGCCAAGCCCAAAGTGTTACTAACAAATGCGCTAGCCAGACTTCTAGTTTGAGCATAGACTTCTCTAGGTTGAGGCGGTACCTTCGGTTCAAAGATGTCTTGATATTCAGGACGCGGCAGTGCGAACGGTGCAGGCAGAGGCGGTGCTAGTTCAGGTCTTAGCATCATCTGTGCTTCAGCATTTAGATCAGCTTGAAGTTTTTGCATATCAAACTTACGACGTTTATCAACGTCAGAAGCCAACAAACTAGCCCGTGAAAAGTCTAGAGATGCTTGATCCAAAAGCAGTTGATCGCTAAGTGACTTAAAGTCAATCTCAAGCTCTTCACCAGCAAACAACGTTTGTCGTACAATATCCTGTTGACGAGCACCCTGTTCAGCAAAAACAGCTTGCAAGGCTTTGGTTGATGAAACACCAGCCTGACCTCTTGCTCGGACTTGACCAGCTTGTTTCAAAGCTTCAATACGAGACTCACGAAGTTTGATGTCTGATTCTGCTTTAATCCTACGTTGTTTTAGATCAAGACCGGCAGCAGCAATCGTATATTCCTTTAAGGTTTGATCCCCTTGAATATCAAGGCTAGCTTGCTGTTCTGCTAAATATCGATCTTGTTCGATGTTAGCTTGACGCAGGGCAATATCGTTAAAACTAAATTGACCCTGTGCTTGTGCTTGAGATTGATTGTACTCCCGCAACTCTTCACTAAACTCATAATTACGGATAGCCATTCCGTAATCATATTTTTGTTTTAGATCAGCCTCTTGAGCTAAGATATTAGCTTCGGTGTTGCGCTTAAGTATTTTAAGCCCGTCAACAGCGTAGTTGTAAGAACGAAGTGCTTGTTCGTTATCGAACTCCCACATCTGGTGATTGTATTCATTTACACTAGCAGCTTGCTTTCTAGCTTGTTTATTAGCTGAGTAAGCGCCACCAGTAAAAATGTCAGCAACAAAACCAAAAATGTTATTTTCAATACCTGATACAGCTAGTTGCTCATCAAGGATATTTTCTTTTGGATTGAACAACGTCAGACCCTCCTATAGAAACGTGGTGTGTAGTTACCTTCCCACATCATTGAATTGACCGCAACCGGGAACGGTGAATTGTTAAACATTCTAACTCTAAAATTTTCTGTGCGTTGATGGATTGGAATGGTAAATACAGTGTCGTTAGCAAGAGGAACGTCGTTAGCTAGATAAGTGTTAGCGTCAGCAATGGGCTGAACAGTAAACCACTCTTCAATAAAAAGAACGATCTCCGCATTGTTTGCCGGAGCAGTGGTAAAAACAATCGTGGTGTCATTACTAAAAGTAAAACCAGTCTCGTTTACACCGTTGACTGTCACTTTAACATCAGACCTAGTAACGTAGTCTAGATCTCGTTTGTTAAAGGTGTAGGTTGTGGTACTACCATCACCTGTGAACTCTACGCTGTAAGGACGGCGTCCAGTCTGCTGTAGTTTGAAACTCATTACACCAGACAAACCAACTGCAAACTTCATCCGTGCAATAGTAAGATTAGCTGTAAAATCAGTAGCCGCTCTTTCAGGACGGAAATAGGTCTTAGGCAGTGTAACGTCGAAGTCGTACTTAAATCCAACAATAACATCACCAGCAACATTAAGTGGTTTTTCACCACTGTTGGTTAGATTCTTATTAGGTACAATAAAGAACGTCTCAGTAGCAGGTGAGTTCGGACCGTTGGTATCAGACCCTCGTTCTGGTGTAATAGTAAAACCAGATTCCACGAACGTACCAGCACTGGTGTCACCTTTGATAACGATGATAGGTGTCAAACCTGAAACATCGTTGTAAGGGATGTAACACTTAGTACGGTTGTTAGTAGCGTCGTACACAACAGCACTAGAAGCAATGTTTTTGTACAGGTCAACACAAGGGTTAACTTTTTCACCTTCGTTGTTGACAATAATAGCTTGCTCAGGGCTTTGACTTAGTGCTGCTTTAGTGATGGTAAACTGGTTACCTTGTTTAGTTACAGCATACATATCGTCAGAGCTAGTAGCTAGGAACTGTACAGTACCAGGCATTAACCAGCTAACCCACGACTCCATAAGGTTTTCTTTACCGTCGTTGTAATAACGATATAGAAACACTTCGTTTAGACTTTGACCGCTTACAGCAACCAAAGAGTTCTGCGGACTAGCGATAATAGAATCTACATCTGGTGAGATCCACTCTTTGACAACACGTGACAGGTCAAGCACCTGGGGGTTTTCTTGCTGACCACGGGTTACCATACTGAACACACGGCTGTAACCAGGGGTTTTACTTACAAAGCTGATGTTTGTACCGGCGTCAACTGGTTCAATTTGACTATCCAACTCATAGTTAGAAAGTGTACGGATGGTAGCCAGCGCAGGAGTAAGCACACCTGTATCAGAGAACATAATGAATTGCTGATTCTCTGAAAACAACACAACACCCTGAGGTGTAGGAATAACCGCATGAAGTGCTGTAGGTCGAATAGACGAACAACTAATATCAATAGGATCAGAATCAACAACAGTTTGTGCAGTAAGGTGGTAGAAGTTAAACTGCTCACCAGACTGGCTCATAATAACGTTGTCTTGGGACAAAAATCCCAGACGGTTATTATGGAAAAACACAGCACTGATTTTTTTAGTTACAAAGCTAGGATGTGGATTACTTACATTGTCACCAACCAAACGTGACGTGTAGTCAATCTCACGGAAGATGAATGTATTAGCAGCAGTGTTAACCAGCTCGTGCGGCATTGTGCTGTCATCTAAACCAGTAGAAACGGTAGGGTCAATAGTTTCTTCCCAGAAACCTTCACCAGACGTACCGTCATGTGCTACAAATTTAACCCAATAATTATCTTCATCTGCAGCGGTGTTGATGATCTTAACTTTACGATCATGCACAGCTTGAATAGGAAGATCAGAAATGTTGTTTACTGATTCTTCAAATGCAAACATTGCAAGATTGTTGATACCACCTTCAGCATGGACTTCCATGTCAGCAGTGTGAGTAAGCTCCAACTCATTGCTAAGCTTAGTGACGCTGATGTTAGCGTGGTCACCAGTAAATGCTTCAATGTCTGTTTTTAGGTTGTTAAGAATATCATCAACTGTGCTAGACGATGATGTGGTAAAGGTTGCTGTTTGAGTTGTACTATTTACAGTGATCTCTACGGTGTAAGTTTGTCCAGACACAACACTGTTAATGACAACAGTTGCCTGCCGGTTAGGGTGGTAACCAGTGGGAGCTGCTAGTGCATTAACTGTTTTACTTGTGTTAACAATGATGCTGGTATCTTGTACCGTAATAATTTTGTAATTATCTTTTGTACCAGTCAGGTAACCAGTACCATCAGGAAATGTAACAGTAGCTGCAACACCTGTTTTTGCATTCCAAATGTCAATATCAGTGCCTTTGATAACACCGATATACTCTTCGTCATCATCACGCCTAATAAAGAACCACTTACCATCATCGTATGTGGTACCTGTGCTTAGGTTGATAATGTGCTCAAAACCAGGTCGTTTAGTCAACCCGTAGGTTGCATCAGGAAACCCGTTGTAACACTCACGGACCTGACCTGGTAGCTTTTTGTGATCTGATTGTTGTGATACGCCACCTAGGTAGCTTGGGATCCGTTGAGTTACTGCTGCCATTACCGATAAAGTGCGTGATAAGGTTTGTAGCTTTGATAGTGATTAGTTTCGTTAGAGTGACCAAAGAAAGTATAGTCACCTTGATTGCATTCATACTCCATAGCCATAGCCCTGGTGAATGCTTCTTTCTGTTGTAGGATTTGATATTGACTGTTGTCACCAACGATGCGGCTGGAGGTAATAGAAGCCGCTCTAGCAGTGATGAAATCAGCGACAGGTTTAGGCAAGTCAACCCAGTCAAACAGCCAGACAATGTCACATTCTACAGCTTGAGTAAAGGTATAAGTATGCTCGACTTTGTCGTACAGCTTACCGCTTCGACGAATAACATCTTTCTCAACATTAGCAGCGTTATCAGTCAAATCGATCTGAAGAACGTTGTTAGGAATCAAGATTTCATTGTTAATGTCAGGAGTCATCGTGTAATGTGACTCTTTGTTAAACGTCCATCCTTCCGCCTGTACTTCCCGAGAGACTTCGAGCAAAGTCTGATAGGCAATCGCAACGTCCGGGTTGGTTTGATCTAGGGTAGTCACAGGCGCTTGACCACATGACTGCAGGATTTGATTGACAGCAGGCAGCTCTTGCTGCGAGTTAGTGGTAGGAAAAGCCATATAGATAAAAAAAAGGGGACCCCGAAGGATCCCCCAGAATTGAATAAATCAGAATGCAGCAGGTGCAGTAGCGGTACCAGCGTACAGCTCAACAGCACAAGCAGGGTTCAGGTAGTCTGCGCCCATGGCGAGACGACCCAAAATCACGTCACCCTGGTAAACCACGGAGACGTCACCCGAGGTGACTTGCACCTGGGGACCGATGGCTTCAACACAACCAGCAGCTTCGCGCTGGAAGATGAGACCACAGGAGTTTGCGAATTCGGTTTCTTCACCGTACTCGTTGTTGATGCCAGTGACATCGTTAGCAGCATCTTCCAGAGCTTCACCAACGAAGGAGCCGGTGTTACCAGGAGAGGTGGTGCCAGGGTTGGTCGCAGAACCGGTACCGTACTTGGTGCCATACTGGCTGAAGAACGGAATGTTCATGGACTTGTAGATCTTGATACCAGCGATCTCAACGATGCCCTGACCGGACTGCAGGGCAGCGCCTTGCTCGTCACGGTTGATCAGACCATTGTTGCCGACCTCTTGGATCAGAGCGTAGTACTGACGGGGGTTCAGGATGCCCACACGTCCTTCAGAGGACACACCCTTTTCGTCCATCGCAGCAGCGGCGTCGAAGAAGGCGGTGGTCAGTTTCTGAGCGTCATATGCGTCAGAAGCGTTGGCGGTAGTACCGACACGGATCTGGGTGCCGCCGGGCTCAACGAAGCTAGACTTGGTAACCGGAGATGCAGCACGTGCGCCACGAGTGACAGCACGGAAGATCAGACGGTCATACTTCTGAGCAAGAGCGTAGCCGATCTTACGGGAGATCTCGCTCCGCAGGTCGTAATGAGAAAGGGTCTCATCAAGGTCGTAGACGAAGGCGCTGGAGATCAGCAGGTCATCAACCGTGATGGTCTTCTCGGCCACTGGCGGTGCACCATCGGTGTTGCCAAGAATGGCGTTACCGGGGGTGTGAAACTCAGCCGTGGTCCGACCGGTATAAATGAATTGAAGGGACTTACCGTTGGTAAGGGTACGCTTCATGACCAGGTCACGAGCGATTGCATTGTATTGGAACCCTTTGAACATTTCACCTGAGAAGAGCTTCAGGTAAAGAGCGCGGGCGTCACCCGCAGCGTTAGATTGACCAGGCCGTGTAAGGCTAGTGGTCAAAGTAGAAGACTGATGTGCCATTGTTATGGATTAAAAATAAAAAAGTATTTACAGGTTTCTTGATCGATCAAAAATTTTTTGTGGTCTATCCCACCGTCTAGACGGCGCGAGGTGTCGGGCGTACCCGGCTCGTGCCAATGCAAGGGAGGTCCGACTCTGAGGTGCCTCCCAAGCTTTTTACAGAAGACCCTTAAGGCACTTCTTTTGTTTCCGACATTGCGGTTTTTTATCACCACAATGACCACATCTTTTGAAAACCACATCACCAGTGTCAGGTGTCATCTTTGTGATTGATGTTTGGACTTTTTTAGATTGATGTGGCATGAGTAGGTTTAGTTAAAAACAGTTTTCTTGTAAGCTGTGCCACGGTAGCACAGTGCGACTTCCTTTTCTTGACGGAGCATTTTGTTATACTCTTTGATGATGAAGCGCTTTTCGAGATCAGACATAGTTCGTACAGGATAAACCTAACCCCCGTTCCATGGTTAGGCAACATGCGTCCCGTTAGGGATGAACGTACGAATTGATTAGCCGATTGCTGGTGCAGTCAGAGCAACAGGAGTTGTCTCAGCAGCTGCCAAATCCAGCGGGAAGTTGTGGGCATTGCGTTCGTGCATGACCTCCATGCCGAGACCAGCTCGGTTCAGGATGTCTGCCCACGTATTGATAACGTGACCTTCACGGTCTTGGATGGATTGGTTGAAGTTAAATCCATTTAGGTTGAAAGCCATGGTGCTAACACCTAGCGCAGTGAACCAGATGCCAACCACAGGCCAAGCAGCCAGGAAGAAATGCAGACTACGACTATTGTTGAAGCTGGCGTACTGGAAGATAAGACGACCAAAATAGCCATGAGCGGCAACAATGTTATAAGTCTCTTCTTCTTGTCCGAATTTGTAACCATAGTTCTGACTTACTTCTTCAGTTGTCTCACGGATAAGTGAGGAGGTAACCAGGCTACCATGCATAGCAGAGAACAGAGAGCCACCGAAGACTCCAGCAACTCCCAGCATATGGAATGGATGCATAAGGATATTATGCTCTGCCTGAAAGACAAACATATAATTAAAGGTACCTGAAATGCCGAGTGGCATTGCATCAGAGAAGGATCCTTGTCCGAAGGGATACACCAGAAAGACGGCACTCGCTGCTGCAACAGGTGCAGAGTAAGCGACGAAGATCCAGGGGCGCATACCTAGTCGATAGCTAAGTTCCCACTCTCGTCCCATGTAAGAATAGATACCAATGAGGAAGTGGAACACGACGAGCTGGAACGGTCCCCCGTTGTAGAGCCATTCATCAAGTGTACTAGCTTCCCAAATTGGGTAGAAGTGTAGTCCGATGGCATTGCTGCTCGGAACGACGGCTCCCGATATGATGTTGTTTCCGTAGAGGAGGGAGCCTGCGACTGGTTCTCGAATTCCATCGATGTCTACAGGTGGTGCTGCCACAAAGGCAGTTACAAAACAAATAGTAGCAGCCAGCAGGGTTGGGATCATAAGGATACCAAACCAGCCAACGTACAGACGGTTGTTAGTGGACGTCACCCACTGGCAGAACTCTTCCCAAGTAGAACGAGACTGCCTCTGTGAAAGAATAGCGGTCATTAAAAGTGCGGTGTTGTTTTTACAAGGGTATGTATTTGAGCACTTTAATGAAGCCCGCCCAAGGCTCACATCCAGTGGCGGGCTGTATGAATCAGAAGCTATACTTCAGACCAGCCTTGGTGCCATAGGTATTGGTGTCATCGAACGCAGCCGACAGCTCACCATAGACGGAGAGCTTTTCAGATGCGGCAACGGAGCCAAAGATCTTGCCAGTCAGCACGGTCTCTTGTTCGCCACCATCAGGCACGACAACGGAAGGACCGCCTTGGACTCCCCAAGAACCGAAAGGACCTTCAGACTCATAGCCGACATGAAAGTCGGTAGTCTGACTGGTGAAGTCGGAGCCGGTAAAGCCAGCGTTGTTCTCAACATTCACGTAGGGACCAGCAATAGCGGCACCATGTGCCATGCCGAGGAGGAGACCGGAAGCGATAATAGATTTCATGTGTGTGTGTGTGTTACTTTTTTTTAGCAGTTTTAGCGGCTCGTTTGAAGTTAGCAGCGGTAGGAGCACCAGGTGCACCAGCCTTCCGCATCTTTTCACCAGAGCCTTTTTTGATTCTCATGCGTTTAGCATGAATGTTAGCGTAGAGACCTCGTTTAGCCATTTAACATTTCCATTTACGTAGGGCAAGTGCCTTCCTTGTAGGACGACCTTTTGAATCTTTCATCGGTCCTTTGACCCCAGACATCCTAGCACAGAAGGAACGCTTACGCGGACCTCCTCCTGGTTGTGGTGCCTTCAGGTTGGAACCGGTCTCTCGATTGTATTTTTCCCGCCCGGCTTTTGTCAAGCCACCGGAACGGGATTTGTGTTTACCAATTTTTAGACTGACGGACTTGGTACTACTTTTTTTTACCGCCACCTTTCTTGCCTCCTTTATAGGAGCCGCACGAACCTTTGCCTTTATGCATCAGCCCATCCGACGACGACGGAGTTTCATGAAGTCTGCTGCTTCAATCTTGTTAGGATCACCAGCTTGACCAGCGATCCTCTTTTGACCAGAAGACATTTTCTTTTTTTTCTTTTTTGGAGGGCGTCCAACTTTGGAGCCGTAAGTTCCAGGACCTTGAGGCATTACCAGATACCAGGGATAATTTGACCAGTGATTGCATACGCTCCGAGCGCAGCCATGACGCCCAGCATAGCCAGGCGACCGTTAAGCTTTTCAGCCTTTTCGTTGTGGGTTTCAGTTACGTCCATGATTGTCATAGGTGGTTCTTTTGCGTAGAGGTTTAGACGACCTCGGTCTTCAATAGTAGTAGTCATTAAAAGTCAATGTCAGAACGTTCAAGCTTACGCATGATCTCTTGTCGGTACGCCGGGTCACGTGAATAGCGTGGGTCACCCATTGCTTCGACAAGTTCTGCTTGACTTTTGAATGTGTCGTTAGTATTGACAGGTGCTTTGCCTTGAAGCAACTCACCGTCTACACCGTTCGCATCTTGATAACGCATGGCAAGAGCTTGTACTGCAAAGTACGCAGCGGCTGAGTTACCAGAGTCCATGATAGCATCATACATTTCGACCTCATGGTCCGGCAGGTTTTGACTTGCCCAGCCCATCATCTCAGTATATACTTTGTCACCACCAACAGCATTTTTAAGGTTGGTAGCGTCCTCCTCAGTAAGCTGAGCAGGTTGTTGACTCTCAACTTCTGTACGATAATCTAGATACATCTTTGCCAGGTCACCCTGGTTTGCTTCTGCAATAGATTTAGCTAGCTCATCGGAAAGCTTTTCGTTCTTTGACTCTTCCCAAAGACGGTCAAACAAAGAACCTTCAGCCTCTTCCTCAACCTCTTCTGATTGCTCTTCTTGTTCTTCAGAGCCTTCACCTAGTTTCTTTTGCAGTTCTAGATATGCAGACTCAAGTTCTTCTGCACTTTTGTATTTACCAGCAAGCATCTTCTCTTGCTGTTGCTCCATCTCTTCACCAATTTGAAGAGACTCTTGTTCATCTGAATTAAGTTCTCCCGGAGAGTTATCCTCCGAGATCATAGACATTACTTCTGCCATGAATTAAAAGGGTGAATTAGATAGGGGTGTTAGGTGTTGCAACATACTCTTCTGGAGGTGCTTGAGGTTGCTTAGAAGGATCCATTGCTGGAGTCTTCATAGCTTCAATCTCCATCTGTTGTTGTTGCATAGCAAGTTGTTGCTGTTGGATAGCCTGCTGCTCAGCCTGTACGTCTTGCATAGAACGTACAAGGTTCAGTACATCAATTCCTTGTGCAGCAGCCAGTCGCTTGATAACCTCATCAGTGTTGATAAAGTTAGCAATGGCTTCAGGACCAAGTGTCTGAGCAATGGTGCCTAAGAATTGACCCAAGCTTTCACGGTCTTGACCGCGACCCAGTGCATTGATACCTGCTACGATAGTAGGTTTGACAATGTCCTTAGGAATGCGTGGAATCTCACCGGTCTTTTGAGCTTGGCTCAGTTTACGGTTAAGATATGGTACCAAGAACTCAACAGTCAGCAGGGAGAACAACCCACCTAGCTGCTGCTCTAGCTCCATCTGTGTCATCCGAACTTCTTCTGCTGTGGTGCGCTCGCTATCACGAACATTCATGATAAGGAATGCATCACTCAGACGAGCTTCAAGCGTACGAGTCATCTCATATGCAGTTCGGAAGTCTGCAGTCTTGCCTACCTGAATGACGCCAATGTCATCAGGTCGTCCTTGAATAATAGCACCATTACCTGCAGCAGCCAATGTGCTTGGTTTAGTGGTGCTGGACGGACTGACAGTAAACACTACCTTAGCAGCCGCTGCTGACCCTTCGACCAAAGCTTGTGACAGCCCTTCAAGCGACTTAAGATCACCAATGAACTGACCCACACGACCACGACCGTAGGACTCACCATCCACTGTGTTAAACCGAAGAGGAATCCAAGGGTTTACATCAACTGGTGCTTTACCTTGTGAACCTTTAACGACTTTGTCGTACACCTCTTGGTGCCAGATAAAGCGGTTGTTGTCTCGACGCACATGCGTATAGACATCTACATCATCATGATAAACTTGATCACCAGCAACCGTGTTAGGCTGACCGTCTAGATCAATTTGATTTTCAATAAGTTTTTTAGAGATACGTTCCTTTGTGACTATTTCAATCACTTGACCGTTCCCGTCTCGATCCACTACGAAGCGGTTCAGAGGGTATAACTTCAATCCATTCTTGGACATAAAGATCAAAGCATTACCACCTACGACCAGGTGCTGCAGTGCTTGGTGAACGACAACGCGATCATCAGATGCAGCAATGGACTCAAGAATAATACGTTCAATCTTTGCAAAAGACAAGTCAAGCTCAGACCTAATTTCAGGCCCAAACTCTTGACCCAACTGACTTTCGTCAAGCTGCAGTTTGAAGAACGAAGTCTGCACAGGGAGGAGAGCTAACATCAACTTTGATGCCAGGGTCACTACACCTTTAGCACCAACGCTCTGGTACGGTGTCTTAAGATTTTTCATACCCGTGACATATTCTTCATGACCACGGATCAAGTATGGAAGAGTCAGCTCTGTTGCTTGCCTAGCTTCTTCAAGAAACTGAGAACGGTCGCTTGACAAATAGTCATAGCGTGTACGTGCTGACATTTAATTAGACGTTAATAGATTGGATACGTAGACCTTGGCGACCGAACGCACCACCTACGCCGCCACCAGCAAAGGCGCGGCTTGGTAGCCTAGCAGTCTTAACACCCATAGCAGATCTACCGCCAGGCTGTTCAGGTCTATACATGGATGCGCTGAGCTTACCCAGTTGTGTCTGAGTAGCTTGCTGTTGTGAGGCAAGTTGCTGTTGCAAAGCCGATTGAGTCTGAGCAGCAGCTTGCTGTTGACCGTACAGCTGTTGCTGCAGGGTAGCGTAACGTTCTTGCTGGCTTGCCATAGACTGTTCTGCAGCCTGTTGCTGTGCTGCCAAAGAGGCAGACAGTGAACTGATTTGTTCAGTCAATGGGGCAAATTGTTCTTGAGTGCTCGCCGCTGATTGGCTGATTAACTGGCTGACTTGTTCAGAAGTTAGACCACCAGCTTGTGTTAGCTGCTGACCAGTAAACCCTTGACCACGTGATCCGATTTCTTGGATCTGTGCAGCTAGTTGCTCAAGGCGGGTTTCGTATTCAGGATCTTTTTGATACTCAATACGTTGTGGTGTTGGTGTAGGTTTGAATACATTAAATGTCTGTTTACCAGCTTTGTTAGTATAAGAAGCAGTTCCAGCACCAAAATAACCTTCTGGAGCAGCTCCTTTACCATACAAAGTGGCTCCGCTTGCAAAATCTGCGCTTGTTGCACGGGCGGTCCTACGTAAATTTGTATAATATTTATTAGCCATTAGTTATCCTCCATATATTTAATGACCCACTCAACGACGCTACGTTGACCAGATCGGTACATAATTTTTTCCATTGTATCGTCAGGTGTAGGGTTGGTGGGTGGAAAGATTTCTTCAAGCTGAGACACAAGCGCACGTGCTTGCATCCCACTGACTTCAAGCATACTGGGGGAGATTGACATTGCTATGTTCAAAGAACGCTGGCATCCTAGCAGCTTTTGTTTCGGCAAGCTGTGGAGCTTTGCCTTCGTACATCAAGCGGTCGCTAGATTCCAGCCAAAATTTTTTGTTCAAATACTTATCGGTGTGCTCGCCCAGGGGCTGCATCACCCAGTTAATTGTAGCTTTGCGGAGCTTGTCCAGGGAGGGGCTGATGTTATAACCCAGCTCGGCATGTGCCAGTGAGTTGACCGCTACGTGGATTTGTTCGTCTCGGCTGATGTCCGCTGAAACGGTCCTCATACCAGCGTCACCATTAAAGCGAAAGAATGGTAGAAGAACGAAGAAGATCGCACGTTCGGCAACAAGTGCCTTGGTAATCGTGTGATCTGGATGTGCCTCCCACGCGGACTTAAGCCGTAGGGCTTCCGCTTCAGCTTGTTCATCAACACCGTAAGCATTGGCGATGTAACCAAGTGCGAGGTCGTGATTCTCTTCGTCCTTGACATTGGACAGTAGGACGTCCCTTGCATTTGCCGGTACGTCAGAGGCGAGAGCGTCATTGATAAAATCTCCCACAGGTAGTTCCATATGCCTCAATGCAAGAGCACGGAAGATTGCCTCCTCCGCGCCCTCTTTGCATGTACCGGCAGTTGTCTGGACAGGTGTCCATTTTCTTTTTCGATTGAGTAGTTTTTGATACGGGTTCATTCTTGGCAGTCGCAAGTAAGTTCTTCTTCATTTAAGATGCCTGCCAAATAGTCATCGACTTCCGTTTCATCAATAGCAGCGTACGCACTTGACTTATCTTGGACATCGCCCATGACCTGCAGGCTATAATATAGGGAGGTCTGCGGAGAATCCAACCACTCTTCGATAAAGGCTTCGTCATATGTGACGACATCACTCCAACTGTTGAAGCTATACCCATGAAGAAGTCCCGTGCGATTGAGCAACGTCATGATGCCATCAGCAACACGCTTGTAGTTGTCCCAACCAACTTCTGAGGCGATCTCTACGTCGCCATAATTGTATGTTTGTACCCCGAACGTACCGCTGTCACGGTCTACCGTCCGGCTGATAGGCGGAGCGATTTCTGGTGTGCTAGTAAAACCATCCAGATCCTTGCTTCGATAACTGCAGGAGGCAGTGGGTGCGATAGCAAAGGCTCGAACCATATCATTAGCACGAGCCACCTGGGCGGCAGCATCAACGCCAGAGCCAATGGCAGACACCAGTTCAAAGGCTGGTGTGCGTACCACTTCTCCTGCATTGTACTGGTCCAAAGCAGCCCCGAATTGCTCATAGGTTACTCCGTACCTCCGAAGGAGGTTGGCGAGTCCAAGCATTCCAAGACCGACTTGTCGATCGGTTTCTGCTGGAAGATATTCTCCTGAATCACCCACGCCAGTTTTAGCGTGGAGGCTACACAGTTGCGACATACCTTCAACGAAAGCTTGTTCGATGTCTCCGAACTCACAGGCAGAGAGATTGACATGTTGCAACAGGCAAGTTCCGCGTGAGGGCAGGTATACTTCCAGGCATACATTTCCTCGGATTCGTTTTCCTTCATTGTCATACTTTACTTTGTTAAGCCAGATGTCACCAGACCGGATACCCTGTAGTAGTGCCTCCTTAAACGTGCACTTCTCCCACCATTCGGGAGTGATGTTGATGCATCGCTTAACCCAAGGGAGTTCGTGACGGGGAGTTTCGATAAACTCCAAAGCGTCAGGATGGCTGAGATCGATATGACAAACCACAGCTCCGTTCTTGTAGACACCCCCACGACGGAGGATTTCATTTAGTGTCGAATAGATTTTTGCAAACGAGACTGGACCGCTTGCGACCAATCCCTTATCGTTTTCTGTTCCACGGGGTCGCAGCTTCGACAGGTGAACCGCGCAGCCTGCTCCATATCGTAGAGCGTGTGATACAAATTTCCAGGATGCTTCAATGCCATTGTCTCCAGTGATTGAGTCTTCAACTACAAAGACGGTACAGCTAACAGGCAGGCGTGAGGTGGGATCATCCAGCCAAGACTGGACACGTCCGGTTCGAGAAATATAAGAGGTGGTCATTCTTCGATGATAAGGTCGTTCAATACAGGTGGTTTATAGTTTGGTCCTTTGAGGACCTTGCCATCAACTCGGTAGATGGGCTTACCATCTTCACCGAGCTTAGACATATTAGATTCGTGGATGCGGTGCATAGCTTCATCCAGATCCCACTCTTGAGAAGCAGCAAACTGGAAGCACACGTACACCAAGTCAGCCAGCTCCTTCAGTTGTTCACACTCATCCTTCATGTGGAAGGCTTCATGGAACTCTGACCACTCTTCATCGATCAAAGCTTTCTGACCAGTCCGACGGTCCTTCCCAGTCGTCAGTGAGTAGGCGGATCGGAACTGCTCCGCTTGGTCCATGAGGCTCGTGTGTATGTAGGAGTTCATTTTCAAGATAGTGGATAGCTTTTTTAAGGTCTTGAGCCTTTGTGTTATCACCTTTGTAACCGGCTCTGCAAATATATTTAATAGCATTGCCGAGGTGATAGTTTAGTTCTTGATCCCGTATGAAGTCCCAGACTTCTATGGATCCTCGTGTGTAGTGGGCGGGTGAGTCGGCCATTGTTTGACTAGGTTAGAGACAGTGTTGGAAAGAACAAAGTTCTGATGCTGCAATGCTTCAAAGAGGGTGATGATGTCCTCTTTATCAGCTTCAGGCAGCAGGTCTTTGATCCTCCGTAGCTTGAACTGCTGCTCCATCGTCAGGTCGATCACCGGAGGTGGGGGTCCAGGGTATGACCCTGTTTCGTGTGGTGTCATAATCGTCACAAGTGAGAATCTTAGCAAGTCTTGCATTGGTGAGTGCAACATCTTCATCTAGATCTTTGTCAGCAAAGGCAGTGACTACGGTGTCCCAGTTGTAACCGTGCTCTTCAAACAAAGACACAGCACGCTTGACTCCAATACCAGGCACGCCACTGTAACCATCAGTCTGGTCACCGGCAAGTGTCTGTATCAGGTGCCAACGTCGTCCTTCCTCTGCAGTAACTTCAACCATTTCATCAAGGTTGAATAGTCTACCAGGGATTTGACGCATATCTTTATCAGGAGATACAATAATGTTACCAGGATTAGCCGTAGCATAAATTCCCATGGCGTCATCTGCTTCCAGCTCGGCCATACGGATGACCTTGTACTGATCTCGTAGTGCGTCAATGACACGTTTGTAAGCGCAGGGCTTTTTTCTGTTCCGATGTCCCTTGTAATCGGGGTAAATTTTTTTTCGGAAATTTTTAGAGTCAGAAAAGAACAGCACCAGTTCAGGTGTGTCCCACATAAACTCATTTTTAATCTTCGTCAGCTCTCGCTGTACGTTCTTCATCGCATCGGAGAACCGACTAACGACCATGACGACATCATCGCCCCAATCGTAGTCCTCTTCAGCTCCAGCGCAGCTTTTGTAGACAATGTAGTCTGCGTCAATAAGTAACTTCATCAATGTGTATCTGCCCAGGTCTTACCGCTGGTGGCTTCGGCTGCGATTGGGAGTCGCATGTTGTAGTATCTGCCAGCCTCTTCAGCGCAGCGTACCAGGGATGCTGATAGGTCTGCGGCATGGTCGGGGTGGCATTCAAATTGTAATTCGTCATGTATGAAAGCGAGCTGTGAACAACACAACTCTTTGATGTTGTCGTGGTTGATGACCATCCAACGCTTCGCAACCACACCAGCTCCTGATTGGAGCAAGTAGTTCAAAGCTTTGTGTGGACTATCAACAGCGATCCTGCGTCCGTCTATAGATTTGACAGAGCCCTTCTGAGCCGCCGCTTTGATTGCCTCCAAAAGTTCCGCAAGTCCATCAATAGCAGAAACAAACGCCTGCCTGATCTCCTTGCCGTGTAGTTTCGCATCGCGATCATTTAAGGAAGAGTCAAAGGAGTGTCCAATTTTGGCGTCACCTGCACCGTAGAGGAAGGCGTAAGTGACTGTTTTAACTTGGCGCCTGCTGATTCCAATTCGGTCTGCGTTGACTTGATGGATGTCTCCGTTGAGTAGTACATCCGCGTAGCGTCCCGCATCATATTTAGCGAGGTAATGTGCGAGCATCCGAAGCTCGATACCGCTAAGATCGGCACCCACCATAACTTGACCAGGGGATGCTTGAAATAGTTGTCTGAATTCTTGGTCACTTTTTACCTGCCCCAGGTTTGGTTTACGGTGTGCACATCTGTGTGTGTTTGTAGCTACTGAGCAGTGATGATGTATACGATTAGCACTCGTACATAGCTTCAGCCATGCGTTCGTGCCTTCCGAGATCATCCCCAAGCTCTTCGTAATATCGAGACACTTCAGAAAATCCATCGCAATCGGTGTCCCAATATCCTTGAGAATCACTTCGTCGATGATGGGCTTCCCAGTAGGTGTCAGTTCCTTCGGCTTCCAGCCATGAAATGTTTGCAGGATCCATGAAATATGGTCTCGTGAAGTAGGATTTAGTTCCTTGAGCTTTGTGAATGAGCATCCTTCGACGTATCCAGATGTTTTGTTATTTCGTTTAGGAGTGAACTCTGATCCAAAGACGAAAGGGTGCCTGTCGCGTAGTAACTGATAAGTTTCTTCAAGTTCTGTTCTGAGAGAAGATGCAAGTTTCCATGCAGCCTCTGTGTCAAAATACCATCCATGCAGTTGTTGTTGGGTGAGGATCTGTGCAACTTGATGTTCTAGCGCGACCCAGTCAGGTAAGGGTGGAAAT